>Ga0302325_10001388_pt1 | contig 61828 bp, 57 predicted proteins | sample Palsa_T0_2_FD_201948 | JGI IMG/M metagenome (GOLD analysis project Ga0302325, IMG submission 201948) | Peat permafrost microbial communities from Stordalen Mire near Abisko, Sweden - Palsa_T0_2 | ecosystem: Environmental > Terrestrial > Soil > Palsa > Peat permafrost | place: Sweden: Abisko...
CGCCGGACGCGGCGATCGTCTTCAGTGTGGATTGTACCGTTACTTCCGCCGAACCGTTCAGCGACTGGATCGTGGCGCCGCTGCCGCTGAGCGCGATCTCGCCGTCCAGCGTCGCGATCGAGATATTGCTCATGAGCTGCAACGTTGCGCCAGCGCCGGCACCCAGCGTGACGGTCGACAGCGTCCCCCCCGAATAACCGCTCAGCGATCCCTCCTCGACGTTCAACGTTCCGCCAAGCGCGATCAACGCGCCAGTGTTCGACACCGCCTCCCCCACCGTGCCGAACCCGTCGATCATGCCGCTGCTCGTCAGCGACGACACCTGGAACGTCCCGCCGCCCAGCTCGATCGTCCCGCCATTCCTGAACGCTGTTGTCTGCGTCCAGTTGCGGCCTCCGAGAATCTCCAATGCGCCGCCGGAACCGATCGACGTCAGCGTCGACTCGATCGTAACGGTATCTTTCGTCGTCGGATTCAACTGCTCCATCACCGAGGACGCTCCGCTCAAGATGAGCGTCGCGTCGTCCGTCACGATAGTGGTGAACGCGACGAATTCGAATGTTCCGCCTGCAGCCGCTTCATAACCTCCGCCTCTCAGCGTCGTGCCGGCGAGATTGGTGAAGTTGTTCGATCCCACCGCAAGCTCGCCGCCATTGGCGGCTTCGAGAAGCCCGTTGTTTGTGAACGTGGCCGGATCGACGCCGAACGCGCTGCCAACGACACCGGCGATCACAGCGCCGTCGATGACGACGGTACCGTTGCTCGTGGCGTCCGAGGCGTTGACGTCGTCGCCCAGAAACGCGGCGGTACCAGAAACGGTTTGATTGATCGTCGCGGTGGATGCGATCGTCACGGTGCCGCCGCCGATATTGACGATCGCGAATCCGGCGGTGCTCGCCGCGCCAATATCGATCGTCGCATTCGCGACCGTCAGATTGCCGGACAGCAGCAACTCGCCGCCGCTTAATGTCTCGTCCATGCTGCCTTCGACGGTGCCACCCGCGATCGAGCCGTAGACAGATACGCCGTCGTTGAGGTGGAGCGTTGCGCCGGCGTTATTCAGCGTATACCTGCTACCGATATTGATTGTTGCGCCGGGTTGTGGGTCAACAACGCCCAACTGGGCCGTTGTCAAATTCATATCGATTTCGAACGTGCTCGTTCCGTCGATGCTGATCGTGCCGGTGTTGGTGAAGGATGCGTCGGAGTTTGAACCAACCGATATATCAAGTGTATCCCCGTTCGAAACTGCAATCGATCCGGCATTCTTGAACACCAGGCCATTGATATCGAACGCGCCGCCGTTCGAGGCGGCATCAATCGATCCGTCATTGATGAAAATAGTTTGGGCACTATTGACCGCCGAAAACAGGCTGGTGGTGTTTCCGACTACCGTTTGATCGATTATCGAATTTGAGGCAAACGTAACGGTGCCGTATTGAATATATACTTCGTCTCCCTCGCAGTTGATGATCACGTTGCTGATAATTTCGTTACCCTGAAGAAACAAGGGGCCGGTGTCGTTAAGTGTGCCCGGCCCGACTCCTCCTGAACCCTCAAACGTCGGACTGTCAGCGAGGTATAGCCCCACTGAATAATTCGCGTTCGCAGGAAGATTCGCTGCAATATTCACTGTGCCTTCGATCGCGCCGCCTTCAATCAGCCCGCTCAAATATGCGCCGGTCGGCACAACGAACGTCGATCCGATATTGTCGAGGCCGCCACCAAGTTGCGAGTCTTCTCCAGTAAAATTGATCACTGCGCCGGTTGAAGCGTCGATCGTGCCCAGCTGCGCGGCAGTGACTGCTGCCAGAAATTCGATCTGGCTCGTGCCATCGATCGTGATCGTTCCAGTATTGCTGAACCCAGTCGCCGCAACCATGAGCACATCGCCATTTGCAATGGCTATCGTGCCGGCATTTGTGAACGAAGACCCAATTCTAAAATAGCTATTGTCCGAAGCAGCGATATTGATCGTACCTTCGTTTAGAAACGAGCCTCCAATCCCGACCTCCGTATCCGATCCGGTCTGATTGATCGTAACGGTGGACCCTAACGTCACGGTACCGGTGCCCTGCCCCGTGATGCCAACTGGAAATCCTTGGGGCCCGCCAACGTTGATCGTGACGTTGTTGAGCGTCATGGGGCCGACCAGAAACAGCGTACCGTTACTTGCAGTATCAGTGATTGTTGCCGGTCCGGAGCCATTCGCGCCTTCGAATGTTATGTCGCCTCCCAGAGACAAAAAGGACAGATCATTGGCTTGGTTTCCGATCGGAATTGTGATTGCCCCTTCGATCGTGCCGCCGGAGATTAGACCGGCCAGAACAACACCGGTCGGAACGACGTAAGTCGACCCGATGTTATTTAAACCTGCTACGAAATCGATCGTCGCACCCGACGCTGCGTCGATATTACCCAACTCTGCAGTCGAAACGATTGAGTTGAATCGTATCGTGCTCGTGCCATCAATGTCGACCGAGCCTGTGTTGGCGAAGACGATGGCAGCTTGTCCGTCCAAGCCGATGTTAAGTAAACTGTCGTTTGCAACATTGATGATGCCGGCATTGGTGAAGTTGCTCGAGTCTATGGAAAGTTGAGCGCCGCTTGTCGTGTCGTTGATCGTTGCATCGCTGAACATCGGGCCGCCGTTGCCCGTATATCCGCCGCCCAGAAAAGCGCCATGCGAGTAATTGCCGTTGCTCGCTGCGACGTCGATCGTCACAGAAGAAGCAAGCGTGACCGTTCCGGTTCCGACTTGTTGAATTGTGTCCTCTGCAGGTGCGCTGCCGAAATTGATCGTTACGTTACTGAGCGTCATTGAGCCATCGAGATACAAAGTGCAGTCATAGCCGGTGAGATTGATTGTGCCGTCGCCTGTTCCGCCCGCGTCCACGAGAGAAAGGGTGCCGCCCAAAGTGAGCGACTCATAAGGGGATTCGTTCGAGGACGTGTTTAGGTTCACCGCGCCTTCGATGGTGCCGCCATCGACCTGGCCAAGGAGCTGACCGCCCGCCAAAACTAAGGTTGAACCGGCATTGTTGAGCACGCCGCCAAAATCCAGGCTGGCGCCGGACGCGAGATTAAGCGTGCCGAGTTCAGCTGTCGTTAGAGAAGCTTGAATATTGATTGTACTTGTTCCATCGACCGAAATCGTCCCCGTATTGGCAAAGCTGTTGGCGGAGATCTCGACGGCCGCGTCGTTGGCGATCGCGATGGTACCGGAATTGTAGAAGTTGAGGGCCACGATCGAAACGCAATAGCCGGCGATATCGCCGAACGAAGCGTTTACTGTGCCGGCATTTGTAAACGTGTTTGATGTAATCGCAATTGCGCCCGTCACTGCATTTATCGTGCCGTCGTTAATAACCGAACCGCTCCCGTCGTTTCCAAGCGTAAGGAAGTCGGATTTCTCCGAATTAATTGTGGTCGTGGAAGCAAGCGTGATTGTGCTGCTATTACCCAGATAATCGATATATTGACTGCCTAAACCGGCTTCGATTGTTGCATTGCCGATGGTCCCGGCGACAAACAGATAACAAGAAGTTCCGCTCAAATCGATCGTTCCGCTACCCGTACCTCCGGCCCCCTGCATCAAGAGCCCGTTTGTCAGCGTGAGTGACGCCTGACTCATGTCCAGATTGATCGTTCCGTCGACAGCGACGCTATTGAGCATTCCTCCATTGCTTGTGAAGGTGCCCGAACCCGTGTCGATCGTCCCACTGTTGATTGTGCCGGTTAGATTCAGCGCACCTGCCGCCAGCGTCAGCGTATTGGTCAGGTTGAGCGTACCGTCAATCTCGAATGTCGCGCCTGCGTCATTGACTGTGACCGATCCGACCCTGAACGTTTCCGCCGCCGCGATGTCGACCGTATAGGTCCCCGCCTCGGCAATCGTCGCGGAGGCCGTCGAGCTGTTTGGTACGCCACCGGACCAATCCGAGGCATCGGACCAGTCGCCGTTCGCCGCAACATTCCAGGTGGATGTGGTCATTGGTAGCTCCCATCGGTCGTGTGCCGTGAACGGTCGAACGATTTTTACGACCACCGAACGGTGGGGTCGCCGAGGGATCGCGTTGTCAAGCGGACTGGAAGCTTTCCGCCGATGCCGAGGGGTGCAGCGGCAAAGACGACCGTGCAACGCCGACGGGACACCTGACAGAGAGAAATTCCTCCGCGTGGCCCCCCGAGCCAGCGAACTTGAACACCTAATCATATTTGCGAGTTTCAGGCAATACTTGCGGCGCTACATTTTGTTTTGATCAATCGACACTAGCCCATATTAGCGCAATTATTCCCACCCCCGCTTTCTGGTCTCCTTTAGTCCTCGCTGTTTAGTCCCGGCATTTGATGGAGAGAGACGAACGCGAATCGTTCGGGCTCATTTTAGTCGCGGAGCCAGCCGGCGGATGAACGGCTGATGAACGCGCGTTCCAGCGTTGGTTCAGCCTCGCTCGCGCAGGATCGCGTCGTTGCCGTTGCGCCGTTCCGGATGCGGATCGGTGCCGGCACCGCAAGAAAGAGGAGATCGACATGAACACCAAGCTTCCGATGATCGCTCTGGCCGTGCTGTTCACCCTGGCCGGATACGAGGCCGCCAGTGCTCTCAATCCGCAACCGCTGCCGCCGCGCCGGATGCCGACCGCCACGGTTGCCATTCCGCATACCCCGTCGTCAGGCATCCATCGCCTCAATCCTCAGCCCCTGCCTCCGGGCTGAACACGTTTTCCGGCAAATCGCCGCTCCGGTGACGCGTCGCCGGAGCGGGTGAGTTGGGCCACGACTTTCCCCGCTGCAATCGTGCATGATCGCATCCGATTTTCCCCGGATGCGAAGTTGAGCGAAGTTTTCGACATACCGGCCCTCGTGCCCGCGCCAGGCGGCGCCATCGTCGAAGCCGCAGACGGCTCCAGCCGGATGGTGGGGCTCGACGAGGCGCGCGCGCTGTTTCGCGCAGGCGAAGTGCTGGTGGCGCACGGGGTCTTTGTGGCCGGCCGCCTCAAGACCGCGCCGCGCGAGCCTCTGTTCGATGTGCTCGAATTGTTTGCGTTCGTGCGTCCCGGTGTGCCCTTCGTACCGAGTCCGGTGGGCCTCGCGCGCGCACTCGGACTCGAAATTCCGCGCAATGCGGAGGAGCAGGCGCGCATATTGCGTCTCGCCGCGAGCCGCCTGCTGGAAGAGCTTCGAGGGCAACCCGATGCCGCGCGCATTCGCGCGCGCGCACTGGCGGCATTGCTCGCGCGCTCCGGCTGGCGCTGGGGTGCGGCGGCCGTTCGCGCGACCGGCGAGCCGGAGAAATCGTCGTCGCCGATCGCAGGTCTCGAGGTCTGGCGCGAATTGCCCCAATGGGAAGACGACGCGCCGCCGGCGAAGCCGGGTTCGTTGCCTGTGGCCGTCGCCGAAACGCGCGCGCGCCTGGCGCAGCTTGTGGGCCACGGCGGCGAAGCGCGGCCGGAGCAGGGCGATTATGCGGAAGCGGCGGCCTATGCGTTCGGTCCGCGCGATCTCGCGGGTTCGCCGAAGGTGGCGCTTCTCGAAGCGGGAACGGGCATCGGCAAGACGCTCGGTTATCTCGCGCCGGCAAGCCTGTGGGCGGAGAAGAACGGACCGGGGCTGTGGATTTCGACTTACACGCGCAATCTGCAACGCCAGATCGTGCAGGAGCTCGCGCGCCTCTATCCCGATCCGGCCGAACGGGAAGAGAAGGCAGTCGTCCGCAAGGGCCGCGAGAATTATCTGTGCCTGCTCAATTTCGAAGAGGCTGCCAAGCGCAGCGCGCTCGCGCCGGGCCAACGCACGGTGGCGTTGGGACTCATCGCGCGCTGGATCGCTGCCACGTCCGATGGCGATATTTCCGGCGCGGGATTTCCGGCGTTTCTCGCGGCGTCGTTTCCGGTGCGCGAAATCACCGACCGGCGCGGCGAGTGCATCTATGCGGCCTGCCAGCATTATCGCAGCTGCTTCATCGAGCGCGCGATAAGGCGCTCGCGGCACGCGTCGATCGTCGTCGCCAATCATGCGCTGGTGATCGCGCAGGCCTCGCAGGACTGGCTGGCCGTCGACGAGACGACGGATACGCCGCCGGAGCGGCGCGTGCGTTACGTGTTCGACGAGGGCCATCATCTGTTCGACGCCGCGGATTCCGGATTCGCCGCGTTGATTTCCGGCACGGAGATGGCCGATCTGCGGCGCTGGATTCGCGGCGCCGAGGGACGCGCGCGCAGCCGCATGCGCGGGCTCCAGGAACGCCTGAAGGACTTGATTGCCGACGACGATGTCGCGCAATCCGCATTGGAGGAAACGCTTGCGGCGTCGGGTGCGCTTTCAGGCGAAGGCTGGATGGCGAGGATCGCCGGCGGAGGACCGCGCGGACCGGGAGAAATCTTCCTCGCCGCCGCCTACCAGCATGTGCGCGCCCGCACCGAGGATCGCGACGCATTCTATTCGCTGGAAGCCGACACCGAACCGCTCGGCGACGAAACGATTGCTGCCGCACGCGCGCTAGGCCTCGGCATGAAGCGCATCGCCGCGCCGCTTTCGCGTCTTGCGAAACGCTTGCGGGCACAGATCGCGGACAAATCCGAAGACCTCGAAAGCTACAGCCGAGCCCGCATCGAGGCGGCGGCGCGCGGGCTCGAGCGTCGCGCCAAACTGATCCTGCCCGCATGGATTTCCATGCTCGATGCGCTGGAGACGGGCGAGCGCCGCGAAGAATTCGTCGACTGGTTCGAGATCGAACGGGAAGACGGCCGCGATGCCGATACCGGGCTGTGGCGACACTGGATCGATCCCACGATTCCGCTTTCGGGCGAAGTGCTGGCGCCTGCCCATGGCGCGCTGATCACCTCGGCGACGTTGCGCGATGCCGAATCCGGCGGCGACGATTGGCAATCGGCCGAAGTGCGCACGGGAGCGGCCCATCTGCCGGAGCCCGCGCGGCGTGCGAGCTTCGGCTCGCCGTTCGACTATGCGGCGCAGGCGCGCATCTTCATCGTGCGCGACGTCGAGCGCCGCGATCCGGCGGCGCAGGCGGTCGCCTATCGCGAATTGTTTCTGGCCGCGGGGGGAGGCGCGCTGGGATTGTTCACGGCGGTGCGCGCGTTGCGCGCCGTCGAGGAACGCATCGCCGGTCCGCTCGCCGATGCAGGGCTCACGCTTTATGCGCAGCATGTCGACCGCCTCGATACGGGTGCGCTGGTCGATTTGTTCCGCGCCGAAGAAAACGCCTGCCTGCTCGGCACCGACGCGTTGCGCGACGGCGTCGATGTGCCGGGACGTTCGCTGCGCCTCGTCGTGTTCGACAAGGTGCCATGGCCCAAGCCCACGATTCTTCACAAGGCGCGCCGCGCGCGCTTCGGAAAATCCTATGACGATTTGCTGACGCGACTCCGCCTCAAGCAGGCGTTCGGCCGGTTGATCCGAAGCCAGACCGACCGGGGATGTTTCGTCATCCTGGAATCCGCGACACCCTCACGCCTGCTCACGGCATTCCCCCCGGAAACACCGATCAAACGATGCGGGCTTGCGGAAGCGATTTCAGAGGTGCGCGCGTTTCTGCACGAAAGCGGTGTTTAAATATTATTTCGGTTTCTCGAGGTATGTCGACTCTGACCCCGATTCTTTCGTCACCGAATTGCGTTTCTCGCCCTGATCTCGATCTCCATGGACGATGATTCACGCGGAGTCGCGGGGGACGCGGAGCCGTTCGGCGAACCGACCCAATTTCACGTCCGCTGAAACGACTCATACGACCGATGAATCTCCGTTTTGCGATCCTCCGCGCGCTCCGCGTCTTCGCGTGCTGACCTTGATTCTCACCGGTCCGGTCGCAGCACGGTGAGTTTGAGCGGACCGGCGTTGGCGGCGGCGTGGGCGATCGCAGCGTTGACGTCGTCCAGTGCGAATTCGGTCAAGTCGAACTGCGCGAGATCGATCAGCCCGGCGCGGACGAGCCGCACCATCCGGGCAATCGCGTCGCGCGGATACATGTACTTGCCGCGCACGGTGATGTCGTTGCGCATCAGCCAGGGGTAAGGCAGCGCGAGGTCGATGCCGCCCTGCCTGCCGACGCCTCCCATCAGCACCACGCGTCCGCCCGGACGCACCGCCAACACGGCCGCCAGCACCTGCGAGGTGGACGCCTCGCGCGGCAACAGGTCGAGCACGCAGTCGATCGGCCCGTCCGCGAGTTCGATAATGCGGCGCCGGTCGTCCGCTTCGACCCCTGTCATCTGCGCAGGGATCACGCGCGCACCGAAGCGGCGGACGAGATCGTCCAGTGCGCGACCGTTGCGGCCGGTGGCCACGACTTTCCCCGCACCCATCGCCAGCGCGACCGCAACTCCCGCGCTGCCGAAACCTCCCGTGGCGCCGTTCACCACCAGCGTGTCTCCCGCGCGCAGATCGCCGGCCAACAGCCCGCCATAGGGCACGAGCAGGCTCGACAGCGCACACCACCGTCCCGCATCCGCTGCATCGATCTCGCCGATGCCCGTGACGTTCTCGGTCGGGACCAGCATCTGCTCGGCGAAGGAGCCGTGATGGTAGAAGCGATGCAGCTTCAGGCCCGCTTCGCTCACTGCCGTCCAGCCCTGCAGAATCACGTCGGGATTGACGGCGTCGTCGCGCGAGCGAACCGTTGGGTCGCAGAACACCCAGTCTCCCACCGAGAGCTTCGTCGCGTCCGGTCCGGTTGCGCGCACCCTGCCGATGCCGCCGGGACCCGGCGCGATGGGAAGCTCCAGCATGTAGTTGCGCGCGCCGGAAAAGACTCCGGCGGTGTAGCCGGCGACGCCGGCCGCAACGACATCGACGATGACCTCGCCGGTGCCGAGCACCGGATCCGGCAGCGTCTCAATGGCGAGCGGCGTGCCGAATGCAGTCAGAACAGCGGCTTTCATGGAAACCTCGCGCGAAGCTGAAGATCGGGGTACAAGGTGAGACTACGCGAATTCGGTGACGGCCGCATCGTTGCGGAAAACACGGGGGAATGAATGATTTTTCCTATCGCGCGCGCTTGCGTAAGGAAGGCTTGGTTCCGCAGAGCTTCGGCGTCGGCGTAAGATCGTCCGAATAGCTGCTCCGGCCGCGATCTTAACGCGGCAATGCGATCGGCGACCCCGCAGATCGGCCCACGCCGTTACTCGACATTTTTCGGGGGCGCAGTCCGAATATTCGGATCGACCCTGAAGCGATCAAAAGCGAACATCTTTTATTTCCGGTCCGGTCCATCGTTTTGCCGTCGCCGGTACGGCGAGCAAGGACGCCGATTTGTGCGTTCTCCACAATGTTGGCTGCGGCAGCAGGTTTGGTCTCCTGCGACCTGCCGAACCCGAAACGTCTGGCGCCGATAGCAGCGCGAGCGAGAGAAAGGGTGGCGGCAAAATGTCGGCGAGACGAACGATATTCATCGTCGATGACGATGAAGGGATGCGCTGCTCTCTACGCGCGCTGTTGCAATCGGCCGATTTTCGGGTTCGGGATTATCCGTCCGCGTTGGCATTTCTGGACGAGAATATCACGATCGGGGGCTGCTTGATCGCCGATGTCCTGATGCCCGAAATGACCGGGTGGGAGCTGCAGGATGAGGTCGTCAGGCGCGCCATTTCGCTGCCCGTGATCTTCATCACGGGACATGGGGACGTCCCGCTCGCGGTTCGCGCGATGAGAGCGGGTGCACTCGATTTCATCGAGAAGCCTTTTGACGACGAACTGCTGCTCGCGAGCGTCAATCGAGCACTGGAAATCGGTGCGGCAGGCCGCAACCGTTCTGCCGAAGCGCAGCATGCTCTTGAAGTCCTCTCCCGCCTGACCCCGCGAGAGCGTCAGGTGCTTGAGCAGCTGGTGTCGGGCCACTCGAACAAGGCGGCGGCTTTCGAACTCTCGATTTCGCCGCGAACCATCGAAATTCATCGTGCCCGCATTATGGACAAGTTGCATGCCGCGAGCATGGCGGATTTGGTGCGAACATCGTTGGCCGCCTCTTCGCCGCCGTTCGCGGTTCATTAGCGAGCAATCGCACGCAGTCGCCGGAAAGATCGCCGAAGGCGCGACTGGAATCTAAAGCTAAACGCTGGAAAACCGGTCTGGGCAATTTTTGCCGTCCGCGCTCGCGCGGATTTCGCAACGCGTTTAACTGTGCCATGAATGGTGCGGGCATTGATGGGAGGTTCCCAGTACCCAAGAGGGCAGAAGCCCCTCGGTACTGTGGACAGACGGGACTGCGGTGTTAGGAAAACTATTCCTTTTCGCCTGTGTTTTGCTCCTGTTCGCCTGCGTGCTGCGTTCGAGCAACGCAAAGCCCACAGGCTTCGCGCAAGTCGATTTTGAAAACGCTCGCGCAACATTTCTTATCGACTTGGACAGGGTACGGGCGGATTTGAAATCCAGTGAGGCCGCAAGGCGATGATACAGGCTCAAACTGCACGTCAAGCCGCGTTGCATCTGCGCGAACTGGCACGCGATTCGGAACTACCGGGTTACGCCGAAATGTTGAGCAAAGCGGCGGACGATCTAGAAGCGCGCGCGAATGAATTGGCGATAACGCCGCAAGCAAGGTCCTGCGATTCGCTCGATCGACAGTCGGTACAAGGTCATGTGGCCGCCGACATCGAAGTGACGCACGACTTCCGGCGTGCAGCCATAGCCCGTCAAATATTCTCGTAGATCGCGCCGCGCGGTCAGTTACGCCGGGAGGACTGCGGACTCGTCGCAGCACAAGGTCCACACCCCAAGGCCTCCACATGAAAGCGACAAAGAGGGCACAGTGCTGACGCCGCGTCGGTAGCGGCTCACGAGAGCATTGGGGGCTTTTAAGATCAGGGGACACCAAACTAAATTCGGCAGAATTTAGCATTGTGTTTCCGTTACTTCGTGTAGCCGGCGAGGAGCACCGGGTCGCGCAACGTCTCGATGGCAAGCGGCGCGGCGAATGCGCTGAGGACAGCGGTTTTCATGGAAACCTCGCAGAGAGCCGACGGCTGCGCCCTCTCCCGCGCGATCAGCTCGGCGGATTCGCCAGAAGATACGGCAGCCCGCCATTGATCGACGGATCGCTGCCCCAGATTTTCGCACTGAACCCGCTCGGCAGGCCCGACTGGAATTGCGCCGTCGTCAATCCGGTGACTCCCGGCACATTCCCGTTGCCGACGCCCTGCGATGTGCCGCTCGTCGTCACATCCCAATAGTCTGCCGAGTCCGTCCCTGCGGATTGCCCTCCGATCAATCCGCCGAGCGAGCTGCTAGGGATTCCAGATTCAAATACCGATCCCGTCGCATAGTCCTGGTTCAGCGTCCAATTTCCGGCGCCGATCAGGCCACCCACAAAGCTGTCCTTTCCGCCGGTGACCGCGCCGGTGGCGAAGTCGTATTCGGCCTCGGCGGCAAACTCCGCCCAGCCGATCAATCCGCCGACATGGCTTTCGTTTCCGCCGGTGACCGCGCCGGTCGCATAGTCATAATCCGCTGCAACCGCGGCGTCGTCGGAGCCGATCAGGCCGCCGATCATGACATTGATACCGCCGGTGACTGTTGCAGCGCTGTGGGAATCGTCCACCGAACCGTAGGCCAACATCCCGACGAGTCCGCCGACGTTGGAACCGCCGCCTCCCTTTACGCGGCCGCTCGAGTAATCGTCGTAGACGGACCCAGTCGCAAGGCCGGCGAGCGCGCCGGTATACTGTTCCTCCCCCACACCGCCGACAATATCGGCATCGATCACGCCCAGGCCCGAAACCAGACCTCCGATTCCGATGTACGCGAAGAGGCCGGTGCCCTGGAACGCGTTCGGTGCATCGATTTTCAGATGCGAAATCGTATTTCCAAGGCCGTAAAACGTTCCGGTGAATGCCGTACCCTGGATCGGCGCCGACGTGTAGGTCCCGTCCGCCGTGGCATTATACGACAGACCCAGCACGAAATCGCCCGAGGGATCGGATGCGATATCCGAAGCGAGAGTCGAGATGTCATCGACAACGGAGTATCCCAAATTGTTGAGCGTGAACGACGTGCCGGTGGTATCGATGTCGATATGGCCGGTGCCCGCGAACGACAGGACGCCGCCCGTATTGAGCGCGCCCGTGCCGTTGGCGTTGTTGATGCCGAATGAGAGGCAGCCGCCGTTTTCCACATTCATGGGCGCGTTGAAATCGATCGAATGATAGGAATAGAGATAGAGCATCGCGCCCGTGTTCCATGCAATCGGCGCGTCGATGACGATGTCGCCCTTGCCGTTCGACGACGTGCCGGAGCCGGACGTCGTGGTGGCCGATGTTTCTTCCCACACGTCCGTACCTGCGTTGAGCGCGTTGCTGATCGTGTGCGCCGCCCCGGCGTAGATCGTCAGATTGTCGGGATCGGTTTTCCATTCGCCGCCCTGGCCGGCCGTTACGTGGCCCGTGACCAAGACCTGCGCACCCGACGTCTCGATATTTCCGCCGCCGGTTGTGCCGGCCGCATTGAGAACTCCTGTCGACGTCAGCGAACCGTCGCCCGCATCGAGCACGATCGTGCCGCCGACATTCTTCGCGGTTTGCGCGGTCATGAAACCGCTCATGGTGACGACACCGGTCGCCACGCCTTCCGCGGCATGGGCCGTCAGCGACACATTTGCGCCGACGAGCGAGCCCGTGTTGATCGCGCTCGCTTTGCCGTTCACGTCGCCTTGCGCCGCGAAGGAGACGAGCCCGTCGCCTGCGAAATCGACGGTGAATTTGTTGGCGGCTCCCACCGCAACCGTGCCGAATTTCGCATTGACCATGCTGGAATTCGTCACATTCGGCGCGACGAGGGCGACGAGGCCGCCTTGCGAAGCGCGGATGACCCCCTGGTTGACGACCGCTGCGTTCTGGTTGCCGGGCTGCGTAAAATTGCCCGCGAGAACGTCCGAGTCCGACCCGCCTGTCGTGGTGGCGATCAGCGAACCGACATTCACAGCCGCGCCTTTGCCGAACAGCATGCCGTTGCCGTTGATCAGGACGATGCGGCCGTTCGCATCCAACGTGCCGAGAATTTGCGACGCGGAATTGCCGCCGATCCGGTTGACCGCGATGGACTGCGCATTGGGCTGGACGAATTGCGTGGTCTGGCCCGCGCCGATATTGAAGCTGGACCAATTGATGACGACGTCTTCGCTCGTCTGGTCGATCGTCGTTTTGTTCGCCGACGCGGCGATCGACGCCGAGCCGGTCGTGACCGCGGCGCTCGACGGATTGGCAAATGCGGGCCCGCCGAGGAGGACGAGCGACGATCCCAAGCCGAACGCCGTGCTTTTCAGATATGTTCTCGCGCCATTTCCCGATTTCATCGTCAAACCCTCTCGATTACGGCATTACGCCCCGGCTCTCGGTTCGACATTCCCGGATAACTTCACGTCGGAGCGGACGGTAGCGCTTATCCCGGGCAAAGCGAAATCACGAATTCAGTTTATGAGGGCCAATCGGGCCGGCGCGAAGACTATTGCGCCGATAAAATTCGGGCCGGAGTGAGAATTCGGGCGAACTGACTCCGACGCTGAACTTCTACGTGGCGACGATCGTCCGAGATAGGAGCGCGCTTAGCGCTCGGCGTCGACGGCGCGCCAGGCAGTGGTCATTTCGTCGAGCTTTGCCTTGAGGTCGGGGGCCAGCGCACCCTTTTCGCCGGCCGCCAGACTGTCCGCCAGCTGTTCGGGGCGGCTGGCGCCGATGATGGGCGCGGTGATCGCCTTGTTCGAAATCACCCAGCGAATAGCGAGCGTGGCGAGGCTCATGTCGGACTCTTTGGCGACACTGCGCAGCTCTTCGATCGTGTCGAATTCGCGTTCGTGCCAATAACGCGTTTGATACATCGCGCCGGCGCGGCCGACGGTGAAGCGCGTACCTTGCTCGGGCGGGCTCGCGCGATTGTGCTTTCCGGTGAGGAGGCCGCCCGCCAGCGGATTATAGGGAATGACCGCGACGCCTTCTTCCTCGCACAGCGGCAGCAGATCGCGCTCGAAGCTGCGAAAGAGCAGATTGTAGCGCGGCTGCACGGAATCGATGCGCACCAGATTCTTCACTTCGCTGCGTCCGAGCGCGCGCGCCACGCGATGCGCCATCCAGTTCGATACGCCGACATAGCGCGCCTTGCCGGATTTGACGACCGTGTCGAGCGCCTCCAGCGCCTCGTCGATCGGCGTGGTGGGATCGAAGCCGTGCAGTTGATAAAGGTCGATATAGTCCGTCTGCAACCGCTTCAGCGAGGCGTCGATCGCATCGAGGATGTGCTTTCGCGACATGCCCTGGTCCCAGGGTTTGGGACCCATCTGGCCGACGCATTTCGTGGCGAGCACGAAGCCCGCGCGCTTGCCCTTGAGCCAGCGGCCGAGGATCTCCTCGGTCCGGCCGGCCGTCGTGCGGTCTCCCCCCAACGGATAGACGTCCGCCGCATCGAGAAAGTCGATGCCGCCTTCCGCGGCAGCATCGAGGATGGCGACGCTTTCCAGTTCGTTGCATTGAAGTCCGAACGTCATCGTTCCGAGGCAGAGCCTGGAAACGCGCAAGCCTGTGCGGCCGAATTGTGTGTGGTGCATGCCACCAGTCTAGCGCATGTCCGCGTCGCAGCGGAAGGGATTTTTGTCGAATTCGCGCCTCAAACCGTGTCGTTCGCAAGCGATCCTCCTGCGCTGCCGCGCGGCTGTGGCGATCCGGGCCGAATAAAATCGAATCGGTCGCATTGCCTCGATGAGCGCCATCGCAAATATGTGATTTGCGCAGTGCTGGTGTTTCAAGTCACCGTCCGCGGCCACAGGTTCTTGGGGGGACCAATATGAGATGGATGCTTTCTGGAGGCGCGCTCGGCGCGATTTTGTTGTGCGCGTCCGCTGCGTGCGCCGCGGACTATTCCGCAATGGGGCCGCTCGATGGGTACTTGATGGATCGCTCTGCCGAGATCGCGCTGGCGAAAAGTGCTGCGCCGCCTTCCATCGCCGAGAAGGCAACGATATTGGTGTTGACGCGTCACGGCTATGACACCGCGATCACGGGCAGCAACGGGTTCGTCTGCGCGGTGGAGCGCTCGTGGATGTCGCAATACGATTTTCGGCAATTCTGGAACCCGCGGATGCGCGGACCGCTGTGCTACAATCCCGCGGCCGTACGCTCCATCCTGCCGTACACGATCCGGCGCACGGAATTGGTGCTGGCGGGACGCACGAAACCCGAAATGGCCGCCGCGATCAAAGACGGCATCGAGAAGCACACGCTGCCGCATCTCGAAGCCGGCGCGATGACCTATATGATGTCCAAGCAGCAAAATCTCAACGACAACGCGCACAACTGGGTGCCGCATCTGATGTTCTATTTCCCGCGCGCAGACGGCGCCGACTGGGGCGCGGATCTTCCCGGCGCACCCCCGATGCTGAACCCGCAGTTCCAGGAGTCGGCGGAGGCGATCAGCGTGATCATGGTGCCGGCGACACACTGGTCCGACGGCACCCCCGCGCCGTCGATGCGGTAGCAGGGCATTGAGAAGCCCGAACTTCGCGGATCTCGCGCCTTACGGCGTGCGGTAGCGCTCCGCGAGTTGCGGCGCCTGCGCGGCGAATGCCGCAAGATCGGCTTTGAACACCGCGTCGAGCAGATCAAACTTCTCCACGCCTGGCGCGCAGACGACTTCGCCCATGGCAAGCCCACGCAAACTGGCGGTCACGACGTCGTCCGCCGACATGCGGGGCATCGCGCTCAGGTCGAGGCCCTGACGTTCGTGAAACTCCGTCGCGACCACGCCGGGACAGAGCGCTTGAATCCGCAGGCCTTGGGACTTCAGCTCCTCGTGCAGCACCTGCGACAGCGCCACGATGTGGGCCAGCGTTCCCGTGTACACCGCCCGGCGAAGCGGCAGCTTTTCGAGGGGCGCCGGTCCGCTGAACGCCAGCATGCCCGACACGTTGATGATTGTGCCTTCGCCTCTTGCGACCATGCCGGGGGCCGCAGCCCGCGCCAGCATCGTCGGCGCCATGACCTTCACGTGAAGAAGCTCATTCGCCTTGTCGGCCGGCAGCTCCGTGAACGGCATATAGTGCGCGACGCCGGCATTGTTGACGAGCATGGTGAGCGCCTCGTGCGCGCACACATCGGCGACCGCCGCGATGCCGGCATCGGTGCCGAGATCGGCGACCAGGAGACGCACGTCGACATTGGGAAGCGCTGCGACGAGTTCTTCGAGCCGATCGCGGCGACGGCCCACGACCACGAGGTTGTATCCGTCGGCGCCGAGCCGTCGAGCAAAGGCCCGACCGATGCCGGACGATGCCCCGGTGACGAGCGCCAACCGCGCGCCTTCGCGATCGGGCTTCCCGTCTTCGAATTCGCGTTCGGACATGTTCATAACCCTTTCGATTTGGTCGGTAGCGGCGCAGCTTCGCAGACTGTTGGGTAAGTTCGGCGTAAGTTTGGGCTCACCTTGCGGTACTGGATTAGGATTCGACAATCCGTCCCTGTTTGTCGATCGTCACCGTTCCCACTATCCTAAGCTCGACGTTGGCGCGATAGCGCGCATAGCGGCGCTCGCCGCTGCGGACCAACGCACGCTTCTCCACCATGTCGGCAAGATCTCGCGTTGCCGTCGGCGCCGATGCCCCGGTTATCCTGATGTAATTGCCGGCGCTCAAACCGCCCGTGAATCCTTCCGGTCCCTCGCGCAGGACGCGGAGCAAGGCCTTTTCCTGGCGCTCGTTCAATTCGCCCCTCAAGCGATCCAGCAGCTTGGTCTTGTCGAGCAGGAATTCGATCGAGGCTGACGTTCGCCGCTGCGCTTCAATCGACACACCTGCGAACCAACGCAGCCATTCCGTCAACTCGGTCTCGGTGTTGTTGCGCTCAAGCGCTTCGTAATAAGCCTTGCGTTTGGCAAGGATGGTCATCGCCAAGGCTGTCAGCGGCGGATGGCCGAGCCCTTGCGCAAGCGCCTTCTCGGCGATTGCCCGCCCCACGCGCCCATTGCCGTCCTCGAAGGGATGTATGCACTCGAAGTAAAGGTGCGCGATGCCCGCACGCGTCAGGGCCGAAAGCGGCGACGGCCCATCGGGTGCCGTCCGGTTGAACCATTTGACGAAGCGCTTCATCTCGCGCGACACGTCGGCAGACGGCGGCGCCTCGAAATGCACCTTGGGCTGATACACCGCGCCCGAGACGATCTGCATCGGCTCCATGTGCGAGCGATAGAAGCCGATGTTCCGGATGTCGCGGCGGCCGTTCATCAGCATGCGATGCCAATCGAACAGCATTGTGTCGGTCAGCGGCTCATCGAACGAGCGATAGAGTTGGACGATCATCTCGGCGACGCCCTGCTCGGCGGGCTTCACGCGGCGCGGATCGGCCGCGAGCCCAAGCTGCCGCCGGATGGACCACTGCACGCTTGCCCGATCGAGGACCTCGCCTTCGATCTCGGATGTGGTGAGCGCCTCGCTGCTAAGGGCTTCGATAACGAGTTGGTCTTTGTCGTCGGCGCCAAGATGGGCGAAGGTACCTGCAAACATGCCGCCGCCCACGAGGAACCGCTCTTCCGCCCTCCGCAGGAGGTTGGGATTCCAGGTGAAATCCGGCCATTCCGGCCTCTGCCAGTTCCATATCATGATCGATAGAACGCCAATCTATCGATCATTTTGACCCAATTTTGTGATCTATAGCAAGGATTTTATCGATCGCGAGCCGGCGATCCTTCGCCAATTCCGTAAGCGGCCCAATCTCGTAAGTTCCGGGTCGGAGCGGGAATTCGTACGATCTTACGCTGACGCCTTACTTCCCAAGGATGATTTTTCGTTGTGGCGATGGCCGGATCCAGTCATCGCAACTGCGGCGCCGCGTCTAACCCCTCCGCGGCACATGCAGCAGGTTGCTGCCGCCGCTGGCAATCGGCCGTCCGTCGTCGCTCCAGACATGCACGCTGCCGTGGATCAGGCCGCTGCGCGCGATGTCGCTGCGGGCCTCCGTCAGGAGCCATTCGGCGGCGCCCGGCGGCTCGTGAAACCAGGCCGTCAGGTCCAGGGTCGGGGCGACATAATCCGGCTCCCGATCGAGGCCGCGGCCGAATGCGATCCAGGGATAAGTGCCGATCATCACCAGCGCGCGTGCGAAATCGAGGAACGGGTCGGCCGTCGCCGCAAACTCGCGAAAGCGATTCCAGTTCTGCACCACCGAGCCGCGCGGATCTGCCGTACCCCTCGGCATGAGCTTTGCCGGCTTGCCGTCGAAGTTCCGCCAGAAGGGAAAACTCTCCTCGTCATCCGGATTCAGTTCGGCCCAGGATTTGAGCGCGCTGTGATGGGCTACGTCCGGCATCCTGCGGTCGATCTTGGCCGGACCTTCCATTTTGTTGGTGGTCCAGGCTTGCGCCTGCAGGAAGCGTTTGCCGTTCTGCGCCAGCACGACATTGATGCACCACGCATTGCGCCCCTTGCGCACCGGTTCCGCCTCGACTTCGACATCGCCGAATTGCCCGGCGGACAAATATTGTACGGAGATGGTCGCGGGCCGGTGGTCCGGCGGCGCAATCTTCCCGGCCGCGCGCAAAGCGATGGCGGACAGGTAGCCGCCATTCGGTCCCCAGATTTCCCAGTCGCGCGACAGCGTGGCCGACAGCTTGCCGTTCTCTTCCCGCAGCGCCGTATCTTCCTGGAACCGGCCCATTCGCCCTCGCTGTTTCGGCCGGCATTTCCCCAAGGCGGCCGGCCGTTCCGACCACCGTGGCGGAAGACTAGAGCCGCCGGATACGACAGGGAAGCGCGAACCCGGGAGCACGAAGACAGCTGAATTATTTTGGCATTTTCGCGCGTTCGCTCGGCGCCGAAACGGACACGTTCGGCATCCGCGTAAGAATTTGAGGTTTCGGGCGAAGTCGGGCTAAGACGATCCTACTCTGAACTTCCTTAAAGGCCGTCCACTGAGGTCCGAGAAGGATACGCGGCTGGATTTGATTTAAGTGAAGTCTGACCCCATTTCTTTTAGATCGAAGTTAAGGGAACGCTGAGATATCCGTATAGCCCAGGGCGGAACGACAAATATCTGCGCGCCAAACCACAAATATAAATGTTGCATTCAGTCCGACAACCTAGCAGTGTATATTCCGCGGGTTTGTCGAAGGCGCCCGATGAAAATTACCTTCAATATCGACCTCTCGCCCGAGGATAGAGCGGCGCTTGCTGCCGCCTTGGGTTGCAGGGACGCGGAAATCGAGCAGCGCTTACCGGGCCACGCACGCGCAGCGCTGATGGAATATGTCGAAGCTTATCTCGGACGGCGCGCCTTTTCACGGGGCAGCGACATCCTAGAACATCGACTTTCGCTGTTGATCGCATATGCTTACGATAACCGCATATTAGGCGAAGCCGAGGTTTCGCGCCTTTTTCAGACGACATTGCCTGGTAGTCGCGGTTTGTTGCGGTCGACTTTGTCAAAATATCGCTATCAGCTTCAAAATGCGGCCTCTGGCTCGGCTAAAACGGCTCTTGAAAGTGCCGTATGGGTCAAGGCCGACAACGAGTACACGGTTGAAATTAAGGCCGGCAACTTAGTCGATATTCTGAACCAGCGCCTAGCGGCAGACTATGGCGGACAGAAACCCATCGGTCCCGCCAAGGACAGCATTGCGACTTACCTCATCGCACCCGGTTCTTACACGAAACTCTGCGCCGCATTCGGTGCCAAGCCGGTGGCCAAGTAATGGATATGGCTAATCCGTTGGCGGCCTCGAGCATGCTGCTGGCGATTGTTGCTGTTTTATTCGGTGCTTGGACCGGTGATGTTGGCAAAGCCGTTGACCTTAAATTCGAGCGGGAGGTCGCGAATCGCGGCCTAGACATCGCACAAATTCAAAATGTGCTTTGCACCAAGTCACTTCCCCTCACGGTAGGGAGCTGGCTCGCGGCCGGCGTGTTTTTTTGGCGCGCCTTAGACCTAACGATGGGCGCGATAAATTGCGCGCGTTCAATGACGTGCACTTATGATGACGTTAGCGCGGCCTTCGTCCTCACGGAATCCTTTGTAATTCTTGTCGCTATATCAGCGACCGGCCAGTTCATCCAGTTGGTGGCGAAGTTGAAAAGCGCTGGCGTGCCGTAACAGTGATCTCCCCTGATCGGGATTCCTAAGGGATATTCTCATGCTGATGCGTCTGCACTCACAAGTAGCCTTTTTCAGACGTTCACAGAATTGGTCGAACATCAGATTTTTTGAGGTGAGAAATGCCAGCCCTTAAGGCCATTCGCGAACCTGATGTTCTCTGGAAAGCCCTGTGTAGCGAAGCCGGGCTTACCATCACCTGGAAAAATGGCCAGCCAGTCGATAGCTATGACGGGGCGCTTGAACAGGAAATTTCCCTGAAATTGTTCGGAACCGCCCATGCGCCTCTTCTGGAGCTGCTCAGGGGGTCCAATACATCTACGGCGAGTCTCCTAAACGCTTTCTTGTTGGCCATCCAACCATTCTCCCAGATGCTCGCCGACATATTCGAAATGCTGACCAAAGCAGCGGCAACATCCTCGTCCCACAGTCTTCGTGTCGCGCTTAATTTCGGGGACCTAGCCGCCCCATTGATCGCGACGCTCGAGGATTTTCGTGACTGGGAGCATGAGTTTCGAGTTGTTCGGCGCAGGACGATCGCGAGTTCGTGGACTGCGGATGCGCTTTGGGCCCTTCGAAGGGCCTTTGAAATCGAGGGTGCCTCCCGCGTTGAATTGGATCGCGATCTTGGCGCCTGGCAAAGTCAGTATTATCGCGGGCAGCTTGTTCTCCCTCCTTCCATTGAAAAGACGGGAAACCCCAAGTTCGACGAGGTCGTTCAGCAAAGCCAAAATTTGATCCGTATGTTCATTGAAACGTGTCTATCGCTCGCACCGGATCACCAAAGCTTAGGCGAGCTTTGGCGGAGAAGCCGTTCCACCGCAGAGCGCGGATCATTCAGTGACGAGCAGTTAGCCGAGCTGGCAGTTGTCGGCGGACCTGAAAGTGATTTTTGGCCGGTCGGATTGCTATCAATGATTGAATCGTCAAGGCGGCACGTCGAACGCCTGCAGCCTGTAGAACGCGCTATCGCATGTGATCAAATCGCCGCCGCGGTTGATCAAGTTCACGATGGGCTCGAAAAATCTGAATTTGAAGTGGACTCGCTGGAAGAGCACCTTAGCGAAATTTTGAAGCTTCCGGTATGGAAGCGGCGACACGAGGTGTACTCCGTGTGGGTTGCATCGCAGATTATTGCGTCGCTCGAAACACGGGAAATTCGATTCCACCCAATTGATGGACAACTCGATTTCGGCTTCGGAGGAGCGCATCTCGCTACTATCCTGACCGATGACGGCGTTTTTGCACTGTGGTCGGAATTCCGTTCGGCCTTAAGGCGACCAGGAAGCAGGACTCGCACCAAATTCATTCAGCCGGATTTCCGCTTGCTGCGTGCTCCGTTCAAGTCAGATGGATCGACTACGGCTCTCGTCGTTGAGTGCAAGCAGTATATGAAACCAAGCGCGAAGAATTTCTCGGAAGCATTGAACGACTACGCTGCTTCGTGTCCCGACGCGGAAGTCATGTTGGTCAACTATGGACGAATCAGCGATGGTATTAGGGAATGCATAATCCCAGATGTGATTGAGCGCACCCATCTGATCGGTGACTTTCGCCCGCAAGAGCACAAGGCAACTTCGGATTTCAAGCTAATTGTTAATGAAGCCGTGTCTGATGAAATTAGACGACCGCATGAAGTCTCCCTCGGTCCGATACTGAAGGGCACAGGGCGAATCGATTTAGTCTGGGGTGCGCCATTTCACGACCTCGATCTACACCTTATTGTCCATGCCGACCCAAATCCAAATCATATCTCCTTTAGCGATATGCGCACTCGATCAGGTGATGCCTACCTCACGAATGATGCGCGCGACGCGCCCGGCATTGAGACTATTCATATAACGTCCTGGCGTAACGCGGATTACGAGGTCTTTGTCCACAATTATTCGGGTTTGCCGCCGCTAACAGGTTCTGACGCTACGGTGTCTGTGACGTTTGAGGGAGCAAATATGAGTTTTCGCCCCCCTAGCGAAGGGAAAGGCCTTTGGTGGCACGTCTGCACCCTTAAGCCTTCAGGCCGTGCATTGATTTCTAGGAATTCGATTTCTGACGTGGCCCCAGATTCTATGATTTGCTGAAGTCGTGGGTCTCGCACTCAATTCGGCCTTAAACATGGCGCTTTGGTATTGAATGCATGTAGCTATAGCAGATGGCCGTTACTGATCGAGCAGGGTGCCGTCGCTAGCGTAACTCTTTGAGTCTTTCAAAGCTTGCGAGAACCTCACCCCACGCCGGATAAGGCCCGTAACAGAGAATTCTGGGAGATGTGGGGTCAGTGTGGAAATAATCGATTCAATAGAGTGACAGCGGCAGCGTTCCCCTGCTGAATCTTATTTGAGCGGTTGGGGAATGTTGGCGCTCTCATCTAATTCCTCTGCGAAGTTCGGAGTCAAAGTGAGAATTTACGCAAATGATGTTATTCAGAATTACGAATTCGGCGACGGTACATATCTTCAGGCCTCGGTCCAATTCAAACAGGCTCGGTTGCACAAGAGCCAAACCGTGTTGGTAGGCGTGGCTATTACGGACACATTCCTAACTTCCGGATTTGGCAAAATTTCTCCGTTGCTAACCTCCTAACTTGTAAAGACATTCGCCGAAAAACTCGCATCAAAGTTTCGATTTTCGTTCCAACTTTATTTTCGCGATTCGATTTCGTGTGATTGCGCGCGGCGAATTGCGTCGCCATGTTTTGTGTTTTCGCCGGCAGCGCAGATGGAAGAGACACGGGCCGATATCGACACAGGTTGGAAGACGGGACAATCGGCCACGCGCGCGGCGGCGCTCGCACGTGTCGCGCGTGGGGAGTCGATTGCAGCGGTTGCGGAGCCGCCCCGGCGCGGCGCGCGCTCCTGTTATCGTCCTGTTATTTCGGCGAAGAAGCGGAGCGTCGTTTCGCGCCGCCGGGCCCGCGCGCTGAATCTGCCGGGAAATTCGCTTCGTGTGCGGCGCAGCGAAAAGCTTCCCCTGTTATTTGCCTGTTTAACAGGGGAAACTCGCCCACGCGGATTCGCGCATTTCCAGGCAGACCCCGGATTTTTCGGAAAACTTGGCGTGTGTGCGGTGCATCGGAAAGTTCCGTTGCCGGTTCCCTGTCTGACAGAAGCGAGAGGCGGCGCAAAGTATCTGGCGCGCGTTCGGAACACGCAAATTGCAGGCGGGGAACTGGTGGCGAACACTCGGATAGCACGCACCTGTTATCGCCTGTTATGTTTTCGAGAAAGCCACGGTTTGCCTCGAGATTCGGGCCGAGAACAGGTGAGATTTTTTTCTGCGCGTTCGCCGCGCGCGGGAAACTATCTGTCGCCCGAGGTCCGCGTGCCGGCGGCCGAAGATGAGCGACGTTTTCCGAAGCGGTCGCATGCGCGGCTGAAAAACAGGCCGCGTTCCGGGGCGAATACAGGCTCGAATACAGGGAAAATAACACGGTCGATAACAGGACAATTAACAGGACCCCGGAGTCCTGTTCCTGTGCATCAAGTAGTTGATTGCACACAATATTCCGGAGCGCGAAAAATTTTTCAAACAAATGCGGGTACCGGCGCGCGTCCGTCACGGTCTTACGCCTTCGACCCTTGCACAGCTTTGTCAGCTTGGCGGCGTGACGGGTGCGCGGGTGGGTCCTATAAACGGCGCATGACCCAAGCTGAGGAAACTCTGTTCGGCGAAAGCGGCGCGGCGGAAGGCGGCGAGGGCCGCCATTCGACCGGGATCCTGCCGAGTCACGTTTTGCGACGCCTGATCCGCGCGCGGCGCGAAGTGCTGGCGGCGGAGGAAATCGAGGAAACGCAGATTCAGCCGGCAAGCCTCGACCTCAGGCTTGGCGCGATGGCGTGGCGGGTGCGCGCGAGTTTTCTGCCGGGCCCGCATGCGACAGTGCGCGACAAGCTCGCCTCCGTGGCGCTGCACGAGATCGATCTCACCCAAAGCGCGGTGCTGGAAACCGGCTGCGTCTATGTCGTGCCCCTCCTGGAAAGCGTGGAGTTTTCCTCGCGCGTGTCCGGCATCGCCAATCCCAAAAGCTCGACGGGCCGGCTGGATGTGTTCACCCGTCTCATCACGGATCGGGCTCCCGGCTTCGACCGGATCGAGCCGGGCTATCGCGGGCCGCTTTATGCGGAAATCTCGCCCCGCACCTTTCCCGTGCTGGTGCGCAAGGGGTCGCGGCTGAACCAGCTGCGGGTGCGCAGCGGCTCGCCGCAGTTCACCGATACCCAGCTGAAGCGGCTGCACGCCGAGCAGCCTTTGGTCGACGGTCCGGCCGATATCGACAATGGGCTGGCGCTCTCCGTCGATCTCCGGGGCGATTCCGTCAGCAAGCAGGTCGGCTGGCGGGCAAAGCGCCATACCGGGATCATCGATATCGATGCCCGCGGCCAGCTCGACGCGCTCGATTATTGGGAGCCGATCTATGCCAGCCGGTCGGAAACCATCGTGCTCGATCCCGACGAGTTCTACATCCTGGCGTCCCGGGAGGCCGTGGCGATTCCGCCGGATTTCGCCGCGGAGATGGTGCCGTTCAATCCGCTGGTGGGAGAATTCCGGGTGCATTACGCGGGCTTCTTCGATCCCGGTTTCGGGCACGAGGCCGGCCGCGGTCGGGGAGCGCGCGCCGTCCTGGAAGTGCGCTCGCGCGAAGTGCCCTTTATCATCGAGCACGGCCAGATCATCGGCCGGCTCGTGTTCGAGCGGCTGACCGATCCGCCACCGGAAGTTTACGGGCAGGGAATCGGCTCCAACTATCAGCGCCAGGGCCTGAAGCTGTCGAAGCACTTCCGCCAGACCTGATCTTCGCGCCAAGTGCACAATCGAAGCGCTTGATTATGTTGCAAAGAAATCACTTCTTGTGGCCAAAACGCATGAGAGCGTTCAGGTCCCATTGCAAGCACTCGCAGTCCCGGCACACTTGCGCCGTTGCGGGGCCAGCGCAGGGGGCCAGGCACTGCAACTTCTGGGTCCGTTTTGACGGGGGCAGACTTGAGGCGGCTACGGCGCAAACGCGTCGGCCGCCTCATGACATTTCAGCCTATAACAGCTAACCCCCCATGGACCCCATCCGCACATCCCGGCTTTGGCTGAGACCGCTGGCGGCCCGCGACGCTCCCGCGCTGTTCGCCATCATGAGCGACGCCGAAACCATGCGGTTCTGGGATTGGCCCGCCTTCACCGATCCGGAAACGGTCGACGAGGTCGTCCGGGCCCAGATCGCCGATACGGAAGCAGGTTCCGCTCTCTATTGGGCCGTCGCCCTCGAAGCAAACGGGCCCGCGATCGGCTGCTGCGACTTGAGCGAAATCGACCGCCACCATGGCCGCGCGGAGGTGGGGTTCCTCTTCAGCCGCGCAACCTGGGGGCATGGCTATGCCCTCGAAGCCATGACGGCGATCGTGGATTGCGCATTCGGCGATCTGGACCTGGTGCGGCTCTGGGCACGCTTTCATGCCGGCAACGAGAGATCTCGGGCGCTGCTCGAACGGCTGGGATTCGCTTATGAGGGGACCTTGCGCGGACATGTGTGGCGCGACGGCGTCCGGAGGGATTGCATTCTTTACGGCCGCCTCGGCAGTTGATTGGCATGGTGCGCCGCCCGCATGTTATCGGAGCGTGAGGGTGCCGATGTCGATCCGCAGAATTGCGGCTGCCGTATCTTTTCCGAGTTTCGCGTTGGCCGGTCGGGCCTCGTAACGTTTGTCAGTCATAGGACTCTGAATGGAAGCCGTTCTTGCCAGCTGGTTGCATGCCGTCGGGGGGTTCCTCGAGAATCTGGTGCACACCACTGTCGAATTCATCAAGCTGCACCAGGACTGGTCGTTCCCCGTCATCTTCCTGGTTTCGTTCGGCGAATCCTTCGTCGGCTTCAGCCTGCTGTTTCCGGGCACCACGATCCTTATACTTGCGGGAACCCTGGTGGCGTGGCCGCTCAACCCGCATGGCGTATTGAGCATCTGGCCGGTCCTGTCGGGAGCCATTCTGGGCGCGGTGATCGGCGATACGATCTCCTATATGCTGGGCAAGCGCTTCGGCCACCTTCTCGAAAAGCACTGGTTTTTCATTCGTCATCCCGAACTGTTGGTCCGCGGCTACGGCTTTTTCGAGCGGTTCGGCACGGTCAGCGTGTTCGTGGGGCGGTTCTTCGGGCCGGTGCGCGCCGTGATCCCGCTGGTCGCCGGCATCATGGGAATGCCGACGCGCAGATTCTGGATCGCCAACATCGCATCGGCGTTCATCTGGGCTCCTTCCCTGTTGCTCGTCGGCTCGGGCATCCACAGTATTGCCACGCTGGTCATCGCCAAGCATGAGCGTCTCCTCATCAGCGCCGTGGTCGTGGTCGTGTTGATGGCCGCCATCTGGGCCCTGGAGAAATACGGAGTCCTGGATCGCTTCAAGCCGGCGAGAACGGACCGTTGAGCCAACTCGCGACCGTCATTCATTCCGTTCATAGTGCGCGCATGCGCATTGCCGGCCTTTTTTCGATTGTCGCCGCACTCGGCCTGACGAATTCGGCCGCGATTGCCGCGCCGTCGCCGCTTCTCGCCCATTGGGTGCAAATGGCGCCGGGGGGCGGCGCGGAAGCGCGCGTTCTCCTGGAAGGCGAAAGCTGCCCGCCTGCCACGATCGACGGCGCGAATGTTGCGATGCGGTTGCGCGCCGCGCCGGACAAGAATTTTCCCGTTCTGCTGTGCGCCGTGACGTTGCCTATCGGCGCCAAACAGGCGTCAGTCCTCGGCGAAAATCTGCCGCTGCCCGTGAGCGATCCGCAACGCATTGTTGTGTTGGGCGACACGGGGTGCCGGATCAAGGGATCGGCCGTGCAGGCTTGCAACGATCCCGCCAAATGGGAATTCCCCGGCATCGCCGCTGCGGCCGCCAAATTGAAACCCGACCTCGTCATTCATGTCGGCGACTATCTCTATCGCGAGGCGCCGTGCCCCGGAGTCGACAGCGGCTGCACCGGCAGTCCCTGGGGTGACAATTGGAACAGCTGGGCTGCGGACTTCTTTACGCCTGCGGCACCGCTCTTGGCGGCATCGGCCTGGGTGGTCGTCCGCGGCAATCATGAGGAATGCGCGCGCTCGGGCCCCGGCTGGCTGCGTCTGTTGGGTCCGCTCGCAGTCAATACGACAAACTGCACCGCGCATATCGCGCCTTACGCCATACCGTTGAAGCCGATGACTCTCATCGTGATGGACGACGCGAATGCCTCCGACGTGCTGGCGCCGTCCGATCAGGTCGCCGTCTATCGCGGAGATTTCGAAGCGATCGGGAAATTGGGTCCCGCGCCAAGCTGGCTTGTGATGCATCGTCCCATCTGGGGTGTCCTGAAAGGACCGATGGGAATGGTGCTGGGCGGCAACAGCACGATGATGGCGGCGGTCGATTCGACGGGCATCGCGTCCAATATCGCGCTGCTGCTGGCGGGACACATTCACACCTTCGAAGCGATCAATTACGAGAAGGGTGCGCCGCCGCAGATCCTGGCGGGCGAGGGCGGCGATCTGCTCGATCCGGCGCCTGCCGATCTGGGCGGCCAGAGCATCGGCGCCATGAAGATCGCCAGCGGGCTGTCGCTGCCGGGCTACGGCTTTCTGCTGTTCACCCATGCGGGAAACATCTGGACCATCGATGTGCGCGCGGCGGACGGTTCGCATGAGCGGACCTGCCAGTTCGCGTCCCGCCGCATCGTGTGTGCGAAGAAATAGACGCATTCGCGCACGCAATCTGAACGCTGCGTGAATGGAACGCTCGCGAATCCGTGAAGCGATCAAACTCACGTGACGCGCCCACAAATGATCCGCACAAAGACAGATACCGGCAATCGTTTCGACATGTTTCGAACGTTTTCGACCCCCAGATTTATTGGCGAGAGGCGGCACTGAAGAATTGTTCGAAGGATATCGATCATGTCTACGTCAAGCTTACGCAAAACGGTTTTGGCCGTTGCCGCACTCGCTCTCTGCCCGACATTTGCGTTCGCGCAAGCCGGCAGCGAACCGGCAAAACCCATGACCGCCATGTCGACTGAGACGGCTGCTCCCGCTGCCAAGGTCTCCCCTGCCAAGACGCAAAAGACGACCAAGGTCTCGCAGCTCGCAAAGCACAAGCACCACAAGATGACGGCGCGCGTGCAGACGAAAGCCAAGACGACGAAGACGGCGTCGGTTTCAACCGCAAGCACAATGAAGGCCAAGACGGCGGTGAAATAATCCCGCCATGAATCGCTGCAACTCGAAGGGCGCTCGAAACGGGCGCCCTTCTTTTTGTCAGGCGAGTTTCCGGATGGCGTCGACGACCGTCGACATTTCATCAATGCGTGGCGCGGTAAAGCTTTCCAGGTGACCTTCGAAGTCCCGGGTCAGATTGCGTTCGCGCAACAGGCGCTGAAAGCGTCTGGTCTTTCCCGAGCCACCGGGGAGATTGTAAATCCGGACCGGTCGGCCCGTGGCGCAGGCTTCCGAGATCATGTTGACGGAATCGGACGTCACGATCAGATGATCGGCGAGCCCCAGGATTCCGAAATAGGGATTGGCGCCGGCGCCGTCCCACACGAAAGCGGGAACGTCGGCCAGCGTCGCGCGCAGAATGGCGATGTCGCCGGTCCGCCGCGAAGGCGTGACGAGCGGACTCACCCCCGCATTTTTCGCAAGGTCGCGCAGCGCACCCGCAAACGCGCGCATGTCTTTCGGGCCAAAGCGAAACGCCGCGTTGGGACCTCCGATCAGCACGCCGACATAGGGTCGCGGCAGATGGGAGACCTGCGGCGCGAGCGCCTCGGCTTCGGCGGCCAGCCGCTCCGGCGTGACGCGATGAAGCGCGCCGATCGTCGAAATCACATTCGGCCCGCTTAAGCGGTCGTGAAGCGGCGTGACGACCAGATCGAAATGCGAGGCCGCGATGACGGGGTTCTGGATCTGGACGGTCAAGGTTCGCGTGCCCGCGCGGCGGCTTTCTCTGCGCACATAAAGAGAAGCCGGCACGCTGTGGCGTCCCGACGCGATCAGAATGTCAGGCCACGGCGGTGCCAGTGCGTCGCTGCCCGGTTCATAAGCGTGCGAAAGTCCCAGTCGCAGATAAGGCGACAGCTGCCGCCACGGTGTACGCAGCACCACTCGCTTGACGACGGGCGCAACACCGAGCGCTTCGGCGAGACCCAGGCACTGGCTTTCCATGCCCGCCTTGCCGTCCGTCACCACCCAGCATGTCGAGAAACGAGCGGCCACGCTCAAAAACCGAACATGTGATCCAGGCTGAAGCTGCCGCCTGTGCCCAGAACACCGTGATAGCCGAATAGCCGGCAGGTTTCGTCGCGGATGATCACGTAAGGGTGTCGGCCGGCTTCGCGCAGCAACCCTTCGTCGAACATTTCGCCGACGCGCCACAGGAACGAACCCGAGCTCGGGATCGCGACGTCCTTGCGCGCGAGCTCCGCGCCGTTCTCCGCGCGCAATGTCAGCGTGGTCGTCGATTTCGGATGCCAGTTTTCCGAAACGGGATAGATCAGATGGCACAGCGTTTCGGCGGGACGCGGCGCCACGCGCAGGAAGAGGCGCGTCGACAGACCCGGTGGAGGGCCGGAATAGGATTGCGGCTCGCCGCGATAGGTGAGCGCTGTGTTGAACACATGCGAACCGAAGCTCGTTTCGGCGGTATGCCCGCTCGCGCGGTCGCGATAGCGAAACAGCGCGTGCAGCCAGCCATCGGCTTCCTCGCCCGCATCGAAATCGTACACCAGTTCGACATGGCCGTAGCCGCCGGCGAGTTTCCCCGCCGCAAGCTCGGACACGTCGAATGCGACGGATTGATCGCGCTTGAGATTCCCAAAGCGATGTTCCGCAACGCGTTTGCCGCCTGCGTCGTAAACAAGCGCCTTGACCGGCAGATGCGTCTGCGCCGTCGACATGGGCGTGGGCAGCACCGTCGTCGTGAATGTATCGGTTGGAAGCAGAGCTGCCGGCAACAGATGCACCTTGCCGAGGAGCGCTCGCAATCCGGGCAGACCCGCATCGTTCTTCAGATCCGTGCGTTCGACATTCGGATGGGCCATGCGCGAGCGGCCATTCTTGCCCACGATCTCGTAGCGCGGACGCACGAGATGCTTGCCGGCATGAATTTCGATCTGGTTCGGCCAGCGCAAATCCGGCAGCAATTCGGAAACGCTCAGTCGCCGCGTGGCGAATGGCGCGATTTCCTCCGAAAGGCGTTTCACATCGTCCCGTCCCATCGCGCCCATGCCGATATCGCCTGAGGGAATCGCGATCGGATGGCTGTTCTGCACCCACAGGATCACGTCTTCGCCGTCCGCGGGTGCGGGCAGGCCCGCATAAAGATCGGCAGGCCAGGAATTCGCGTCATGCGTGGCGGAGAGAACATTGGGCTCGTCGCCATAGGTGTCGAGCGCATATTTGACGATGTCATGGCCCGCGACCCCCACGGCATGCACGAACAACTGGCCCGTGAAAGCGGGCAGCTTGAAGCGTTGGCGGATTTCGCGGCTGTCGATGACGACGGAGCTTTCCGGCGCGCCGCAGGACTCGGTCCATGTCGCGAGCACGGACCCGTCGGCCGCAAACAGCCGGCACCACAGCGTAACCGTCTTCGCGCCGTAGCGCGTCCAGTAATTGGCGGTGACAAGGCGCGTGTGATGGCCGGTCTCGTCGCGGAAGAAGACGTGATTGGTCGCAAAGTTGAGCGTGGACAGATAGCGGTCGGGAGCCGTCTGCAGATTGGCAGGCGTCTTGAGCGACGCAAAACTAACGATTTGCGCGCTTTCCGGCAGCAGATGACGAACCTGTCCGAGCGGCTTTTTGTCGTCGAAACTCGCGACGAGCACAGTTCCGCAGCGCGTGTTCGCAAGCTGCGTCACCGGTTGCGCCGCATGGTTTCGATAGCGCCGGTTCAGATGCTCGATGTTCTGGACGAAATAGCCGGCAAGCTCGATGCCCGCCAATGGATAGAAGGTTTCGAACGCCTCGATGATGCCGTCCGGATCGTAGATCGCCGTGCGGCCGTTTGCGGCAAGCTTCGCGATCAATGCGCGCGCGGGCTCGGCCGCCAGCGGATGCGACATCGCCTTGTAGATCGAGCTGCCGCCGATATCGTTGCGGAAGGTGTCAATGCGCAGCGGCATGCGTGCCAGCTCCGCCGGAAAACAGGCCGCCCAGTCGTTTGAAGAATGCGCTCACGCGATGTCGCGCCTGTTCGCGGCGCACGACGGATTCGTCCGTGACCCAGTTGACCTGGATCACGCGGCGCACGCCGTCGACCGGCTCGAAGCCGTGCCAGGCATTGGGTCCGTTCCTGAAGATGAGCAGCGTGCCTTCGTCAGGCGGAATTTCCGCGGCGAAATCGTTCAGGTCCGTCGACGAGCGCAGGATGCGAAGCCTGCCGCGCTCGCTCTCATCCTTGCGGTTCATATAGAGCAGCATGGTGACGAGCTTGGTCGTGCTGTCCGTGTGGATATGGCCGTCGCGCGCGCTACATTGGCCGCGCACGGTCACCATGACGGGACGGCCCGTCAAATCGATCTTGAGTTTATCGGCGACGATCGCCGCCATGCGGGGGCTGGACAGCTCGGCGATCAACGTGGAGAACGCCGGCCCATAGTGCAGGCTGGCGAGCGGAAAACTGCCGGCGGTTTCGACTTTCGGAAAATCGAAATCGATTGCCGTCAGCGCGTCGCTCCGGACGAAGCCCGGAACGATCGCAAACGGATACGGTGCCTGCTGCACGCTTGCGGAAACGAGACGCTCTAAATCGACCATGCCTGTTCTTCGAGGATTTCCTGTTACGCAGCCGTCACATTTTGCCCATGTCGGTTAACGACGGGGCGGATGAAGTCCGAAAAGCCGGACGGCGAGCCCCGGTCACCTAACAGCCCAAGTGCCGAAAGTGTAGGCCTTTTTTCGCTTTGGCTTAAGGGGCGGTGCGGCATCGGGACTTTGCAGGCCAACCAGGCATCATGCGGCACGAGCGCGCTTATTCGGCGCGCCTGCCCGTGTTATATTGCGTCCGGATGGGCGTGGGCGGCGCGGTTGCCGCCATCAGGAGGGGCATATGATGTGGATGGGCTTAATTCATCACGCGACGGTGGCGTTGATCGTCGCCTTTTTCGTTCTGTTTGCGGCCAGCAAGGCCGAGGGGCTGGTGAAGCTTCTGGGGACCGTGCTCGGGCTTTGGATCCTCGTACTCACAATCCTTCTGGTGGCAGGCGCAGTGACGGCGCCGATGTTCGGCGGCAAGCCGTTCGGCCTGGATATTCACGGCATGCATGATCACTGGATGCATCATGATGGCGGACCAGGCATGACGCCTCCACCGGGAACTCCTTCGGTGCCGCCACCCGGTACCTACTAGAACTTCGTCGCGTTTGGTCGTTTGATCGCGCCGCTGCGGAAATGGCAGCGACCTCGGTGTTTTGCGTATTCGTAGACTCATCGACGATGCTTTCTCGATTTTGCCGTTCCGCGTTTCTGGTCCTGACGGCCTCTCTCGTGGCTGCGTCTTCCTTCGCCGCTGAGCCCGATCTGAGTGTGATCGGAAAAATTTCCGGGCCGGACGGCGGCTGGGATTACGCCTCGGTCGACGCGGGGACGCATCGGCTGTTTGTCGGTCGGACCTATGGCGTGATGGCGGTCGATCTCGATTCCGGGAAGGCGATCGACACCTTTGTTCCCGGCGCGGTCGTGCATGGCGTGATTGCCATCGGGGATTCTGGTATCGGCGTGAGCGCCAACGGCAAAAGCCAGCTCGCGATCCTGTTCGATACCAAGAGCGGCAAGGTTCTCGCCTCGATCCCGACCGGCGTCGATCCCGACGCGGTCGCTTACGATCCGGCAACGGGACTCCTCGCGATCATGGAAGGCGACGCGCATGACGCATTGCTGATCGATCCCAAGGCGATGACAGCGGTCGGCAACATTTTTCTGGGCGGCCAGCCGGAATTCGCAGCCTCGGATGGGCACGGCCATCTGTTCGTCAACATCGTGGGCACGCATGAAGTCGCGACCGTCGATATCGCCTCGCGCACGGTTCTCGCCCGCGCGCCGCTTCCCGGCTGCGAGGGTCCCACCGGTCTCGCTTACGATGCCACCGACGACCTCGTGATCTCAGTATGCCGAAACGGGATTGCGGATGTGACGCAAGGCAAGACAGGAGCCTCGCGCGCCAGCATTGCGATCGGCCAGGGCCCGGACGCCGCGATTTACGATTCCGAACACAAGGTTTTTTACGTGCCGTGCGGGCGCGCCGGCACCTTGGCTGTGATTGCGGTCAGGAGCCCGACGGATATCGCGCTTGTCGCAACGGTGCCGACCGCGCTCGGCGCGCGCACCGGCGCGTTCGATGCGAAAACGGGAAAGCTTTATCTCCCGACCGCGCAGTATCAATTGCCGGTTGCACCGGGCACGCGGCCGCAAACGGTGCCTGGCACATTCGAAATCGTGGTCGTAGGGCCAAAATGAGCGTAAGGCGTTCCGCGCCGCGCGGCCTCAAACCAGCGATCGCAAAGCTCGCAACGCTCTATCCGTCGCCGAAGCCAATGAGCGATCCGCTCGCGCTGATCGTGTGGGAGAATATCGGTTATCTGATCGACGACGCACGTAGGGCCGAACTCTTCGAAGAGTTCCGGGAACGCGTGGGGATCGATGCGGACAAGATCATGCGGGCCCCGGGCAGCGTGCTGCTCGATATCGCCAAGCGCGGCGGCATGAATCCCGGCACGCGCGTCGCGCGGCTCAAGAACATCGCTTCCATCGCGCGCGAATGCGGCGACGGCGGCCTGTTGTCCGCGCTCAAATCGCTGCCTTTGCCCAAGGCGCGCACGCTCTTGAAAAAGTTTCCCAGCGTCGCCGATCCGGGTGCGGACAAGATTTTGCTGTTCTCAGGCGTCAGCGTGCAGCCTGCCCTGGAATCCAACGGCTTGCGCGTGCTGGTGCGTCTGGGATTCGCGCCGCAGCAATCGTCCTACACGGCCAGCTACAAAGCGGCGGTCGCCGCCCTGGCGAAGCAAGGCACGATGGAACGCGATTGGTTGATCGAGGCTTATGTCGTATTGCGCGCGCACGGCCAGACTCTTTGCAAACGCTCCGCCCCGAATTGCATGGCCTGTCCGCTCGACAAAAGCTGCGCTCACCTACCCGCAACCGGGCTGTGATCATATGAAATTCTGTTGGACCAACGGCCCCAGCCCTTCATCCTTCTTGTTGTCATAGCCCGCGAAAGCGGGCTACCTAGGTGGAGCTTGTTCATCGTGTAAGTGAGCCTCACACCGGTGTTCTTTCTTTGAGATCGGAAATGCGTCACCTGGGTGGCCCGCTTTTGCGGGCCATGACATCTATGGGAAGAACGAGTCACTATTTGCAGACATTGGTATACGATTGACTCCGCTTAGCCCGTGAAAGTCCCGATCGCTTGACCGCACACATCGCCCGCGTCGATCTTGAAGCGCTTGACCGCGAAGATCCGCTGCGGCCGTTCCGCGATCGCTTCTTTCTGCCCGAAGGCACGATCTATCTCGACGGCAATTCGCTGGGTGCGATGCCCAAAGCCGTGCCCGACCGCATCCGCGAAGTGGTCGAAGAGGAATGGGGCCGGGACCTGATCCGCAGCTGGAACATTCATGGCTGGATCGATCTGCAGATGAGTGTGGGGGCCAAAATCGGACGGTTGATCGGTGCCGGCGAAGGCGAAACGATCGTCGCCGACTCCACCTCGGTCAATCTGTTCAAGGTTCTGTCGGCGGCGCTCGCGCTCAATCCGTCGCGGCGCACGATTCTGTCCGAGCGCGAAAATTTCCCCACCGATCTTTATGTCGTGGAGGGATTGATACGCCACTTGGGCCGGGACCATGTGCTCAAGGCGGCCGCGCCGGAAGAATTTCCCGCGGTCATCGACGACGATGTCGCCTGCGTGCTCCTCACCCATGTGAGCTATCGCACGGGCCGCATGTACGACATGGCGAAGATCACGGAAGCGGCGCACGCCAAAGGCGCGCTGATGATCTGGGACCTCGCGCATTCGGCCGGCGCGATGCCGCTCGATCTTTCCGGCGTGAACGCCGATTTTGCCGTCGGCTGCGGCTACAAATTCCTCAATGGCGGGCCCGGCGCGCCGGCGTTTCTCGCCATTGCGAGGCGCCATCAGGATCGCGTCGCACCCGCCTTGTCGGGCTGGTTCGGTCATGCCGCGCCGTTCGCCTTTGAAGGTTCGTTCCGCCCGGCGGAGGGCGTTGCCCGCGCGGCCGTCGGCACGCCGCCGGTGTTGAGCCTCGCGGCACTTGAGGTCGGCGTCGATCTCATGCTGGAGGCGCCGCTCGAAGAGCTGCGCGCGAAATCGCTGCGCCAGGCCGATATCTTCGCGGCGCTGATGGGGCCGGAATTGGCGGGCCACGGCTTCAGCCTCGTGTCGCCGAAAGATCCCGCGCAGCGCGGCAGCCAGATCTGCTTCGCGCATGAGCACGGCTGGCCGATCGTCCAATGCCTCACCGCGCACAACGTCATCGGAGATTTCCGCGCGCCCGACATCGTGCGCTTCGGCTTCACGCCGCTTTATCTGGGCTACGCCGAATTGTGGGACGCAGTCGCGATCCTGCGCCGCATCATGGATGGCCGGCTGTGGGACCGCCCGGAATTCCACGGCCGGGCGAAGGTGACGTGATCACCACCCGCCACTTGCGGGCGGGTCGAAATTGCTTTTAAGCGACAGCGAAAAGAGAATTTCGGGGCGGGGTCATGCCGATGGAGCACCCCGCCCCGAAAAATCCTTCGGCTATCGCCTCAGAATTTTTCGACCCGCCCCCAAGTGGCGGGTGGATTGATCGGCTGGACTTTCCCATCGGCCGCCTCGCATGCTATCCAAGTGCCCTCGCGCGGGCGTAGCTCAATGGTAGAGCTGTAGCTTCCCAAGCTACTGACGAGGGTTCGATTCCCTTCGCCCGCTCCAAATGTTAGCTGCTCTCGTTGGTCAGCATCGTCGGCGGCCATTTGGAATTCGCTTTGTAACTAAGCATCGCATCACCAGGGTTTCTGTTCAGGCTCATTCGCAAGACGGCGCGAGCAGGCGGTTAGCGACGACGCTACGACTGCTTTTCTAGAACTTCATCGTTCGGAGTCTTCCTGGGGTGCGCTGAGAACATACCCGCCAACTTGTTGCTCTGGGGTGCGGGCCAATTGCAAACCAACGCAGAAACCGGACGTGTTGGCGCGCAGTATCAGAACAGACCATGTTTCTCGGCAAGATGATCCAACCAACGTGGAGTTACAATTGGTTTACGCAGGCTCCAGATCACACGAAGAGCGCCGAGGGGGAATTGGCATGGATCATTGATGAGCAAAATGGAATATAGAGAGTCTTTGCTAATCTTGCCCGCCAACGAGTATTGATCACCGCTTTTGAAATGGGTTGCTGCATCGCGCGTGCGTTTCAATAGGACAAATTTCTGCCAGTGGGTCCCTCCTTTTATTGACGGCATGTTGAGCACAAGTGGCAGAACAGTCGCTATTTTTTCTTCCGTAGAGACGTGACGCTCGATTTCCTCGGCGTCCATGTCCTCGGGACCTTTCCTTCGCTGAAGCGTAATTTTGCCCTTGAGGTGTCGAGCAATCGTTTCGTTCGCGAATGCCTCGATTGCCTGAAAGCTCGACACGGCGGCAACCATAGACGCTGAAAGAAAATCGAACAACAGCGGTGCATCGTTGGTCGCGATTGCGGTCCCGGGTCCATCTGGAGTAACGACAGCCTTAAAATTGATTTGAGGCCACAAAGCCGCTGCGGTGATTCCCGAATTAAATGCCGCATCCAATGCGAGTGCGGTTGCGCTTGGTGTCATAAAGCTAAGGCTTGGATGGTTGGGAATCGAGACCGACGTAACTAAAACAATGGCCGATCCGGCTTTGTGTGATGGGCCGCCGGGATATGCAGGCGGGACATCTGCGGCAACGCGTGTCGCTGCGTAAAATCTCCAGTCGCCGAGGCCATCCGCTTCGACACGAGTGCGTCCAGCAACCATCAGTTCGCCTCCATGACTATCATCGTGACTGGCTCCCTTGACGCTAACCCTCGGCCAACTGGCGGCTCTGTTGGGATCGGTGGTCATTGAAAGCGCGGCGGCGCTTGCCGGTCTAATAGACTGAGTCTGTTGCGCGCGATTACGGCCGACCCCTACCGAACCAACCAATTAATCGGCGGAAAAGGCCGCCGCCCGTAGCGTCCCTCAGCATCTGTAGTTCGCATTCGCTCAATTTCGTTTCCGAGGAGAAACTTTCGGCCTTTCGTTCGACTGCGATCTCCTCGCCAATGTCCTGTGTCTCCTTAAGCATCTTCCCTACCAGTATACGCGTCCGACGCAATTCAGTGCGCCCGCTCTCGGTTAGCATGGGCTCCGGCAAGTCTCTCAAACTGTATATCCATTGGTAAGCGCACATGCAGTCGAAATCTTCTCCCGGCTGGACGATTTCGTCGATGTAGCCATCCGGTCCAGCGTTCATGAGCGCTTTCTCGAATGCCCAATTATTGCGAACGCAATACACACGGCCATCAAGGTGCCGGTGGCTGTAAACGTTTCGAAACTCCCCCTGTTCATCCAATGGGCTATACCGCCAAATGGCGGCCAGAGGATTACCATTGAGATCATATGTCCGGCGAATTGCCGCCGGAAAACTTCCCGCCTTAATCGTGGAAAAAAGGCGTTCCCACTTTGTGAGGTCTCGAAACGTATTCCTGATCTCCGTAACCCCGCGTTTTGCCGTTTTATCCGAACATCCACCCATGGGTACGCGCTGGAGAAAACGCCACAGCATGTCGCGGAACTCGTTCATCTCTCCTTCTAGATAAAGCTTCGATTGCTGCCTGTAGTTCTCGACGCAGGCATTGTGTTGTAGCAAAAGCTGAGAACGGGGGAACTTCAATTTCTTCGAAACCTGCTTCCGTTCGGAGCGAACGGTGACCTCGTCCCACCGCACGCTACCCACTTGGCGTTTTGGCAGTCCTTTTTCTTTTATCGTTCTCTCAAGAAAATCGTCGCATCGTTCCTTATAGCGTTGCGTTGATTCCTCCGGGTTAACTATTGCCGCCTCGACGATTGCAAGGACCCGATCTCCTGTCTTTCTTGGATCGTCAGGCTGGGGGCCAGATTTTAGAAATTCTGAGAGAATTTCTCCGACAGATTGGATCGCGTCTCTTTCATCCATCTAAATAGCCCCAGTGATCAAACCGGTAGCGCAGCCGGGAATATTGTTGTCCGCCGTTGCATCTCCCACCCACGGTCGATCAACGGGCACATCCCGCAGTACCGCCGATTGAGTGAGCAGCGCTCGTATTTCTGGCGACACAGGTGTGATCATGTATCCGCTGGCTCCATCACCGATAAGCAGGTTTTTGGCGACAGGCTCATTTCGCCAACTATAGGCTATGAGCAGACAGATCGCAGCATCAAGACAATCCTGCTGAGTCTTGACGGGGGCGCCGACGACCGCTTGGGTGCCAAACCAAAGTCCCAATTGCTGCAGTTGGGCACCGGCAGCGACCTCGGCCAGTGTTGAAGCGACGAGCGACCAGTCGTCCAGCCGAAGCTTCTTCTTGTTGGTCGGATTGTATTTCGCAGCGGCCTTGCGCGACCAAATCGCAGGTACAAACGTTGGCAACGCCAGAGCCGGAAATACCTCGACGAGGAAGCGGCCGGCCCACCGATCACGAGCTTCGAACGGATTTTGCCGGGCCTTCAATCGCGCTAGAAAAGACCAGACAGGTGCTCCGTCACCAAACATGCGAGCACCGCCTCCATTGCGGCGTGCGGGTTGGACGCCACCGCCCAACTTGCTTACAAGGCTTGCCGCAACACGCTCGACGGGTCGGCAACCGTCGAAGTTGGAGACTATGGTAGGTTGGTCGAGCCCGACGAGCAGATAGTCGGCTCCCCTTCCGACACGCTCGATGAATTCCAATGCGCCATCGAAGGTCGCAGCGATGGGGGCGTGAAAATCGATGGCATCCGTACCCCTGCGGACAATCGCTGTAATCGCGCCGGGTGCTCTTGGATTGTCGGCCCACGCGGAGTCGAAGCCAATGTATGCCTCAACTCGTTCGATAGCGCACTTTGCTGGCAATGCAGTCCGCCAAGTCGTTGAAAGCTTTACGCTCACAGCGTAACCCATTGAATGGAAACTCTAACGGCCAAAAGAATATGTCTCTTCTTAAGGCCATAGCCGCGGCCTGTTTGGCCGGATATCCCTCTCCCTCTTCCGGTCCATCCACCCAATCGCACTTGACACTCATTCGCAACTAACCCATATACCCGCCGTAGCCCCCGGGCCTGCCTTGGATGATTGTCTGCGTCTGCAATAGGCTGAACGAAACGCGGGTCCGCACGGCCATCCGCTCCGGCGCGGGGTGTGCGGACGAGGTTTATGCCCGTTGCGGGGTCGAAAGGAATTGCGGCCGATGCCAGGACGAGATCGAGCACATGCTGGACGAGGTGCAGGCCGAAACCCCCCTGGTCAAGGCGGCGTAGGTCCCGAGCCCGTCGCATCGGTCGCGGGCGACACCAAGGTCATCGCGTTCCTTAATCTCGTTCTCAAGAACGAGCTCACTTCGATCAATCAGTATTTCCTGCATTCGCGCATGCTCGCGGATTGGGGCCTGTCGGAACTCGCCAAGCACGAATACGAAGAATCCGTCGACGAGATGCGCCACGCCGACCGGCTGATCAAGCGCGTGCTGTTCCTGGGCGGGCTGCCGAACCTGCAGGATCTCGGCAAGCTGATGATCGGCGAGAACGTCGCCGAAGTGATCGGCTGCGACCTGAAGCTCGAGCAGCGCTCCTATCCCGACCTCAAAGATGCGATCGCCCATTGCGAGGCGGTCAGGGATTACGTTTCGCGCGAGCTGTTCGTCGCGATCCTCGAAAGCGAGGAAGAACATATCGACTGGCTGCAGACGCAATTGCGGCTGATCGAGCAGATGGGCATTCAAAATTTCGTGCAGCTGCAGACCAAGCCCAACGAATCCGGCGCGGGTTCGTAGGTCGGCGACACGCAGCGCCTTACCCCGGCCAAAGCGCCGCGCGTTCTTCGGCGTAGCGCGCATAGGAATCGATCAGGCTGGCGCTGTTCAGCAGCATGGTCGCAAGCATCTCGTTCGAGCCCGGCGCGAAAAAATTCGTGCGCATCCAGACGCTCTCGGTGCGCCGGCTGCCGCTGAGCGCCACGACTTCGCGCTCCACTTCGTAAGGCTGGCCGACGTAAAGCGGGCCATGGATGAGGCGAATTTCCTGGTCGGCGAACAGGCCGATGGCGGGTCCGCGCGTCGGCAGCCGGTCGCCTTGCGAACTGTAGTAGCCCAACACGCTGATCATCTCGACGGGTATGATCGCGCGGCTGAACGGCGAACTCTCGGCCAGTTCGGGGTCGTACCAGGGCGACGGCTCGGTGATCTTCGCTAGCTTTTCGCGCAGCGAAAACGGATAAAGCGCGCCCATGTTCTGGTCGATCGCCATGCGCACGGGATGGCGCTTCAGCTTCATGCCGATCTTCACGTCATGCAGGATGACGGGCTTCTCCAGCGGCGGCAGCGTGGCGAGTCGTTGCTCGAGTGCGGTCGGTCCGTGATCGCCGCCCACCGATGCCGTGCCTTTGAGAACTTCCGTGCCGTCTTCCTTCTGCGCCCAGATCGCGACGAGATTGGGGTCTTCGCCGGGCTTTGCCATGAAGGCGCGGACTTTTTCGCCTTCAATCACCATGTTGCGGTAATGCGCGGACAAGCAGCCTTCCTGGAACCATCTTTTGCCCCACAGTGCGGCGCCAAGAGGAGCGAACTGGCTGAAATGCGTGGGGCCTTCGATGGCCGCGCCTTTGAAGCCCAGCTTCGCGGCCGTCGCCTCGTCGTGAATCGAGGTGTGCTTGTCGTAAGTCTGCGCCTGCAGCATCTGGCGCGGTAAGCGCCATGGACCCGCAATTGCAGCGCCGAGATCTTCGATCGCGCTGTCGAAAGCCTGTTGTGCCAATTTCTGCTCCATCGGAGATCGATCAGCCGCTGCCTGCGGCGCGGCGTGCTTTGAACCGCGGCGCAAGCTCCGCCATCGAAGCCGCCTTGCGGGGCAATTCGATCAGTTCGAACATCGTTCCGTCGGGATCGCGCACCCATGCGAGCTTCGCTCGCCCCATTTCCTGCGCGGCATCGCCCGTCGCGAGACCTTGTGCCTTCAGCGCCGCGAAGGTCGCGTCCATGTCTTCGACGGCGAAGGCGAATGCCGCAAGGCCGGGAGGATTGCCAGCGCCGTCCGCCGGCGCGGCGGGCCCCGATGCCTTGGTCTTAAGCAGCTCCACGGCCGTACTGCCGATCGTGCCGAATACCCGCGGCAGGCGCGGATCGTCGCGCAAATCGTCGAACACATCGAAGCCCAGCACGCGCGAATAGAACGCCACCGAACGGTCGAGATCGGTCACGCGGATCGCGAGATGCGAAAAGCCTTTGGGCGAAACAAGAGGTGCGTCGGGCATGAGCGTTCCAATCCCTGAATGCGGGCGTATTTGGCGATCCGCCGCAGGCGCAAGTCAAGCTCGCAGGAAAGGCCGCGACGGCGTAGGGTTTCCCGAGCGGCTTCCGCCGACGGGGAGGGGATCATGCGATATTCGACGATTGCCGGGCTTATGCTGTGCGCGGTGGCGGGCAGCGCGCTCGCGAACGATGCGCCGCTCTACAAAACCCGGGACTGCGGCAAGGAGATGGTGCAAATGGAGATGAATCTCTGCGCCGGCGCCAATCTCGACGCGGCGAATGTGGAGTTGAATCGGGTCTATCGAAATCTGATGTCGCAGCAGGCGGACGATGCGTCGAAAAACGGGCTGAAAGATCTCGAGCGCGCCTGGGTCGCTTATCGCGACAAGGAATGCGCCTGGGAGGTCGGTCCGCAGCAGGATGGCGGCTCGATCTGGCCGATGGAGATGGACAATTGCCTGCAGCAGAAAACGGACGCGCGCATCCGGGAGCTCAAAGCATCGCTCGATTGCAAGGAAGGCGATCCGTCGTGCAAGAAGTGAAAGTCGATTCACGCGGAGGCGCGGAGGTCGCGGAGACGAGATCTTTGTAGGCGAGGAGCTTCGTTTTTTTGCGCGCGTTCGCGCACCAAACATTTCTCCGTGTTCTCCGCGCCTCCGCGTGCCGATTTCCTTTGTCGTTCAAGCGCGCTACCGCCCCTTGAACACCGGCTCGCGCTTCTCGACAAAAGCGCGCGCTGCTTCCTTGTGGTCCTCGGTCATGCCGGTGTGAATGTGGTGCGTCGCTTCGAGATCGAGGCAATCGTCGGTCTCGCCCGCCGCCGCGCGGTTGAGATTCTCTTTCATGTAACGATAAGCGACGCGCGGGCCCGCCGCGAGACGCAACGCGATCTCCATCGTCTTTTTCTCAAGCTGATCGGCGGGCACGACCCAATTGACGAGGCCCAGGCGCAATGCCTCGGTCATGTCGACGCGCTCGGAAAGATAATAAAGTTCGCGCGCCTTTCCCGTGCCCACGAGTTGAGTCAGGAAATAGGTGCCGCCGTAGTCGCCTGAGAAACCCACGCGCGCGAACGCCGTCGTCATTACCGCGCTCTCGGCCGCTATGCGCAAATCGCAGGCGAGCGCGAGCGCGAGTCCGGCGCCGGCCGCCGCGCCGGGAAGCGCTGCGAGAGTCGGCTTCGGCATCTTGTGAAGCTTGCCCGCGGTCGCGCGCTGGCTGACACGCTGCAAATGGATGCGGCTGTCGATGTCGAGCTTCACACCATCTCCCGCCGCCATGCCTTTCACATCGCCGCCGGCACAGAAGCCTCCCACCGCGCCGGTCAGCACAACGACGCCCACATCGGCATCCGTCTCGCATTTCGCGAGCACCGCTCCCATCGCTTGCAGCATCTCCTGGCTCAGCGCGTTGCGCCGCTCGGGACGATTCATCGTGACGATGGCCACTCCGTGCTCCACACGGGCCAGAAGATCGTTGGTGCCGGTATCGATCGTGCGCGCGGTCATGAGTGCCTCCTGTTTGAGCGAAGCCTTGCATGCCGGCGCAGGGGCGAAAAGGGCCGGATCTTCCCTAATTCCCTCGATTTTCCGGGGCATTGCGGGGTGCAAGCTGCTTGGCGGGAGCGACTTACAAGGCTTGGACGTATGCCGTCCGCGCATGGCTCCCAATTATTGCTCTGCAGCAAACCCAACCTATGTGACTGCCAAGCCGGTTGCGCGGATTCCCCCATCACCGCGCGACCGAAGTGGAGAGGCACATGCGTAACAATTCCTTCAAGAATGCATCCGTCGACAATTCATCCGGCGATTCCGTCGGCACGAACGTGCTGACCATCACCGTCATCATCGGTTCGGTTCTGTTGCTGCTGGCCGCGCTGGCAGGGCCGGCGCCGGTCCAGGCCGACGCCAATGTGGCGCAGGTTGCGAAGCCTGCCATCGAGCAGGTCGTCGTCATTGCCGCGCGTCACGGCCATGTTTCCTGACGTCGAGGAGTAAGCGCGAGGGCCGCGTCCTTCGCGCTTACTCTTCGGCCAGGACTTCCTCGAATACGACTTCGTGGCCCCACAACCGCTCGATATGAGCGCACACGAGTTCGCGGCTCTGCACGTGCAGAGGAACGCCGCGGTTCATGCGGTGCTCGACAAACAGTTTGCGGTCGCTGTGGAGGTTTGCGCCGGTAACCTGGATATTGGCATCCGCCGAACCTACGTCGTATTGGCGCGCGAGCGCCGCGCGCACGCGGCGATAGCCGGTTTCGTTGTGGATCGACGAGACCTTGTAGGCACCCTCGTCGGCCTTGTCGAACAGCGCGAACAGGCGGAAATCGCGCATCAGCTTGGGGCTCAGGAACTGTTCGATGAAGCTTTCGTCGCGATAATTGGTCCAGCCGTCCCGTAGCACACCCATCCAGTCGCCCTTGCCCGCAATGTGCGGAAACCAGTCGCAGTCTTCCGGCGTAGGCTCGGTGCAGATTCGCTTGATATCCGCCATCATGCCGTAACCCAGCGCATAGGGATTGAGGCCGTAATAGCGCCGGTCGTCGAAATCCGGCTGGAACACGACGCTGGTATGGCTGTGCAGGAATTCGAGCAGCGAACTTTCCGTGATGAGCCCCTTGTCGTAGAGCGCGTTCATCAGGGTGTAATGCACGAAGGTGGCGCAGCCTTCGTTCATCACTTTGGTCTGCCGTTGCGGATAGAAATATTGCGAAAGGTTGCGCACGATGCGCAGCATTTCGCGCTGCCAGGGCTTGAGCGCGGGAGAATGTTTCTCCAGGAAGTAGAGGATATTCTCCTCCGGCACTTTCATCTCGCCGGAATGATCTTCTTCCGGATCGATGGCGGGCGAGACGGCAGGCGGCTCCACGCCTGCGGGGAGAGTGCGCCACAACTCGCTATAGGCTTCTTCCTCGTGGACCACGCGCTTGCGGCGTTTCTCCAACACACGCTCCTTCGACGGCCGCGGCGGACGGCGATAGCGGAACACGCCCTGGTCCATCAGCGCATGGGCCGAATCGAGCACCGCTTCGACCTCTTCGCGTCCGTGGCGGTCTTCGCAGGCCATGATGTAGCGCTTGGCGAAGGCGAGATAATCGAGAATGCCCTCGGCATTCGTCCATTGCCGGAACAGATAGTTGTTCTTGAAGAAATGGTTGTGGCCGAAGGCGGCATGGGAGATCACCAGCGCCTGCATCGTCATCGAATTCTCTTCGAGCAGATAGGAAATGCAGGGGCTCGAATTGATCACGATCTCATAGGCGAGCGCGCTGTAACCTGCGCGATACATCGCCTCTTCGCGGGCGAACAGCTTGCCGAAGGACCAGTGATTGTACATCAGCGGCATTGCGAGCGAGGAATAGGCGTCGAGCATCTGTTCCGACGAAATCACCTCGATCTGATTGGGATAGACGTCGAGCTTCAACTCGCCGAGCGCGATCTCCTCGATCGCCTTATAGACGCGGTCGAGCGTCGCAAAGTCCCACTCGGATTCGGTAAAGAGAGGAGTCATTTTATTTCCTTCGGGGCTCGCTGCGCTCGCACCTCAGGATGACGAGAGCCTAGACCGTGGGAGGCAGCATCCTTCGGGGCTCGCTGCGCTCGCACCTCAGGATGACGAGAACCTAGACCGTGGGAGGCAGCATCCTTCGGGGCTCGCTGCGCTCGCACCTCAGGATGACGAGAGCCGGACGAGTGGAAAAAATGTACGAGTGCTCGCTTGGACGGGCGAGGTTCTTTCTTGGGCTTGCCGGCGCGACGTTTGGACAATTGCTTCACTCCGGCGGCATCGCCGGCGATCAGCGCTTCCTTTTTCGCACGGCCCCATCCTTTGATTCGACGCTCGGCGTGGTGCGCGTCCCGAAGATCGTCGAAACGTTTCGACCAGACGAGAACGACAGGTCTACGCGAGGATGTATAGCCGATAAACTTTGCGTCGTTATGCTCATCCACGCGGGTCTGAACGTCTTGGTAGGAGGTAGAACCCACATAATAGCTCTGGTCCGCGCAACGCAGCATGTAGGTCCATCCGCTCATGGCAGCTTCCATGCCAAATCCACAGACCGCGTCATCCTGAGGTGCGAGCGTAGCGAGCCCCGAAGGATTAAGGTCATCCTGAGGTGCGAGCGGAGCGAGCCCCGAAGGAGCTCAATTCCCACGGTCCGGGACGGCGTCATCCTGAGGTGCGAGCGCAGCGAGCCCCGAAGGATCACGACTCCACCTCCGTCTTCTTGAACAACTCGCGGAACACGGGAAAGATGTCGGCCGGCTTGGAAATGCGCTTGGTCGCGAAATTGGACCACATCTCCGCGACCGTGCGGTAAGCCCGCCACAATTCGGCGCCGGAATCCTCGCTCGCGAACACTTCCATCTCGCGCTCGTCGAGGATTTCGATATACGCGTAATATTGGCAGAGCGGCATGATGTCTTCGTTCAACATCTCCACGCAACGCCGCGCATCTCCGGATTGCGTGTAGCCGTCGGAGGCCTGGGCCGCATAGATGTTCCAGTCGGCGGTCGCGTAACGCTCCTTCTGGATCTCCAGCATCTTGTCCAGCGCGGTCGAGACGATCGTGCCGCCCGACTGGCGTGAATAGAAGAATTCCTGCTCGTCGACTTCCTGCGCGTCGTGCGTATGGCGGATGAAAACGATGTCCACCCGCTCGTAGCGCCGCTTCAGGAACAGATGCAGCAGCATGTAGAAGCGCTTGGCGAGATCCTTCTCGCGCTCGCCCATCGAACCCGAAACGTCCATCAGGCAGAACATGACCGCCTGGCTTGTGGGTATCGGCTGCTCGGTAAAGGCGTTGTAGCGCACGTCGATCGGGTCGATGAACCCGATCCATTTGCGTTTTGAATTCGCCTTGGCGATATCTTCCTTGAGCGCCACGATCCGCGCGCGTGTGTCGTCCGTCTGCGGCTCCTCGCGCTCGAGCGTGTCGAGTTGTTCCACGAGCAGATTGAGATTGGCCACCGACGGCCGCTTGAGCGCGATGCGCCGGCCGAAGGCGTTGCGCATGGTCCGGATGAGATTGATCTGGGTCGGCGATCCGGCCGTGGTGATGCCGGAGCGGCGCCAGCTGCGGCTGGGTGTTTCCTTGAGCGTGGTGCGCACGAGATTGGGCAGAGCCAGGTCCTCGAAGAAGATGTCGAGCACCTCGTCCTGCGTCATGGTGAATTCGAAATCGTCCTCGCCGTCGCCCGAGTCGGCGGCCTGTTTGCCGCGACCGCCGTCTTCGCCGGAACGCGGTTTCTTGATTTCGTCGCCCGGGGAAAACTCCTTGTTGCCCGGCAGCACGAAATCGCGCTCGCCGCCGGCCTTGGGGTCGAGCCGGAAGCGCGGTTCGCGGGTGCCTTTGGAGGAAATCTTGATCTTACGGTTCTTGCCGATATCGGCGACAGCGGAATCCTTGAGCGATTTCTGGACAGCCTCGCGGATTTGCGCACGCGCGCGGCGCAGAAAGCGCTGCCGATTGGCGAGGCTCTTGCCCTTGGGATTGAGGCGTCGGTCGATAAATTGGGTCATGGCGCCATCCTTCGGGGGCCGCTACGCGGCCACCTCTGGCGCATCATCCTTCGAGGGCCGCTGCGCGGCCTCCTCAGGATGACGACACAGCGTCATGGTGAGGTGCGAGCGTAGCGAGCCTCGAACCATGAGGTGCGAGCCGCGAACCATAAGGCTTACCCCGCCTTGTTGACGCGCATATACCATTCGACAAGCCGGCGAACCTGGCGGGCGGTGTAGCCGCGCGACAGCATGCGCTTGATGAATTCGTTATGCTTGGTCTGGGTTTCGGAATCCTTCTTCGACTCGAAGCTGATGACCGGCAGAAGGTCCTCGACCTGGGTGAACATCCGCTTTTCGATGACCGTGCGGATTTTCTCGTAGGCCGTCCAGGCGGGGTTCTTGCCGTCGTTCGAGGCCCGGTAGCGCAGCGAGAACTTCACCACCTCGTTGCGGAAGTCCTTGGGATTGGCGATGCCCGCCGGCTTTTCGATCTTGGAGAGCTCGTTGTCGAGTGCGCCGCGGTCCAGCAGCTGGCCGGTATCGGCGTCCTTGAAATCCTGGTCTTCGATCCACGCGTCGGCATAGGAGATGTAGCGGTCGAACAGGTTCTGGCCGTATTCGCCATAGGATTCGAGATAGGCCTTCTGGATTTCCTTGCCGATGAACTCGGCATAGCGCGGCGCGAGATCGGCCTTGATGAATTCGAGATATTTTTTCTCGGTCTCGTCGGGATATTGCTCGCGCTTGAGCGACTGCTCCAGCACATACATCAGGTGCACGGGATCGGCGGCGATTTCCGTGGAATCGAAGTTGAACGTTTCCGACAGGGTCTTGTAAGCGAACCGGGTGGAGATTCCCGTCATCCCTTCGTCGACGCCGGCGGCATCCTTGTATTCCTGCAAGGTCTTGGCCTTCGGATCGGTGTCTTTCAGCTTCTCGCCGTCATAGACGCGCATCTTGGAGATGAGGTTGGAGTTCTCATGCTCCTTGAGCCGCGTCATGACGCAGAATTTCGCCAGCATTTCCAGCGTTTCGGGCGCGCAGGACGTGGCCCCGAGCTCGCTTGTCTGAAGCAGCTTCTTGTAGATCAGCGTCTCTTCGGTCACGCGCAGCGAATAGGGCACCGTGATCACGCAGATGCGGTCGAGGAACGCCTCGTTGTTGCGGTTCGCCTTGAAAACCTGCCATTCGGCTTCGTTGGAGTGGGCGAGGATGGTGCCGTTGAACGGAATGGGCCCGAGCGTCTCGGTGCCGATATAATTGCCTTCCTGCGTTGCCGTGAGCAGCGGATGCAGAACCTTGATCGGCGCCTTGAACATTTCGACGAATTCGAGGAGGCCCTGGTTGGCGCGGCACAGGCCGCCGGAGAAGGAATACGCGTCCGGATCGTTCTGGCTGAAATGTTCGAGCTTGCGGATGTCCACCTTTCCGACGAGCGAGGAGATATCCTGGTTGTTGTCGTCCCCCGGCTCGGTCTTGGCGATGGCGAGTTGGCGCAGCTTCGACGGATAGATCCGCGCCACGTTGAATTTCGAAATGTCGCCGCCAAATTCGTCGAGGCGCTTGACGGCCCAGGGGCTCATCACGCCGGTTAGGCGGTGGCGCTCGATGCCGTAACGGTCCGCCAGAAGCGAACCAAGCTCGGCGGAGCGGAACAGGCCAAGGGGCGATTCGAAAACGGGGCTGATGTCGTCGCCAGCCTTCAGCACATAGATGGGATTCTTCTCCATCATGTCCTTGAGCCGTTCGGCGAGCGAGGATTTGCCGCCGCCGACCGGACCCAGCAGATAGAGGATCTGGCGTTTCTCTTCGAGGCCCTGCGCCGCGTGCTTGAAGTAGCCCACGATACGCTCGATCGTGTCTTCCATCCCGAAGAAGCCTTCGAAGGCGGGATAGACCTTGATCGTGCGGTTGAAGAAGATTCGGCTGAGGCGCGAATCCTGCGCGGTGTCCACGAGAGCCGGTTCGCCGATCGCCTCGACCATCCGTTCGGACGGGCTCGCATAGAGCATCTTGTCGTCGCGAGCGGCGAGAAGCCAATCCCGAAGGCTCATTGTTTCGAAGCGTTCTCGGGCATAGTCCCGGGAGAAGATGTCGAAGACGTCAAGCGTGCTCATCGCTAACACTCTCCTTGTGTGTCACGCACGCCCTCCACGAACATTACATCGTGGCCCTTCGTGCTCATGACAAGACAGGTGAATCCCTCGATACCGAAAATCCTCTCACTGCCCCGTGAAGTATTCCTTAACCAAGCCTGCCCGTTCCCCTACTTTCCGTCTTTATGCGTACAAATCCCCAGTTTCGCGCAGGGTTTGCCCCCGTTCGAACCAGCTCCCTGGACTAACAATCTTTTTTTCGACACCTCGACGGCCTCGCTCGGCGTTTTCGCTCAGGCGACCTCAGGCACGGTCGATTTGAGTCGAGTGTAAACCCGTTCGGGTCATTCCCAAAGAGCTACATGCACATTGTTGCGCCATGTCGCATTTGCGCCATCCTGAATCCGAACATGAACAAGATTGATTCGCGGTTGCCACAATTGGCTTGAGGCCGTCGCCTCAGTTTTGGCGAATGGCGCAATTCGCAGGAATTCCAAGCACTCCAGAGGAGTGACTGCCGACGTTGCGGAAACGCTTGCCCAACAGGCCACATTTCGGCCAAGCTTCGTTCATGGGCGAGCATCCGATCGTGGTGAGAGCGGCGCGGCCGGACGATGCGGCAGGCGTGGCGCGCGTCTATATCGAATCCTGGCACGACACCTATCCCTCCATTCTTCCGACGCAGCTTTTGTGCGCGATGACTCCGCGGGGTCAGACGGCGCGCTGGCAGGCTGCGATTCAGGCGCGCGGTCGCGAGCAGGTTCTCGTGGCGGAAAAGGCCGGTGCGGGCGTGATCGGCATGACGAGTTTCGGGCCGTCACGCGACGCCGATCTGGGCTTCGACGGCGAAGTCTACACACTCTATGTCGATCCCTCCTACTTCGGACTGGGTCTCGGGCGCGCGCTGCTGCGCTCCGCCTTCGGCGCGCTCGGCGCGCGCGGCTACTCCTCCTGCGTGATCTGGGCGCATGCCCGGAATCCGGCGCGGTTCTTCTATGAAAAAATGGGCGGACGACTTATCGCCGAGCGCACCGCCCGCATGATGGGCGATTCGGTGCCGGAGACCGCCTTCGGCTGGCGCAGGCTTGCATTGGCCGAGCGCAGCACCGCGCGCTGACGAATCGATTTTCTCCCGAATCAGCTCACGCCGTGGAAAAACCGCGACAACCGGAGCGCCGTGAGCCAGCCCGACACGGACTGGGCATTCAGGAAATCATAGGAGCCGATGACGAATTCCGCCCTTCCGACCAGGTTTCCGACCGGCACGAAGCCTACGCCGTCATCCTTTGCCGCCACGCGGCTGTCGGTCGAATCGTCGCGGTTGTCTCCCATCATGAACAGATTGCCTTTCGGCACGACGAAGACTTGGGTGTTGTCCAACACGCCGGACCAGCGCCACTTATAGATGGGATGCTCGCGGCCGCCGGGCAGCGTTTCGATATAGCGCGGGACGGACGCGACGTTGCCGCTCGCATCCTCGACGTCGCCCTGGCCGGCCGCGCGCAGCGGGAGTTCGGCGCCGTTGATCCACAAACGTCCGTCGATCATTTGCACGCGGTCGCCGGGAAGACCGATCACCCGCTTGATGTAATTGATGCCGGGCTCTCGCGGCAGCCGGAACACGACGATGTCGCCGCGCGCAGGCAGGCTTCCAAATAAGCGCTCCGACGAAGGCGGCGCATTGTCGAAGGGGACGGAATAGCTGCTGTAGCCGTAGGGAAACTTCGACGCGATGAGCGCGTCGCCGATGGCGATGGTGGGCTCCATTGAGCCCGAGGGGATGTAAAATGGCTGTGCGAACGCCGTCGTCGAGGCCAGGGTCAGCGCGATGACGACCAGCGGCTCCGCAGCCCATCGCAGCGCCTTCATGGCTCGCGGTGCGGCGCTTCGCATAGTGATCGCAACAGGCTTCAGCCAGCGCCGAGACGACTCGATCAAGGGCCGCAGATTCCAGGATTCACGCATGGCAGAACTCCCAACCGAAGCCGACCTAATATAGGTGGGTTTTATTCCTTCCACAGGGGCTTGGGACCGCCTTTACTGTAATGAATCGGAAAGATTGAACCTTGCAAGGCGGAACGGGCTCAGATCGAGCGCGCTTTTGCCTTCGACCACCCATTGCGCCAATGCCTCGCCGATTGCGGCAGAATGCTTGAAACCGTGGCCGGAGCAGGCGGAAACGAGAATCACGTTGTTCATCGCGGGGTGCCGGTCGATGACGAAACCCGCGTCGGGTGTGACGGTATAGAGGCAGGTCTCGCTGCGAACGCAGCGGACGCCCACTCCGGGGATGTTGGGAGAAATCAGTTTGCGATGCATTTCGAACGCGTCGTCGGCTCCCGGATCGGCGCTGTCGGCGGTTGTGGTCGCATCATAGTGCTCGGTCGCAATCTTGATTCCGCCGCGTGCGCCATCGATTGCGGGGAAACCGTAGATGACTTTGCCGGCCCCTTGCAGTTCCCAGATGAACACCGGGAAACGGCCGGGCTCGAAGTCTGCGACCGGGCCATCCAGGTCGAACCAGTGCAATGTTTGGCGGAAAATCCGAAACAGCTGTGCGGTTTGCCTGTCGACAAAATCCGGCGTCCACGCCCCCGCGCTCAGGATCACGCGCTCGGCCTGATACGTCGTCCGGTCGGTTTCGACGGCGACCCCGTTTCCCGATGGAACGATGCCGACGACCTTTTCATTCGGGACGATTTCCGCTCCGAATTTGTGCGCAAGCTGCAGTTGGCTGCGAATGCAGGCATCGACGCGGAGGAACCCGGCACCGGGCTCGTAATAGCCGGCATCATTGTCCCGTACCAGAAATTGCGGAAACCGGCGTCGGATCTCGGCCGCATCGAGCAATTCATGCGCAATGCCGAATGCACCGGCCGCCGAAATCGTGTTTTCGAAAAATTGAGGGACATGGGTGTGCGCGGTCGCCAGATGGCTCGATACGACGAGGCCGCCGGTGACGGTTAGCAATTCCTCACCCGTGTCGCGCTCGATGTCGCGCCAGATTTCGTGCGAGCGGCGCACGAACGGCGTGAGATGAGAACCCTCGCCGATCGCGAGCCGGGTAATGCGCGTATCGCCGTGCGACGAGCCCCGGTTGTGCGGTGACGAAAAGCGGTCGAGTCCCAGGACGCGCTGCCCCGCTTTGGCGAATTGGTAGGCAACGGCGCTTCCCATCGCGCCAAGGCCGACAACGATCGTATCGAAATCCCGCATCGCCCGAGTTAGTCGCCCTTCAAATCCTTGGGCCGGATGAAATCGGCGAGCGTGCCGGTTCCCGGTTCGACAGCGCGCCAATGGGCGAACTCAAAATCGAGCACGGCGAGCGCACAGGTCGGAAATTTGTCACGCATCGCGTCGAGTCGCGCGCGCTCGGTCTGGGACTCCGGCTTTCGAGCCAATCCGGCCGCGCAATCTTCAAGTCCGGGATTGTGACCCAGCACCAGCAGCGTATCGGCGTCATCGTCCGCCGATTGGACGAGCTTGAGGATCGTCTTGGACGGCGCAAGATAAAGCGCGTCGAGAAGTTCCGTCTTCGGAACTGTGTCGAACTCAGGCGCGACGCGCTCCCAGGTTTCGATCGTGCGCCGCGACGTCGAGCAGAGCGCGAGTTCGGGTACATATAGACGATGATGGATTTCCGCACCCAGGAGCGGCGCGTCATGCCGGCCGCGATCATTCAGCGCGCGCTCACGGTCATCGGTTTTGGTGTCGCCCGCAACCGCCTTGGCGTGGCGCAGAAGAAGCAGCCGCTTCACGCGACCTGATAACGCGCGCGCGCGCCCCGTTCGAGTGCTGCGGCGATGAGACGCTCGATGCCGAGCGTACGGCGCAACAACTCGCTGACGCGGATCTCCTCCTGCATCATGCGGGAATCCGCAAGCGCCACTTCGAGCGCCAGCCAATAGGCCGTTTCGCGAAGATGTTCGGGCAACGCGTTCTTGATCAGCCCGAGAACGGCATCGAGCCCGTCATCCTCCTGCAGAATGGCGGCGCATTCCTGCGATGTGCCGATCAACCTTTCCTGGTCGAAGTCGCGAAATATCGGAAGATTTTTGACGAGATCGCCGATCGTGCGCAGCTCTTTCGCGCTCATCGTGCCGTCGGCAGCCGCCACCACGACCATGACATAGATGAGCGCGGAATGATGGCTGATCGTCGTTCGGGTTTGCTTCATTTGCCGGCGATTCCCAAGCTGCGCGCGACCTTATGCGGCTTGACCCTGCCGGGCAAGGCGCGGCAATGGTTGGCAAAAGTTCACATTGACGAGCCCGCGAATGGCGACGAACAAAAAGCCCGGCAAATGGCGCGCGCGCACGCAGGCCGTGCGCGCCGGCCAGACGCGAACCGGATTCCAGGAGACGGCCGAAGCGCTGTTCCTGACCTCGGGCTACGCTTACGAGACCGCCGAAGAAGCCGAAGCGCGTTTCAAAGGCGCCGACGGCTTTACCTATACGCGCTTCGGCAATCCGACCGTGTCGATGTTCGAGGCGCGCATGGCCGCGCTGGAAGGCGCGCCGGTTGCACGCGCCACCGCCAGCGGCATGGCCGCCGTGACGGCAATCTTTCTTTGCTCGCTGCGCACGGGCGACCATGTCGTCGCGGCGAAGGCGATGTTCGGCGCCTGCCGCTACGTGGTCGAGGAAGTGCTGCCGCGTTTCGGCATTACTCATACGCTGGTCGACGGCCATGACGTATCGCAATGGCAGGCCGCCATGAAACCGGAAACGAAAATGCTGTTTCTGGAAACGCCGGCCAATCCCACGCTCGCGATCGTCGATATCGCCAGTGTCGCGAAGATCGCGAAGAAAGCCGGCGCGCGCGTCATCGTCGACAATGCCTTTGCGAGCCCTGCCTTGCAGCGGCCAATGGAGTTCGGCGCCGATATCGTCGTGCATTCCTCGACGAAATATATCGACGGGCAGGGCCGTTGCCTCGGCGGCGTGATCCTGTGCCGGGAGGATTTCCTGAAGGATCATCTGCAGGTATTCCTGCGCAACACGGGTCCCGCCATGAGCCCGTTCAACGCCTGGGTTCATCTGAAGAGTCTGGAGACGCTCGATTTGCGGATGCGCGCGCATTGCGCCAATGCCGCCATGGTCGCCGATTTTCTGGCGACGCAATCGAAGGTTTCGCGCGTGCTCTACCCGTTCCGCGAAGATCATCCCCAGCACAAACTTGCGCGCGCACAGATGGAAGCAGGCGGCGGCGTCGTCACCTTCGAGATCGAAGGCGGCAAGGAAGCGGCCTATCGCTTCGCCAACGGGCTCAAGCTGATCGACATTTCGAACAATCTCGGCGACGCCAAGAGCCTGATCACCCATCCCGCCACGACGACGCATCAGCGGCTGTCGCCGGAGGCGCGCGCCGGCTTGGGAGTTACCGAAGGCATGATGCGACTTTCGGTGGGGCTCGAAGACCACGCCGATCTTTGCGAAGATATCGCGTCGGCGCTTGCCGCCGTTTGAGGGAGAGCGAAGATGTCCGTTCACCGCGCCGCGGTCCGCTGGACGCGCACCAGCACCGATTTCACCTATGACACGTATAATCGCGCGCATGATGTTGTCTTCAAGGACGGCGCGATCGTGCTGGCCGGCTCCGCCGCGCCGGCGTTCAAGGGCGACGCGGACCGGGTGGATCCGGAAGAGGCTTTCGTCGCCTCGCTGTCGAGCTGCCACATGCTCACCTTCCTCGCCATCTGCGCCCGCAAACGTCTCGTCGTTGATCGTTACGAAGACAACGCAGACGGCCATCTCGAAAAAGGCTCGAACGGCAGGCTGTGGATGGCGCATGTCACGTTGCGGCCCCGCGTGCGATTCGCTGCCGGAACTTCCGTCGATGCCGCGGCGCTCGCAGAAATTCACCACAAATCCCACGAAGAATGCTTCATCGCGAACTCGGTGACGACCGAAGTTGCCGTCGAGCAACAGCTTTAAGCTTATGTGTTAACCTGCCGCCCTTCCGCCGCTTGCGCCGGAGGCGCGGAGCAGGCGATAGTCCCGGTATGGAACAGCGACACCATCAGCCGTCCTCCCGGCAGAAGCCGTCCGGCCATCTCGTGTACGAACGCGTCACGCGCGGCATCCGCGTATTGGTGCGCCCTGCTTTTCTCGACGATCAGTCCGATCCGGAAGCGAGCCGGTATTTGTGGTCCTACACGGTGACCATCGAGAACAAGAGCCCGGAAACAGTCCAGCTGATGTCCCGCTATTGGCACATCACCGATGCCGTGGGTCACATCCAGGAAGTTCGCGGGCCGGGCGTGGTGGGAGCGCAGCCCGTCCTCGAGCCGGGACAGGTCTTCGAATATACCAGCGGTTGCCCGTTGCCGACGGCGTCCGGCGCCATGGCAGGCCGCTATCAAATGAAATTGCCCTCCGGCGAGGCTTTTGAGGCCGAAATTCCGGCGTTTCTGCTTGAAAGTCCGCACGAACGCCGCCAGATCCACTAAGGCCTGTCAGTCCTACGGTTGATCCGGCAGGCGGAATAAGGCGTAAATCCGTCTCACGCTTGAGATCGCTCATGTCCCAATCCCCCAAAAAGTCTTCGCTCCGCCCTGTTGCGCGCCTAGCAGTCGATCCCCGTCCTTCGCGCGAGGAGGCGGAAAGCGCCGTGCGCACCTTGCTGCGCTGGGCCGGCGACGATCCGACGCGCGAAGGCCTGATCGATACCCCCAAGCGCGTCGCCAGCGCCTATGAGGATTGGTTCTCCGGCTACAAGGAAGACCCGGAGGAATATCTGCTGCGCACCTTCGAGGAAGTCGAAGGTTACGACGACATGATCGTGCTCAAGGACATTCGATTCGAATCCCATTGCGAGCATCATCTGGCGCCGATCATCGGCCGAGCCCATGTGGGCTATCTGCCCAACAATAAAGTCGTGGGAATCTCCAAGCTCGCGCGTGTGGTGGAAGCCTATGCGCGCCGGCTGCAAGTGCAGGAAAAAATGAACGCGCAGATCGCGCGCTGCATCCAGAGGGTTCTGGAGCCGAAGGGTGTCGCCGTGGTGATCGAGGCGGCGCACCAATGCATGACCACGCGCGGCGTTCACAAGCAAGGCGTCAGCATGGTCACGTCGTCGATGCTGGGCGAGTTCCGCAAGAATCCGCTGACCCGGCGCGAGTTCCTCAGCGTGATCGGCAATCCGGCCTCGAATTTCGACGGCTGACACATGGCCGCCGCGCCGCAATCGCTGGGACTTGTCGAAAAGCTTGTCGCGTTCGATACGACAAGCCGCAATTCCAATCTCGCATTGATCGATTTCGCCGCCGGGCTGCTGGAAGCCGCCGGCGCGCGCTGCCGGCGCAGCTATAACGAAGCCCGCAGCAAGGCCAATCTGTTCGCAACCTTCGGACCGGACGCACCCGGCGGGATCGTGTTGTCGGGCCATACCGATGTGGTGCCGGTGGACGGACAGGACTGGTCGAGCGATCCGTTCAAGGTCGAGCAGCGCGACGGCAAGCTCTTCGGCCGCGGCACCGCCGATATGAAGGGATTCCTGGCGGCAGCACTCTCCTTCGCGGGCGACATTGGCAAGATGACATTCAAGCGGTCGCTTCATTTCGCGCTGTCCTATGACGAGGAAGTGGGTTGCGCCGGCGTGGGCAGCCTGCTGGACGATCTCGCGCGCGCCGGAATCAAGCCGGCCTTTGCGATCATCGGCGAACCGACGGAAATGAAGATCGTGGGTGCGCACAAATCCGGCGCCGTGATCCACACGCGCTGTTGCGGCCGCGAAGGTCATTCGAGCGCACCCGACAAAGGCGCGAACGCCGTGATGATGGCCGGCGAATTCGTTGCCGCTCTTGAAGCGTTGGGCAGCGAACTGAAAGCGGATCGCGACGCGAAATTCGAGCCGCCTTACACGACGGTGCAGGCGAACATGATCGCCGGCGGCACGGCCGTGAACGTGCTGGCGCGCGAGGCGCTCGTAACCTGGGAATATCGCGGGTTGCCCGATCGCGATGGGGAAGCCGTCGTCGCCCGCGCCCGCGAGCGCACCGAGACGCAGATCCTGCCGAAATACCGCACGCATGCGGCCGAAGCGCGGATCGAGACCAAGGTCCATGCGTCCTATCCGGGCCTCGTGTTCGATCCCGAATCGCCGGCTGTCGCCTTTGTGCGCGAAATCAGCAGTGCCAATGCGGTCGAGACCGTCGCCTATGGCACGGAGGCGGGTCTGTTCCAGCGGGCCGGGATTCCGGCCGTCGTCTGCGGCCCGGGCTCCATCGAACAGGCGCACAAAGCAGACGAATTCCTCGCGCTGTCCGAACTCGCGGCCTGCGAGGCATTTCTCCGCAAGGTGATCGCCCGCGTTTCCGCCTGAAACCGCGGTCGACGATGGCCGTCGCATGAACGGCGAATGAACGCGCGCCCCAGACTTCGTTCAGGCAGGGAATGACATCCTCCCCCTCGAAGTTGAGGCGCCCGACCCGTTGTAAGCCCCTCCCAACAGGGCCGGACACCATCAGGAGAAAGCCCGCACCGGTTCGCCGTTGCGGGCTTTTCTTCTTTCTCAGCCGGTCTTCTCCCACACAATATCCCAACTCTCGCGGCGCTCGACGAAACCGGTGATTTTGCCCGTCGCATCGCGCTGGAAGATTTTGCGGATACGCGGGTCGCCGGCGATGAAGAACACGTCCGATGCTTCCGCGCTCCAGGTCGCGGATTTGCGGCCGTTACGCGTGCCGGTGAGCTTTCCGCCTATGAGCGTCAGCGTATAGGTCGGGTCCGAATCCTTGAGCTTGTACGTGCCCACATATTGCGAAAGCTGGCCTGCAGGAAGCACGATCGCCGGCGGATCAGTTTTTTCCGCCAGCACCTGGCCCGCAATCAATTTCCAGCCGTCGGCGCGCTTCTTCCAGGTCGTGTTGGTGAGATATTTCGCGAAGATGGTTTGGCCGAAATAATGCTCGATTTCGTTCTGGCGGAACAGCGCGACGGCCACGTCGCCGTCTTCGTGATAGGACAGCAAGTCGATCTTGATCTCGCCGCTCAGTCCCTTCGGCAATGGCACGATTTCCTTCAGCATGTCCGCTTTGCCCTTATAGGAATCGTCTTCCTCGGCGTAGATCGCGTTCGCGTCGGTATATTTGTCCCACACCGCGACATTGCCCGACGCGATGGCATCGGACATCTCCTGCATCTGCGCGGCGATGAGTGCGCGGTCGTCGGCAGCTGCGGGACATGTCGCCAGCAGCAAGAGAACAAGCGCTATCGTTTCTCGCATTTTTCGGCCCCCAGGGACATTCGGATAGCAGCAACATTGTCGCTCCCGGCGCGCGATAACCAGACAATTTGTCTTGAACGCATGCGGGTCTTGCCGCGGCCGGCCAAGCGCGTCCGTGAAATTCAGCCAATTTGGTCGATTAAGAGCTCCAGTCTCACGATCTCCAGATCGTCGATCACGACCAGAGGCTTATCGACCACTCGAAAACCCAGCGATTCGTAATAGGCGGGCAATTTGGTATGCGCGGCGGTATCGAGACGAAGCGCGCGTGCGTTCGCCTTGCGGCATTCGCTCACGGCCCAAGCGACCATTCTCGCCGTCCATCCTTTGCCGGATGCGGCGCGCCGCACCGCCAGCTTGTGAAGGTAGAGAGCCTCGCCCGGTGGGTCGTCGGGCCAGAATACATTATCCTTTTTCTGCAGGCGCATGCAGGCGACCATCCTGGATTCTTCGAATCCGCCGATTTGCTCTCCGGCCGCCGCGATCATGCGCTGCTCTTCGATTGTAAAGCCGTCGAGCGGCCAGATCGGCGGGCCGAAGCGTGCCGTCCAGAGCGCCGCTTCGCGCAGAATGTCGATGGCTTCGAGCGCCTCGTCGCCATAGATGCGCCGCACCTGGCACGACTCTGCGTTCATCTCAGCCGCCCCAGACATCGCGCGCGAAATGCAGGAAATTGAGGCCGAGAATCTTTTCGATGCGGGCTTCCGGATGTCCGCGCGTTTTGAGCAGCTGCGAGAGCTTGCGGAACTGGTCTACGCCCCGAAGATCGACGACAAAGGGATAGGAATCGGCCCGCTCGCCTGTGGCGCCCAATCCGCTTTTGCGACGATCCTCGACCTGTTTGGCGAGATAGGCGCCATAGGCGCCGAGATCGTCGATGGGCGTGGCCGAGCCGTCCGTGCCGATGCCGACATGATTCTCGCCGCAGACGCGAATCGCATGTTCGATATGGGCCACCACGTCTCCGGAATTCGGATGTCCGTCGGATTTGAGAAACGGCATGAAATAGATGCCGACAAAACCGCCTTTGGACGCCACGAGGCGCAGTTCTTCGTCGGATTTGTTGCGGGGAAGATCGGCGAGCGCGCGGCAACCGGTGTGATTGATCGAGATGGGGGCCTTCGACGCGCGCGCCGCATCGAGGCAGGTCTCGGTTCCGCTATGCGAGAGATCGACCATGATCCGGCTCGCATTCAATTGCTCCACGACTTCGCGGCCGAACGGCGAAAGCCCGCCGTCCTCGTTCGACATGCAGCCATGGCCGATCCGGTTGGCGGGATTGTAGGTCAGCTGGATCACGCGCACGCCGAGATCGGCGAAGAGGCGCGCGCACGATGCGTCCCCACCCATCATCGCGGCGTTCTGGAATCCGTAGATGATCCCAATCCTGCCGGATTTTTGCGCGGCCAGAATATCGGCCGCGGTATAAACCTTCACAAGGTCGCCAGCGTTCCGGCGCAGGATCGCGTCCCACACGCCGACGGTGCGGATGGTGTATTCGAACGGTTCGTCCGCGCCGCCCACATAGCCGAGAGTCACATTGACGGCCGTGACTCCTGCCGCATGCGTGTCGCTTATGGCGCGCGCATCGACATCGGGCGACGACGAATCGACGGGATTGTCGCTTTGCGGACGGCCGAGCGCGAGATTGGGATTTTCGAGTCCGCCGAGCGCGTTTATAATCATGATCAACGCCGCTCGAATTTCGGTTCGCGCTTTTCGCGGAAAGCGGTCAGCGCCTCGGCGTGATCCGCGCTCTTCACCAATGAAGCGAACTCGGCCCCAAGCGCGCGCGCTGCTTCGGCAGGCTCCTGATCGATCGCATGCGACGCGATCCGCTTGGTCGCCTCGACCGACAGGGGTGCTCGCGAAGCAATGCGCTCGGCCAACGCGACAGCGGACGACATCAGGTCGGCTGCGGGAAACACTCCCGTCACGAGTCCGAACCGTTCGGCTGTCATCGCATCGAAAGGCAGCCCCGACAGCAACATATGTTTGGCGCGTCCCACGCCGATCAGGCGCGGCAGCCGCCAGGCGGACGCGATCAATCCCACATTGACCCCCGCGCACACGAATTGCGCTTCGGTTGCTGCCAGGCGGATATCGCAGGTTAACGCCAGTTCGAGCCCACCGCCCGCGGCCCAGCCGTTGACCGCCGCAATGACGGGCAGGCGACAGCTTTCGAGTTGCTCCAGAAGCTGCGCGAAGCTCGCGGTGGAATCGCCTGCTCCCGACTTCAGCGCGGCGGCGCGTTCTTTCAGATCGTCGCCGCTGCAGAAGGTGCGGCCCTTGCCGGTTACGACAAGCGCACGAATCGCGCCGTCGCGCGCCAGGGCCTCGAGCCTTTCGAGAAAAACCGCTCGCACACCGTGTCCCAGCGCATTTGTCGGCGGATTGTCGATCTCGAGAACCGCGACCGATGGCGTTGCCGCCGTGCAATGGATCGTGCCGTCCGCCATGGAGTGTGTCCCGCATTCGCCCGTACGGGACAGGAGCGGGGCAGAACCGCCGCTGTCAACGAAAGATTTGCGCCCGCCCGCCCGCTGCCGGGAACCGGAGGAGTCGGAAGCCATTATATCCATAGCTGGGTGCTTTCCCCGGCCGGCAGGGTTCAAAAATGCAGCACATGGTCATTGCGGCGGCGGCGACCGCCCTCTTCATCGGAGCCGGCGCAGGCGCCGTCACCACGGTCGGGCCTCAGACGGATCCCAACATGATCGGCGATGTCTCCAATCCGATGATCGAAGGCCAGGCCCTGCTGCCGAGCATCGACATCTACGACAACGCGACGAAATCCCCCGAGCATTCGACCCTGGTGGCCGAATTGCGCGCTGCCGGACTGGCCGACACCCTGAAGGGCAAAGGGCCCTACACCGTGTTTGCTCCGACGAACGCAGCCTATGCCGCTTTGCCGCACGGAACGGTGGCAGCGCTTCTGCAGCCGGCCAATCGCGCGGCGGCCGAAAAATCGGCAAGCTATCTCGTCGTCAAGGGCCGCTACGATTCGCAAACCTTGCTGAAGCTGATCGGCGAGAATGGAGGCGAGGCGAAACTGGTCACGCTGGAAGGCGGACCCCTGGTCGCCATGCTGAATGGACCCACCAACATCGAGCTGATGGACCAGAAGGGCAATGTCGCGGACATCTCGATCTACGACATCTACCAGTCGAACGGCGTCATCCAGGTGATCGACAAGGTCGTATCGCCGAGCTGATCGATTTGGATGGTTTAGAGTGTTTTTGGAATGGTTTGAATTGAGCCGGCCCCCCCTTCCGTCACGCGGCTGACGCCGCGCGACACCTTCCCCCGCGAGGGCTAGCGTGCGCACACATCTTTTTTAGATTTTTGGTTTGTAGCGATAGCGAAGCCTCGGGCCATTGCGTGGAACTGCTTGAGTCCGTGCACGAAGGTGATCGGACCAGGAGGTCGTTCGGTAGAA
>Ga0302325_10001390_pt1 | contig 61778 bp, 55 predicted proteins | sample Palsa_T0_2_FD_201948 | JGI IMG/M metagenome (GOLD analysis project Ga0302325, IMG submission 201948) | Peat permafrost microbial communities from Stordalen Mire near Abisko, Sweden - Palsa_T0_2 | ecosystem: Environmental > Terrestrial > Soil > Palsa > Peat permafrost | place: Sweden: Abisko...
AGGCTGAAGGTGCGCGGCTCGGGGAAGCCCGCCGTCCATACCGTGGCCAGCTCGAGGAGGTCGATGCGATCGCGGATCTCCCGGGGATGCGGGATGCGGAAGGGGTCAGGTTCGCGATACATGTCGAGGCTGGGCACCTCGGTCAGCACGACTCGAGGGTCAAGTTCTTCGGGGTAAGGCTGTCCGGAGAACACCTCCACGTGGTGTCCCAGTTCGACTAGCCCGCGGCTGAGGTGCCGGACGTAAACCCCCTGGCCGCCGCAGTGCGGCTTGCTGCGATACGACAGCAGCGCAACCCGCATACTCACGCCCGATCCGGTTTGGCGTTGCCGACAGCGATCACGGCGAAAGGCTGGGGTGAGGCGTCAGCGAACTTTCTGGACACGTGTCTGGACTATAGTTTGACTATCTACTTGTTGCAACGCGCAGGCGAACGGTAGCGCTGCCTCGGGTAGGGCGCCGTCGGCGATACCGTGGTGACATGCGCGCGCTGATCGTCGTCGACGTTCAGAGGGACTTTTGCGAGGGCGGATCGCTGGCCGTGACCGGTGGGGCGGGCGTGGCCCGCGCCATCAGCGCCTACCTGGCAGGCGGCGCCAACTACCACCACGTGGTGGCCACCCAGGATTTCCACATCGATCCTGGTGATCATTTCTCCAACCATCCGGATTACGTCTCGTCCTGGCCGCCGCATTGCCGCGCAGGCAGTCCCGGCGCGGAATTTCATCCCGACCTCGACTCCGGACGCTTCGACGCGGTGTTTCGCAAGGGCGCCTACGACGCCGGCTACAGCGGGTTCACCGGTGTCGACAAATCCGGGACACCGCTGGCCGACTGGCTCCGACAGCGCGACGTCGACCAGGTGGACGTGGTGGGCATCGCCACCGACCACTGCGTGCGCCGGACCGCGGAGGACGCCGTGAAAGAGGGCGTCGGCACTCGGGTGCTGGTGGACCTGACGGCAGGCGTGGGGGCGGAGTCGACCGCTGCGGCCGTCGAAGCCTTGCGCGCGGCCGGTATCACGATCGTGGCAGGCACATGACGGGCCCGGCTGCGTCGGCATTGTTGGCGGCGGTCGAGCGGTCGCCGCAGGCCGCGGCGGCGCATGACCGCGCCGGCTGGGTGGGACTGTTCACGCCGGACGGTCGCGTCGAAGATCCGGTGGGTTCGCGGCCGCACGTGGGGCCGGCGCAGATCGGCCGGTTCTACGACACCTTCATCGGGCCGCGGGATATCGCCTTTCATCGCGACCTCGACGTCGTCCGCGGTTCGGCGGTCATTCGCGACCTCGACCTCGAGGTGGCGATGGGTCCGGCGGTCACCATGACCATCCCGGCGTTGCTTCGTTATGACCTGCGCGAGGTCGACGGCGAATGGAAGGTCGCGATGCTGCGCGCGTACTGGGAGCTGCCCGCGATGATGTGGGAGTTCGTGCGCAACGGCGTGCCCGCGGTGCCGGCCGGCATTGCGCTTTCGCGAGGACTGGTCCGCAATCAGCGGCTGCGCGGCATCGCTGGATTCGCCGCCGGGTTCCGTCGCGTGGGTTCCGGACAGAAAGCGTTGGTCGATACCTTCGTGCACGCGGTCGGCAGAGGCGACCAATTCGCCGCGCTGCAATCGTTGTCACCCGGTGCGACAATCACTTTCGGCGACGGCGAGGCCGCCGAGAGTACCGATCTCGCCGAGCTCATCGAGCGATGCCCCAGCGCGCGGCCGTCGAAGCTGATCGCTGCAGGCTCCACCGTTGCCGCCTCGGTCACCTCAGCGCAACGGCGCGGCGTTCTATTTGCCGATGTGGCCCGTCGCGGCAAGGGGATCCACCGGATTCGCTATTTCCCGCAGTGGTGACCGCGACGGCGAGTGACGGCACCCAGGAACACCACAGCCGGACCGACTACGAAAGAGCCACGGAAACCATCACTGCGAGCCGGAGACACACCACGAACACCAGCCTCGGTTGCGGTACGCCCTTCGATCGGCGGACCCTGCTACGTGGCGCCGGTGCACTCGGTGCGGCGTCACTGCCGTTGCTGCCCACCGCGTGCAGCCCCGACGACGATGCGTTGACGTTCTTCTTCGCGGCCAACCCCGAAGAGGCGGATGCGCGGCTGCGAGTCGTCGACGCGTTTCAACGCAGGCATCCCGACATCAAGATTCGGACATTGTTGTCCGGACCGGACGCATTGCAGCATGTGTCGGTCTATTGCGCCGGCGGCAAGTGTCCGGATGTGCTGATGGCTTGGGAATTCACCTACGCCGGACTGGCCAAGCGGGGCGTACTGCTCGACCTCAACACCATGCTGGCACGCGACGCGTCCTTCGCCGCGGAGCTCAAGTCGGACAGCGTCGCTTCGCTATACGAGACATTCACCTACGACGGCGGGCAGTATGCATTTCCCGAGCAGTGGTCCGGAAATTTCTTGTTCTACAACAAGAAATTGTTCGCTGAGGCTGGTGTGCGCCCGCCGCCCGGGCGATGGGAAGAGCCGTGGAGCTTCGGGGAGTTCCTCGATACCGCCGAGGCGCTCACCAAGCGCGACCGATCGGGTCGAGTCGGTCAATGGGGATACGTCGACACCTGGGTCCCGTACTACTCGGCCCTGTTGTTCGGCATGAACAATGGGGTCCCGTGGTCGGATCCGCGGATGAACCCGACGCACCTCAACTTCGACAATGCAGCGTTCACCGAGGGCATCCAGTTCTATGCCGATCTGGTCAACATCCACAAGGTCGCACCCACCGCCTCGGAAGCCCAGTCGATGTCCACGACGGATCTGTTCACCTCAGGCCATGCCGCGATGGCGCTCGGTGGACACTGGAGATTCCAGACGCTCGAGCGCGCCAAAGATCTGGATTTCGATATCGCCGTGCTACCGACCGGCCCGAAAGGCCATGCTGCCCATTCGAATATCGGTACCACCGGGCTGGCTATCTCTTCGAGTAGTCGCCGCAAACAGCAGGCGTGGGAGTTCGTGAAATTCGCCACCGGTCCAATCGGCCAGGCAGTGATTGCCGAAACGGGCCTCTTCGTGCCGGTGCTGCGATCCGCGATACATTCCGCCGGTTTCGCCGCGGCCCACACCAACGTCGGCAATCTCGCTGTGCTGACCGGTGGGCCGGCGCACGCCGAGGGCCTGCCGGTCACCCCGGCGTGGCCGAAGATCGCTGCGTTGATGGACCGTAACGTCAGCCCTGTCCTGCGTGGCGTGCGGCCTGCGACCGCGTTGGCGAACGGACTGTCGCGCGAGATCGACGGGGTGCTCCGGACGACATGACCCCGATCGACGCATCCGCCACGGCAGTGACCCGTCGGCGCGGGTACTCGAAGCGACGTGCGCGAGCAGGTCGCATATTCGTCGCGCCGAACTTGGCGGCGGTCGCGGTGTTCATGCTGTTTCCGCTGGGATTCTCGCTGTACATGAGCTTTCACAACTGGGATGTATTCACCCCCGCCAAGTTCGTCGGTTTGGCGAACTACCGCAGCCTCTTTTCCGGCGACCCACTGTTTAGTATTGCGTTACGCAACACGGTGGTGTACACCATCGGCACTGTCGTCCCCACGGTTCTGATCAGCCTTGCCGTGGCCGGTGTTCTCAACCGGAAAATCAAGGGAATAGCCGTCTTCCGAACAATTATATTTCTGCCGCTGGCGGTGTCATCGGTCGTGATGGCTGTGGTCTGGCAGTTCGTCTTCAACACCAACAACGGTCTACTCAACATCATGCTCGGCTGGATCGGTATCGATCCCATCCCGTGGCTGGTCGACCCGAAATGGGCCATGACATCACTGTGCATCGTCAGCGTATGGCGCAGCGTTCCGTTCGCGACGGTCATCCTGTTGGCTGCTATGCAAGGTGTGCCGGACAACCTCTACGAGGCGGCCAGGCTCGACGGGGCGGGGGAGTTGCGCCAGTTCGCGTCGATCACGGTGCCGCTGATTCGCGGTTCGGTGTCGTTTGTGGTGGTGATCTCAATCATCCATGCATTTCAGGCATTTGATCTTGTCTACGTGCTTACCGGGCGAAACGGAGGGCCGGAGACGTCGACGTATGTTCTCGGCATCATGCTGTTCCAGCATGCGTTCGCCTTCTTGGAGTTCGGTTACGCTTCGGCGTTGGCATGGGTGATGTTCGCCATCCTGCTGGTGTTGACCGTGGTGCAGCTACGGCTCGGACGTCGTCGAGCGGCCCAGGAGGAAAGATCGTGGGCGTAACCGAGCGCGTGATCAAACCGAGTGTTCGGCGTGGCATTGTGCTGTATGCCGTTCTGACGGCCATTGCCTGCTGCGCACTCTTCCCGATCCTGTGGGCGGTATCAGGTTCGCTGAAGAACGCGGGCGAGGTGACCGCTCCGACGTTGATACCCGCGCACCCGCAGTGGTCCAACTACCGCGAGGTGTTTGCGCTCATGCCATTTTGGCGGATGTTCGTCAACTCTGTGTTCTATGCCGGCTGTGTCAGTATCGGCCAGGTGTTTTTCTGTTCACTGGCCGGATATGCCTTCGCGCGGTTACGGTTTCGAGGCCGGGAGACGTTGTTCGTCTTGTATTTGGGGACGCTGATGGTGCCGCTCACCGTTACGGTGATCCCGCAGTTCATCCTGATGCGCATCGCCGGATTGACCGACACGCCGTGGGCCATGATCGTGCCGGGGCTGTTCGGCAGCGCGTTTGGCACCTACCTCATGCGCCAGTTCTTCCGCACCTTGCCGGACGAGCTCGAAGAAGCAGCGATCCTCGACGGCTGCTCGCCGTGGCAGATCTACTGGCGGATACTCCTTCCGCACGCGAAGCCGGCTGCGATGGTGCTGGCGGTACTCACCTGGGTCAATGTCTGGAACGATTTTCTCTGGCCGCTGTTGATGATTCAGCGCAGCAGTATCGCCACCCTGACCCTCGGGTTGGTTCGGATGCAAGGCGAATACGTCAACAGGTGGCCCGTCCTGATGGCCGCATCCATACTCATTTTGCTGCCGCTGCTGTTGGTGTATTCGGTCGCGCAGCGCGCCTTCATCCGTGGCATCGCCGTCACCGGTCTGGGCGGGTAGCTCATGGCACCAGTGACTTTCGAGCAAGCCACGCGGCGCTACCCGGGCGCGGAACGGCCCGCGGTTGACCGCTTGGATCTGTCCGTCGGTGACGGCGAGTTCGTGGTGCTGGTCGGACCGTCCGGATGCGGCAAGACGACGTCGCTGCGCATGATCGCCGGGCTGGAGACGGTCGACGCCGGGCACATCTACATCGGCGCCCGAGACGTCACCGACGACGACCCCAAAGATCGTGACGTGGCGATGGTGTTCCAGAATTATGCGCTGTACCCGCACATGACCGTTGCGCAGAACATGGGCTTCGCCCTGAAGATCGCACGGATGCCGAAAGCTGAGATCGCAGAACGGATATTGGATGCGGCGAGGCTACTCGACTTGGAGCCCTACCTGGCCCGCAAACCCAAGGATCTGTCCGGCGGGCAACGCCAGCGGGTGGCGATGGGACGTGCGATTGTTCGGCGGCCGCAAGTCTTCTTGATGGACGAGCCGCTGTCCAACCTGGACGCGAAACTGCGGGTGCAAACCCGCAATCAGATTGCCGGATTGCAACGGCGACTGGGCACCACCACCGTTTACGTCACCCACGATCAAGTCGAGGCGATGACCATGGGTGATCGCGTCGCGGTGCTGCGTGACGGTGTGTTGCAGCAGTGTGCAGCACCCCGGGAGCTGTACCGAAATCCGATCAACATGTTCGTAGCGGAGTTCATCGGGTCACCGGCGATGAACTTGCTGACCCTTCCCGTCGTCGATCACTCCGTCGAGGTGGGTGACTGGCGAATCCCGTTGCCGCGCGGGATCACCGATACGACTGGGGAACTCGTGATCGGTATCCGCCCGGAACATCTGGATATCGGCGGCAATGGCATCGAGATGCAGATCGCCGTTGTCGAGGAGCTCGGCGCGGACGCCTACCTGTATGGGCGAATCACCGGCGTCGACAATGCATTGAGTCAGTCGGTCGTCGCACGCACCGACGGACATGACCCGCCGCCTCGGGGCAGTCGTGTGCGTTTACAACCTCAGCCCGCACATGTGCATTTCTTCGCGCTTGATGGTCGCCGGCTGCCATGAGCCCGGTGACCATCCCGGTGCAGGGCTGTTGGACAACTCGGTCATCAGTTTTGCCAACGGAGCGTTCCCGCTGCGGATACCGTGGGTGACGCTCTCATGACCAGTCAACGAATAGTTTTCAATCACGTGGGGTTGTGCGTCGCGGACACCGCACGGTCACGCCGGTTCTACGAAGGACTGCTCGGATTCACGTTCTGGTGGGAGCTGGAGCCACCCGACGAGGGTACCGACGAACTTCTGCAGCTGAACAGGCCAATCGGTTTACGTGCGACGTATCTCGTTCGTGACGGCCTGGTGCTCGAGTTGCTCGCCTACTCGCAGCGCAACTTGCGCGCCGGGTCAGAGCGTGTCATGGACCAGATAGGTCTGACCCATATCTCGATGTCGGTGTCCGACCTCGCCGCAGTGGTGGCCTCGGTGCAGGGTTTCGGTGGGTCGGTGGTCGAAGGTACAGTCTCTGGGCAATCGGCGATGATCCGCGATCCGGACGGGCAGCTGATCGAGCTGCTGGCGGATTCGTGGCTCGCGGTGCTGCCGCCACGCCCTCGTTAACGCTGTGAGGATCGGTGCACGGTGCCTGAAACAGATCCAGACCACGACGATCCGGATCCGCACATTGTCCTTGGTCTCGTCGGCGATCCAGGTGCGGCTTTCTCGTTGGCACGCGAACTCGCCGATTCGGGGTTGAATTCCGAGCTCGACGAGCGGTTGCCCGGAGCCCGCTGGTGCATCGAAGCCGTGGAGGGCCGCCTCGTGCAACCACCCGCAACCGACGCCCAGATCGTCAAGGCCGCGCGCAAGAAACTGCTCGAAAAAGGTTGGGATGTGATGGTGTATCTGACCGACCTCCCATTGCACGTCGAACAACGCCCGGTCGTGGCCCACGCCAACCCGGTGCGCAACGTGGCGATCGTGTCGGTTCCTGCGCTGGGCGCGATGGGGGCGCGCCAGCGGGTTCGCGAGGTCATCGGACGCCTGCTGGTGCGGCTCATCGGATCTCCTGAGGAGCGCGCCGCCGATGCCCAGCGCGCTGGACGTCCGTCGCGGCGGGTGACCGTGCAGCGGGTGCGTGAGCTGGGCAGCGATCCGGCCGACGAGGCATTCTTTTATACGGCAAGGGTTCTGACCGGCAATCTGACGTTGATCGCTGGCATGGTGGCGGCCAATGAGCCGTGGAGGTTATCGCTGCGATTGTCGCGCGCGCTGACCGGCGCGGTCGCAGCCGGTGTCGTCGGGTTGGTGACAGCGGATATCTGGCGGCTCTCCGATGCGTATGGGTGGGATCGGCTCGCCGGCACGGCGATCGTATCGATCGCTGCGACCGTCGCGACCCTGATCATCGGAGCCGAGCTGTGGGAGCCCATCGTGAGCCGGGCAGTCCGCAAGCAGGTGATTCTGTTTAACATCGCGACCACCGTCACCGTCCTGATCGGCGTGGCGGTGCTGTATGCCGCGTTGTATGTGTTGGCATTGCTCGCCGCGTACTGGTTCGTGGTGCCACAGATCTGGCGTGATCAGGTCGGGCATCCGGCGTCGCTTCGCGACTACTTCGAATTGGCTTGGCTGACTTCTTCATTGGCGATGATCGGCGGCGCCCTGGGCGCGGCGCTGGAACCCGACGAGGCGGTGCAGGCAGCGGCCTACGTCCAGCACTCCGACGAGGAGGAGGAGATCGAGGAGGCAAGCTGACTCAGGCGGCGGTGTTGCAGCACTCCCACGGCTACGCCGTGTTCAGCGCCACGGCCGCGCGAATGAGTGCCTTCAAAGCCTTTTCGTTGATCTTGTCGCCCTCACGAATATCGATGGCACGCCGGATGTTTCCGTCCAGGCTGGCATTGAACAGACTCGACGGGTCTGGCAACGCGGCACCTTTCGCGAAGGTCATCTTCACCACGTTCTTGTGCGTCTCGCCGGTGCAGATCATTCCGGCGTGGTACCACACCGGGACGCCTCTCCATTTCCACTCTTCGACCACTTCGGGGTCGGCCTCTTTGACCAGTTTTCTGATGTGAGCGAGCATCTCGCCCCGCCAGTCGCCGAGTTCTGAGATCCTGGCGTCGATCAGCTGCGAGGGGGAGTGTTCTCCGCACTCCTCCGTGGCGTCGCGCTTCGCCTTGGTCATGGTTGTGGTCCTGTTTCCCTTCGGGCGTTCGTCACTGTCGAGTATGGCCGCGGCCCGCAGCCGACCGGATGCAGTCTGCGTGTTTGAGGTGATGTTTTTGGCTGTACGCGGTCCGCTTTTGCTGGCTAAGATAACGACATTAACGCGCGCGGGGAGACGCCGAAGACGGGGTGGCGAACGGGAGCGAGCCGCGCGTGAGCCACCTGCCAACGGGAACAGTGACGTTGGTTTTGGCCGACGTCGAGGGTTCCACGCGGTTGTGGCACACCCAGCCCGAGGAGATGACCGCCGCCATCGCGCGGCTCGATCGGGTGGTGTCGGCAATCATCGCCGCACACGACGGTGTACGCCCGGTGGAGCAGGGCGAGGGTGACAGCTTCGTGGCGGCGTTCGCGCGGGCGTCGGATGCGGTGGCGGCTGCGCTGGAAATGCAACGTGCCCCGTTGGCGCCGATCCGGCTGCGCATCGGCGTGCACACCGGCGAAATCCAGCTGCGCGATGAGGGCAACTACGCCGGTCCGACGATCAACCGCACCGCACGGCTGCGCGATCTGGCGCACGGCGGGCAAACGGTACTCTCCGGCGCGACCGAGGCGATTGTCATCGACCGGCTACCGCCCGATGCGTGGCTGACCGAACTGGGCACCCACCCGCTGCGCGATATGCCCCGCCCGGAGCGGGTGCTGCAGCTGTGCCATGCGGATCTTGGCAACGATTTCCCGCCGCTTCGAGTATCCACGGCCGTTGTCTCCCAGTATCTTCCGGTGCAGCTCACCAGTTTCGTCGGCCGCGACGCTGAGATACACGTGGTACGGCAGCTGTTGGCGGATAACCGGCTGGTGACCCTGACCGGGGCGGGCGGGGTGGGCAAGACACGTTTGGCGGTGCAGATAGCCGCCGAGCTGTTCGGCGAGTTCTGCGACGGCATGTGGTACGTCGACCTGGCGCCGATCACCGATCCCGAGCTGGTGCCGGTGACGGTAGCCCGTGCTTTTGGCCTGCCCGATCAACTGGGGCACTCCACGATGGACACCCTCATCCGATTCATCGCCAACAAAAAGATGCTGCTGGTGTTCGACAACTGCGAGCACCTGCTCGACGCCAGCGCGGCGCTAATCATTGTGCTGGTGGGCGGCTGCGCTGAGCTGACGTTGTTGGCGACCAGTCGGGAGCCGATCGGGGTGGCCGGTGAGATGACGTGGCGGGTGCCGTCACTGTCGCTGGCCGACGAAGCCATCGAATTGTTCACCGACCGGGCGCGCCATACCCGACCGGATTTCGCGGTCAGCGCCGATGACGCCGCGACGGTGGGTGAGATTTGTAAGCGCCTGGACGGCATGCCGCTGGCGATCGAGCTCGCGGCGGCCCGGGTGCGCGCCCTGTCGCTGGCCGAGATCCTCGACAGCCTCAATGACCGCTTCCGGCTGCTGACCGGCGGTGCCCGCACTGCGGTGCGCCGCCAGCAGACCCTGCGCGCCTCGGTGGATTGGTCGCACGCGCTGTTGACCGAGCCCGAACGCGTGCTGTTACGTCGGCTGGCGGTGTTTGTGGGCGGCTTCGATCTCGATGCCGCCCAAGTAGTCGCCGGCTCCGGTGATGTGCAGCGCTACCAGGTGCTTGATCAGCTCACGCTATTGGTCGACAAATCCCTGGTCGTAGCCGAGGATAGCCGCGGGCGATCGCGTTACCGGCTGCTGGAAACCGTGCGGCAGTACGCGGCGGAAAAGCTCGGCGAGTCCGGCGAAGCCGACGCCGTGCGATCCCGTCACCGCGACCACTTCACGACGATGGCGGCTCAGCTCGATTTCCCGGCGCTTCAAGGTTATGACGCTCGTCTTCAACAGGCCGAAACCGAGATCGACAACCTACGCGCCGCGTTCGCGTGGAGCCGGGAGAACTCCGACGACGAGCTCGCAATCCAACTCGCGTCGTCGCTGCAACCGCTTTGGCGTGCGGGGGGCCGACTCCGCGAAGGGCAGGCCTGGTTTAACGCCGCCCTCGCCGGGGAGAACGCCCACGCCCACGAACCGGCGCCTGCGGTGCGAGCGCGGGCGCTCGCCGACAAGGCCGTACTTGATGCATTCCTGGGCGCTCACCACAGCATGAACCGCGCCGAACAAGCGCTGGTACTCGCGCGCGAACTCGACGACCCGGCTCTGCTGGCCCGCGCGCTCACGGCCTGCGGCAGTATCACCGCCCACACGCCCGAGCTAGCCCGGCCGTACTTCAGCGAGGCGATCGCCGTCGCCCGGGCACTGGGCGATCGATGGATGCTGAGCCAGATCCTCAACTGGCAGGCATACGGGGCGATCATGGCGGGTGATCCGATCACGGCCCGTCCGTGCGCCGAGGAAGGCCGCGCCCTGGCAGACGCGATCGGTGACGGGTTCAACTCGCGCGGTTGCCGCGGGTGGCTTGCGTGGGCGCAGATGATCCACGGGGATCTGGGCGGGGCTACCGCGCTATTCGGTGACGTGCTGAAGGAAGCCGACCCGGCCCACGACCCGACGGGTATGTTCGTCGGCTTGATGGGCCTGGCCTACGCACAGGCCTATCAGGGTGACACGACCGCGGCTCGCGCAGCTGCAGACACTGCCATCACGGCCAAGGCTGAGCTCGGAGGAATAACTGCACCGGCTGCCCACGCGGCGTCGGCGATTGCGGCCGTCGCCGCCGGCGATGTCCTCACGGCGCGCGACGCGAGTGCGGCGATCGTGAAGCACGTCAGTATGCAGGGGGCGGGGCCGATAAACGTCGAGCGCATGGCCCAGGTCGCGCTGGCTGGCGGTGATCTCATAGCGGCCCGACGCTGGGCCGACGATGCGGTCTCGACGACGACGGGCTGGTGGCGCATGCTGGCGCTGACCACGCGTGCCCGCGTGACCAGAACACAAGGTGAGCCTCAAGAGGCAGAACGCGACCTCCACGACGCCCTCTTGTGCGGCACCGACGTCCAGGCGCGCGTGGGCGTCGCCGACATACTCGAGTGCCTCGCGGACCTCAGCTCTGATGGCGGCAGCCCTCGCGAAGCGACCCGGCTGCTGGGCGCGGCACACGCCATCCGCCAACGCATCGGAGAGGTCCGCTTCAAAATCTATGACGCGGGCTATGAAGCGTCGGTCGAAGCGCTGCGGAATGCTTTGGGCGAACAAGACTTCCAGTCGGCTTGGTCGGAGGGCGCCGCCCTGTCCGTGGACGAAGCGATCTCCTACGCACAGCGTGGCCGGGGCGAACGCAAACGCCCCACCAACGGGTGGGCCTCGCTCACCCCGACCGAGCGTGACGTGGTGCGCCTGGTCAGCGACGGGCTGGCCAACAAAGACATCGCCAGCCGGCTATTCGTCTCACCACGCACCGTACAAACCCACCTCACCCACGTCTACACCAAACTCGGCCTCACCAGCCGTGTGCAGCTGGTCCAAGAAGTGGCCCGCCACACGTAAGCCCCAGGTGCGCGCTCAACCCGCGGGCGCCCGCCCGGCGTCGCGGGCCGACTTCCACGTGCTGGTGCGGGCTGCGATGTAGTTCGCGTATTGACTCGGCGTCTTCTGGTCGGGCAGCACCGGGGCGCCGACGAGATGCTCGTCGGGCACCGGTAGGTCGGCGATCATCTGGGCGTGCACCTGCTGCAGGTGCGAGACCTCGCCGCTGGCCGGGTTCTCACCCGTCGACGTAGGTGCCACCACTCCGGCCAGCGGATCGTCGGTTCGAGGTGTGGTCAGCGTCAGCACCCCGCCGAGATCGGGTGCAGCCGCATCCCGGGCGGTGAGCGCCGGCAGTCCCCAGCGCCGCTCGATGGTTTTCAGCACCGAGGTGTGGTCGATCGGTGCACTGCCGGCCGGCACTCGGTAGATGGTGCCCGCAGGTATCAACGGCGAGACCAATACGGCGGGTACCCGTAGGCCGAACCTGGTGAAGTCGAACTGGTACTGGCCCACCGACGAGTCCGGTGGCACGGCCCCGCCGGGCGGCGCAACGTGGTCATAACATCCGCCGTGCTCGTCATAGGTAATGATCAACAGCGTCTGGTCCCAGCCGGGGCCGCTGCGCAGTGTTTGGTAAACCTGCTGGATCAGCGACTCGCCAAGCGCCACATCGTAGTTGGGGTGTTGGCTGTTGCCGGCCGAACCCCAGCTCGGCTCAAGGAAGGAGTAGGCGGGCAAAGTTCCGGCCGCGGCGTCGGCCTGAAAGTTGACAAACTTGCCGAAGCAGGTGTCGGGCGCCTTGAGGGTGTCAGGAAAGTTGCCGCGGGTCAGCGGCTCGGCGTCATAGCCGTAGATCTTCCAGCTCAGTTCGTGCGCCGTCATCAGGCCGAAGATGCTTTGCACCGTGTAAGACGAGACGCTGTCGTTCATGTGTCCCTGGCTTGTCGCCGCGCAGGCGAACGCCCTGTTCGGGAACGTCTCGGTCGGCACCGAGCTGTACCAGTGGTCACAGACCGCGAACCCGGCGGCCAGCCCCGACAACACCGGCAGCGCAGCCGGCGGGAAAATGCCCATGATGTTGGAGGCGACGGTTCCTGGCAGCGGCGTGCGGTGGTTCTGCTGGTCGTAGGTGATGGCCGCGGCGAAATTGGTGACGAAGCCGCTATTGGTGGCGACCGCCTGCGCGGGCGCGTCGCCGGTACCGAATAACTGAGAGTTGGTGTTGGCGTAGCCTTCGCCGGGGTCTGCGCCCGGCATGAAATATGCGCCGGGGGTGCTCGGAACGATTTGGAACACCGGGACCGGATTGCCGTTGGCGTCGTTGTTGGTTTCGGTGCCGAGTAAGCCCTCGAATGGCTGACCATTTGGTCCGGTTTTATTCGGGTACAGAAAGCCCAGCATGTGGTCGAAGGACCGGTTCTCCAGCATCAGCTGCACGATGTGCTCAATCGCAGGTAGCTGGTTGGGCTGGGCTGGCTGATCGGGAATGGTCATGGGCTCAGGCCGGGGCGTCGCCCGATAGGAGCAACTCGGGCAGGGCGGCGAAGTGGTAGGCGGGCCCGTCACCGGCCGCCAAGGTGAAACACCAGATGAGGTCGAAGCGGTCGCCGGGCCACACGGTCGGGACGACGACGCCGCTCACGACGGGAATGTTAGCCGCTATGTCGGGAATGTGGTCGTGTTCCCAGGCCACCAGGCTCATCCCGGCATCATTGGCGACGATCGCCGCGGCCAGTTGCGCCTCCTGACCCTCTTGGTAGTCGTTGTTGATGGTCAGCCCGAGGCGCAGGCTCAGAGGCAGGATAGTTTCGTAAGTGCGGTGGTTAACCGTCTTAACCGGGTTGGAGTACGCCGGCGAGTAGAGGTGTCCGGGCACCGCCAAATCGGTGCGCATGGTGCCTACCGCGGTATCGAATAGCGTTGCCAGCCCGCCCGCCCGTTGCCATCCCTGGGGGATGAGGCAGTCAGGATTCGGGGCCCCGGTGACGTCCACCCCGTTGTAGGTCGTTCCGTTGGTCACCACCGGCTTCTCGGCGTGCCGGATCAGGAATATGACCTCGGGCGGCGGACCCTGTGCGGACGTCGCGACTGTCATCTGGCACCTCATAGATGTTGTTGGAGAATGCTACTGGGGCGTTGCTGTGTTGGCGAGGGCCTGTGCCTGCGCGGTGTGCCCGCCTGCTGCTGACATCCGTGCGGCCTTCGCGGCGGCGCAGGTTGGCGGCCGCAACGCGGATCATCATCTGCGGCTGCAGCAGCCGACTGGGCGGGTCGACGAATGCGACGACCTTGGTGAACTGTTCGGCAACGGCGAGGTCGGACTCGGCGGCGGTCTGAAGGCGGTCGACGTACCTGTTGGTCAGGCGCAGTGACAGCGGCCTAGCGCCTTCGACCTCGGGCAGACTGAGATCACCGCCTACCGCGAATCGCCAGGCGACCCCGATTGGTTTCGCCGCGGCGCGGAAATAGCGGTGCGCCAAGCCATTCGGGCCGCGCTGTAGACATTGACGGAGCGCCTGAGCCTGCAGGGCGGCTACCGTCATGCCTTGGCCGTAGATGGGATTGAAGCTGCAGATTGCGTCGCCGACAACCAGCAGACCGTCAGGGAACCGCCGCATCTTGTCGTAGCGTCGCCAGCGACTCTCGGGGTAACGGAAACGACAGACTTCGGTGAGCGGCTCAGCGGCGCCAATCGCCGCCAGTACATGAGCCGGAGCGAACCCCTCAACGAAGGCAAGCATTTCGGCCGGTTCGGAGGGCGGTTCGAGACCCACCATCCCGCCTACGGTGAACATCCAGGTGTCGTTCTCGTTGCCGGCCAACGCCATTGCTATTGGACGGCCAGGGCGGGGGGTGACGAGGACCAGCAATTCGTTGAGCATGCCGGGCGGGATGCGCAACAGTTGACTGGAGTACACGACACGCACACCGACCCGCTCTTCAGTAGGACGCCCATAGCCCAAGGCGTCCAAGAACGCCGGTGTTCGCGCGCCCCGCCCGGTGGCGTCAACGACTAGATCCGCCGTCAGTACGCGTTCGCTAGCGCCGTCACGGGAACGGACCCGCGCGCCCGTGACACGATCGCCGGCAGTGGTCGTTGTCAAATCAGCAACGTCATGGTTGTCATGCAGCGTGATATTCGCCTTTTCACGCACCCGTCGCCGAACAAGACACTCCAACAATGGTCTGCTGGGGACTAAGGCGGGCGGGATGTCTCTGAACCCTCCGCTACGCACCATCTGATGGCCGGCAACAGAAGTGAAGACTTTGGACAGATCGGTGTAGTCGAGGACGGGGACCCCGGCCGCGATGAGGTCGTCGAGGAATCCGGGAAATAGCTCGGCCAGGACCTGGGATCCTCGCCCCAGCAGGGCATGAGCGTGGCGGCCCTGCGGAACCCCCCGCCGGTTCACTGGATCATCGGACAACCTGTCCCGTTCAACCACGGTGACCGTCTCATAGAAGTCGGCCAGCACCCTCGCGGCCAACAGACCGGCCATGCTTGCACCCAGAACCACCGCATGCGCCCCGACCTTCTGCATGTTGTGCGCGCGCTCACTGGCGGTCATGGGTGGCCTCGTTCCTTATCGACGCACCGCGTGCGAACATCACCTTCAGCGAAGGCGCCTTCGCCTTGGCGATGAACCATTGGGCGCCGATCGGTATGGCCTAGGCAAGAGCCCGGTCCACTCAGCGGACCGCCCTCTTGCTTGCTCGGCGGCGATTGATGCGCAATGGGTCTCAATTGCTTTACCAAGCGCAACAGGAACCACGGGATGAATCACGCCACTCCAAGGCCAGGAAGAAGTTGTAACGATGACCAACACGACGATGACCAACACAACTGCGCCACGCGCAACAAACGCCGCCGCTCACGGGGTTTCTTCGCCGCTCCAAGCCAACGGCGGCAGCGCATCTAGTCCTGGCTCCTCAGATACCCTGCAGTCGTTCACACTGGATGACCTTGCTCAGTACACCCGCGAGGGCGCGTTCGGGCCGACCGCCAGCCCGGATTTCCGGGTGTTCTACGTCGGTCGCGACAATGTGCACGGCGTGCTCGTACACCTGTTCAGCCGGGTGCGGCTGAGCGTGAAAATGAACATGTTCGGCTATGACGACGACCAGCTCAACCAGATCCTGATCGGCCTCGTGCAAGACCCGACGGTCATGACGCAGGTCACCTTGGACAAATCCCAGGCCAGCGGCGCGCACGAGAAGGCGATCCTGCAGTCAGATGTGGCGAAAGATCCCGAAGGGTATGCGGCTGACTTCGCCGTCGGGCAATCCGACACTCACCAGATCAGCCACACCAAAGGCGGTGTCCTCGATGGCATCGTGGCTTTTGAGGGCTCCACCAACTGGTCGGCTTCTGGCGAAGGAACGGGCATCGTCTTGGATCAGGCAAAGCAGGGTCCGGGGTTCAAGGCGCAGAACAACACCCTGTCGGTGTATGTCAATTCGTACGAGATCGCGAAATTCTCCGCCCGGCTGGACTACGAACACGGCGTCGCAGCACATCAGAGCCTGGCCGCGGCCTCGAAGTCATAGCCCTTGCGCAACAAGGCCTTTTCGTTGCGCTGGCTTGCGGTCGCTGGTGACAGCTTTGCCAACTTGTTCGGCACCCTGGCGTCGGGCTTACTTCTCACTCAAACTGTTCCTTTACACGAGCTCTGTTCCGAGAGCACCAGAACCACTACCGGAGCACAATTTCAGAGAAGGGAGCCACCACCATGGCAACGCCGACGATGGATGTGACGACGGCAATCAGAGTCGCCCAGCTCCTCAACACAACGTATGACACCGCGCCCAGCGACTTGACGAATGCCGCGGGTAAGGCGGTCAGCGCTGGCGGCGCGAACTACACAGTGGTTACCACGATCTATGCCAATGATCTTGCGACCGACATGAATCCGAGCCGAGGCGACGACGAAGTCTCCATCGGGCTGATCTGCCAGGCGGCTCAGACCGGCGATGTGGTGATCGCCATCCGGGGAACCGAAGGGACTTTGGAGTGGATTCACGATGCCGAATTCCTCCAGGTGCCATGCCCGTTCCTGGTCGGCGCCGGCCACACCGAAGACGGTTTCACGGCCATGTATGAGTCGCTGAGGACCGGTGCCGCGCCGAATTCGCCGAGTGTGGTCAACGCTTTGGCTAAGCTTTCGTTTCCGCGACCCGTCAGTTCCGTGACGATTTGCGGGCACAGCCTCGGAGGCTCCCTTGCGACGCTGCTCGCCCTCGACGTGGCGGCGAACACCGCCTTCACCAACCCGGCCGTCTACACCTATGGCAGTCCGCGCACAGGGGATTCGCTGTTTGCCAACACCTTCGATCAGGTGGTCAAGAACTCGTTCCGGGTCGCAAATCGCGTTGATATCGTGCCGACCTTGCCTCCTCCAGTTGATTACCAGCATGTGCTCAATCCTTATGAGCTAAACCCAGTTCAGTTGTTGCCGCTTCCGCCAAAGGTCCTGGTGAAGTTCGATCCCGGATGCGAGCATTCAATCATCACGTACATGTATCTCTTATCCCTCAAATCCGGCGGACCGGTCGTTCCGCTCGAATCCACCTGTCAGCCCTGAAAGTCGAGCGTTCGCGATTGGCGAGGCCGTTGTCGGCCGGCAGGTTAACGGTACTGGCCCTGGATGATGAGCTGGGCGAGTTCAGTTCTGGTGGCTGCGCCAACACGGGCAAAGGCCCGGTAAATGTGGCCTTCGATGGTGCGCACTGACAGGGTGAGGGTTTCGGCGATCTGATTGTTGGACAGGCCTTGAGAGATCAGGACGGCGATCTCGCGTTCGCGGTCTGTCAGCGGAAGCGGCATGGCCGCAGCCTGGGTCGCCGGGGTGACGGCCCCGCAGCTGGTGATCAGTCGATCGGCGCGGCCGCTGGCCGTTAGGGCCGGGCCGCGGCGATTCTGGTGGTTGAACACGCGCGAAGCGTGAGCGGCGGCATCGGCTGCGGCGATGCGATCGCCCATTGCCTCGAGGTCGTGCGACACGGCCAGCAGGGCGTCGCCGTCGTGGTCGGCCAGCGCGGCCGCCCAGCCGGCTACCAGCCCGGCTCGGGGGCCGTCCACCAGTTCGGCGAGTTCGGCAAGCCGGACGGCGGTGTGCTGGTCGCCGAACTGGATCGCGGCTTGCAGACACATCAGCTCGCGGCCGTGCTGGCCCTGTCTGCGTGCGAAATCAGCTGCATCCCTTGCCAGTTCCCGTGCTTGCGAAGTGCGTCCGCGCGCTGCTGCCACCCAGGCGGCGGCCACTCGACTTGCGGATTCGAGGTACGCGTGGGCCGGGTGACGATTCCGCTGCATGCGAGCAAGCGCTTCGTCGGCCGCTTGGAGATCACCTTTGCAGGCCAGTGCCTCGGTGAGGGCGATCCCGAAGTGATACGAACCGCCGTCTGCTCTTTCGGCGAACTCGGCGACGGCGTTGCTCAGGTACTCCGTCGCAGTGCTGACATCGCCGTTGCCCAGTGCCGCCATACCCCGGACGGCCGCAGCGAACGTTTGGGCAACGCCTGCCACGTCGGCGCATTGTTGGTAGGTACGCTCGGCAAACGCAAGGGCTTCCGCGAGGAATCCACCGAGAAGCAGTGCCTCCGTGTGGTAGACGGCCAGGATGACCGCGGTGTTGGCTGCATCCAAGGAGGCCTCGGCCAATTCAGTAGCTGTTTGGGCGATCGCCGTGACTTGCAGAGGACGTCCGAGGTCACCCAGAGCGATGGTGTGAGCCCACGCCAGAATCACGGCCGGAAACGGAGCGAGCTTGGCGGGATCGATGGATTCGCAGACTTTCAAGGCGTCAGCGGGCTGCGCCTCGACGGCCAGCTGGACGGCCCGGAAAGCCAATAGCCCGTGTGAATCAGGACCAGATGCGGCGGCTAGCGCGTTGTCGATAACTTCGCGTGATTGCTCGGGTTGACCCATCAGCCACAGCAAGTTGACGGCGCGCAGATTTGCGGCGGTCGAGCAAGCCGGCTCGGGCAGCGGACGGGCGGTCAGCGACTTGAACAGCGCCTCGGCCTCGGCGCCCCGGCTCAACATCGTCAGTGTGTTACCGCACAGAAGTTCAGCGTCAACCCCGGCGCCGGCAGCCACTGCCGCTTCGGAGAGTCGCTGAGCCAAGGCCATATTCCGGCGCCTCAACGCCGCCTGTGCGGCCCGGGTGAAGAGATCGTGATCCGGTTCTAGATCAGACTGAAGCCATAGCAGAGCCAGCCGGACAGGGTCGGGTGCACCCGCAGTTCCATTGGAGGCGGCCATCTTCCGGGCGATGCGTCCCCGCAGCCGATCCAGGCGCAGCTGGCCCGCTTGCGCTAATCGAACTTCCCCGTAAAGGGGATGGCCAAGGCGCGCAACACTTGTCGGAGTCGCACGTGACACCGTGATCAGGCCGCGGCGCTCGGCGTTCTCGATCGCCGCCGCATCGGCCAATGTGGTCAGGTGCACCAGCTCGAGGGGCTCAGCCACTGCCACCAGGTCGAGCACCTCCAGTACCGGTTCGGGCGCCGCACCAATGCGCAGGTCCACCAGATCGACCAGCGACTGAGACACCTCCATGGCGCCCTCCCATCGCCACTGGCCATCCCGGCTGATGAGGCGTTTGGCGTGGACTTCCTGATTGACCAATTGGTTAAGGAACAAGGCATTTCCACGGCTAAGGCGCCACATTCGGTCCGCACACGCGGCGCTTACCGGTCCACCCAAGGCGGACTGCAGCAGGGCGTCGGATTCCCCCCGCGAAAGTGGCTGCAGATCGAGCCGCTCTAAGTGTCCGTCTTTCCACAGTGCGGTCACCGCATCCGGTGCGGGCGTGCCGGTGCGCATGGTTGCGATCACGGTCGCCGCTCGTCGCAGCACCAACTGGTGCAGCACGAAGGCCGACAAATCGTCGAGCAGACCTGCGTCGTCGACGACCACTAACACCGGGGCGCCGTTGGGTGAGGCGGTGACCTTGGCGATCACGCTGCCCACCAGGTGTAGCGGATCCCCTGCAAGCCGATCGGCCCACTGCGCGCACGCGCCCAGCGGGATCGACTGGGCGGCAGTGGTGCCCGCTACCCAACGCACAGCCCAGCCCCGCTCCGCTGCGAGGGCCAGTGCTTCACGAGCGAGCCGAGTCTTGCCCACGCCCGCGGGACCGGCAATCACCACACCCGCGTAGGGCCCATCCGGGCAGAGCACATCGGCGATGACTGCGAGCTCCTCGGCGCGACCCGTCAGTGGCCAGGCCTGCATCTGGCAAATGTTAAAACATTTTTGTTATACGCGCGTCAATTAAGTTTCTTAACGGCCATCGATCATTGCTTGCGAAGCTCTGCGTCGAGTTTTTGCTGAGCAACACGCAGCAAGACATCCAACCCTTCGGGCTCGATGTGGAGGTAGTCACACACGACCTCATCGGCGACCCCGGCGCTCTTCAAACGCAACGCCAGCGAATGCGCCTCCGGTAGACGCCGCAACGCTGCTTCGTAAGCGTCGCTGTCGTCGCGCACCATAGGACCATTGTCGATCGGGGGCTGCGTGGGGGATGGAGTAGTCGATTACTTGCGTCGATCGCGAGCGGGCGCGCTGACCGTCTTCCGCCGACAATCTGTTGGTTTGGCAGAGTCGTGAGGCAGGGGAGCAGGGCCGTATGCGGACATGTGCGGCGCCAATCGGCATTCTTTCCAGATGAATTCAGGTACTGCACTACTCGATGCCTCCGGCTATCGGCGATCTATGGTCGGTTTCGACCCAATCACTGCAGTCGGGAGAAAGTCACTGCGTCCATACCCGCGCGCGGCTGACCTACGACCCTTCACCCAGAGATCTGCGCACTACCGCCGAGGTTTTTGCGCCTAGGCAAAGCGCAGTGTGAAGACCGCACCAGAAACGCGGGAGAAAGCATGGACGGTTGCTCAATCGGCAGTAACGCCATCCGGTCAGACGGTCCCTTTGCACCTACCGCTGGTTCAAGCCTTTCCATCCCGATTGCCGATACCGGAGGTCAGCCGGATCAATTGGCACCATCGATGCCGTCTGACGCAGCGAGCGGCCGAAGAGTCCTCGACGGCGCTTTCGCCGTCTTGGATGCTCTTGCTCACGCTGATGACGGTCTGGGTCTTACCGCGCTGGCCAACGCAAGCGGGCTAGCGAAAACGTCCGCGCATCGGCTCGCGGAGCAACTCGTTGCGCTCGGCGCGGTGCAGCGATTCCAGCACCGCTACTTCGTAGGGCCCCGGATGCTGGACATCGGGCAGCGCTGGCAGCCGGACCCGCTGTTACGTCGCTTTGCGCGGGGACCGGTCCATGCCCTTGCTGTGCAATCGCGGACCATGGCGTCCCTGCGGGTCCTGCATGATCGGCGACTCCGGTATATCTGTGCCGCTGTACCGCAAGGCCATGCCTACGTTCCCGATCCCGCCAACCCCGAATCGATCGCCCGCACTGCCACCGGACGCGTGCTCTACGCCGCCCAGCCGCCCGGCGAGATCGCGCTCCCTCAATGCTGGACCCGACGTGAATGGCGCGAGCTTCGCGAGTCCCTCCGCGAACCGCGCGCGACGGTGATCGACCATCAAGAAGCGGTTGCCGGCATGTGTTGTGTGTCGGCACCCGTGTGGTGGCCGAATGGAGCCTGCGCCGGCGCAGTTACCGCCACGGTCCAAGCCGACGAGCTGCCCGGCGGCTTACCGGGCCTGGTGGCCTCGGCTGCATCCCGGATCGGCGCCGCCCTTCAGCGACTGAAATAGGGGTGGCGAATTCAGGCGAAGGCCCTGAAAGGCGATGTTTGCGCAAAACCTCGCAACAATCTGGGTGCGCTTAACGACGTTTAGTCAGGTCAGTGCACTGCCCTTGCGCCACTGGTCCCACGGGATGGTCCAGTCCCCGTTCTGTGAGAGTTGCTGCGGCGGGCCAGCAATGTTGCGGACTTCGACGACGTCCCCAGGCCGGGAAGAACTGGAGAACCATGCCGCGTTGTCGGCGTTGAGAGTTAAGCATCCAACTGATGTGACTGTGTCGCCCGGTGCGTCGGCGGTGCTGTCGAGTTGAAGTATGTAAATACCGTCTGTGCTGATTCGGGTGGCGTAATTGACCGTTTTTGAATCCGATTCGGGTATGTCTGCTGGATTGGCTTTATCGATGACGGTGTAGACACCTGGTGGCGTCCCTCGCGAGGGAGATTGCCCGTCGATTTGCTGTGTGTCGCCCTTCGCCGTGGGCATTGTCCGCACCAGCACCCCGTTTTGATAGACACTGACCTGGTTGGTCGTGCCATCGGCGATCGACACTTGTGAATCGCCAATCGTGAACGACACTCGGATGTCTTGCCGGCCGTACAGCCCATCGCCCAGCGCGACACCGTAGACGTTCCCCGCTGCGGTGACGGTCGTGCCGGGAGCGAGATAGCGCTCAGCACGCCAATGCGCGTTCTGATCGTCCAGCCAGTACCAGGACCCCTGGACCGTGGGAGAGGTGTCGACCGTCAGCGCTCGTTCAGCGGCGGCTCGGTCGGGGATCGGGTGGTCGAAGTGCGCCGCGATCACGATCCCGACCCCGTACACGCCGCCGTTTTGCAAGGCCTCGTTGCCGGTGTTGTTGAGGTAAACCGTCGTCTGAGCGGTCGGGGTCAAGGTGGAAAAGGTCGAAGCCTGTGTCGACAGTGTGCCGGCGGAATCGCGACGGGCGACAGTGATCGTATAGGTGCGCCCATATCCGATCGGCACCGCGGGCTTCCACGACGTGTTATCGGGCGCCATGATGCCCGCGATGAGCTTGCCTGCGTCGTCGATCATCTGGACGTCGGTCAGCGTTCCCGACGCGGCGGTGACGGAAACCGGACCACATGGGCTGGTGTCCTGGACATCGTGCGCGGGGGCGATCGTCACGCCCGCGCCAGCCGGCGCGACGTCGTGGGTGTCGGGGCCGAAGGTGCCCGTCTCATGCGGAAGCCCGGTCAGCCGTGCGGCTGCCACCGTTTTGCCGTCCGCGGAAAACGGTGGCAGCGGTGGGCTCGCGGATTGTTTCGGGACGGCTTTCGCGGCGTTGCCCTTGCCGAGGAGCGGTGCCAATATCGACATCATCACGCCGCCCCCGACGGCCAGGCTGCCGGACCAGATCGCGAACGCGGTGCCGGACACCTCGAACTGCAGCGGCGAACCCGGCACCGTCAGCCCATAGACCGCCATCGACAGCACCGCGGCCAGAATAGGCAGATACGGCGGGTGCAGTTTTGCCAGCGCAGCGACCTGCGAGGGGCCCGCAGCGTCGGCTGCGGGGGGATTCACACCGGCGGCTGGCGCGGGCGCGGTCTGCGCGTCATCGAAACCGTAGTCCCTCTGTGCGAGGTAGCTACCGAGCACCGTCGCGGCGCACGACAAGATCGCTGCCGCGTAGAGCCCCCAGCGGCCGATGTTGTAGGAGACGCCACCGACGGTAAACAGCGCGAGCAGGGTGGTGTAGGCCAGCAGCGCCTCGCTCGGGATCTGGGCCACCAGCAACTGAGCAAAGGCGGCGACAGCCCCCGCCGGCGCCTGGCCGCCTCCATCTGGCTGACCCGCAGACTGCTCCGCCGGATGCACCGGGGCCTGAGCGCCGGGGGCTGGTTGGCCCTTCCCCGTGCCGAGTGAAGCGACCAGCATCTTCGACACGGTGGTGTATTTGGCCAGCGGTTGTCCTGAAGCCGTGAGGTCACGAGCGACCGCGATCGATGCCAATGTCAAGAGGCTCATCGCGTTCCCCGTGGTCGAAGCTCGCCGGTTGCTCGTTGTGCGCTGGGCCGGCGCGGGCCAGAAGATCCGGCGACGCGCTTACAGCGCCGATAGAACGTCGGGGTCTCGCTGCGGACACGCTGCTCCAAGCGGGCGGTGATCTCGGAATCCTGTTTCGCCGCGGGGCCCAGCAGATGCGTGAACCCCAGGCGTGCCGCCTCCTCCGCGTCGTACGCCGCGGTGTGAGACGGAAATAGGTACCGAACGGAGAGTCCGCGATGCGGCGATCCAGGGTCGAAGCGGTGGTAATCGAGGCAGGCGGAAAGCAGGAACTGCTCCATGGTCGGGTTAAGTGTTTCCCTGTTCGCAATCGCGCCCCAGGCAGCGGAGTGATTCGGGTTGAGCGCAACATCGAGCGCGAGCCCGGCGTAGCACTGGATGAAGCCGGTGTTGATCCCGCCGAATATCCCGCAGTTTGCCGGGCGGGAGTGATGGCCCGCGAGTGAGCGTGACCACTGCCACTCGGCGGGGAGGCTCACGCCGGCCGCGGCGAAGGCGTCCTCGATGACCTGCGGCCCGGTCAAGTAGGGACGCTCGGGATGCTGGGCTAGCACCGGTGCGCTGGTGATGCGGGCCGGCAGTGGCCGCCACAGGAAGACATCGTTGTCGAGGTGCACGAAGGGCTCGTCTTGCAGGCTGTAGGCCACCAGCTTGCCCAGCGCCCACAACGCAGGGTCGGCGTCCTGTAGCCGGTCGAGTTCGGTCGAGACGTGCTCGAAGGACAGGCCGAGCTTGCCGACGAGCAGCGCCTTGCCGGGACTGTCGGTGACCAAGACGGTGTGGGGGTAGTGCGCCCGCGCGAGCCGCAGCGACAAGCCCCAGGCGAGATACGAATGGATCGGTGCGCGCCATCGCACGCCCCGGCCGGTGTAGTAGGGCTTGCTCCAGAACGACCAGACTGCGCGCACTGTCTCGATCCCCACCTGTTCTCAGACTTCTTTGACCACGAAGGGTTTCGGCGCGGAGCCGACGACCGTGAACGGAGCTTGGGCGCTGCCCCCCTGCCCGACCAGGATGGCCGAGACGGTGAAGGCGACCGTGATCGCGGCGTTGTTGGCACCCACACCGGGGTTTCCGACGACGGTGATGGGGACAGTGACCGAGGCTTGTCCGACCGCGATCGCCGCGGTGGACTGGATGGTGGCGGTCGTGGGCTGGGCGGGTTGCAGTGTCAGCGACACGGTCGCGGCGGCGAGCGCGGGATAGTTCAAATTGACTGTCGCCGTCGGGGTCACGACATCCCCGGAGGGGTCGGTCACCCCGGTGACGTGGGCAGTGCCCCCGATGAGTTCTTCCGTGGATTGCACCGTGACGGATGGGTAGTTGAGCACCACACTCGCGACTTGCAGCGTCGGGGCCAAGTAGAACCAGCCGTCGAAGTCGCTGGCCACCGCGCCGCTGCCGGACGGCAGGATCAGGTCGTTGCGCGGCGTGCCGCTGGGTTGGGTGCCCAGCCGGCCGAAAGCCCGCCCGTCGAGATACACCGGCTGCCCGGCGGCGTCGGACGTGTAGATCATCGGGCCGACCAGCCGGACACGCACCAACGCCCACTGCTGGCCTGACGCGCCTTCGGCGAGCACCTCATCGAGTGCTCCCTCCACGATCGCCGCCAGCAAGCCAGAGAGGAAGGTGTTACCGCCTTTGGGCAGTGCCCAGCTGAGCACCGGGCCGGACGTGCTGATCTGGGTGCCTTGCACGACGGTGGGGGCACGCAGGAAGGTGGTGGACGACGGGGTCGCATTGGGCGTGAGAGCCACCGCCGCCTCGACGGTCACGATGAAGTTCGCCGCGGTGATCGGGGACGTCGGGGCCTGGTCGAGGGTGATCGTGATGGGCTTTGCGGCGAGCTGGTCAAGTGTCATGACCTGGTCGTTGACCCAGCTGATTCCGTTGGCCGCGACGTGGATCGCCGTCGGGACGGCCGGCGGGGTGATTGCGGTGAGCGGGCTGAAGTGCGGCCGGGTGTCGGTGGCCCGGAAATTGAGGCTGCCCGCGGGTTGTCCCGGTAGGAAGCTGATGGTGGCCAGCGGCGCGTTGTAGACCTGGATCGAGGTGGGGGCGAGGTACACCGGGCCGGCAGGGGTCGGGGGTGGCCAGTCGATTTGGCCGGCCGCGGCGCGCGCCGGGATCGTCCAGTAATCGCCGCTCTGATAGTTGCCGGCGCTGAAGTTGACCTGGATGCCGTTCTCCAACGCGATCCACGTCCCAGCTGACAGCGCAAGGCCGCTGGTGGTGGCCGACGAGCCCGACTGGTCCCAGCGTCGCATGCGCGCGTTCTGTGTCTGCTGGACCGTGATCGTCTGGCCGGGCTCCAACGTCAGGGTTACCGACGTCGCCGAGGCGATGCTCTGTATCTGGTACAGCGTGCCCGGCGCATTGGGGGTGAAGCCGAACTCGTCGATGTCGTCGGTCAGTTCCACCCACTGCCCGACCTGGAAGCCGAGATTGGCGTCCGGGCCGAGCGAGCTGACCTCAATGGTCGAACCATTGACCGAGGTGACCGCGACGACGACGGAGCCGTTCTCACGTGACCATTTGAAGGTGGCCTGGGTCTGGTTGCCTTGGGTGTGGATCTCGACCCGGTACAGCTGGTTCTCCACGCCTTGATATCCGGCAACCGCGACGGGCCCGCACCCGCAGTCGGTGGCCGCGGGTGCAGTCTCTGCGGTCATTGTCCCGGTGCTGACCGGGGGCGGCGGGATCGCGTCTGCCAGCTCGGCGAGCACGCGCCACACGGTCTGCAGCCGCGCGGTGGTGTCGGCGTTGCCGATCGCCGGCTCGCGGAGGTCGGGATCATCGAGGGCGGTCTGCAGGCGCTCCCACACCTGCAGATAGACCTGCAAGACCGGCCCGGTTGTGGGCGGGGTGGCCGCCGTGCCGGCCACACCGGTGTCGGTGTAGGTGACCGTTGAACCGGTCGCAATCGTTGTGACGAGGGTGTTCTCATGGCCGGCTGACATGCCGCGGTAAACCTTGTACCCGGTTGCGCCGGGCACCTGGGTCCACTTCAGCGTGGCCGACGCGGTTGTGCCGGTCAGTGCGGTCGTCGCCTCGTTCGATCCCACCGTCTCGCCGGCGGTGTTGGTCGCGGTGACCGTCCAGAAGTAGGTGCCCGCAGCGAACGTGCCACCAGTGGTCGAGGCGGCGACGGTCAAGCCCGACGGAGCGGTGTTGGAGGTCTGCAGCTGGCTGAGCAGCGCGCTGGCCTCTTCGGCGGGGGCGGAGATGCTGAGGTAGGTCTGCTGCTCATAGGTAAGGCTGGTCTGGTTCTCGCACAGCAGGCCGGCGACGTAGTACCGTCCGGCCCCGATGACGATGTCGGGCACGGTGATGTGGAAGCCGGCGTCATCGACGGGGCAGCCGTACTCGCCGACGACATCGACGAGCCGTGTCCCGGACTGGTAGGCGTCGATGAGGCGCTGTTCATTGGCGTCGGCGTCGAGGGCAACGCGGCCCTGCTGTTCGACCACGGTCGTGTAGTTCTTCGACTGGTCGAACCTGATCCGGCTGACGTCGGCTTTCATGGCTGGTCCTTTGCGTTGTCGCTGCGGAGGTTCACTAGATCAGCCCTGCGCCGATTCCCGGGGGAGCGTCCTGGTGCAGGTAGTCATAGCCGTACGCGGTGTGCCCGAACGGACCCTGGGTCGGCTCCCGTGACGGGTGCAGGAAAATCCCGCTCTCCATGAGCGCGGGTAGGTACTCGGGGGCTCGCAGCGCAACGTTGCTGACCGCCTGGGTCTCTTGGATCTGTATGTAGGCCCCCATTTGCGAGCCGTTGTCCGCGCCGGTCCAGATCGCCAGTGGCACGTCGCTGCTGAGCAGCGCGTAGCCGGGGCACCCGTAGCGCAGCGTGACGAAACGGGGTTCCAGTGCGGGCTCGGAGGCGGCGTCGGGCGGCAGGCATTCGTAGCGGCGGGGGGTGATGGAGTTGAACGGGAGCACACAGAAGCGGACGCAGCCGGACTGGCGGCGACTGGCCCAGATCGCCGCGCCGCCCTGGGCCAGCCAGGGGTCGCTGCTGCCTAGGCGTGCATGAAAGATGGTGTTGGAGGCCAGGGTCAGGGTCCGGGTGCGGACCCTGCCGATGATGGTGCTGTCCTCGACGTGCAGGTCGGCTCCGACCGAGGCCAGGTCGCGACCGGCGTAAGCGACGTAGTAGGGCGATGTCGCGTCGATGATGCTGGCGCTGATGCGGGTGGTCCCACTGGGGTCGGCGGCAATCGGACCGCTGATCACGCGGTTCAGACACAGGCTGACCCCGGTGGTGGTGACCAGGATGCTGGCTTGCCCCGGCGAGAGTGGCTCGCCGTCGGGCAGCAGCCCGAGCCCGGGAACGAGAGTCGAGTCGGCGATCTGGATCACCGACTCGGCGCCCGTGACGGTTACCTGGCCGGCGATGCGGACACCGCTGATGGCCAGCTGCCCGGCCGGCGCCGGCCCGGCTGCCTCCGGCGGGGCGGGCACGCCCGCGACCTCAATGTCACCGGTGATCGTGACTAGGGAATTGCTTTCGGCCTCGATGGTCAGGCTGCTCCCAGCCGGCAGCCGCACCGCGGCCGGGCCGGTCAGGGTCAGTGCCTGGAAGGCGGGCAGGACGATGACGCCGGTGGAGCCCGCAGGCAGCTGGTTCCAGGTGGCTAGCGCGGCGTTGAGGGTCTCGGTTGGGCCGACGGTGGCCTTGAAGTCCGCGGCGGGTGAGGCGGGCCGCTCGTAAGGGCCGCCGCCGATCGCGGCTGGGGCGCCGTAGAAGTAGGACAGCAGCAGTGACGTCGGCGGCGGGACATCGGTGGCGTACTGGATGCGGCCGAGCTCAGGATCGATGGCGATTTTGCCGGACGCCACGGTGCACCAGGAGCCGCCGGGCCGGTCGGCGAGGTTCGCGGCACAGATCTGGCCGGCGTCGACGGCGACGCCGTCGGCGGTCAGCAGGATGCTCCCATCCGGTTGCGGTCCGTAGAACTCGGCGAGCTCGTGGCGGCTGATGGGCAGCGGGATATCAGCCCGGGTGGTCGCGCTGCTGAAGGCATGGCGCCCCGAGGGACCTGAGAACAGCGGCATGTCGTTGCCGAGCGAGCTGAACCGGTACCGGCGGACGCCGCCCGCGGTTGCCGGCGGGTCGGCCGGGGTCGCCGGCGCGCCGCTGACCGACCAGCTTTGCCAGCGCCACAGGTGGATCGCGATGTCGGGGATGTTCGCCGGGTTCGGTCCGTGTAGCGCGATCGCGAGCGGCGTGGCGTCAGGGTCGGCGGGCGGGCGGGCCCGCGGCGCGATGCGGCGCACGTCGATGGTGCGGTTCTGGGCATCGAAGGCGGTGCCGATGAGGCTGAGGGCCTGGCCGGCCCGCAGGTTCACCGTCGCGTTGTGGCCGGGCTCGACGTGGCGCAGGCTTTGGGTGGTGATCAGTTGCCGGAACGCCTCGACCACCATGGTGGCGCGCCCGGAGATGTCGAGCGACAGTTGCTCCAGTGCCAGGAGCGTTCCCTTGCGGCGCCGGTAGCCGATGGTGTTGGCGATCTCGACGCGGGTGTCGGCGCTGGCCGCGGTGATCTCGTAGCTCGAGTTGTAGCCGAGCAGGTCGCCGATGTAGGGGATGACCCACGGCGCGCAGGTTTCGATGAACTGGTCGTCGTAGAGCTGGTTGATGTTGTCCTCAACGATGGCGGACTGCTCGGCGATGACCGCGAGCAGCGCTGCGAGTTGGCCGCCGCCGGCGGCGTCGCGGGTGCGATAGATCGCCGGCAGCAGCGCGAGGAGCTGTTCGGCGTCGAGGCTCATGACCAGAGTCCGATCGTGGACTGGGTCGCGGGATCGAGCTGGAGCAGCTGGGCCCCAAGCGGCGGTTGCGGCCCGCTCGCGCACAGTTGGGTGGGGGGCGTCGACGGCGTCGCCCCGCTGATCGTCAGCGTTTGCAGCTGGACTGCGGTGACCCCGGCGACCTGCTGGATGATCTGGATGATCTGGCTGGCCGTGACGCCCTGGCCGAATTGTCGCTGGTCGAAGGCGAACGCCGCGCTGACGTCCTGCCAGACCTGGGCGAGGACCTGGCCGGGGGCGTAGTCGGCCTGGTCGACGCCAACCGCGGCGGTGAAGGTGAATAGCACGGGCTGATATGGCGCGACGACCAGGGGCACGTGGGGATCGCTGCAAAGGCCGATCGCGCCGATGAGGCCGCTGACGACGGGATCGTCGGCGGTCAGTGCCGCACCGCCCACGCCGGCGACGGTCAGGAAGACGCCGCGGGTGCTGCCCAGCCAGGTCCAGCTGGCCAGTGCCTTGGCGATCCCGGCGAAACCCAGCGCGAAGTTCTGGTAGTCCTGCAGGGAGACCACGCGTCCGATCGTCAGTGTCGGCAGCGGCGCGCTGGCCCGGGCCTCGTCGGGGGAGGCGGGATCGGCCGCGCCGGACGCGGCGGCGGGGTTGGTGACCGACATCAGTCCTTGCGGGCGGTCCAACGGCAGGCTGAGTTGTCCGGCGCTGACCATTCCGGCGTTACCGATGCCCGTGCAGTAGACCGCGCGGATGTTGGCCGTCCCGGTGGGCGTGCGGGCGCCCTGGATTCCGTTGCCGAACTGCACGATGGTGTTGCCCGCAGCGTTGGTGCTGGTGATGAAGACGCGGTCGGCCGGTCCTGCGGTGAGCAGGTTCGCAGTTTCGTGCCACTGCAGGTTGTTGACCCACACCTGCAGCGTCGATTGGGTCCCGTTGCCGGACGGGGCGGGCAGGTAGGTCAGGGGCTGCTGTTTGAGCGTGAATTGCAGGGCGTCGTTGGTGGCGTCGCCGGAGCCGAGGATCTCCTGGACGGTCTGTCCGTTGGCGGCCATGACGGCGTTGGCGTTCACGGTGACGGTGGCGGCGTCATAGATGGCGGCCAGGGGTGCGGCCAGGGTGAGGGTGGCGATGTCGCCGCTGATGGCGACGCTTTGGACGATCGCTGCCTCGCCGGCTTGCGGGTCGGTGGTGGCCGACGGCAGCAGCTGCAGGGCGGTGGCGGTGGCGCTGAGCACCCCTGGGACGCCGCTCAACGTGGTCACCGTCCATGATGTGGTGCCGGCCGTGGCGGTGGTCGGAGGGAAGCTGGCGGTCACAAACACCTGCCCGGTCGGGGGGATCGCGGAGGCCGAGGCGGCGGACTGGCCGGTCGGGGTGAAGGTGCCGCTTTGCGCCTGGATCCGTACGCATTTGCCGGACACGCCGATCGGCTGGCCTGCGATGATCTGCTGGCCGCCGATCAGCGGTACCGACGTGCCCGCCACCGGGGTGAGCATCCCCGCTCGACGCGGGTAGAGGGTGCCGGTCGGGTCCAGGCTCCAAGTGGTGGAGGGCACGCCGACAGGGGTGAGTGGGGCGCTTTGCACATAGACGGTGACGTTCGGCGTGTTGGTCACGAACGGCGAGAGCGCGACATCGATGACCGTCGGAAGGGCGACCGGCGAACTGTTGGTGGCGGTCCCGAACGCGTCACCGAAGGCGGCCACCACCTCCGCGATTGCGTCTGCCTCGGTCTGCAAGGTCGCGTAGGCAGCGGCCGGTGGGGAGCACAGCGCGAGCGTCAGCTGGGTGGTTTTGGCGGTCAGCGTGTACCTGTTCGGGCTGGTCTCTGCCGCCGCGAGGATCGCGAAGACCGCTGTCGGGACGGTCAGGGTGGGATCGGTCAGCACGGCCCACTGCGGGGGGCCGTCGCCCGGGGACGCCGGCGGCTGAAGGCCGGGGTAGGACGCATCGAGGTTGATCTGGGAGCTGCCGTAGGTGTACCCCCCGCTGTAATTCCACTGCACCTGGGTCGTCCCGGGGTAGCCCGGCACGTTGGGGATGTAGGTGCCCGACAGCGTCATTGGGCTGGGCGCCTGGGCGCCGTAGAGTGCCGCCTTCTTGCCCATCACGTAAAGGCACACATCGTCGGGGCCGACGGTGCCGCCGGCGCCGCTGCCGAGGAAGGTGGTGGTCAGCGGCGTGTCCCACCAGATCTGGGTGGTGTCGGAGGCGGGGCTGACGCTCACCGCGGTGACGTAGTGAAACTCCGCGGGCCCGGTGGGGGACGCTTGGCCGCCGGAGGCCTGGACGAAGAGCAGGCCGTCGCCGGGGCTGGCGTTGTTGGCGGTGCCGGCGATCCAGGTGCTGGTGTCCTCCCCGTACAGCTGCCAGGGGATCGTGGTCTGGGCGGGCAGCGCGTTCCAGCCGATCACGGCGGTCAGGTCGGCGCTGGTCTGAAACACCTGCGCTGTCTGGCTGGGGCCGGGCACGCTCTGCACCCGGCTGCCCGCGGGGATCAGGACGTTGTCGGGCGAGCCGGGGGCGCTGGACAGGGTGAAGGCCAGGACGGCGGAGGCGGCGACTCCGGGCGAGGGCACGTAGCCGACCAGGCGGGCGAGCTCGAGGACCGAACGCTGGTCGACAGCGGTGCGCAGGAAGGCCTCGTTAGCGAAGCGCTCCTGGTAGAAGGTCAGGATGTCCAGCGCGACGGCCCAGGCGTCGAGCAGCGCGATGGAGAAGTCGGTGTCATCGCGGGTTCGCAGCGGGGCGAGCGCCGGGTAGGCCGGGTTGGACAGCGCGGCCAGCATACTGGCGTTAAAGGTCGAGTGCCGGCCGGCTCGGTAGCTGACCGAGGACAGTGCCGGGCGGTTGGTGATGGCCTCCGGCGTTTGCCGGGTCTGCCCGGCGCAGCAGCCGCAGGGCTGCCCGTCCGCCGGCATGGCTGCGGTGCTCATTTGCCACCGTCCAGGTGCAGTGTGAACGTTCCGTGGTCCAGGTGGTCGGGGTCGTTGTCGCAGCGCGCGATGTCGAGGCGCCCCATCGTGAGACACCCCAGAGCGACGCCGTCGACCCAGGGCGCGTCCATGCGGGTGAAGGTGGTCATGGTGGCGGACACGACGCCCTCGACGGCTTGCGCGGCGGCGATGAGTGGGCTGGCGTAGATGGTTTCACCGAAGGTGAAGCTGGCCGGGTTGAGCAGCCCGGTGGTGCCGTTGCACTGGTCGCCGGTGATGAACACCATCATCAGCGCCTGGAACACGTCGCCCTGGAAGTGCTGCGGATCGACGCAGACCGCCATTTCGATCTGCAGGCCGACGATCACGGCGGGTTCGACCTCGACGTCAGTGCCCATCATGCGCAGCATGTCCAGTTGGGTAGTGGTGTCGGCGATCAGATTGTCCAGCGGCGGGACGGCCGCGGTGTTGACGTCGGGCGGACTGGCTGGCGTGCCGACCAGTCCAGTGTCGGTGTAGGTCACCGTCCAACTGGTCGCCATCGTTGCAACGCGGGCGTTCTCGTGGCCGGCTGTGGTGCCGCGGTACACCTTGTACCCGGTCGCGCCGGCGACCGGGGTCCAGGACAGGGCGGCCGACGAGGCGCTCGTCAAGGCGGTCGCGGCCTCGGTCGATCCGACCGTCTCGCCATTGGCGTTGGTCGCGGTGACTTTCCAGAAGTAGCTGCCCGCGGCGAACGTGCCACCACTTTTCGAACCAACGACACGCAAGCCTGACGGAGCGGGGAGCTGCTGGGTGGGCAAGGCCGCGGCCGGCTCGATGGACGCGCAGGCGGTGTACCAGCTTCCGGTCCAGCGCAGGGTGCCGCGGGCGGCGATGACGCCGCCGGTTTGGGCGGCCATCGCCCCGTAATCGGCCTCGGTGACGCAGCGCTGCTGCTGCTCGTATGCGAAGGGCGCGAACTGTCGGATGTGCTCCATGTCCTCGGGGTCGGTGCCGCCGATACCGGGCAGGGGGTTGCGCACCGCGGTGATCTTGCCGATCTCGTTGGGCGCCACGACGGCGTGCGCGAGCGCGTCGCGGCCGATGTTGCCGGTGGTGCCGTTGCCGACCGAGTAATCCGCGGTGAAGCTCAGCGCCTCCTCGGGGGCCACGCCGTGCTGGTTGTCACCGAAGCGGACGAAGGCCGATCCGTTGAACTCGATCTCGGGTACGAACACCTGGCCGAAGGGGCCGGTGCCCAGAGAGGACAGCAGGTCAGGCACGGGGGTCCAGGTCGAGCCGTCGCTGCCGGTCAGCGTGATGCACGGGACGGCCGCAGTGGCGCCGGGCGCCAGGAAGGCGGCGGCGGAGTCGACGCCACCGGCCCAGCGGACGTGAAATGTCAGCGGAGACTGGGCCAGTTGGGGGTAGTAGCGGGGCAGCGGGGTGGACGGCGCGGCCTGCGTGCTGGGGGCGCAGGTGCAGGTGATGGATGGATCCGGTTCCGGCGGAGGCGACGGCACCGCGCCCAGACTCTCGCCGACTACCGGGGTGCGGTGTTCAGCCGGCACGATGTTCCCGCGCGCAACACTCACCGCGGGTAGCTCCGGCGAGCCGGGCGCCTGGGCGGTCGAGGAGATGCAAAGCGGGAACGGCAGGGCGTCGGCGTCCGCCCAGGTGATGAGCGTGATCGGCGTTCCGTTGAGCGGGTCGGTGCGCGGGCGTTGCTGGTGATCGGTGGTGCTGACTTCGGTGAGCTGGACGGCGCAACGATGGCTGGGGTCGGCGTCACCGGGCGCGCCGGTTAGCGGCCCGACCACCTCCTCGAAGATCAGAAAGCTGCCCGGCTGGAGCATGCCGAGCGAGCCGGCCAGGGTTGCCTGCGTTGCGCCCGCCGGCAGGCAGCAGTCCTCGTCCCCCCAGGTGTAGAAGTTGATGGTGTTCAGCGCGTCGTAGAGCAACGCGTCCTGCATGCTGGTGAAGACCGGCTGCGTGCTGGCCTGCAGCTGCTGGTCTGTCGCGTCGCCGGCGGCCGCGGCGGGTGGTAGGCCGGGGATCCGCACGTAAAACTGGGTTCCGGTGGGCATCGTGAGACCGGTGGCGCCGCTGGTGGTGATGCAGACCAGGGTGCGGGCGTTGCAGCCCTCGCCGATCGGGTAATCGACCAGCCGGGCGTGGCGGCGCAGGGATATGCGGCTGCGGGCGGTGCCCAGATGGGCCTCGGTGCTGATCGCGTCCTGCTGGTAGCTCAGGTGATCGGCAGTGTAGGCGAGGACTTCGGTCAGGGCGACGCCTAGGTCGGCGGCGTGCGTTTCGGCCCACCCGGGCGTCAGTACGGCCAGCCGGTCCAGCATGACCTGCAGGAATCCGTTGTAGTCCTTAGCTAGGTAGTTGATGTCGGGCGGGTGGGTGGGGGGGGGCGGGCAGCAGTTAACCGGCCGGCAGTCGGCGGGCGTGGGGCAGCCGGCTTTAAAGGAGAAGTCGACGGCGGCCAGCTGCGGGTCGATGCCGTCCGGCGGATCGGTGGTGCCGGGGCCGGCGATGAGCGCCAGGGTGTAGGTGGAGAAGTCGCCGGTCTGGTCGAGGGTGATGGTGATGGTGGGGTCACCGGCGGTCGGCTGCGTCACCGATGCCACCTGCACTGCAGCACCGCCGGAGATGCTGATGTAGGCCACGTTCCCTGCGCCACCGCCGGTGACGCCGATGTTGGGTGTGGTGAGCATTAGCGAAGTAGCGGGCTTGAGGAAGGTCACAGCGAGCTGCGTTCCGCGACCGGCAGGGCCCAGCACCTCGAGGTAGTCGATGCCATTCAGCCCGGAGACGCCGAGGACCAGCTCCCGGCGTTTCTGCTGCGCGCAGAAGTAGATCATCAGCTGCTGCTTCCGTAGACGAACTGCTGCGTCTGCTGCTGCTGGGACTGCACCGGTGTGTACACGACGGTGACCAGCACCGCGGAATCCTGCGCGGTTACGGTCACCGATTTAACGCGGATCAGATCGGACAGCCACTGCTGCAGCCCGGCTTGGATGGCCTGCTGTTGGGCCGCTGCAAGCACGTCGCTGTTGGGCTCGAACACGAGCTGTGCCGTGCCGCTGCCGAAGGTGGGCCGGTTGACGCGCTCGCCAGGCGTGGTGAACAAGATTTGCTCGATCATGTCGCTGATGTGGGTGAGCGGGTCGGTCTGCGCGGTGTGCCCGGTGGCGCCGAACGCATACGGGAAGGCGATGTTCATGTCGCGGTCACCCTCGTTTGGGTGACGACGGGCAGCGGCGGAATTCCGGCCGGGGTGGTGGCGCCTGTGCCGCCCACGATGACCAGTGCCTGCCCGAAGGAGGTCACCCGGGTCGTTCCCACGGTCCACTGGCCCGTGGTACATGGCGGCACCGATGATGGGACGCCCGCGCAGCCGGTGACGGTCCACGGCGCGGCGATCGTGACTGCGGGCACGCCACTCAGGGATACGGCCGGACTGGGCATGGTTGGCTTCGCCTGCCCGCCGTGGGCGCACTGGACCGTGGCGCCTTGTTGAATTAGGAAGCCGGGCATCGTCACTTCACCACCAATGCAAGACCGTTGATAGCGACCGTCGGGCCGCCGGCCATGACGATGCTCGCGCCCGCGCCGTTGTTGATCACGATGCCGCTGCTGGAAATGGAGATGAACGCGGCGCCGACCTTGAGCATGATGCCCCCGGTCGGGCCGGGCACATCGCTGATCATCAGCGTGTTTTGTCCGACGGTCTGTACGACGATTTGCTGCACGCCCGGCGGCGCGGCCAGCGCCAGCGGCGGGACCTCGGCGACCGTCCCCCAAAAACAACCGGTCCAGATGGGATAGTCAGGGTCGCCCTGCTCGAACTCGATCCACACCTTTGAGCCGACAACAGGTACGGCGAAGAAGCCCGACTGCGCCCCGGCAAACGGCAAACACGGCATAGCCCAGGTCGATGGCAGGATGCCTGCCAGATCGGGAACTTCAACCATCAGCCGGCCGATTTGCATTGGGTCGACGTTGGCGACCACAAGGCCGCGGTACTTGCCGTAGTAGGTGTCTTGGTCGCTGGTGCTGTCTAGGTCGGTCATGTCGTCCAGATCGGTCATGACGGGGCCCTTCGGGTAGCGGGTCGGTTAGTAGGGGAGGGCCGGCACGACCGGCAGGTCGGCGACGAGGGCGTTGCGCTTGAGGACGAAGCTCTGCTTGTACTCGCCGGGCTTGATTTGGTGGGTGACGCTGTCGACGTAATGCAATCCGTCGAAGGCGATGCCCGCGCCGCGCACGCCGACCAGGCTGCGCGCCCGCAGCACATCGCCGTAGCGGTCGACGTTGAGGGTCCCGTTGCCGCTCACCACGTCGGCGTGCTTGACCGCTTCAGCCATGCCCAGCATGAGCGCCTCTGCGGGAGAGCGTTTGGCGGTGCCGCGGAGCCTCGAGATCCGTTGGGGCACAGGCACGGCGACGCCCAGCGGCGGATTGAATGGCGTGACGGGCGGAATCGGCATCGGCACCGTCACGCCAGAAGTGGGATCTTGGGTGTTGACGATCGGCAAGACCGACGCCTGCGGCTGGTAGCGGAACGTCAGGCTTTCGACGTTTGTCCAAGCGTCCATGTTCACGTTGAGCGCAGACTGCGGGACGCCGACCCGAATCTGGGGTCCCCAATAGGCTTGACTGGTGCCAGGCAGCGGACCCGGCGTGAGATAGAAGACGTAGCCGACTTGGCGAGCGAGGTGCTTGAGGTAAGCCAAGTCGGTGCGCTTTTGCCCCGGGATGCGCTGCATCGGCAGGGGAATGTCCGGCACCGCCACGGGCACGACTTCGGGGATGACGCCGAAAGCCGCGTACTTGGCAAGGATCACCTCGGCGGCCGCGTTCGGGGTCATACCCGGATAGGGCAGGCCGCTGAAATCGATGAGGTTCATCAGCACAGATAGGTCGTGTCCGGTGACGACCAGCTTTGATGATCCGCCGGTGGCGTCAGGTTGTACCTCGTGGTGCTCGATGATGCCGTCCATCACAACCTGCGGAAGCCCGCCGAACGTCACGAGGAGGACGACGCGCACCATTGGGATTGCTGCGCCGCCGGCCAACAGCAGCGCGGTCTGCAGGATCGAGTCGTCGGCCATTGTGAAGGTGAGCTGGAAGCCGCTTGCGCCGGTCGCCGATTCGGTGATCTCGGCCGACACGAACGCGTCCGTGACGGGCTTGGGGACAGGAAATGCCTCGACCGGGCCTGCCAGCAGTGTCAGATACAGCGGGCTAGCCATTGCGCGCCCCCGGGGGGATGCCCGACACCGATGGGATCAGGATCGTTCGCCCGACCTGTGCGTTGGCCCCGGTGCTGTCCGGCGCGAAGGTGAGTGCGTCGGGGTCAGTCGCGCCGTTGGCGTCGCAGATCATCCAGTAGAGCAGCGGGTCGCCGAGGAAGCGCGCGGCGAGGTTGTCGAGGCGGTCACCGTCGACGATGACGTAGGACTGCGTCGCGCCGTACGTGGAGGGCTGGGGAATTATCCGCCGCGCCAGGTACATCACGGGCGTGCCGTTGAGCAGCGTGCATTGCTGGGTTTGCGCGCCGTAATACCGGCTGCTGGACAGCATCGGCGCGCCAGTCCCTGCGGCCGAGGTGATCAGTGCCGTCAGCGCAGAATCCATATTTCGATACCGCCTTGTCGTTCGTGGCTGTTGTTTCTCAGGTCTGCCCGGCCATCGATTCCTTGCCCATTTGGTAGGCCATGTACAGCGCACCGGCGGGTGTCAAGAAACCGACGTCGGTGACGCTGAGCACCCGCATGCTCAGCGACACTTTGGCTCGGATCGGGTTGAGCTGTGGATCGAAGAACTCCTCGGTGATCTCCAGGTCAGTGATGCGCACTGGCGTGATGCGCTGCGCGCTCCATGCGAACACCGTGAGCGCTGAGTCCATCGGGAGAATCTCGACAGTGCCGATCAGAGAGAGGATTTCGTTGGCAATCAGGACACCGCTGCTCGGGTACACCAGCAACTCAAGCGCCGATAGCTGCGGCTGGATGCCGAGGTTGATCGCGACTGGGTCGGCGGCGGCAAGCTGATCGGTCGCGTCAAGTTCGACGTCGCATTTGATGATTTCTTCGGGCGGCCCCTTCACGCGCAGGATTTCGCTGCGGTCCGGCTCCCCGCCGACTGCCTGCGCCTTCAGTGACCGCGTCAGCGTGTCCGGGTTGTACTGCAGCGGAATGGTGTTCAGCGGGATGCCGGTCACGGGATCCAGCAGCATGATGGCGCCGCGGCGCACCAGCGGCGTGACGCTAGGCATGCCGGCTCCGAGGGACGGCGAGGTGACCGAGTAGGGCCGCGCCGACGTGTCGGGCTGCCTCTTCCGGCGTTGCACCAACTCGCATCATCCCGGCGTCCAGGTGAGCAAGCCGATGCTGACCGCCGGGCGGCCAGGCGGCGCTGTCGACTGTGCTGGGCCCGGTCAGGTACCCCTGCAGCGCGTCGACGAAACGCGCCCGCTGTGCCGACGAGTAGCCGTGCAGAGTGAGGCGGTCAATCTCGAAGTGCACGGTGCGGGGCGTTCCGGTACGCCGGTCTGGGCCTTGCGAAGTCATCCAAAACCTCCTATTTCTGCGGGGGTGAGGGGTTTGTCGAGCTTGGCGTACTCGATCCGGGCCGCTGCGAGAATGTGCCGGGCCTCCACCCGCATCGAGTCGTCGGCGGCCAGGAACGCGGCGTGCAAGGCGATGTTGCGGATCACTGCGCCGGTGACGTTCAACCGCGCAAGCTGGTCGTAGTCAACGTTCTCCACTGGTGTTGCGGCAGGGAAGACGCGTCGCCAGATGTCTGCGCGGGCCGCAGTTTCGGGGAACGGGAATTGGACGATGAAGCGGATCCGGCGCAGGAACGCGGGATCGAGGGCATGCGCCATGTTGGTCGTGAGAATGGCGACGCCGCGGTAGGACTCCATTAGCTGGAGCAAGTAGCTGATCTCCAGGTTGGCGTAGCGGTCATGACTGTCACGGACCTCGCTTCGCTTGCCGAACAGTGCGTCGGCCTCGTCGAAAAGTAGAACCGCACCGCTCTGCTCGGCTCCATCGAAGATCGCGCGCAGGTTCTTTTCGGTTTCACCGATCCACTTACTCACCACCGACGCGAGATCGACTTTGTAGAGGTCCAGGTCGAGCTCGGCGGCCAGGATCTCGGCGGCCATGGTCTTGCCGGTTCCGCTGCTGCCACTGAACAACGCAGTCATGCCCACCCCACCGGCGTGCTTCGCGGCGAACCCCCACTGGTCATTCACTACGGCGCGCTGACGCACGTGAATCACAATCTGCCGCAACGCTTCTGCCTGAGGTGCGGGGAGTACCAGGTCATCCCAGCAGGCTCGGGCGTCGACGCGCTGCGCCAGCGACTCGAGCGAGTGTCGGGCGTGCTCGCGGCAGATGCGCCATCCCGCGCGCCCCAGATCGCTCAGCGCGCCGTCGTCGGCGCCGTCCTCTGCCGCCTCGCGCAGGGCGGCGGCAGACAGCCCTATCGTCGGCTCGTCGAAGTGGAAGTACTCCGCGATCCGGTCGAGGTAGCCGTTCATCTGCCCGGCAAGCGGCCCGAGATCCCGCCTCCATACCTCCCGGCGGTCTGCGGCTGACAAAGAGGGCACATGGAGGCGCAGGCCTTCGAGCCGCTCGGCGGGCGTTCCGGGTCGCACCTCCACGGCCAGCGGCGCTTCGATGTGGTCGAGCCATGCGACGACGTTGTGCACGCTGTCGCAGTCCTCTGTGCGCAGACATAACGCGGCGCCGGTCAGGGCGGCCTCGCGGGTCCATAACCGCGCCAAGGCTTCGCGGTCGATGGCCCCGGCCGGTATATCGGTGGCGTCGATGAAGTAGGGCGCCAGGCCGCTGACCTTGCAGACGCCGGTGAAGGTGGCCTGACGGGCGGAGCGGTCCCTGCCGATCAGCAGCAGCGGCTCGCGCGGCGCGGGTGACCGCGCCCAGTGCCGGGCACCGGCGCGGACGGTGACTCCGGTCGACGTGTGGGCGGGCGGGGCCGGGCGGACGAGCGCTGCCAGGCGCTCGTCGAAGGCGGGCACGCCGATCAAGTACGCGAGGATCCGCTCGTCGATCTGCAGCGGGGCCTGCAGCAGGTTGCCGCGGTCGACGTCGATCAGCTGCCAGTACCGCAGCGGTCCCGCTGAGGTGACCGCACTCCAGTGCGGGCTGTCCAGGGTCGCGAGGCCAAGGCCGAACGTGGGCCACGCGCCGCGGGTGCCGCCCGGTGCCGTATCGCCGCCGTCGGTGAACCGGCTCTCCAGCGCGTAACCGGCGCACAGCACAAGCAGGTCGCGCTCAAATGGACTGAGCCGGAACAGCGTTGTCAGCTGCTCCAACGCGTGCCAGGGCTCCTCCGAGCGCACCGGCGGGCTGGCGGGCGCGGCGGAGACCTCACCGGCGCGGGCGACGGAACGATATACCCGGTCGAGCGCATTCGACAACGATTCGGCGGCGGCGGCGATGGACGCGGTCATGAAACCACCACCACCGGGCTGAACGAACCGCTGGCGGTAGCGGTGAGAATGCTTTGGGCGCCGTCGATTTCAATCCGGATCGGATATGTGTTGGGCGACAAGTCCGCCGGCACGGGGAAGGTCAGGGTCGTCGCCGTTGCAGGCGCGCTAAGAGGCCGCTGCTCGATCGGGATCGCGTTATCGCCGATGTAGAGGGTCGCTTGCTGCGTCCGGCCGACCGCCGGCGAGACGGTGACCGTGAGCGGCGAGCCCGGTGTCGCCGCAGGCACCGGCGCTTCGATCGTCGGGACCAGCTGGAACGGTGTCGGGCCGGAGCTGAATCCCGGGTGTGGTGTTGTCGACGAAGGAAAGGTGATCATTCGCTGAACCCGCAACTGTCGGGTGCCGGCCGACAGCGCGGGCAGCGTGACCTCGATCATGTTGCTCTGCACCGTCGCTGGCTGCACGGTTTGGGTCGCCACCCCTTGGCCCGCGTCGAAGGACACCACCGTGTCGGCGGGGCTGGTGCCCAGGAAATTGCTTCCGGTGATGGTCAGTACCTGGCCGGCGGCGATCATGGCGGGCGACAGGCTGGCGATGACCGGCCCCTGCAGCGGCTGCGCCGTGACGGTCCAGGTCTTGGGTCGCAGATTCGATGTGACCGGCTGGGTGTCCTTGATCACCACCACGGAGACCCGAAAGGCGGTGCTGGGCCGATACGGTGCCTGAAAAGCGGTCCACAGCCGATAAATCTCTTCTGTCGTCAACACCTGAGGTGTGATGCGGACCTGCTCAACCTGCTGGGCCAAAGTGGTGTTGTTGGCGATCAGTAGCGCCTGCTGGGTCGCCCCCGGCTGACCAAGTGCGGTGAGCGCGTTCTGGATTGTCTGGCTGGGCACGACCGGGTTGTCATGGAAGACCTTCATCGCCCAGGCGAGCAGGATTTCCACATCGAACTGCGCGGAGCCGTACGCCGTCACCAGGTAATGCAAATCGAGGGGGAGTGGTGGGTTGCTGACCTGTCCGCCCTGCCCGTTGTAGGACGGCATGTCGAGATTGCGCAATGCCGGGTTGACGCTGATGTAGTACATGAACAGGTTCAGTTGCGCCTGCTCGTTGGCGCCGGTCTGGATGAGGTCTGGTGACTTCGCCGTGACCGCAGGCGTTGTGGAGCCGAGGATGGTGGACGGGCCGCTGGCGATGGCGTTGGTCAGCAGATAGCACAGAGCCTGGCTGACGCCGCCAACAGCCAGGTAGTCGCTCACCGCCTGCTCTCCTATCGCTTACCTAGGAAATCGGCCAGTGAGACCTCGGGCTGAAATGCTGGTCGGGGCCGTTGGACCGGAGCTGTCGCGGTGCGCACCTCGATGTGACCGATGGAGATGGTGACATCCGGCCGGGCCGGCTCAGCGTCTCCCGGCGGTACCGGGACCCGGGAACCTGGTAGCCGGGTCGGCGCGGAGGGAGGAGTGGCCGGCGCGAGCCGGGCGGCTACCGCCACCGGTTGGCCGCCCGCCGGGCCGGGCGTTGGACCCGTCTCGATGGCGACTGCCTCCGTGAAATCCGGCTCGCGGCCCGTGGACTGCACGGCTTCGGCCGCCTGCCGTTCGGGCAGCGCGAGGGCCGCTGGCGCCTGATGCTTCGTGTCATCCGGGTTGGGTTGGGTGGTCGTCGGTGGCTGCGCCGACGACGTGCCCGCCTGACGGGGTTGTGTCGGGACCGGGGGCCTTGGCGGCGACTCGGCTTCTTCGCCAGCGGGGCCAGGATGTGCAGCTAGCGGTGGTTGCGCCGACAATGTCGCCGCCGACGGGCGGCGGGTGACCGGCGGATCAGCGTTGCCTCCGACGAAGTCGTCACCGGCGCCAGGCGTAGCGGCCACGTCACGGTCAAGTGGCGACGCGCGACGCTGCCGGCGCGCACCGCGGCTCACGGCCTGGCCGGGGTCGGCGGGGGTACCAACGTCCGCGGACGCTTCAGGGATGTTGGCCGCCAACGGATCCGACGCCTGCTCGTCCCACCGAGGCGGGCCCGCCTGGGCGACGGGCGCGTAGCGGGACGCGGCCAGTGGCTCAAGCGACGACAGCGGAGCCCTTGTCCGCAGAACCATCCGCTCCAGAAGCGTGCTCATGCGCTCAGCAGCTCCAGGTAGGCGCGCCTGCGGGTTGCGCTCATCGAGGTGATGTCCTCTTGGCTCCAGCCGTATGCCGAGGCGAGGTCATGTATCTCGCTGAGTAGGCGCCGGGCCGCGCTCTGGACCTCGGCCCACAGGAAGCGCGCGATGTCGAAATCGAGGACATCTCGGGATGAGCAGCTCGGGCACTCGACTGCGCAGCTCAGCTCGGCCGCGGCATGCAGTTGGTCGAACCGTCGCAGCACCGATGGCAGGGCCGACACGGGGGAGGGCAACCCCGGCGGCTCCGTGTGAGCCGGCGCAGATACCTCCAGGCATCGTGTCAGCAGCAGTTCCTGGGCGGCGTCCAAGTCTGGCGTCCCTAGGGTGGCTGCCAGATCCTCAGTCGTAACCGGGCGCAGCCGGTACTCGCGCCCGTCCTCGGTCCAGGCAACGGGGGCCGTCATGTCCCGGCCCTCCGCCTGTGCGGCCATCTCGGCAACGGGCACCGCGAACTCAAGCCGCGCCTCGCACCGTGAACAGGCACCGAAAACCCGCAACGTCGACCCGAAGCTGAGCCTGTGCAAGTGCAGCAGCATGAGGTTGCGTTCGGCAATCGGCAGCGCACCGAGCTGCGCGGGGTCGGCGTCACCAAGCGCGGCCGACAGCAACATCAGAGGCCGCAGCAACTCACCGCTGGCTGCGCTGACCTCCCACGCCGCCAGCAACACCTCCCCGGCCAACGCGCGCATATTTATGCGCGGGTAGAGGTAAAGCTGGGCTCGGTCGGCTCGGTTACCGCGGGATCCCGGTACCAGCCTTCGTTCTCCAGCTTGATGTGCTGGATCGCCACTGCGTTCGCGTTGGCGTCCAGGTCGGGCAGCGCCTGATATTCCGACACCCAGGCGTTCAAGATGTGGTAGCTGATCGCCAGCTGGCCCGCCTCATTGAAAAAGTCAAGGATCACGTCCTTGCGGAAGTCCTTGAGCGAGACCTCGGCGCCGAGTCCGGCGCCGATTTGCCAGACCTTCGCCGCCCAGGCCTCGAACTCAAGGTCGTGAGTGACCCCGCGCTCAATCGAGATCGCGTCGTATTCGGTGCGGCCTGGCATCTTCAAGCTCGTACTGGGCAAGCCGCCGTGGCGGTGTTTGACGACCTCCGTTGTGCGCTTAAGCGCGCCGACTTTACTGACGCCGGCAACGTAGCTCATCACACCTGCCGCGTTTTTCCACTTGAGGCGGAACTTGAAGGCCAGGTAGGGGTCGAACCGCTGGGCGTTAACCGTGAACTCTGTCATTGCTCATACCCCTTAGGACTGGGCTTGTCCGGTCAGCTGCTGAATCTGGATCACCACGAACTCGGCCGGCTGCAGCGGAGCGAAGCCGACCAGGATGTTGACTACACCGTTATCGATATCGGTCTGTGTGGTTGTCTCGCTGTCGCACTTGACGAAGTACGCCTGGTCGGGAGTTTGTCCCTGGAAGGCTTGCTTCAGGAAGTACGTCTGCATGAACGAGTTCACGTTGAGGCGGATCGAGGCCCAGAGCGGCTCATCGTTCGGCTCGAACACCACCCACTGAAGGCCGCGGTAAAGGCTCTCCTCAAGGAACAGCGCCATCCGCCGAACCGGGACGTACTTCCACTGGCTGGATTCCGCATCCGCGCCGGCAATGGTGCGCGCGCCCCACAGCACGCTGCCGTACACCGGGAACGTCCGGAAGCAGTTGAGCCCGAGTGGATTCAGCAATCCATTCTCAGCATCTGACAGCGCATACGTCATTCCCTGCACGCCGGCGAGCGAGGCCTGCGCCCCGGCTGGGGCCTTCCAAACTCCGCGGCTGGCGTCCACCGTCGCATACACCCCGGCCGCGACTCCGCACGGAGCAAAGGTTCGCATGTTGTTGTTGTTCAAGGGGTCTGGCGCGCGCAGTCGCGGCCAGAAGGCGGCGCCGTAGGTCGCAAAGTCGCCGCCTATGCCGAGGGCGCTCGATTTCCAGTCGATCGCACCGGCCACGGTGCCGTATTCCGCTGGCGGGTCGACTAGTAGGAACGCGCCCTGCTGTTGGCACAAGGTGATGGCGGCGCCATAGATCTGCGCCGGGTTTAAATTCGCGTCAGTGCTACCCGGGTTGCTTTTCATGGCGCGGGTGGCGTCCGGGATGCATAGCAGGTTGAACAGGTCGACCTTCTGAAGCGCGTAGATACCGGTGAACAAGCTCGGATCGCCGATAAGCCCGTTGGTTCCCGGCAGCCCGGACCCGTCGCTACCCTGCGCGGACGCCGTCTGGGCACCTGAATTCACTTTGGTGCCAAGGGCGTAATGCGCGACATTCGAGGTGGTCGGGGCAGACAGGCCGAGGGCTCCCGCCGCGTCGCCCAGCGGCGGCGGAGGGGCCGCCGACGTACCGGTCGAACCGGTGTCGGTGAACTTGACCGTCGTCCCGTTCGCAATCGTCGTGACGAGTGTGTTCTCGCCGCCCGCGGACGTTCCGCGGTAGACGTTATATCCAGTTGCGCCGGGTATCGCAGTCCACGACAGTGCGGCCGATGAGGTGGTGCCTGTCAGTGTGGCCGAGACTTCGTTCGATGCCGCCGTCTCGCCGCCTGAGGTGTTCGCGGTGACCTTCCAGAAGTAGGTGCCCGCAGCAAACGTGCCACCGGTGGTAGCTCCGGTGGCAGCTAGGCCGGACGGAGCGGGAGCGGGCGCGGCGAAGCTAAGCACAGCGTCAGGGTGGTTGGGCAGTAACGCGTTGACGCGAATGGCCTGGCCGTTTGTCACTTGGGCGACCGAGCACTGAACGGATGCTCCCGGCATCTGCACGGCCAGAACGGAGTTGATTGCCTGCTGCAGCTGCGACGCCAGTCCACTGTAGCTCTGCGGAATTGGAGTGTTTCGGCCAAACACCGTGACCTTTATGGGCAGCGGAGCGAGTGTGGACGGCTCGCTTGTGCCTAGCAGAAGCACAAAGTCTTGGTTAGAGGTGGTGGCGCTGGCGCTGCCGCCAACAGCGAAGTCGACACTCGTGCTACCGGTAGTGTTTATCGCTGCACCAGTGACGCCCGTCATTTCCGGCGCCGTGCTCGGAGTGCCGGCTACCGAGACGCTGACAAGCTGGGAGCCGGTATCGGGATCATTGACACGAGTTGCCACATAGTTCGTCGAGCTGGTGTTGAGCGTGACGTTCGGGAATGACTCGGTTGTGTTGCCCGCCAGGTTGGTGATCGTCAGATTGAAGGCCAGCGAATCGGCAGTCAGGTTGATGTTCTGGGTGTCCACGTCGATGAGCAACTGGCCGTTTGCCCACGCTCCGCTGCTGAGCGCGGTGAAAGTCAGACCGTCGAATGCGACACTTGCGGGGCCGGCCCCTGCCATCGGCGTGCGCACCACGTACGCCTGCGAGCCGGGTGCGTTTTGGTAAAACTGTTGCACGGCATAGCTGAGCTCGCTATTGGATGCCAGGCCGCCGTAAAGGCGCTCAAAGTCTCCGAAACTGAAAATGGCCTGTGCGCGATTATCGATTCCGGTCGCCGTATAGCCGACGAACGCTGCTATGGAGGTAGCCACGCCGGTGATCGCATGCACCGGGCTTGGCAGCTCTTGGATATAGACGCCAGGGTAGGTAAGAGGGGTTGACATACGCACGCCCTTTCATTACGGTGCGCCAATTTAAATAAATACCGCGCAAAAAAGCGCCAAATAATTTCTACGCTGCCCCCTACTCTGAAGGCGGCAGTGTGGACCTATTACGATTCCGCCTCGAGATCAACTGGAAGGCAAATCTCTAAAAGTGGAGATCGCAACTCAGAAAGTGACAGGATCAGTTGCTTTGTCCCGATTCAATCCTTTCTCATGACGTGCACATCACCAAGCCTGAACCGCAGCACTTGCGGGTCCATTTGATTGTAAAATAACCAAAATATTTGTGCTGTTTCGGAATATCCGAACTGTCGCATAAGCGACGGGTGTCAGCCAAGAGCGCGGTCCGCTGAGCGGACCGCAATCCCCTCGTACGGGGAGATGAGGGGCGGCTGGGTGGCCGGCGGTATCGCCTCTCGGCTTAAGCATGAGCGACAGGGACCGAGTTTCTCCTGCGACCCCAGCGATGGAGGAACGCTCACTCGTGCATAACACTATTGACGCCAACGCCGCCGGGCGCAGCCCGAAGGTGAGCGCGCAGTGCGGGCGGCAGGTACAAGGCAGAAGCAGCGCGACCACCAGTTCTAGGGCGGAGTTATTACCCTAACGAGGCACTAGCTCAGCCGCGATTAATGGCAGACGACTCGCCCCTCGACTTTCTTGAAGTCATCGTTGCTTAGGAGCTTTCGGCTCAATAGGTCCGATGCCGACGAGAAGGGGCCCTGCTCCTTGCGCGATTTGACGATCTTCTCGGAATCGTCCTGGTCTATGCCAAGCTGGATATGAAGCATCAGCGCTGACTCGCTATTGATATCGGCCATGGTACGGAAGAAGGGGGGGAGGCCCTGCTCGAGATTCCAGATCCTCTCGCGATTGTCGACGCTCGGAAGCTTCTGCATTTGCCTGAGGGCGGCCACCTCGGCCATTATCCGAAGGCTCGCACCTCCGGACCCGGCCACGACAGCGGGATCGGTGCGGAGCACGGCCTCGATATGGGCGATGAGTACCCTCTCGGCGCAGACGGTCGCAGCAGCCGATCCGTGGAGCCCGATACCTGCTTGCTGCAGGATTTCCAGCGTTTCTGGCGGAAGCTGCTCCGTGCTCGCCCATCCGGCATCGCGGGCGCCGATGAAACTCGCGACCGCGGCGTCCACTTCCTCAGGCTTGTTCTTGAACAGTTCGTCTTCTGCGTCTAGTAGCGCAGTGATCTCGTCCTCCTCGGCGGCCCCAACGATGTCGAGGAAGCCATTGACATCGCCGACGTCGATCTTGCCCAGATTGTCGGCAGCTAGCTCATAGCCCTTCGTCGCCGCCTTCTTGAGGAGAGTAATAAACAGCTCTTCCTCCGGGAAGATGATATCCAATCCCTTTTCGAGAAGGAATCCGCAGATTTTCTTGGCTAATTCGGTGCTCGATTCCTCCTTCGCCTTCTCCCATCCTCGATACCACAACTTAAAATTGGCGTATCCCTGGCGGTGCCCCTGCTGGATGGCCTTGACAGCCTGCTCGACCTCATGGCTAATGGCCTGCTGCGCTTCGCCTTGCTTAAGTCTGAGCTGCGCGAGGTCCGATTGGGTCACGGTTATCTCGATGGGCTTCTCTTGGTGGATCGGCGCGGACGGAGTCCGCGGCTGGCGTTGCACCATGAGGCCGACAGGCGTTGGATGGAAAGACAATGGCGACTGGTATCGGGCTGATTGAGCAGCGGCCTCGGCTTCCTGCTCTAGCAGGTCTCCCGGTCTGCCCATCCGCAGACCTGCGGCGCCGGAACCCGCAGTGTTATTTTGTTGTACTGTATGGGCGAGCTCATGCGCTAAGAGTTGTTGACCTCTCTCTGTATGTGGCGCATATTGTCCCTTCCCGAAGACAATGTCCCGACCGACTGTGTATGCGTTTGCATCCAATATATCGGCCGATGCCTCCGCCGCTGCCAGCGTATGAATTCGCACCCGACTAAAGTCATGTGCGAAGCGCGATTCCATTTCGGCACGCACAGGTGGCTCAAGCTCTTGTCCGTGATCCGCAATGCCGGAGTGAACCGCTTGCTCTACCATCGATGCCCTGTCGCGCGGCTTGCCAGCACTCTTTGATCGAGGTGGATCTATCCTAGATTTAGGTGCGGCATACTCGTGCACTTCGTCGCCTCCGAGGACCCGGTCATCTTGGAGCGCTGATCTGTTATGACGGCAAGTTTGCTGTCACTGCTAAGGAGAGTCTCAACGCTCCTTCGAAACCGTAACCAATTTTCCGTGCGCTAGCTAGGGCCAATCTAAGCAACTCCCTATCCGAGGCTGGATGACTGAGAGGAGTTCGGATTCGATGGAGACGCTGCGCTCTTTTCCGCCATCGCCTTTGACGCGGATGAACGCGGTGCAGTCGTCGGTGGTCCGAATGCCTCCCAATAGGACTGGCGCAGTTCCTCGGCCCGTAGGCTTGCTTGGTTGTGTCAACCACATCCATATGCGCGGTATCGTCGCTGGCAATCAGGCTGGCGATGGCGGAGGAAGTCCTGGCGGTAGGTCTTACTCGTGTGCCCCGAGGGCTTGCGGGTGCGGCGATCGAATAAGAACGCGGTGAACTAGTCGCGGATCGGGCACGGGCGCTTGGGGATTCGAATCAGCGCCGGACAATACGACCAGCGACTCTAGACGCGCGCGTCCTTCAACACCAAGACGACACGCCTGACCGCGTCGGCGGCACGGTTTTGCCATTGGCTAGCGCGAAAAACGTCCCCAGGTAGGGTAATTGGTTCAACCAGCCCCGGGATGGCGGCCAGGCAGTCGCGCTTATTACGTCACTGTGACAAATCTGACCTGTCGTGTCTCGGCCCGCCGAACCTAGGTACTTGGGCGGATTCCGGCCCTGTCAACTTATGGTGGAACCAGAGACCGATAGCGGTCGTAATGGACGCCGGCCGTCGCTAAGCGGCATGCCTGAGCTGCGGGTTGGTCACTCTCAATTGGTCGCAGAAACTCGGGGAGATCCGAGTTGACAGTCGTGAACGTGGCTAGTGCTGGTCATCGTTGTGCCGATAAGCGACATTATGTCAACTACGCGAGAACCGTATCGCACTTGTCGCCCAGTGGTTTCGGGACCTGTACCCCCAACGGCTTTCGTGGAAGACATGCGGTGCGATAGCGCAGGGCTTACAGATTCAGGACGATGCGCAGTGCAGCATCAACGCGGCGCATCTCGTCGAAGCTGAGGATCCCGACGCTCTTGCCGAGCCGGCTCGGGTCGACCGCTGCGGCCTGTTCGGCAAGTACCCGGGTGTCTATGCCAACGATTTTGATCTCGGGCCGAAAGCTTGCGGCCCGAGCTGACGTGGACGTCGGTGCGACGAGCCAGGTCGACAGCGGCAGTTGATCTGACTGAACTACTACCGCGTACCGGGAGCCGGATTGTTCGTGACCGCGGGTCCCCCGCAGTGCGAGCAACTGAAAGACTTCACCACGCACGCAGTGTCTCCATGTCGCGCAGCACCTGCATGGCCTCAGCGCGATCTGACTCGTCTCCGGCAAGCTTTTCTGCCTCGGCGCGGATCGCCGCGCGGGCCTTGCGTCGCGCGGCATCAATCAGAGCGGTTCGAACGGCCGCGGATACAGGCGTGCCATCCTTCGTCAACACCTCGAGCGCCTTCGATGTGTCTTCGTCGGGCCGGAAGGTGATCGTGTCAGGCATGACAACAGTGTACGACAGTTTGTAAGACAGTCGTTGGCGCGCGTGAGCGATATGTCGCGAGTGGCAGCGGGAAACGCCCGGGCGTGCATTGCCTCCAGAAGGGAATATGCAGCAATTGAATACGCACGGCACCAGTAATCCACTGCACCATGAAGCACCGGTTCTAGTGTCACGGATCGAGCATCTGGGTAGCTCTCGTGCGAGGTTATTTGAAGCAACGGTGATAGTTGAATTTCTTGATCGGCCTGCGCCGCAATGCCGATCTGACGGATAGTTGAGGCAAACGATGCCGCGAATCACTTAGGGGTCGCCATGACTGACTGGACACCTTATGCGCCGCCGTCGGGCGCCCCGTCTGATCTGCAATGTGTCACTACATGGCGAGGCCCCATTGCCGGGACGCACCCGGCCGGGGTGTTCTGGGCCGGAACTGACGGCACCCTCTGGCGGTCATCGACCGACCCCCACGACGATTTCGTTCAAATGTTGACCGACAGTGCAACAGTGACGCGAATTGCGGTCGATGACCGGGGAACCATTTATGGCATCAATTCGTCCGGTAAACCGGTGCAGTTTGGCAACGACTCATGGGTAAGTCTCGACTTGGGCGACCACTCCGAGCAATACGTGATGGTCGATGTCGCCGTCGCCCTAGACGACACCGCGTGGTTCGTCGCGAAAGAAGGCCAGTATTACATTTACAGCGCAAACAATACCCAGGAGAAGGAGCTGTTCCTGGCCCTGCAGGCGGTTGCTCCGATGAAAGCCCCGGACCCTAACGACCCGAAGTCCGAGGGTGAGGCGTGGGGTGTACTCGGATCGTTCGGCCTGGCCTACAACGCCGGCGATGGCTGGGTCTACAACACCGGCGGCACCAACACGATCAGAGACGTTGTCGCTGTGTCGACATCGGTGGGTTACGCGTGGTTGCTCAAGACCGATGGGTCAGTCTGGGCGACCACGTCCGGCTATTCCGGTAAATGCGTCGGCTCCGCCTTCACGGCCAAAAGTATCTGCGGCGGCCAGGGCAACTACTGCTTTGCCGTCGGCACCGACGGCAAGCCGTACCGCACGACCGACCCCACTCCTCTGGCTTAGTTCCGGCCGCGCCCAGTGCTCTGCTGCAGTTCCTCAATCAGGTTGGACTCCTGGGCCTTGGTCAGGGGGCGCCGGCAGCCAGTTCGGCGGCGGATTGAATGTTATGCAGGGATAGTCTTCTCAGCCCAGTCGTCCGCCAACGGCTCCTCAACTGCCGGGACAGCCAATCGGTGGATACGGCGAAATCGAAAATGGCGGTTTACCAGTAAGCCACGCCATGTTCCCTAATTATCCGTGCGACAACAGCGTTCGTGATACGACCTATGACGAAGTGTACCCTGCGATTTTCTAATACATTCCGCATCAACGGATTTCGATGCCGACGGACCTGCTCAGTTCCGAGTGTTAATCGAACTAGTCGATACCCAAGAGGGTGGTTCGGAGTGGTTGGGCAAGCGCCGCTCCCCCGCCGGGGGATTCGTGAGGGGGACCCGTTTTGTGGTCCAGTCGCTATGCGGCATGGGTTGGTGGGCCTCGCAGCGGTCGAGCCTCAGTGCGCAGTGGCCCTAGGTGCAAAAATATTGACCGTTGAGCAGACAATTCGACGGTGGCGAGTACGAACCGGTCAGCACGCCTCTTAGGCCACCTGTGGCTGAACCACCGGGTGCAATGATGCGATTCCAATTCGCGGGGGTGAGAACATAGTGCGTGCCAGATTGTGCAAGGGTGCTATTCCACGTGTGCGAGACGGATTCTCCAATCGGCATGTCGAATTCAAGTTTCCAATCGTTTAGTGGCACCGTACTCGAGTTGGTGATGGTGAAGTGGGCGATGAAACCGGTCTGCCACGTCGATGTCACCGACAACGTCGCCGTGGCCGCAGCCGCATGAGCTACGGGGGTGATGGCGAGTCCGAGGATGGCAACTATCAATGCCGACACGGCTACGTGAAGCGCTGTGCGCCAGCGCTTCACGTGATTGTCCAGTCCGGCCATAGCAGCCAACACTAAAGCCAAACAGGCGATATCGGCCCTCGCATCGCGGGTAAGCTGCAGTACCTTTGCTCAAATGAAACCGTCATGAAATTTTGGCCTCCGTTGCGGCGGCGCGACCGATCGGCCCTATCGGCGCTGTCTTACCGGTGGCCTGGGTGAGTCATCGGGCGTAGCTTGAGCCGCGGGATCCCGCTGAAATCATCTGGGTTGCATGTGTACAGCGTGACGCCATGAGCGATCGCACTTGCAGCAATTAGGGCGTCGTAAGCGCGGGCTGCGGGTTTTCGGCCGGACGCGCGCAGCGCCGCGGCGACCCCGCCGAAGGCGCGCGCGCAGTCGGCGTCGAACGGTAGAACGTGAAAGTCGGCCTCGGCCTGTTGTAGATGTTGCTGGCGCGCGCCGCGCTCATCATCGTTGCGGGCCACGTGTGGGCCGACGGACAGCTCTGCCAGGGTGATCGCGCTGATCACCGACTCGTCGGGAAGGGTCGTCGGATCGTTGATCTCGCCGAGAAGGATGACCGTCGATGTATCCAGCATCCCCCGCGTTGGACTATCAGCTGTCACAGCGATGGATCAATCAGGTTGTCAATATCGCGGCGTAACGCATCCGAGTTCACCCTCGGGAGATGCTCGCGACGCCGAATAAGTTCTGCCGGACCGACGCTGGGACGCGGCAGAGGGCGCAGTTCGGCTACTGGGGCGCCGTCGCGAGTGACGACGATCCGCTCGCCGCGCTCGACACGGCGCAGTACGTCTCCCCCGTTGTTGCGCAGTTCGCGCACCGTGACCGATTCCATGGCGTCAGTGTATCACCGGTGATACATGTTGCGTGGGCCCGACGATGCTCAATCGCGTAACCACGCAGCAGGTCACTGGCACCCAGAGAGCGGGATGCGGTCTTGTCAGGAAACAACTTTTTTATGACGATTGGTATCGGCGCCGACCATGCCCAAAGGCCACACTTCGACATGGCCATGGGCAGGGCGCAGACTTGCTGAATGGATGTATGTCATTTCATCGCCGTCGCGCTGACCACACCACGGCCGGCATGACCGTGCCTACCGGCGGATCTGAGTCCGCGCCGCGCCGCGTGCTGAACGGCCTCTCGGACATACGCGCGTTCTTTCACACCAACGCGGTGCCGCTGTACTTCATCTCCCCGACCCCGTTCAACCTGCTAGGCGTCGACCGTTGGGTACGGAACTTCTTCTACCTGAACTATTTTGACTCTTTTGAGGGCGCACATTCGCGCGTGTTCGTGCCCCGGCGGCGCGACCGCATTGAGTTCGACTGCATGGGGGATGTATGCAACCACCTCCTGTGCGATCCCGAGACACTCGAGTTCATCGCGCGACGAGGGCCCGGTGGCAAGGCCTGCTTCGTGATGCTTGACGAGCAGACCCAGGCCCTTGCGGACCAGGCGGGGCTCACGGTCATGGCACCACCGGCGGAGTTGCGCCATCGCCTGGGCTCCAAGGTCGTGATGACGCGCCTGGCCGATGAGGCGGGCGTGCCGAGCGTGCCTCACGTAACCGGGCGGGTCGGCTCCTACGACGAGCTATCGGCGCTCGCGCAAAGCGCCGGGCTGGGAGACGACCTGGTCGTCGAGGCCGCTTATGGCAACGCCGGCAGTGGGACGTTCTTCGTGCGCGGCCAGCGCGACTGGGACCATTGCGCCGCGGACGTGATGGGCCAGCAGGAAGTCAAAGTTATGAAGCGCATCCGCAATGTCGAGGTGTGCCTCGAGGGCGTCGTGACCCGCCACGGCACCGTGATCGGCCCCGCGATGACGAGTCTCGTCGGTTACCCGGAGCTGACTACGAGCAAGGGCGCCTGGTGCGGCAATGACATCTGGCGCGAGGTGCTGCCGCCCGCACAGACCCACGCCGCGCGAGAGATGGTGCGAAAGCTGGGCGACGTTCTGAGCCGCGAGGGGTACCGCGGCTACTTCGAGGTGGACCTTTTACACGACCTGGACTCCGACGAGCTCTACCTGGGCGAGGTTAACCCGCGCCTGAGCGGCGCCAGCCCGATGACGAACTTGACCACCGAGGCCTACGCCGACATGCCGCTGTTCCTCTTCCACTTGCTCGAGTACATGGACGTGGAGTACGAGCTTGACATCGACGAGATCAACTCGCGCTGGGAGCGGGGTTATGGCGAGGACGAGGTCTGGGGTCAGCTGATCCTTTCGGAGACCTCGCCGGATGTCGAACTGTTCACCGCGACCCCGCGCACGGGCGTGTGGCGCCTCGATGACGACGGGCGCGCCTCCTTTGCACGCTTCGCCAACGACTCGGCCACGCTGCTCGACGAGTCCGAGGCCTTCTACATGCGCGTCGCGGCGCCTGGCGACTTACGCTGCGAGGGCGCGCAACTCGGCGTGCTCATCACCCGGGGGCACCTGCAGACCGACGACTACCAGCTCACCGACCGATGTCGGCGCTGGGTCAAGGGCATCAAGCAGAAGTTCGCCTCAACTCCCCTGGCGCCGGCCACGCCGATCGTTTCGCGGCTCGTCGCACGAGCGTGAGTCTGCGTCCACCGCTGCTCCCGGCTGGCATCTCCCTGGACAACTGGCTGTCGCCGCCACATTCACATTGGTCATTCCAGCACGTCGAAGACTTTGTGCCGACCGCGATAATTTCGCGCGGGACAGAGCAGATCGCGGCATTGCCCTCAGCGAGTGCCCCGCTGGCCGACATCCGCGTGACCAATACCGAAGGGGTGGCCACCACCGTCGGCGCGGTGATGACCGCTACCGCTACCGACGGATGGGCCGTCGCCTACCGTGGGTCGATGGTGGCCGAGGAGTACGTCGACGGCCTGGCGGCCCACACCCGGCACCTGCTGTTCTCGGTGAGCAAGTCGCTGGTGGCAGCCGTCGTCGGCGCGCTACACGGGGCCGGTGCGATCGATCTCGACGCGCCGGTCACGGCATTCGTTCCCGCCTTGGCGAACTGCGGCTACGCCGGTGCGACGGTCCGCCACCTGCTGGACATGAGGTCGGGTATCGCCTTCTCCGAAAACTACGGCGACCCCGCCGCAGAGATACACATCCTCGACCAGGCGATCGGGTGGGCGCCTAAGAGCAGTCCGGGCGGCCCCTCCACGCTGCAAGACTTCTTGTTGACCTTGCGGCGGAAGTCGGTGCACGGCGGCCCGTTTGAATATCGGTCGTGTGAAACCGATCTACTCGGCTGGATCTGCGAGGTCGTCGGCGGCCAACGCATGCCCGAACTGATGTCGGATCTGTTGTGGAGCCGCATCGGCGCCACGTGCGACGCGACCATTGGCGTAGACACGGCCGGCACCGGATTCTTCGACGGCGGCATCAACGCCTGTCTTACCGACATGATCCGGTTCGGGTCGCTGTTCCTGCGCGACGGCGTCTCGTTAACCGGGCAGCAAGTGGTGCCGGCGGCCTGGATCGCCGATACCCTCGACGGCGGGCCTGACTCGCGTCAGGCGTTCGCCGCCAGCCCCGACGACACCGAATTGCCCGGTGGGATGTACCGCAACCAGATGTGGTTTCCCTACCCGGCCGGCAACGTCGTGTTGTGCCAAGGCATGTGTGGTCAGATGATCTACGTCAACCGCTCCGCGGAGATGGTCGCCGCCAAGTTATCCACCCAGCCGCACTCCCATGAGCCGCACATGTTGGACACGATGCGCGCTTTCGATGCGGTGGCGCATGAACTGGCCGGAATCACCCGTTAGCCGGAGCCTCTGTTTCGACGGGCTGCCCATGCCCCCGTGCACCACAGCACCCACATCACGAACAGCGGCTGGAACAGGAGCCGAATGCCCCGCGTGAGGTCGGAGTCAAGCCCGAAAGCACTTGCATGGGTGACGAATTGGGAGATATTGCCGGGAAATATCAGGACGAAGAAGATCGCCACGACCCATCCGACCGGTACTCGCCAGGGGCTCAGTAGCACCAGGATCGCACCGAGCGCGATTTCCACCACGCCCGAGGCGATCACGACGAAGTCGGCGTTCAGCGGCAGCCAGGGCGGTACCTGGGCGTAGAGGGCGGTTCGGGCGAAGCTCAGATGACCGACCCCTGCGAATATCAGGAAGGCGCCGAGAACATAACGCGCGATCCTTCGCGGCAGGGAGGACGCGTGCCGATCGACGACTGGCTGACTCATACCGCAATCCTTACCTCAATTGCAGCGCCTCGACGGGTCCAGACAGCGCACCTTTGAAATGGCGGGTGACGTCGTCGGCGAGGATTTCGGTGGCCCCGCTCTCAACGCCGTCGAGGATGTCACGGGCGACCTGCCGTGGGTCGTTTTTGGGTGCGTCGACGTCGGCGACCATATCGGTGTCGGTGTAGCCCAGGTGGACTCCGGTGACGAGCGTGTGTTGCCGTTCGAGTTCCATGCGCAGGGAGTTGGTCGCGGACCAGAATGCCGCTTTGGAGTCGCCGTAGGCTCCGGAGCCGGCGACCCAGGCCAAGACCGAGTGAATGTCGACCAGGGCTCCCCCGCCGTTGCGGCCAAGGATCGGGGCGAAGGCCTTGGCTATCCGCAGAGCGCCGAAGTAGTTGGTTTCGAATACCGTCCGGATGTCGTCGAGGTCACTGGCGAGCAGACTCGGTGCGCCGATGGTGCCGGCGTTGTTGACGACGACGGTGGCGTCTGGCGCCGTCGTTGCCAGTGCAGCGACCAAATCGGGGTCGGTGACGTCGAGTTGCACGCTCACGACACGCGGGTCCTGGCTGGGCTTGGGTGACCGTGCGGTGGCGTAGACCTTGACCGCGCCGCGCGCCAGCAGCTCGTCGACGATGGCCTTGCCAAGTCCCCGTTGTCCCCCGGTGACCACTACCGTCGATCCCTTGATGTTGACCATGATCCGTTCTCCTTATGACGTATGTAAAAGCACTTTGACTATGTCAACATAGTTGACCCGTCCGACATAGTCAAGTAGTCTTTGAATATGTCACAATCATGGTTAGCGTCGGATCGTTTCGGGCTCGCGATGGCCCCCGGAGGTGTGGCGCTCGTTCAGGATTTCCTCAACACCAAAGCCATCGGGGGCTCCGCGGATCTGCTGGCCGACCCGGCACTCGCCCAGGCGTGGGCGACGAGCGCCGTACGGTCATGGGCGCTCAGCCGGGACGACGATGTGGATGCACCTGAGCTCAGCACCGCCGATTTTGAGAAACTTCGGACACTGCGCAACACGATTGGGAATCTGATCGCAGGAGACACCGCGGCCGGCAACGGTACCGGCGGCGTCTCGGCGTCATTCGGTCTATCCGACGCCGGCGAGGTGCAGTTGGAACCCGTCGGCAAGGGCTGGCGATGGCTGGCCTCCGCGCTATGGGGCGAGATTCTGCTGAGCCAGCGGAGCGGCACCTGGCAGCGGCTCAAACAGTGCCACAACCACGACTGCCGTTCTACGTTCTACGACCGGTCCAAGAACAACAGCGGGGTATGGCACAACGTGAAGGTGTGCGGTAACGCCGCCAATCTGCGGGCGTCCCGCGCCCGACGACGCGAACGCAGCCTCGCCGAGGACCACTCATCAGGCATCTGATCACCGGACACGTGACCGACCTCGTCGGCCGAGCAGCTGTTCGGTGGCGTCGCGAGCCTGCTCGCTTTACCGGTCGAACACGGATGTAGCGTCACGACCGTGAACCCCTTGCGTATGCATTCTTCCGTCGCGTTCGTACTCTGTGCCGCGTCGGCCGTCATGACGCTCGCCGCGTGCAGCTCCCATAAGACAACTCCCTCGGCAAGTACGTCCTCCGCATCGGCGGATGCGCCCGCCTTCACCGAACCCGCGAGTCCGGCTCCTGCCGAGCCGGCGACCGCGAACAGCGCCTGCCCCACGGCGGCGCCCGGCAATGGCGGTGCACCCGAGTGGACGCTGACTGGCGCAACCGGCAGCGTCGCGGTCACCGGCTCCACGGATACGGCGGCACCGCGCGTCGACGTAACCGCGCCGTTCAGCGTGTCGCAGACCGAGGTGCACACGTTGCACGCCGGAGACGGTCCTGTCGTCGCCCCTACCGCCAAAGTCTCCGTCTGCTACATGGGCGTCAACGGACGCGACGGCACTGTGTTCGACAGCGCCTACCAGCGGGGGGCCCCGGTTGACTTCCCGCTCGACGGAGTGGTCCCGGGCTTTCAGAAGGCCATCGCGGGGCAAAAGGTCGGGTCCACCGTCGGTGTCGCAGTGGTCTCTGCGGATGGGTACCCCGACGGTGAGCCGCGCGCTGGAATCCAGAAAGGCGACACGCTAGTTTTCGCGATCAAAATTCTCAGCGCCTCTAGCTGAGCTACGCCGACTCAGGCCGGCTCGCGGGCCCAATAGCAGCAACTTATTCCGGCGCCCGTAGGGCTCGCCCGGCGGCCCGGTCTGGCGGCGCCAACGTCACATTGCTGACCGGAGCTGCAACGCGGCGTCGGCGCCATGCCAGACGGGCGACGGTGAACGCCGCCATGATGGAGCCGAGCGCGACGGTGGGCCAGAACGCCACCTGGAGCAACCAGATGCGCCGCTGCACTTTCACGACCCGGCCTCTCGCCTGTCGCAATCGAACCAAGTTGTCCATGGCCGCCTTTCGTGACGGATCGGGATTCCGTATCCGGACACGACGTACCCAGGCCGGCCCCAAGCCAAGCGTGACGGTCGACGGCCGCCTGTTTGCGGTGACGCGGTCCGGTAGAAGATGACGGCATGGCAATGCCCAATGATTTGGTGCTGATCCGCCACGGCGAGTCGGAGGCGAACATCATTCAACAGGCCGATAAGGAAGGGCGTGCGCATCCGATGGCCGATCTGCTCAACGACCGGCCAGACTGGCAGCAGAGGCTGTCACCATTAGGCGTCGAGCAGGCCAGACAAGCCAAGACCTGGATCGACGATCATCTGCGCGGCGCGGGATCCTTCGATGCCCGATACGTGTCACCTTTCCTGCGGGCCCGGGAGACCGCGGCGTATCTGGGCGGTGAGCACTGCGGGGGCTGGACCGTCGACGACCGGATAGCAGAGCGCAGCTGGGGCGTGTACGGCATTGTGCCGAGACCCGAACGGCGTTCGCAATTCCCATTGACGAAGAAACTGCATGACGTCACGCCCTGGTATGTCCGCTTCGACGGGGGTGAAAGCATGCCCGACGTCTACGGGCGGTTCCGCGACTTTCAGGGCACGCTGCACCGCGAACATTTCGGCCAGCGGGTTCTGGTGGTCTCCCATGGCGATTTCATCAACGTGGCGCGGTACGGCGTGGAGCGGATGCTCCCCGAAGAATGGGAGGCGATGGACCGCAACCCGCGGTACACGTTGCGAAACTGCAGCATCACGCACTATTCGCGGGTCAATCCGTCCGACCCGTTCGACGTGCGGGACAAGCTGCGTTGGCGCCGGATGGTGTATACCGACAGGTTCGCAGAGTCCCCCGACGGCGGAGAGTGGGTGGAGGTACCCGCCCGCCGGCGCTACACCGGCGGGGAACTGTTGGCCCAGGCCGATGTTGCGCCGCGGGTGATCTGACGGACTCGAAAGCCGACGAGCATCTGCTGCTAGGTCAGGCGAAGTAGTGCCCGTTCTGCACGTCCTCGATCCAGCCTGGATGGGTCGGCTCCCAGCCCAGCAACGCGCGGGTCTTGTCGTTGGACGTCGGGTTGTCCAAACCGCCGAAACCGGCGAGGAACCCCAGGTACTGCGGCGCCTCTTCGTCGGTGATGCTCTTGGCCTCGATCCCGAGTTTGCCGGCGATCGTCTCGGCGATCACTTTGCGTGGAATGCCCGATTCGTCCACTCCGTGGAGAGTCGAGCCGGCGGGCGCCTTCTCCACCGCCAGGCGGTAGAGCACGCCGATGTCGTGAGTGTTGGCCGCCGGCCAGCGGTTCGAGCCGTCGCCGGTGTAGGCCGCCACGCCGCTCTGGGCGGCAAAGCCGATCAGGGCGTGCGTGAAGCCGTGGTGGTCGAGATCGCTGTGGACGATCGGCGAGAGCCGGACGACGGACGAGCGCACTCCCTGCTGCGCCAGACCGATTGTGTAATTCGCCGAGTCCACGCGGGGGCCTCCCTCGGATTGGTCATCCTCGGTACCCGGGCGACCGGTGATCCCGGCCATCGCGAGCATCAGCGTCCCGCCGGTCGTGACGAAGGGCTTGCCCGTGCCGATCAGACTCTCGCCGATCGCCCGGGTGGCCGCCAGGTCCGAGTCGACCGCACCCATGAAGTCGCCGGTCTGCATTGCCTCGTGTTTGAAGGCGAGGTGGATGACGCCGTCGGCGTCGGTGGCGGCCTTGCTCAACGCGTCGAGGTCGTCGAGTTCGCCCCGGACAACCTCGGCACCCAACGCGGCGACGGTTTTGGCCGAGGCGTCCGAGCGGGCCAGGCCGATGACCTGATGGCCGTTGCGGACGAGCTCGGGGATGACGGCGGCCGCGATGTGGCCTGAGGCACCGGTTACGAATACGCGCATGGGAATCTCCAGTCGATAAGTTATGTCACTTTGTGCCATCACACTATCACGCGCATGACACATGGTGTCATCAGTTAAGCTGAGTGGCGATGGGACGCTGGAAGCCGGATGCTCCGGGCCGCCTGATGGGCGCCGCGATCGAGTTGTTCGACGAGCAGGGATATGAGGCGACGACCGTCGCCGAGATCGCCGAGCGCGCCGAGCTGACCAAGCGCACCTTCTTCCGCTACTTCTCAGACAAGCGAGAGGTGCTGTTCGGCGGCAGCCAGGAATTGCAAACCCTTTGGCTGGACGGGCTTTCCACCGCACCGGCGGAGGCAAGTCCGCTCGCGGCGGTGATAGCCGGCCTCGATCCGGTCGCGCAGATGTTCGCCGAGCGCCACCCCTTCGCTCAGATCCGTACCCGGGTCATCGAAGCCAACCCGGAGCTGCAGGAGCGTGAGTTGATCAAGCTGCAGACCCTAGCCGCTGTGATCAAGGCCGCGCTGGTGGACCGGGGTATCGCGGCGAACGCTGCAACGCTTGCAGCTCACTCGGGCGTGACCGTCTTTCACGTGGCATTCGCTCGATGGGTTCAGCAGAACGATCCCGCCGCCTTGCGACGGCTGATCGACGAGTCGCTGCAGGAGTTGCGGTCGGTGACCGCGACTTGATTGCTTAACTCGGAGGATCCTGTTTCAGGACTGGCCGAAGATCATCCAATCGGTCGTACAGATGCCAGACATAATTCGACGAACCGTTTTCGCGATGAGGATGTAGATCTGCCAGCTGCGGATCGTCGCGGTAAGAGTCGAAGGCCTCCCTCGAGTCCCACTCGACGAGGATCAACACCTGTCGCGGCGCGATATCACCGACCACCGCTTCCTGAAATTCCCCGAGGGCGACCACACGACCGCCGTGCGCGGCCACCTGTGCCGGAGAGCGTCGCGCGTACTCCAGGTACTCCCCGCGGTCAGCGACGTCGAACAGATTCAATGCGTACACGGACACAGCAGCACAGTACATCGACAAGATTTGCCCGAAGCGCGGATTGGGCCGCGCCAATGACTCTGGTGTCCAAATGCATCCTGCTGTCCTGACCAGCTATGCGCATGGGCCGATCGCCTTGCCGAAGATTCGGCAAGGCGATCGTGGTGTCAGGCTTCGTGTTTTATCGCGGCGGTCTTAGATGCAGAGGCCGATCAGGCATGGCGGCGGCGGGGCGCCCCACCCGATGGGGCCGCCAAAGCCGCGCCCACCGAACCCGGGTCCACCGAAACCGCGCCCGTCAAAACCGCGC
>Ga0302325_10001391_pt1 | contig 61751 bp, 33 predicted proteins | sample Palsa_T0_2_FD_201948 | JGI IMG/M metagenome (GOLD analysis project Ga0302325, IMG submission 201948) | Peat permafrost microbial communities from Stordalen Mire near Abisko, Sweden - Palsa_T0_2 | ecosystem: Environmental > Terrestrial > Soil > Palsa > Peat permafrost | place: Sweden: Abisko...
ACTCACCAAGCTCGAACGCGTGGAGAGCTACAGCATCCCGATCGAGCGCGGGGGCAGTTATTTTTTCAAGAAGCGGCTGGCCGACGAAAATCAGGGATCGATCTACATGCGGCGCGGCTTTCATGGACAGGATGAGCGCCTGGTCGATGCAACAAAATTGAGCACTGACCAGAACACGTCCGTGCAGATCAACGATATTTCGAAGGATGGCACGCTCCTGGTTTATGGAATTCGCTCCGGAGGTGCCGATGAGGAGTCGGTCCACATTCTCGAGATCGGCAAAAATGATGCCGCGAAGAATCGCGAACTCCCCGACTCTCTACCCTCCGCGCGTTATTCCGGCGTCCAGCTCAGCCCCGATAAGCAAGGCCTTTACTACGCGCGCTTTGATCCTGCCGGGACGCTGGTCTTCCACCACAAGCTCGGATCGGCTGTCGCGACGGATGAGCTTATCTTCGGCAAGAGCTTTGAAGGCGAGAACTTGGGCCCCATGGAACTCATCGGCGCTGAGATCACCGAGAACGAGCGCTACCTGATGATTACCGTTGTGCACGGCGTTCCGCCGAAGCGCGTGGACGTTTACGTGAAGGATCTGCGCCAGCCGAACTCGCCGATGCGCCCGGTCATCCATGGCATCGACAACCGTTTCACACCGGTGAACTACGGGGACGATCTTTACGTGCTCACCGACTCGGGGGCCCCGAACTATCGCGTGATGAAGGTGGAGATCGCCAATCCGCAAGCGCAGCACTGGGTGAGCATCGTCCCCGAGGGGAACGACGTTATCTCCGGCATCACGCTGGTCGGCGGAAAACTCTTCGTCACCGGAGTGCATGACGTGCTCACGGAAACCCGCATTTTCACGCTCGCCGGAAAACAGATCGGAAGCATCGACTATCCGACTCTGGGCGCTGCAACCGAACTCTACGGCCGCGAAGATTCGAACGAAGGTTTCTACAGCTTCGAGTCCTTCATCATCCCGCCGACCATCTATCGCTACGACATCAATAGCGGGAAAACGGAAATCTTTGCGAAGCCAACCGTACCCTTCGCTTCCGACGAGTTCGAAGTGAAGCAGGTTTTCTACAAATCGAAGGACGGCACGAGCATTCCGATGTTTATCTCGTCGAAAAAAGGCGTGAAACGCGATGGCCACACGCCCACCTTGATGTCCGCGTATGGTGGGTTTCTGGTCAACCTGACCCCGGCATGGAACCCGGAATACGCCTGGTGGATGGAGCAGGGCGGCTTCTATGCTCAGCCCAATCTGCGGGGTGGCGGTGAGTACGGCGAGAAATGGCACCAAGCCGGTATGTTCGAGCACAAACAAAACGTCTTCGACGACTTCTACGCCGCGGCCGAGTATTTGGTCGACCAGAAATACACTTCGCCCGAGCGGCTTGCGATTCGCGGACGCTCGAACGGCGGCCTGTTGATGGGTGCGGCGATGACCCAGCACCCGGAGCTGTTCGGCGCCATCTGGTGCGGGTATCCCTTGCTCGACATGATTCGCTTCCAGAACTTCCTGGTCGGCAAGTGGTGGACCGCGGAATACGGCTCCGCCGAGAACGCCGACCAGTTCCCCTATCTGCTGAAGTATTCGCCTTATCAGAACGTGAAACCGGGCATGAAATTTCCCGCAATCATGTTCAACACCGGCGATAGCGATACGCGCGTCGATCCTCTGCACGCGCGCAAAATGACCGCCCTCGTTCAGGCGGACAATGCAGATGACCGCCCCATTCTGTTGCACTACCAAGCCGTCAGTGGTCATAGCTCAGGCGTTTCCATCACCCAGGCGATCGAGGACACCGCGGATGAGTTGGCGTTCTTGTGGAATGAGGTGAGCTAATTCCTTCCAATCCGGAGATGGATGCGTCGAGCGTCCAGGCTCAAGCATCATCGCCGGCTGCGGCGAACGCGAAGCCGGGGCGGAGGGAAACTGAGATGCCTTAAGCGTGCCAACGCCTATTGCTGAACGCTGCTGGCAACCTGAGAGAATACGTTATTCGCATTCCCGCCGATCAGACGGACCGTTCCGATGACGATCACCAGGATTACCGCGAGCATCACCGCGTACTCGGCGATGTCCTGACCGTCCTCGCTTTGCCACAATTGTCTCGCCAAATCCGTTGATTTCATACAGTCCTCTCCACGGCGGCACCCAACCGGCTGCTGGTTCTAGGATCGCGACTTCACCGAGCAATGTTTAGCCCTGCCGGTGAACATCGCTCTGTCAAACAGGCGCATTATGTACCCTTGCTGCCTGTGGACGTATGTGGACACAGGAGGAAAATCGGGTCGGAAATAAATATTTTCGACACTAAGAACTATTTTTCGGTAACAAATCGGTCTGCCGCCAGCGCGTCATTCCCACTGCCGGCATTTCCAGGTCGGCAGGCGAACTCGGGGAAGAAAATCTCTTTGCGATCTGCAATATCAACCGCGCGAACTGCAAATCGCCGTTGTTGACAGCGGCCAAGGCAGCCCGTAGCATCCCTCTCAAAGAGTTGTGCCGAGTTCAAACGTCGCCCGGGAAACGAGATGCTCCAATGAGTCTTCGAGATTTTCTCTCCAAGCAGTTTATTGACGTCATCGATTGGGTTGAGCCCGAAGATGGAATCCTTGCCTATCGCTATCCCATGCAAGATCGCGAGATTCAGAATGGTGGGAAGTTGACGGTCCGGGATTCTCAGATGGCGCTGTTCGTGAATGAAGGCAAGCTGGCCGATGCTTTAGGTCCTGGCTTATACACCCTCAACACGCACACCTTGCCGATTCTGACCTACCTGCAGAATTGGGACAAGGCGTTCCAGTCTCCCTTCAAGTCGGATGTGTACTTCTTTTCAACTCGAATTCAGACCAACCAGCATTGGGGAACACCCAACCCGATCACGATTCGCGATAAAGAATTCGGCGCCGTTCGACTGCGCGGATTCGGCATCTACACCTATCACATCAGTGACCCCAAACTGTTTTATTCGAAAGTCAGCGGAACGCGTGATAGCTATTTGGTCGCGGACCTCGAAGGGCAGTTGAGCAACACCATTATCGGGCGGATCACCGACACGTTCGCCAGCAGCAATTTGCCCTTCCTGGATATGGCCGCGAATCAAGCATCGCTCTCCGAGAAAATTGCCGACCAACTCAAACCGGCATTCAAGGAATTCGGACTCGCGCTCGACAGTTTTATCGTGGAGAACCTGTCGCTACCGGACGAACTGCAGAAGGTCCTTGATCAGCGGATCGGCATGAATATGGTCGGCGACATGGCGCGGTACACGCAGTACGAAGTCGCTCAATCCATCCCGATTGCGGCGGCGAACGAAGGGGGAGGCGCTGCCGGTGTGGGAGCTGGCCTGGGCGCAGGTGTCGCGATGGGCCAGGCCATGATGGATGCGCTGAAGAAAGCCACGCCTTCGGCCCCCGAATCCCTAGCCGCCCCTGCGGGAGGCGTGGCCACTGGCGCCGATACGAAGTTTTGCCTCAATTGCGGCAAGCCGATTCCGAGGGTCAGCAAGTTCTGTTCGGAGTGCGGACACGCTCAGCCGTAGCTACCCGCAAAATTATGAATGGAATCGAATGGGTGGTGGATGCCCACGGATGTGCCGCTGAATCGCTTCGGAACCTAGAACTTCTGCGCGAGCTTTTCGAGCGAATTATTTCCGGGCTGCGGCTCCGTCCAATCGGAGAGACCCGGTGGCACCAGTTTCCGCACGCCAGGGGTATCACCGGTTTTTGTCTACTGGCGGAATCTCATCTTGCCTGTCACACGTTCCCCGAGTTCGGGTCTCTGTGTCTGAACCTGTTTTGCTGTGTTCCTCGTGAAGCATGGGACTTTGAGGGAGCGCTGGCGACCGCATTTGGCGCCACATCCGTTACCGTTCGCACCGTGTCCCGACCCTACGGAGCCACATCGGAAGACGGCCTCGCCCTTGAGCCCGCCATAGGCACAAGCGCTCGGTCGCAGGAGAGCCATCGCACATGACCGAGCCCGCCGCGAATTGCCCGAACTGCGGGGCAAAGATCATTTTTCGCTGGTCGAGCAGCGTGCAGACCGTCTGCGAATACTGCAAGTCGATTCTGGTTCGAACCGATGTCGACTTGAAGAAGGTAGGCCAGGTTGCGGATCTACCGCCGAACAGCTCGCCCATCCAGATTGGCACAGAGGGCATCTACAACCGCCAGGCCTTCGTGGCGGTTGGGCGAATTGTTTATGAATACGATCAGGGAACCTGGAACGAATGGCATCTGGTGCTGAATCAGGCGAGCGCCTGGCTTTCGGACGCGCAGGATGAGTACGTCGTGACCTTCCCGGCGCCCGGCCGTACGTTGCCGTCTGAGTGCCGGGTCGGAGAGCGCTATACCTGGGACAACCAGACCTACACGGTGACCACGATCACGAAAGCGCACTACCGTGGGGTCGAAGGAGAATTGCCCTTCCAGTACTGGGACAAGCAGGATGTCGTTTTCGTCGACTTGATGGCAACCAACGCAAAATTTGCCACCGTCGACTATAGCGACGAGGCACCGGTGTTGTATCTGGGGCAGTCGGTTGAATTTGACGACTTGAAGCTCAAGAACCTGCGAAAGTTCGAAGGGTGGTCATGAGCGCAAGCGGCCCCAATCCGCCGGGAACGCCGCAGGTAAAGGCGCTGAATTGCCCAGGATGCGGCGCTCGGATTACGCTCCGATCCTTCACTCAGGCGGTCACCGTGGTCTGTGACCACTGCCACTCCATTCTGGATGCGCAGGATCCGCGGCTGGCGATCTTGCAGAAGTTTCAGGCGGCGATCGAGGAAGATCCGCCACTCATTCCGCTGGGCACGCGGGGGACGATTCGAGGTGCGGCGTACGAAGCAGTTGGATTCGAGCGCCGGACCATCCATGTCGATGGCGTCCCGTACAGCTGGCACGAATACGTACTTTTCAATCCCTACAAAGGGTTTCGCTATCTGACCGAATATAACGGTCATTGGAACGACACAAGCATTTTGCGATCCTTACCCACCGTGAATGATAACGTCAGCCCCGCGACCGTCACTTACCTGGGAGAAACCTACCGGCTTTTCCAGACCTCGAAAGCCGAAACGAGTTTCGTACTGGGAGAATTTCCCTGGCAGGTGCGAGTCGGTGAAGCGGCCGAGGTGTCGGATTACATCTCTCCTCCGCGGGTGATCTCGAGCGAGCGCACCGGTAAAGAGATTACCTGGTCGATGGGCGAATACATCGCCGGTCGCGACGTCTGGAAGGCGTTCGGTCTCCCGGGTGATCCCCCGCAGGCGGTCGGCGTCTACGAAAACCAGCCATATCCGCTGAGCGCGGATAGCAACGCGATCTGGCGTACCTTCGTTGGGTTCCTGGCGGCGCTCGTCGTGATGTTTATCGCAATTGAGTCTTTCGCTCGCAACGAACAAGTCATCGATGGATTTTACTCATTTAACACAGGTGTCCGAGGAGAGGCGTCATTTGTGACCGATGTGTTTCCACTGAAGGGACATACGTCGGATCTTGAACTGACAACCACGGCCGACGTCAACAATAACTGGATTTATCTGAACTATGCGCTCATCAACCAGGACACAGGTCAGGCCTACGATTTCGGGCGTGAGGTCAGTTACTATCACGGCTACGATTCCGATGGCTCGTGGTCCGAAGGCGGCCATACGGACCGAGTCGCAATTCCGAGCGTGCCGCCCGGGAACTACTACCTCCGGGTCGAACCGGAATCCGATTTCGGCCACGGTACCATCTCCTACTCGATTTCAGCCAAGCGAGACGTTCCCCGGGCGAGTTTTTTCTGGCTTGCGCTCCTGGCGTTGCTGGTGCCGGCGGGGCTGATCACGTGGCGATCCATGAATTTTGAACATCTGCGATGGGCGGAGAGTGACTACGCGCCCGCGGCTTCCGGCGATGACGACCCAGACGATCGAAATCGGCCGGTCAGCCTCGGCAACCTATTCGGGAAGGGAAGGGAACCATGATCAGGAATCTGTACATTCTGTACGGCATCCTTGTGCTTGGTGTGCTGGGGACGGCCGAGTACCGCGGATGGAGTCTCGATTCTGTGAACGAAGTCAAGAATGTCCCCAGATCGGTTCGCGATAACCCGGGCTCCTATCGCTCGATCTACGGTTTTTATCACCACTACACAGGAGGCAAGTAAATGGGTATTCAGATTGGCAACGTCGTGAACGCAATCGTTTACGCGGCGCTCGGTATTTTTGTATTTGCTGCGGCGTTTCTCGTCATCGACAAGGTAACCCCTTATAACCTTTGGAAGGAAATTGTCCAAGAGCACAACACCGCGCTCGCGATCCTGATCGGGACAATGTCGATCGGCATTTGTATCATCATCGCGTCCGCTGTCCATTAAGCCGGGTTCGTTCAAGCGTGGGGATACTGCTTTTCATCACCGTGTTGTTGATCGCCGCCTGCGGGCTCATCTATGAGCTCATCGCGGGAACGCTCGCCAGCTATCTTCTGGGGGACAGCGTTCTTCAATTCTCCACGATCATCGGCTGTTACCTGTTCGCGATGGGAATCGGCAGCGCCCTTTCGCGCTACCTTGATCGTGGTCTTGCCTACCGATTTGTCTGGATCGAACTGTTGCTTGGGGTGATTGGAGGCTTTTCCTCTGCGTTGCTGTTCCTGGCTTTCGCCTACACCCAGGGATTTCAGCTGCTGATGTACGCGCTGGTGGTGGTGATCGGGGTCCTGGTTGGTCTGGAGATCCCGTTGTTGATGCGGATTGTTCGCGACCGTTATCAGTTTCGCGACGTGGTAGCGCACGTCCTGACCTTTGACTATCTCGGTGCCCTCGGTGCATCGCTGCTTTTCCCGATTCTTCTGGTCCCCTACCTTGGCCTGGTGCGCTCCGCCATGCTGTTCGGAATCGTCAACGTCGCGGTCGCGCTCTGGGGGACTTTCCTGTTCGCGAGCCAGATCGCCTCGGTTCGTGCCCTGCGAATCATGTGCGTGGTGGTTCTGTGCGGGCTCGGAATCGGCTTGGCCGAGGCCAAGCGCATCACGGTTGCGGCCGAAGACAACATTTACGCCGACGAGATCATATTCGCCCGTGACACCCGCTATCAGCAAATTGTCTTGACCCGATTCAAAGATGACATTCGCTTGTTTCTCAGCAGCCACCTGCAGTTCAGTTCGCGCGACGAGTACCGTTACCACGAGGCGCTCGTCCATCCGGGATTATCGGCCGTCCCGGCACCGCGTCGCGTGCTGGTGCTCGGCGGCGGCGATGGTCTGGCGGTGCGGGAAATTCTTAAATATCCGCAGATCGAAAGCGTCACGCTGGTCGATCTCGATCCCGAAATGACTCACTTGTTTTCCACTCATCCGATGCTGACCGCGCTGAACCAGAAGTCATTCTCATCGCCCAAGGTGCACATCCTCAACGCGGACGCATTTCCCTGGGTCGATTCGAATACCGACAGCTTCGATTTCATCGTGATCGATTTTCCCGATCCCACGAACTATTCGCTCGGCAAACTCTACACGACTGCCTTCTACAAAGCCGCGGCCCGCCACCTGAGTGCGCAGGGCTTGATGGTTGTCCAGAGCACCTCGCCGATGTTTGCGCGCGATTCGTACTGGTGCATCGCTCAAACGCTGAAGCAGGCGGGCCTCGAGACCCATCCCTACCACGTCTATGTTCCCTCGTTTGGGGAGTGGGGATTTGTGATCGCCAGCTATCGCGAGTATCAGCTCCCGACCACCGTGCCCAAAGGCCTTCGGTTTCTAAGCGTGGCGGGGTTGCCGGCGCTGTTTCAGTTCCCGCCAGACATGTCCCCGTTGCCCATGCCACCGAACCGGCTGAATGATCAGGTGTTGGTTCGTGCCTACGATCAGGACTGGAAGGACATCAGTCATTGAAACTGAGAACGTCACGCCGCAAGTTCCTGTGGTCGGCAAGTGCGGCGCTGGTCGGTCTTTCGATCAAAGGGGATCGACCGATCGCCGGCTCGTTCGTGAACGACTCATTCCAGATGGGTCATCAACTGCGTGATCGATCGAAGTTTCCCCAGCCGAAGCAAATCGTGAAGCGCGCGGTTGTGATCGTGGGCGGCGGAATTGCCGGCCTCAGCGCAGCATGGCGGCTCCACAAGTTGGGTTTCACCGACTTCATTCTGCTCGAGATGAATGACCAGCCCGGTGGGAACTCGCGCTGGGGAGAAAACGAGATCACGGCTTACCCGTGGGCAGCGCACTACGTTCCAGTTCCCGGTCCGAAGGCGGTTTACGTTCGCGAACTCTTTGAAGAACTGGGCGTACTCAACAACGGCCAGTGGGAAGAACGCTATCTTTGCTTTACTCCTCAGGAGCGTTTGTTTTTGTATGGAAAATGGCAAGACGGAATTGAGCCCGCCATCGGATTAACGGCGTCCGACCGCGATCAATTCCGAAGACTGGAAGATCAGATACAAGCCTTTCGGGCAACCGGTAAATTCACCGTGCCCATGGAACTAGGGATATCCCTAAGCACCGCCAACCTCGACCAAATCTCGTTTCGAGAATGGCTTCACTCGCAGCAGATGGATTCTCGCATTCTCAACTGGTACATGAACTACTGCTGCCGCGACGATTATGGCGCGACCACCGGCGACACGTCCGCATGGGCAGGGATCCAGTATTTTGCCTCACGCGAGCCCGAGGAAAAGGGGCCGTTGACCTGGCCCGAAGGAAACGGCTGGATCGTGCGCCGATTGCTCGAACGAGTGGGAAGCTTTGTGCACACAAACCAAATGGTGTACAGAATCTCGCAACGCGAAAAGCGCGTCAGTATCCTGGCCGGTGACACCGAATATCAGGCCGAGTTTCTAATCTTCGCAGCGCCCTCCTTCCTGGCGCCGTATTTGATCGAAGGCATGGCTCCTCTGCATGATTTTGAATACTCCCCCTGGTTGACTGCGAATCTTACGCTCGAACATTTTCCCGATTCCTACGGAGGCGATCCGACCTGGGACAACGTCTTGATGGAATCGCCGACGCTTGGCTACGTCGACGCGACCCACCAGAGTCTCCGTTCGCACGTCGAGCGCACCGTCTGGACCTTTTATTGGGCTTTGGCCGAAGCACCACCCTCAGAGAACCGACATCTGCTGTTGAACAAGGATTGGAACTACTGGAAGGAAGCGGTTCTCGACGACCTCGAACGCGTGCATCCCGACATACGCAAGTGCGTATCGCGGATTGACATCATGCGCATGGGGCACGCCATGGCCCGGCCCAAGGTGGGAGCAATCTTTTCCGCCGAACGCCGCAATCTTGCACAAGCGCAGGGCCGGATTCTGTTCGCCAATTCCGATCTCAGCGGCTTCTCCATCTTCGAGGAAGCGCAATATCGTGGCGTAAATGCAGCGGACAGAGTGCTTGGTCAAGTCGCCCGATGATCGATGCCCGATGATCGATGATCGATGACCGGGCAGTCGACGCCAACGCTGAACAGGCCGTTCCCCGTACGACGGCCAATCTCGGCTAGCAGTTCGTCTCCCGAGCGCCTGTCGCCTGCGCCGGCAAATCGCCGTCACCCAGTCGACGGTGAAAGAAATCGAAAACCGCTCCGTAGGACTGATACGCCAGTTCAGGATCGTAGCGGACACCCTCGTCGCGCACGAACGCGTGAGCGCCGTTCACCTCATGCCAGCTGAACTTCACGTTGACCTCATTCAATCGCGCCAGCACCTTCATCCGGCCTTCCAGGGGAATATGCGGGTCCTGCCGGCCCCACACCATCAGCAACTCCCCCTTGATGTCCTTGGTGCGCTCGAGCGAATCGTCCTTCATTCCTTTCCCAAGGCTGCCCGTATGGATATCGGTCGCATAGAAGCACGCCGTGCCGAGCACATCGGGATTCATCGCCGTGCGGAACGCCAGATGACCGCCAATGCAGATGCCGAACGCTCCCAGTCGACCGGTGCAATCGGAGCGCGACTTCAGATGGTCGAGCGCCGCGCGCCCATCCGCGTCGAAGCTCGCAAGTTCCTTGGCTGTCTTCCATCGATTGCCGCGATCGGAGCCGCCCTGGTCATAGGCCAACACCGTCCCGGCAGCTTCAAACTCGTGATAAATCTCCGGGATCGCAATGATGTATCCATGCCCCGCCAGCATTGCCGCCGTTCTGCGAATCGGCGCAGTCACCTGGAAAATCTCGGTATAGAACACGATTCCGGGATACTTGCCCGGTGCTGAGGGCCGGACAATGTGCGTGCGCATGGGCCCGTAAGGGGTAGACAGTTCCACCTGTTCATCGCTGACAATGATCATGGTTGCTCGCTCCGTTTTCTGCGCTGTTGATGATTGTAGCGTCTCACGATTCGCTTTAGCCAAGAGTTGGATCCGGCAACCGTCGCTTGTGCGGCCCGCGTGGTCTGTGAACTTTCGCTTTGCCCCGGATTCTTATCTAATTTAGTGAAAACCGACAGCCGTCATCGCAGCCAGAGCTTCGGGGTTCTCCATGAATGTGTTCCAAACGAAGGCGCTGCGCTGGTTCTCCGCCATCAACATCATGATGCCTAAGTCAATCCCGATCACATCCGTGTCATACCAACCGGAGAGTGGATTGAACGCGTCCACGAAGCTGTATCTCTGCCAGGCGTTCGGAAACTCGGTCTGAATATCGCGCAGCACCGCAATGCAGTTGGAGGAAAGAAACGGAATCGATCCGCCCGCGGCACAGGGGACGATTGAACCGTCGATCGGCCCCATCGCAGGCGGTCCGCCCCAAACCACATACCCATTCACCGAGTCCGAAGCCGTGATGCCCCAAAGGGTTGTCGAATAATCGGGAAACTTACTGGCGAGCGACACGCAAAACAATAGGTGGGCCTGGGTCGCGGTGATGGAGTTGTTAAAGTAGTTGGCGTAGGCGTCCTGCTTGTTGCGAAAGTCGAACCAGGCGTGGGAGTACTGGTGGATGAACAGGGGCGCGTAGTAATTGGTAATGTAGGTCAAGCCCTGATAAGTGAGCGTGGGGCGCGAAAATGCCTGCCACGAGCTCGCCGGGATCGGATTTACCGTCGCGCCGATCGCCAGAAGATAGAGCATCATCAGCTCAGAGTAGGTGTCCCAGCGCGTAGTCAGAAAACCGCTCTCGGGCAGCCAGCCCATGGAGAACGTAGCTCCACCGTTCAGCATCCACGGCCAGTTCACTTGCTGGTAGAGCTGTGTCGCCAGATCAGCGATCTGCTGGTCCTGAAAGTATTGCCGGCAGGTTAGAATGCCGCACATCAGGATTGCGGTATCGATCGAAGAAACCTCCGAGCCATTCACTCTCTGCCCGGTATTCATATCCACGTAGTGGAAGAAGAATCCGTTCTGATTTGGCATCTGGTTGAGAAGAAAAGTCAATGCGGACTGAACGCGGGCGGCGATGTCGGCGCTCGCCATGTACCCGCGCTGGTCCGCGACACACAGAGCGGTCAATCCAAAACCGGTGGCCGCGATGCTTGCAACCGTGCTTGTGTCATTTCCAGCCGCAAGGGCGCGGTCCTTGACGAGGCCCGTGGTCGAACTGGCCTGCTCCCAGAAGTAAAGAAAGATGGCACGCTCGATTGCGTCGAGAAACTGGTCATCGGTCAGCGGCGGTGGCGCAGTACTGCTGGTGTTCGACCCGCCGCAGGACAAGCCAATCGCCGCGTTCAGCAACGGATATGCCAGAATCGTCTTACCCAACCGGGCGAGCACTTCCCGGCGGCTCAGGGGTGACTTGGGAGTAAAACTGCTCATCAAAATGTTTCCAGAAGCAGCAGGATAATAGCCCGACGATTCTAGCCTCGCGCAATGGCTGAGACGTGTCACTTGAGTTCCGCCACTTGAGTTCGGGCTACTTGAGTTCGGGCTACTTGAGTTCGCGCTACTTCACTTCAATGACCGCCAGACCATTTGGAGCGAGATCGACCGTCAATTCGCCATTGTTTAGATCGCGAATCTCAGCAGGAGCCAATTGCGCGGCTTGGCGCAGTGCTTTGATCTGTTCCTCGGTCGGGTAGCGCGGTCGTCCCATCTTTTCGTATGCCGGATGTACGTCGCCATGCTCGCGATCTACCCGGGAGATATAAGCTCGGGGGCTTCCGGCGAGATGTTCGAATCGAAGGCGAATTGTCTTGGTCCGGCCAGGCTGGTCCGAGGAAGCTTGGTCCGGAGAAATGAGGTTCCACACCGCGACCACGAGCGATCCATCCCTCTGGCGCGTGGCGAGCACCGAGTTGGAGTCTATAGCGATTCGTTCGTCGCCCAACTGGTGCAGCATCTTGAAAGCGTCGTAAGCGGGTTTAGGAATGCCCCCCGCCGCAATCAGACCAAACCCGCCGTAGAACGGTTGTTTCACCACGCCCTGTTCTTCGAAAACATCGGAAAAGTCCCAGTACGACATCATATCCACCAAGCCGTCACACTGACGGATGGTGTCGGCCATCCACGGGCCCATGTAAATCGAGTCGGTCACCGCCGGGTCGTTGGAATAACTGGCGTTGTACTCGGTCCAGATCAAAGGCAAGTCAGGCATGGTCGAGGCCCGGATCTGATCGTGCACTTTTTTCACCGCGCGGCACACCATCTGATTGCGCGGAATTTTCTCATCCGTGCCAAATACATCTTTGGCCGTGTCGTTTCCATAAACGTGGGTGGAAACGAAATCGACGGGAACCTTGTTGTCGGCGCAATGTCGAATGAAGGCATCTGCCCAGGCAGCCTGTGCCGTCGAGGGCCCACCCACGCGCAGACGCGGACTCACCTGCTTGAGCGCGCGCGCCGTGTGATCGTAAAGCTCCCAGTAAGTAGCCTGTTTCGGTTCACCCGCCCAGAAATCGATATTCGGCTCGTTCCAAACTTCAAAGTACCACTGGGCAACTTCGTCGATGCCGTAGCGGTCGACGAGGTGCTTGGTGAAGTGGGCGATGAGATCATCCCACTTATTCCAGTCTTTAGGCGGCGAGACGTTCTGCTTGTACCAGAAGGGATGCAGGATTTCCCGAGCGGCCAGTTTTTTCGGCATGAAGCTCAGTTCGACGAACGGACGCACACCGCTCGCCAGCAATCCGTCATAGATTTGATCGACATAAGAAAAGTTGAACACAGGATGCCCCTGGGCATCCTCGTCGTAAATGCCGACTTCATCGTGAAAGATGGCGTGAAAGCGCACGTATTCGAAGGGAGTGATCTGCTTCACTTCGCGGAGATCGTTGCGATAACTCTGCCGCAAGGTGAGGATGGCGCGCCCCGATCCGAACATTCGCTCCCAGAAGTGAGGGAAAGGATGCGCGGGAGCGGAGGCATCGACGACGACCACCCCGGAGTCCTGCGAGCCGCTCGCCGTCTGTGCGGAAATGAGAAGCCGGGTCGGCGCCAGAAACAGCAAGGCGAGAAGGACGGATCGAGTCTTAATTCCCATTGAGATTGGTCCTTGCGGGTTGTGAAGGGCTGGACTGCGAGTCGACGACCCACAGTCCAGTACCCCGATGGGAAGGTCTAGAAAGTGAACCGAGCCCCCAACGAGAGGACGCGGCCAGCAAGAGAGTTGCTGATTGTGCCGAAATTTGGGTTTCCAATGTTGTTGGAAATCCTATTGTCGTTGAGGTTCAAGTTATTGAAGATGTTGAAGGCATCAATCCGGAGCTCAATTTTCGCGCCTTCGCCAAGTACCGGCGCCTTGGGCAAACCAAAGCCTTTGACCAGGCTTAGATCGACGTCCTTGTATCCGGGAAGGTTGAGGGAATTGCGACCAACACCGGGGGCCGGAGGCACTGCTGTCCCGGAGCAGGTGCCGCAGTTGTAGGGAGTGTAGGCTGGGGTCGAGTAGTAGACCCCTGCTTTATTGGGACTGGTCGCGGCCAATGGGAAGTTACCACTCACGCTGCCCTCGAACGCGCCGTTGCTGGTACTGCTGCCTGCTCCCCCCAAATAGGCGGCAGGGAACAGATTGTAGGCGCCGCAGTTTCCGCAGTAGAGGCTTCCGCCCACGGTACTAATAAACGGGTTCCAGGGAAACCCGGAGTGCCAGTTCCAGATGCCGCTGAGCGACCAGCCGCCAACGATTTTATCGGCCCACGAGTTGCCGTGGAAGAAATTTGGCTGCCACAGCGCGAAAAGTTTGAAGGCATTGGTGACATTGTAATCGGACCGCCCGTAATTGTAATTGAGTGCGAACGGGTAGGGCTGTTGCGAGTAAGGCGCGGAGCTGGTATCCATGCTCCTCGACCAGGTGTATTGAACATCGGCCAGAAACTGGTGCGAGAAGTGATGCTTCAACTCGGCGAGCATGGCGTTGTAGTTGCCGCGGCCGTTCTGATTATAAGTGTCGCCGCCATTGATATTAGGATTCAGAGCGTCGCCTTGGGTCACGGGGACGGCAAGCGCGTTCTCATTGAAGTAGACGTCGCGCGACAGGCTTCCCTGATATCCCAGGCTCGCTACGTACTGGTGACCGAGATCGTATTGCAGATCGAGTGAGTAATGATAGGTGCGCGAGGTGGGGAGGGGACTGGGGAAGATGTCTACACCGGCCGAGTTCGTGCCGGTGGGCAATCCATTGGTGCCAAGGCTTAAGGTAAAGTTAGGGTTTGGGGGATAGCCAAAGACGCTGCGCGGATTGGTTGAAGTGGCATAGAGGATGCCGGGATTTGGTGAGGTCGGCGTGGCCATGGAGATATACTCCCCGATACTCAATCCGGGATTTCCGCTGATATTCGATGAGATCGCGATCTCATTCTGGTTGTAGTTGAGGCCGAAACCACCGCGCACGACTAGCTTGCTGTTGAATACGGTTGGACTCCAGGCAAAACCGATTTCGGGGCTAAAGTTGTTTTTCTGCGCGTTCCAGGAATTCCCCCTCGCAACCGTCAAGCCTGTTAGGTAATCCGCCCCGGCGCCGGGACGGGCCTCATACATGTTGTTTTCTTTGGAATAGAGCGGACCAAAGTACGACCAGCGAAGGCCGAGGTTAATCGTCAGGTTCGGGAGGACCTTGATGTCGTCCTGGGCAAAGAAGCCCAAAAGGTTTTCGCGGTCGTCCTGGCGCAGGGTTGTGGGAAGTCCGGTAGCAGGGTTGGCGGTGAGATAACCTTCCCGGTTCGGAGCATCGTTGAGGAAGTCCCAAATATTAAAGAAGCCGTAGCTCGGAACTCCGCAGGGATAGCACGAGTCCAGGTAAAACAGCCGCGTAGCCTCTCCGCCAAACTTGAAGGTGTGGCGCCCGAAGATTTTGGTGGCCACGTCTTTGTAGCTGTAGGTCCACTGGTTGTATACGTTACCAACGTTGCCCCCAAAATCGCCCACACTGATGCTGCCGAGACCGGCGATGGCGTCCGAAGGAAGCCCAACGGGCGTTTGTGGGTTGTCGTTGATTTCGTTAAAGCGCCATCCGGCAGCGTTGGCCCGAAGTTCATTGAGCAAGGTGGGTGAGAAGGTATGGTTCCAGATCACAGAAAACGCATCGTTGACCTGGGTGTGATGGAAGATATCGTATTGGCGGCTGCCGTTGAAGTCGTTGGTGGACTGAGGAACCCAGTAGATGGCAAACCCGATACGATCTCGGTTGGTAACGTCGGCATCAAGGCGGCCGTTGTATTGAGCGGCGTTGTGGGTAGTCGGGTTGACGGTATTGTACAAGGCAAGGTCGGCAACAGTACCCAAGGGGCTGCCAGCGGTTCCGCAGCCGGTGCCGGCACCGCCGCAGCCGGGGTTGCTTTCGCTCGTATAGCCTAAGTCCTGCGTACCCGCGCCCGTGGTCAAAGGAGTTCCAACGTTGATACCCTGGCCGGCGATGGTTGCGCAGTTTACGCCCTCCGTGAGACCGGCGGTTGCGCAGGTGCCGCTCGGATTGATCGTTCCGATGATTCCGTTACCTGGAAATGAAAGATATTGTGCCGCGATGCTTCCCGTGGGCGCCAGGGCGTCGAACGCCGGGGTGTCGTACCAGCCGGAGCCAGTTAGGGATGCGTTCGGTTCTCGGACGGTTTCGTAGTTGAAGAAGAAGAAGAGCTTATTTTTCCAGATGGGGCCGCCCACGCTGCCACCGAACTGATTGAATTTACTGTTGTCTCTCAGGCGAGGACAGCCCGCGCCACAGAACGGATTATAGGCGTTCAGGCCCGGTTGGTGGGTGGTGAAGAACAGGCTGCCATGGAAATTGTTGGTGCCGGTCTTCGAAGTGATCTGAACCTGGGCGCCGGTGAAGCGACCATCCTCAGCGTCATAATCGTTGGTGACGATCTTAACGGCTTCAACGGAGTCCTCGGACGGCGTGATGACTGTCGCACCGCCCCACACCGCGCTGGTGGTGCTGATACCGTCAATTGAAACTCCATTGTTTTGCGCCTGGTTGCCATTGGCATAACCCTGGATGAGGTTTTCAGTCCTAAAGATTCCAGTCGATCCACCGGAGGGCGTCGGTGCACTTTGGGTGCCGGGAAGATTGTATTCCGCGCCGCCGCTGTCTTGCGAACCATCGGCGAATATGCCGGGAGCCAGTTGCGCGAGTTTGGTGACGTCGCGGCCGAAGGTTGGCATGTGCTCTACTTCGTTATCGCTGACCACGCCGTTGAGCGAAGCGGTTTCGGTTTCTAGCGCGGGTAGCGCCGATGCGTCAACGTTGACGGTGGTCGATGTAGTTCCGAGTTCGAGAACCACGTTCAGAGCGTTCGGCTGATCGGGAATCAGTTCGACATGGTCGAGGACTTTCTTTTTGAAGCCAGTCTTTTCCGCCTCCAACCGGAACGACACCCCGGCGGCGGCCAGTGCGTTGAAGTTGAAAACGCCTTCTGGGTCGCTCGACCTGACTTGCTTTTCGCCGGTCGCGGGATTGGTCAGCGTGAGGTTAGCGCCTGGAACGACTGCGCCCGCGGGATCGGTTACCACGCCCTGAATGGAAGTTCGATACTGGGCCTGGACCAAAGCGGATGAGGCCAGGACGAAGAGAATTGTCGAGAACAGGAGCGAACGGACAGGGTTCGAGTGGAACATTGTTGCCTCCAAGGCACGGACTGGGTGCGGCTTTTCAAGCGATCTCAAGCCATCCAAGTCAAGCCGGCGAGCCAGTCTGGATAGCATCTCGCACCAAGGTTGCGGTGCAAACTAAATCGAAACTAAATCGCTTTAGTCGTCCAAAGGGGTATACCATGGGGTCCGCGACAAGTCAAGCGTCAAACGAATGCGGCGTATCGAAATCTTCAATGATTGCCTCGCGTTGGCGCGTGTGGGAGACTGCGCAGCGCCAAGAGAAAGCAGAACATGAGCACGCAGAAAAAGACGGGAACACCCGCTGCTCGGCCCTCAGGGCAGAAAGTCAGCCTGAAGTTTTTGGCCGACCACCTGGGGCTCTCACCAGCTACCCTGTCGCTCGTGATGAACCGCTCGCCCGTCGCCGATTCGATCCCCAAGGCGACGCAGGACCAGATTTTCGCCGCGGCCGACAAGTTCAACTACCGTCCCAATTTCATGGCCCGCTCCTTGCGCACCCAACGCAGCTTCACGCTTGGCGTGATCGTGCCCGAAGTGAGCGAAGGTTACGCGACCATGGTGATGAGCGGTATCGAAGAACACTTGTTGCGGGAAGGCTATTTTTATTTCGTGGCCAGCCATCACCATCGTCTCGATTTGATCGATGAGTACCCCAAGCTGTTGCTGGCGCGATCGGTCGAGGGCCTGATCGCCGTCGATACTCCCTGGCACCACGATCTTTCGATTCCCGTGGTCACCGTTTCCGGCCACAACGAAGTGAACCGGGTGACCAATATCGTGCTCGATCACTGTCGTGCCGCCGAACTGGCCTTGGAACACCTGTTCAAGCTCGGGCACCGGCGCATCGCTTTTATCAAAGGTCAAGAGTTCAGTTCGGATACCGAGGCACGCTGGGATGCGATCGTTCAGGCGGCCGACCGCCTTGGCCTCACCATTCACCCGAAGCTGACCACCCAGCTGCAGGGAGACGTCCCCTCCCCTGATCTTGGCTACCAGGTGACTCTCCGCCTGCTCGGAAAGCACGAGCCCTTCTCAGCGATCTTCGCGTTCAATGACATTTCGGCGATCGGCGCGATTCGCGCCCTGCGGGAAAAGGAACTGCGGGTGCCGGAAGACGTCTCCGTGGTCGGCTTCGACGACATCCAGAGCGCTGCCTTCCAGAACCCCGGGCTCACCACCGTGCGGCAACCCCTGCGCAAGATGGGAAAGATCGCCGCCGAGACCGTTCTACGGCGCATCGCTCGTGACGGCCTGGAGCATTCGAAAGAGATTACGGTGGAGCCGGAACTGGTGGTCCGCGAATCTACCTGCGAGGCACGACGAGCAAATGGAGCGAAATCCGGTCGCCGCAAGGACTTAGAGTAAGGACTAAGACTACTAAGGAGGGCGGAAGCAGCGTCCGGTTTTCCGCCCGAACTGGATCGAACTATTTCGATTTCATCACGTAGACTCCGTCCCAATCGGGCTCGGGCGCCTCCTCAAGGAATTCAACGCAGCGCTGCAGCAGCACCTGGGTGGGGCCGTCATCCGGATAGATCGCCAGTAACTCGCCGAACATTCCGGTGGCCTCCTGCCAGTTTTGGCTGCGGTATACGTCGAGCGCCGCGTTGTACTTGGTCAGCAGCGCCGCGTAGGCCTCGCGCTCGGAAATGGGAGCCAGCAACTCGTAAATCACCACCGGCTTTTTTTTCCCCTTCACACGGATCCGATCGACTTCGCGCCCGACAAACTGACCCGCCACTTGATCATAAGTGGTTTCGCTGATGATCACGCGGCTGCGGTACTGCTTGGTCATCCCCTCCAGACGAGAAGCCAGATTGACGTTGTCTCCCATCACCGTCCAAGCCAGACGCTTGTCCGATCCCATGTTGCCGACGTTCACCGGACCGCTGTTGAGCCCAATTCCGATGGCGATCCGTCTGCCGCCCTGCTTTTCCCATTTACGGTTCAGCTCTTCAAGACTTGCGATCATCTCCAAGGCGCAGCGACAGGCGCTATGGGCGTGATCCTGCTGCGGAAAAGGCGATCCCCAGAATGCCATAATGGCATCCCCGATGTATTTGTCGAGTGTGCCCAGATTGCGAAACAGAATGTCGGTCATCGCGGACAGGTATTGATTCAGCAGATTCACGAGCTCGTCCGGCGTGAGCCCCTCGGAGAGCGTGGTGAAATCGCGGATGTCGCTGAACATCACCGTCAGATCTTTGACTTCGCCTCCGGGACGAATGTACTCGTTCGGGTCCTTCTCAATCAGCGCGATGACTCCGGGGGAGAGGTATTGAGAGAATGTCCTGCGGATTTTCCGCTTGTCGCGCTCCTCGGTGATCACCCGAAAGCTGGTGATCGAAGCATACGAAGCGACCAGAGTAGCCGCCGGCACCACGAAGCTGTACCAGCGTCCCCAGTGCGCAAAGCCGTAATAGACGAATCCGGAGAATAGGCAGAGCGCCACCAGGGCCGTGATCGTTGCCGTCAGAGGACGCGTGCGGCCGCACCACAGCCCCAGTCCGAGGCCGAAAAGGACAATCATCGCGATGTCGACGATCTCTTCGTTGAAACCGCGGATCAGAAAGGTCCGTCCCGGTTCGGCGCTATGCAGCAGGTTGTCGAGAATGTTGGCATTGATCTCCACCCCCATGTAGGCGGAGTCTTGCTTGAAGGGTGTGGTACGCAGGTCGCCCAGACCGAGCGCAGTGGGGCCAACAAAAACAATTTTGTCGCGAAACGCGTCCGCTGGCACAGTCCCATGGATCACGTCCACCATCGAGTAGTGCGGATAGGAGCGATAGGGGCCAACGTAGTTGATCAGGGCAGTGCCGTCTTGCCAGGGATGCAGCAGGTGATCGCCAAACTGAATGCGCTCGAGGCCATCCACCGCAATGTAAGCCGCAATCTGCTGGTCGGGAATGTTTTCGTATTGCCGCAGAACCTGCAATGCCAAAGAGGGAAAGAAATCCTGGTCCTGGTATCGAATCACCAGCAGCGCGTGCCGAACCGTGCCGTCGGCATCCTGGGCGATGTTGAAGAAACCATAGGATGCGGCAGCGTCGGCGAGCTTCGGCAGGTTGGCTTCGACGCCCGCATACACCGGCCCTCCAGCCTGAATCCATGCGCGGTCGAGATCGAAATCGTGGTTGCCCGACTTGGCCTTGATGACCTGAGGGAAGGACTTTGCCCATACGATGTTGTAATAGGCTTCCGCCAGTTTCGGATCGGACCCCTCATTTCCAAAGCGATGGCCGAGAACGACGTTTCCTGCTTCTTTGAGCGCGGCTGCAAACTGGGCGTCATAATCGGATTGTTGCTCGAGTTCGAGAACCTTGCTCTGCAGCTGCAGAATTGTCCGGTGCAGCTTGGCGGGCGCGGCGGCTCCGACTTCGGTGCGCAAGCGTGCCAGGACATCCAGTGCCTCGCTGCTCGCGGCCAGGGGAAAGGTTTCGTCGAAAGCGATCACTCGTGCGCCGCTCCGTTTCAACTGACGCACCAGTACAGCGTAGTTGTTTCGCGGCAGTGGGAAAGAGCCAATGGTCTGCAGCGTTTTGTCGTCGATTCCAACGATGACGATGCGAGGGTCTGCGGCGCGCTTGCCGCGTAAGACAAAGCGGGTGTCGAGCGAGCGCTGCTCGATGTCCTGCAGAAACAGAAAGCCGGCGCCCTGGTTGCCGCCGATTCCGGAGTAAGCGAAGAACGCCAGACCAATGGCGGTCACTGCCAGCGCAATGGCGGAGTGGCTTTGCCCCGAAAGCCATCCGCCTGCGACGCTGAAGGCGTTTTTAATACTTTGTCGTTTGAGACTGTTGAGCACAGAAAATCAGTCAACCACCAGGGCCACGAAGTCTCACCTGGGTCTTACGATCCCTCGGTTTCCTTGCGTCCTGACTTTGCCGCCATGAGGGTTAAGGTTTCAGCTAGCCGGCGAGATCGAACCGCATCCGCTTAAAACGCAAAGGACCAACCAAAGAACTTCCGGCGCATGCTTTTTCTGGCCAGGGCGTTCAATTGTGCGTCGGGCGACGCCATGGGCGTGCCCCGCAATCCGAGTCGCATGCCGGCGAATCCCATTCGCGTGGCGAGCGTTGCCGCTTTGCTCGGGTCCGGAACAATCAGTTGACCATTGCCGCTACGGATCAATACCTCATGGTCCTGGGTCCATTGGTTGGTATATAGAGTAACGTTTTCCGTTGCGTTCCCGGTTACCGTACTGCCTGCCAAGGTGCCCGTGATAGCGCCCGATAGCGTAAAGGTATCTTTGTACTTACCGCTCTGGCTGACTAGCGTCCAGGCAACAGGCCCGGAGAACGAACCGGTGAAGATGTTCCCCTTCGGTGGCTGGCCGTAATTCGCCGGGCCACTAATCAGGCTGAAGCTGGATCCCACGTTCGAAAAGGTTCCTCCGGTCAAGATGCTCGCGCCGGTGAAAGCGCCCGCCGAAAAGTTCACCGACCCCAACGATCTTTTAGGAGGCGCTGCAATCCCGTTGTAGCTCTCAAGCTCCGACCCCTTCGATACAAGTCCCGCGCTCGTGAGGTTAATGGTGCCAAACTGGTTCGCAAAATCAATCGTTGTTGTTGCCGGCGGTGGAGGGGGCGGAGGGCTGGTGGCCGAAGTGCTGCCGCTCCCGCCCGAGCTCGCCAACAGGCCCGCCGCCACTCCGACAGCCGGTGCGAAGATCAGCAAACCATTTCGCAGCATGTGATGGTGCGCCACCACCGGTTGATCGGGAACGTTGGTGTCCTGTAGGCTCGCTTCCGCCACCGCCGCTGGAGTCGCAGCTGCCAGGTAGCCTCCGGCCGGGGCATCCATTCCGATGACGACCATCTGGCCCGCCCAAACCATCACGACGGGTTCCCTACGTTTGGATTTCTCGTCTTTTTTGATCACCTTCGCCCCGGCCGAGGGTGTGACCGCGACGGACCCTTCGTAGCAGATCACTGTGGTCAGATTGTTTTCATAGTCGATGTAGAAATCAGTTCCCGTTACTCCGATAATCGCGTTCGGCGTCCGGACTTCGTACTTCCCGCCGGGCTTGGTGATCTTGGCCACCTGGTTCCGCAGCTTGCCATAGTCCACTACCAGCAAAGTTTGCTGCGAGACCGCGTCGTGCTGCACCACTTGGAGTTCGCTGTTCGAGCCGAGACTAAGAATCGAACCGGCGGTGAGGCCGGCGCGAAGGCGCCCTTGATCGCCAGTTTTCAGCAGATCATTCCACGCGAGGCTCTGCTTGACCGTTACCGGCTGTGCATTTCGCGTAGCGGAGGGAACGAGCGCCTTTACTTCCCCGGCGATTTGGGTGTCGGCTGGAGCCGCATAGACCGGCCCGGCGGCCATGAGGAGAGACAGAGAAATCGACAGCGACTTAGGCCAGAACAACGGGAGTATCCTTCTTGGCTCCGAAAACGGTTAGCCATAATCGGAATCTCCTTTTTGATTCCGAAATCGGCTGCCATTATGGCCTCGAATCCCGGTGCGCGTCAATGCGAAATAATTTTCAGTATTGGATTCAAGTTAGCTTACTACCCAACTATGCTAGTCACTCCGGATCAGGCGCTTGCCGCGCAAGGCCTAAAGAAACGATCGAGCGTGCCGTGCTTAGGCGGAAGTGCTCAAGCTGCAATGCTCAAGCGATCGATAACCGGGCAACCGAACCCATCACCGACGTCCTCGATCCCAGAAGGCTCGAGCCCAGTTCGCCGATTCCGGAACCGGCGAACTGGGCTCGAGTTTTGGCAAGAAAGACTTCCGGCTGCAACTCTGAAATACCAGCCACAGCCCCGCGAATGGTCAGCACCCGTCCGGATTGCTCTGACATCCCGTGCCGGGAGAGATGGCGTGGCCGCCGCCCCGGGTTTCCGCGATTCCCAGTCCCACTCCGAGCCCTGCGGCTGCCCCGAGACCAATCAAAACATATCGCAGCGTGTGAGGATGCAAGTTGGCCGCGCTTAGCGGTTCATTCGGAACATTGGTGTCCTGCATGCTTGCCTCCGCCACCGTCGCCGGAGTCGAAGTTGCCTGGTAGCCTCCGGGCGGAACATCCATCCCGATCACCACCATCTGGCCCGCCGTCAGCGTCACGGTGTTGGCTGAACCGTTCGAGGCATTGTCGCTTTTGACCACCTTGGCTCCGGACGCAGGCGTTACCGCCACTTTGCCTACGTAGCAGATTACCGTGGTTTGGTTGTTCGCATAGCCGATATAGAAGTCCGTGCCAATGACGCCAACCACCGCGTTCGGAGTCGTGACTTCGTACTTCCCACCCGGCTTGGTGACCTTGACCACCTGACTGCGCAGCTTTCCATAGTTCATTTCAAGCGCAGTTTGCTGGGCCACGGCGTCATGCTGCACCACTCTGAGTTCGCTGTTCGAGCCCAGACTGAGAATGGAGCCATTGGTAAGCCCGGCCCGCAAACGTCCGTCGGAACCGGTCTGCAGCAGATCGTTCCATGCCAGACTGTCCTTGGCCTTTACGGGCTGCGCATTTCGCGAAGCGGAAGGAATTAGCGCTTTCACCTCTCCCGCGGTTTGGTCGTTGTTTGGGGCTGCAAACATTGGCGTTGCAGCCAGAAGCAGGGACAACACAGTCGAGAGCAGAGACTTGAGCACGCAATCCTCCATAGTAAAGTCCAAAGTAAAGTCCAAATTTTTGGGGAAGTCTAGCTGGATTGTCCCAGAAAGAAAGGTGAAGTCAAGAAACGTCAGTCGTGGTACTTCAGTCGTGGTACTTCATGTACTATCAGGCACCGATTCAGTCAGAACCGATCTCGTGGATCAGGTTTGAGGAGCACACAGCTTCGCAGCCTGCGAAAAAACTCGAGTTCAAAACATCCCTTTACCGAAGCCCGCACGTTCCTTGAATTCAAACCCCTTGAGCGGCAGTGCGCCGCAACCGGAGTTTTCGGCAATCTGGTTTTTAGCCGTTCGGGTCACGAAGGGGCGCACAACTAACAATGAGGAGCCGACACTTTATTCTGGTCGCGCCGTGAAGCGCGCAGAGCCGCCTACTGCACAACTAAGTTAAAGCTCACCGTCTCCGTGATTGCCGTCCCGTCGGGCGGTTGGAAAGTCGCGGTCACCGTAAGAGGATACGTGCCGGCCGCAGTTCCAGGAGGATCGACGCCCCCTCCGCAGGATGGCAGTGTTGCCAGCGTCGCGAGCAGGCACAACAAGAAAATCAACCCGTACCATCGTCGCGCAGCTCTCACGCGCCGCTTGCCCGGCAGCACAACCAGCGCCAGGAGCCCCGCGACCCCACCCAGTCCAACCAATCCGGCCATCCGCTTCCCGCTCGAACCTCCGAAAGCAGGCAGCAGGGAGCCGGTCGCCTGTGTGGTGGTGGCCGTGACTTGGACCGAAACCGGGGCCGAACCATTCAGCGCCACCGAATTCTCGGCCGGCGTGCAAGTGGCGAGAGCTGGCGCCCCGCTGCAACTGAGCGATACCGACTGCGCGAATCCATTGACCGGAGCCAGATCCACGGTGAAAATCGCCGTCTGTCCGGGAACGACAGTCAGGCTCATGCAGTTGGTGGTGAGTGAGAAGCTTTGCACGGTTCCGGTGATCGCGACCGTTTGTGGGCTGGAGGCCGCGCTGTCGGTAACGCTAAGCGACGCCGTAGCGGGTACGCCTCCAGGCGGTGCTGTGGTGGGTGTAAAGGTGACGTTGATGGTGCAACTGGAGCCGGCGGCGAGCGAAGAACCACACGTGTTGCTTTCGGTGAATTCGCTTGCGTTCGTCCCGGTAAATCCAATCGAGGTGATCAGGAGTGCGGCGCTGCCGCTGTTGGTCAGCGTGACGGATTGATCGGCGCTCGATCCGACCAGTTGGGAGCTGAAGTTGAGCGTGGGAGGGGAGAGCACGGCGAGCGGAGCCTGCAAGAGAATCGACACGGTGTTGTCAACGGAATTGGCGACCGCCAGGTCAAGTCTGCCATCCCCGTTGAAGTCCCCGACGCCAACTGCGACCGGGCCATTGCCGACCGTCTCGCTCAAACCGGCCGGAAATGTACCGTTCCCGTTGCCAAGAAACAAAGTGATGGTATTGGCGGTGCAGTCGGTGCCACAGGAGTTTGCGAACGCCAGGTCGAGCTTGTTGTCTCCGTTGAAATCGGCTGCGGTGACATAGTAGGAATCGTGTGGCGAAACCGGTTCCCCCTCCACTTGGACGAACGTTCCGTCTCCAGCGCCCTGAAGTAGGACCAGAATGCCCGAGCCGGCGTCTGCAATCGCCAGGTCGAGGTTGCCGTCGCCGTTGAAATCGCCAGCCGTCACAGACTGTGGCGTGGTGACGACAACCAGGGGTTGCGACGCGGCTGCAGTGAATGTCCCGTCTCCGTTGCCGAGAAGGATTGTCACCGGCTGATCGCCCGTGCCAATCACGGCGAGATCGAGAATGCCGTCATGATTGAAGTCGCCTGTGGTGAGCGACGTGCCTGTCAGATTCGCATAACCAGAGGACAAGGTGAAGGTGCCGTCGCCATTGCCGAGAGCAACAAAAATATTTTGGGCGCCATTCAAATTCGCAGGGAAAGCCAAATCCAGTTTGCCATCGCCGTTAAAGTCGCCGGCGATGACTGTGCCAATGCTGTTGAAACCGCCGAAGGTCCCCGAGCTCGTAAACGTTCCGTCTCCGATGCCGAGGAAGACAGCCAGGTAATATGGATCGCCCGCATCCTCTACCGCCACTAAGTCTATTTTGCCGTCGCCGTTGAAGTCGCCGGCCACCAGTTGCGGTCCCGCAACGTCATCCCCCCCCAGTTCAGGCAGACACAAGGTCGACTTATTCGAGAATGTTCCGTCGCCATTGCCCAAAAGAATCGAGATCGTGCCGACGCCGCCATAGAAGTAGCACGTCGCATCGGGCTGGTTTTGATTGAGGACCGCCAGGTCAGGGTTTCCGTCGTTGTTGAAATCGGCAACGACAACGTTACCCGGGTCGGCTCCTACGCTGATGGTTGAGGAGGCAAAGGTCAGGGAAGCGGTCGGGCTGGTGACGGTGAACGGTACAACGTTCGACGTGCCCCCGCCCGGAGCAGGGTTGGTCACAGTGATCGAGGCAGTGGTGGACGCAGCAATGTTCGAGGCCGGAACAGCCGCCGTCAGCTGGTCATCGTTCACGAAGGTAGTAGTTAGAGGCGCCCCGTTCCAGTTCACGACGGAATTTGCGGTGAACAGTGTGCCGTTGACGGTCAAGGTGAATGCAGATCCGCCCGCCGGAGCGGCGTCCGGCACCAAGGGCTGATTGACCAAGGGGATGGGGAGGACCTGCATGGCCGCCACGCCCTCGGGTTCGTCCCCGACCGTTATGGTGGCTGTGGCACTGTTGGTTTTCGTGTTAATGACCGTAACTGTGTTGCCCGTATCGTCGTCGCCGGCGTCGGTTACATAAATCGACGCCCCATCCGGGGCAAGGGCAGCGCCTGCCGGGCCGCTTCCGGCTGGGATCGTCTCGACCAGTGTCTGGGAGGCGGGATTGATCAGGTAGACCGCGTCCGGTTCGGACCCGGCGGCATACAAAAGACCGCCGGGTGTTGTCGCAAACCCGAAGGGCGAGTTTTCGCTGACAGTCTGGGTGTCGAGCGTTGCCAGGAGGGTGTTGTTGCTGGTGCTGACAAACTCAACGGCGAGGTCTGTGGCGTCGCCGTTGATCACTCCGATCGCGATACAGACCAGCGACCCATCCGGCGTGACCACGATCGAGCCTTGGGAACCCGGTGTGGCGGCTGGAAGCGATACCGTGGTGACAATCTGGTTGGTGGAGGTGCTAACCACGTCCACGCACGGGATGTCATTCGGAGGGCAGCTGTCAGCCACGTAGGCGAAGGCTCCATTCGGGCTGATGGCGACCGCTGAAGGATCGTTAACATTCGCAATGGAACCGATGACCGTGTTGGTGGCGGTAGCGATTACTTCGACCAGCACCGGGCCAACCAGCGGTTTGCTGCGATGTGGTAGGCGCGCCCGCGCGCGAGGATGGTTGCGCATTGGCGAATCCTCCTCGAACTCTGTCACGTACGCGTATGCGCCGTCCGGGGTAATCGCGATTTGAAAGGGAAAGTTCTGCATTTGCACGGTGGTGATGACCGTGTCAGTAGTGGTATTGATCACCGAGACGGTGCCGTCTCCGGAATTCGTAACATAAACGGACGCGTTATTGGGCGTGACCGCCAAGCCCGCGGGGAAGTTGCCGACCGTGACGGTGTCGGTAGAGATCACTGCGTTCGTTATGGCATTGATCACTGAAACGGTGCCGTCGTTTTGGTTGGCCACGTAAACGCAGGGATAGTTGGTTGTATTCGGAGCGCACCCGACCGGCTGCGCGCCCGCCAGAGCTGCTCCCGAGACGAACGTCGCCAGAGCCAGCAACGATCGCATCCGCGCGCCGGCTGGATTTATTTTGCATGCACAAAATCGCAGAACTTCAGTAGGCGTTGAAGCGTTTGGTTTCTTCATTGGATCACTCGCCCCGGGAAAGTGCTACGTATCCCGAACTCAAAACAAAACCATAATGAGACAAAATAGCAACCAGTTGCAGGGCCGAAGACGTCAACAAAAGCTGTTCCCAACTTCATTTCACGAGCTACCGACGATCCAAATGCGAAACCGCACCACCGCCGTCACCCGGGTTCTGGCTGCATCATTTCTGACACTGTTGTTGCGAGCGCCCAGCGGGCACGGCATTACAAACAACGGGCGGAGGGATGGAGGACCCGCCCCCGCGGGTGAGCACGATGCCCGTTGCAATCCCTCCGGCTATGCCAGCCACGATCGGTATCCAGATTTTCGGCTGTGCAATCACCACCGGACCCGGACGAGGGTTGACATTGGTGTCTTGCATGGAAGCTTGAATGACTTCGGACTCGGGAGGAAATCCCGCAGGAGGAACTTTCGTTCCGATTACAACCAGCTGCCCTGGCAATAAAGTGACTTGCAACGGGTCGGAGTTTGTCGGATCGGACTTTCTCACAACCTTCGCCGCACCCACAGCCGTCACGGAGACTTTGCCAACGTAACAAATCACGGTAGTGAGGTCGTTCTCATAACCTACATAGAAGTCCGTGCCGATCACGCCGATCACCGCGTTCGGCGTCCTGACTTCGTATTTGCCATTCGGCTGGGCAATCTTGACCACTTGGCTGCGCAGCTTGCCATAGCTCATATACATCGAGGTCTGCTGCGAACTGGCATCGTGCTGCAATACTCTGAGTGCGCCGTTCGAGCCCAGGCTAAGAATGGAGCCGTCGGTGAGCCCCGCCCGCAAACGTCCATGGTCAGAGGTTTGCAGCAGATCATTCCACTCCAGGCTGTCTTTTGCTTTGACCGGCTGCGAGTTTCGCCAAGCGTCAGGAATGAGCGCCTTCACTTCTCCCGCCGTTTGACTATCGGTTGGGGCCGCAAACGTGGGCGTCGCAGTCAGCAGAAGAGACAGCAAGATCGACAGCAATGACTGATGCATGCCAAACCTCAAGAAGTCCGATGTGCAGGGAAGCCTATTGTCCCAGAAAAAGGAGTGAAGTCAAGAGAGTTCGTGTCTCAACGACATTTCGACACGTGCAGACGCCACCGGATTTCGCTAGCTTCGGGCTGCGTCGGCGCATTCTGACTCGGTCATGGTTCTCACTCAGTAGGATTTCGCGGGAACTTTTGGTAGGGCAAGCGCACATTGTCAATCACGATTTGATCGGCGCGAATGTCGACCGGCGCCTGAAAATCAGGGATGCCGCACGGACCCCCAAAACCACAGGCGGCGTCCACTGCTCCCGCGGTTACGAAGTCGTCCTGATCGACACCGTCTCCGCTGACGCCCACGCCGCCGATGAGCACGCCATTTCGATAAAGCGGCAGACTGCCGGGGAAAAAGAGCACGCCGCTCATGTTGTTGGTATTCGGTGGGTATTGGAATGGGGGTGCCTGCGAACTGGGTCCCTGAGTACAGGGGTGCGCCAGGTCAAAAAGAAATAATGGAAAAAAAGGCCCCGGACCCGATCCGTCGATTCCCGGCGGAAACAGCGGCTGAGCTCCGAAGCTGATGGTGCGATTGGTCAGGGCGGTTCCGGGCGGGATGCCCGGCAAATCACTGACCCCGGAGGTACCGAACCACACTACGTTGCGGGCTTTTTCGGAGGCCACATCGGAGCTGAATATGGTTCCATCATGCATGCGGTAGAAGCCGAGAAGTGTGCCGTCGAGGTCGGAGACAACAATGGTCATTGCCGCATGGGAATCGAGCGGAAGGCGGATCACCGCGCGCGTGATCATGGCAGTGCTTACGGCGTTCTCGATGATTTCCTGGACGTCACTCGCCGCGAGCGCGCCCGGGACACTGGCGCTACTGGCATTCGGTCCCACCAGCCATCCTTCAGGCGGCAGCACGCCTGCCGTCGCCGGAACGATGTAGGTGCCTCCCGTGTACGATGCCATGCTACCTGCGGACATGCCGGCCGGCAGTGTGGTCTGGGTCGCGAAGGGCAACGCGATTCCACCGACAATCACCACTCCCGGCGGCGGAACTTGAGTGAGGTTCAGGAAACCCGAAGCGGAGGAGCCGACCAATGCCGCATATTCGACAACCGGGTTGTTGATTGCGCCCGTGCTGGTTGTGCTCACCACGCCCACGCCGCCGACCACGCCCACGCCCGGCGTGGAGATCGGGCCGCCTTTGAACAAAGGAATGCCCCCGGGATTCACTGCGAATGGCAAACTGTCGTTCGTATTGGCTTTGCCAGTGGTAATTCCCACACCGGGTTGGGTGCCGTCAATCGACCGCGATGGATTCAAAGCCTGTCCCGGCAGGAAATTGTTGCTCAGGGTACAGCCGCGATTGGTATTTTCGATTCCGTAAAGATCGGCATTCGGTGTGCCGGCGACTCCGGGTGGAAAATGAATGCCGCTGATGTATCGCACCGTACGGGAAGACAGTGGCGCCTGATCATTGCTGAAAAAAGCCGCCGTGCGGGCCAACCCGACGGCCAGTTCTGTTGCCGCCACCGTATTGCCAAAATCCCCAATCGCCGTCGTCGGTGCTCCCGGCGTTTCGAACACGGCCAGAATATTTCCACCGCGGTCAACCACCGCAACCACCATGGGCGCGTCGACCGCGAGCACCGCATTCTGCACCACCGTGGCCACATCGGTCGCAGTAAGCGGAACGATCGCGGGCGCGGGAGGGTCCGACGAGCTCGCAGCCGACCCACTTCCAGTTCCGCCACAGGAAAGGCAAAGCAACACTGCTACGCACGCCACCAAAGTGAGCCCATAAAGCCCAAAGGGGGAGATCGTACTACTCTTCATGATTCGACCTCGGCCAGAAAACGGCCAGATTCCCAATTATTGCGCGCCGTCCATTATGCCTATGCCCCGGACAAAGTCAAGCAATGCTTGCTACCGGGCGCAAGTTGTGATAGGAGTAGTGCCCCACGCGGTTCTGGAGATTTAGAAGCGACTGCAATTCTGGCGATGGGAATTGATTTGGCGAGAGTGTCACTGTTTATGAAGCTTGTGAAGGCGTGGACTTCTCGGGCCGCGTTTCTGTGCCTGGTCGCGCTGCCGGGCGTAGTGTCCGGACAGGGGACAACCGGTGCTCCTCCCGGGACGCCATCGGTCCAGCGGATTCCCGGCCGCCCGGCCACCAACACCACATCGCTGCAAGGTACGGTAACAGATGGGCAGACCAAGCTCGGCATACCCGGAGTCGACGTCAGCCTGCTGCGCGAGGGCGTCGTGGTTCGCGAAAAATCGACCGACGGCGAAGGTATCTTCCGCTTTATTGACCTCGAGCCGGGAACCTACGAACTGAAGGCCGAGAAACAAGGATTTCAGCCCGCCGACCTGCCGACTCTCGAGATCAAGGGTCCTGAAATCAGGGATCTGGTGTTAGAGCCGCTCGCGGGCGAAACCATGCCGACGAAGGGTCCGTCCGGGGTTCCGGGTGCGGTACCTTCACCTCCGGCGCCCCCAACTCCACCGACCGGACCTTATCCTGGATTGCGAACCGACCAACTGCCTCCTGGGCCGCAGGCCATTGCTCCCGAGCAGATACCGCCGGATTCCTCCACCTTCATGAAGGATCCCGATCGGTGGGATGCTCAGATGCCGCCCTGGGATCGCTACGGCAAACCCGGTGAATTCCCCTACACCAAGGGTCACTGGTACGACCCGTTCAATCGCAACCGCCTCAAGGGAGACTATCCCATTTTCGGGCAGCAATGGTTCTTTGACTTCACCGGGACCAGCATCACCGGCTTGGACGCGCGCCGCGTGCCCGTACCGAGCGGTGTCTCGGCCGAGCAACCGGGTGACAGCACGGGCTTTTTCGGCCGTGGTGAACAGGGCTTCGCCTCGCAAAGCTTCCGCCTTTCTTTCGATCTGTTCGAAGGCGACACTAGTTTTCGACCGATCGATTTCCGCCTGCGCTTCACGCCCGAATTTAACCTCAATTTTCTGCAAACCCGTGAGCGCGGCATCGTCAAGATCAACGTCCAAGACGGCACCAACCGGTTCGACAGCCACGCTGGAATCCAAGAGGCATTCGTCGAGGCCAAGCTCCACGATCTGAGCCCAAATTTCGATATCATCTCGGTTCGCGCCGGAGTCCAGCAATTCGTCAGTGATTTTCGTGGATTTATTTTCGCCGACGAGCAGCCCGGCATACGCCTGTTCGGCAACCTGAAGTCGAACCGGATCAGCTATAACCTGGCTTACTTCTATCTGCTCGAGAAAAACACAAACAGCGGGCTGAATACGCTCACGCAGCGCCACCAGCAGGTTTACGTCGGCAATGTCTACATCCAGGACTTCTTTGCCAAGGGCTACACCACCGAATTCAGCTTCCATTACAACCGCGACGACCCCACCGTTCATTTCGACGACAATGGATTCCTCGTCCGGCCGGCACCGATCGGGCTGGTCGTCGATAACGGCATCCTCACCCATGGCATCCGCGCCTATTACATCGGCTGGGCGAGCAACGGCCATATCAAGCGAGTGAATGTCAGTCACGCGTTTTACCAGGCGCTCGGCCACGACACGCTCAACCCCATCGCAGGAAGACGCGTCAACATCGATGGCAGGATGGGAGCCTTGGAGTTGTCGGTCGACAAGGATTGGATCCGCTTCCGCACGTCGTTTTTCTATGCTTCGGGCGACCCCAATATCAGGTCGGATGCACTCGGCCTGGGCGGTCGCGGTTCGACCGCGCGCGGCTTCGACACCATTGTGGACGAAACCAACTTCGCCGGCGGAGCTTTCAGCTTCTTCGACCAGGAAGGCATCCGCCTGACCGCCACCGGCGTCGCCCTTCACAATCCCGGCAGCCTGCTCGTCAGCTTGCGCAGCAACAAGGAAGAAGGCCAGGCGAATTTCGTGAATCCGGGGATTTATATAGTCAACGCGGGCGCCGATTTCAATGTGACCCCGAAGCTGAAAGCGTTCATCAACTCGAACTACCTTCGCTTTGACCGCACCGAGCCCTTGGAACTGCTCCTGTTCCAGCGTGGGATTCAGCACAGTATCGGTCTCGACACCGGCGTGGGCGTGCAATATCGGCCGCCATTGACGGAGAATATCGTGATCACAACCGGAGTATCGGATTTAGCTCCGGGCGCAGGTTTTAGGGAAATCTTAAACGGACGCATGTTACTCTCCGGCTTCGCGGGCATAAAAATGGTGTTCTGAGTCTCAACCTATGCGGCTTTATTCTTGGCGACGATTTTCGCGACAACGACTCGGGCAAGTCCTGCTGCTGGCCTCGTGCGTCTCGGCAGCTCTGGCGGTTCTCGGCGTTGCCGGCAAAACGGCGGCCTCAGAACAAGCCGCGGACGCGCAGGCAACCACCGAACAAAGCTATCCAGGGCTAGGCGATACGCTCGAGGAAGCCGAGCAGAGGTCGGCCGGTTGCATCACTTGCCACAATCCGATGGACAGCCCGACCATGCACACGACCGGAACCGTGCGTTTGGGTTGTACCGACTGTCATGGAGGAAACGCCCAGATCACGCTGCCCGCCGGAGTCCCCCAAGCGTCGCCGCAATACGTTGACTTGACCAGGCAGGCGCACCCGCGCCCCCGTTTTGCGGAGAACGAGCGAACCTCCGCTAATCCGGTTCGCGCTTATACCAGCTGGCTGAAAGAAAGCGCGGAATATGTCAAGTTTATAAACCCGGGCGATTTGCGCGTCGCCGAACAAACCTGCGGCCGCTCCGGATGTCATACGGCCGAAGTTCAGCGCGTGCGCACCAGCATGATGACGCACGGGGCGATGCTCTGGGAAGCCGCCCTTTACAACAACGGCGCGATTCCTCTGAAAAATGCGTTCTTCGGAGAAAGCTACGGCCCCGATGGCTCGCCGCAAAGATTGCAAACCTTCCCCGCACCCACCCCCGAAGAAATGCGCAACAAGGGCATTCTCCCTTACCTTGAACCGATTGAGCGATGGGAGATCTCGCAGCCTGGCAACGTCTTGCGATCGTTCGAGCGCGGGGGTGAGAAGAAGCCCGAAATCGGGATTCCGAGCCTCGAGGAGTCGCCGGGAAAGCCCGACGTCAAGCTCGGCGAGCGCGGCTTTGGCACCGAGTTGCGCACCGACCCTACCGTTCTAGGCTTGCAGAAAACGCGCTTGCTCGATCCGTTGCTATCGTTTCCCGGAACCAACGACCAACCTGGAGACTATCGGGCCAGCGGATGCAGCGCTTGCCACGTGATCTACGCCAACGATCGTTCGCCGGAACATTCGGGACATTATGCGGCTGGCGGCAACCTTGGTCAGGCCGCAACCGTCGACCCGACCATCCCCAAGAATGAGTCCGGACATCCCCTCAAACACGAATTCACTCGATCCATTCCGTCGAGTCAGTGCATCGTTTGCCACATCCATCCCGGCACCAACATGGTCGCGCCCTATTTTGGCTACACCTGGTGGGATAACGAAATCGATGGCGATAAGATGTATCCCAAAGAGCAACGCCATCTCAGTCCAAAGGAGCAGCAGGCGATCCAGAAGCGTGATCCGGAGCGGACCACGATTCGTGGCTACTGGTCGGACGTGAATTTCCTCGAGAAGACCGGGACCCCGGAATTCAACAAAGACCTCAAGAACACTCAATTCGGCGACTTCCACAGCCACGGATGGATTTTCCGGGCGGCTTTCAAGCATGATCGCAAGGGCAATCTTCTGGATGCCCAAAACAATCAGGTTTCTTTCGACGATCCGGACAAGTTCAAAAAAGCTGTCCACTTGAAGGACATCCATCTCGAAAAGGGAATGCATTGTATTGACTGCCATTTCGAACAGGACAGTCACGGCAACGGAAAGCTGTATGGAGAAACGCGCAACGCCATTGAGGTCGATTGCGTGGATTGCCATGGCACCATCCAGCAACGCGCGACCTTGCGGACCTCAGGCATCGCAGCGCCCGCCGGCGGAACTCTGCTTGCACGGCTCCGCACGCCTTGGGGTCAACGCCGATTCTACTGGGAAGGAGATCGGCTGTTTCAGCGCTCCATGCTCGAAAAAGACCAGCAATGGGAAGTGGTGCAGGTGCTCGATTCGATCACTCCGGGGAACCCGCACTACAACGAGAAATCGCGCCTCGCCAAGACCATCCAGAAGGACGGCACCACCTGGGGAAGCGCGAATGGCGACTCGTCGCAATTGGCGCACGAAAACAGCCGCATGACCTGCTACGCCTGTCACAGTTCCTGGGCTCCCACCTGCTATGGCTGCCATCTTCCGATGGTCGCGAACCAGAAGATGCCGATGCTGCACAACGAGGGACTGACGACTCGCAATTGGACGTCCTACAATTTCCAGGTTCTGCGCGACGACGTCTACAGCCTGGCCATTGATGGCACGGTTACCGGACACCGCGTCGCCCCGGTCCGCTCGGCATGCGCCGTGCTCGTGAGTTCTCAGAACAACGACCGTGATTGGATCTACTTTCAGCAGCAGACCATTTCCTCAGAAGGCTATAGCGGACAGGCCTTTAGTACCTTCGTCCCCCACACGGTACGTGCCACGGAGACCAAGGGCTGCACGGATTGTCATGTCTCGAAGGCAGGGGACAACAACGCCTGGATGACGCAATTGTTCCTGCTCGGCACGAACTTCATGAACTTCATGGGCCGCTATATCTACGTCGCTACCGGTAACAAGGGCTACGAGGCGGTTGCCGTCACCGAACATGACGAGCCGCCCGCCGTCATTGGGAGCGACCTGCAGAGGCTGGCCTATCCTGACGATTTCAAAACGTTTGTCAAAAATAATCGCGAGTTGAAGGAAGCCTACGGACACGCCGGGTCGAACATCCTGGATGTGCAGGGCCGCGGAGAATATCTCTACGCCGCCATGGGAAAAGGTGGCTTGCGCATCTACGACATTGCCAACCTCGACGACAAGGACATTTCTCAACGCACCATCACCGCCCCCGTATCACCTCTCGGCCAGCGCTTCTATGTCCCGACCAAGTATGCGATGGCAGTCGCGACTCCGACAACCCTGGGTGTCGATCCGCTGCGCACGCATCGCTTCGAGAACGAAGAGCAACCGATTCACTTGATCTACGGTTTTCTCTACGTCGCTGACAAAGAAGAAGGCCTGGTTGTCATCGGCGACCCCAACCTGAAGAGCAAGAGTCCCGGTGTCGGCACCTTGCTCGACGGCGATCCCAACAATAACTTTCTCAAACGCGCTTATGCTTTTAATCCCAACGGTGCGCTGAAAGGGGCGCGTAGGATCGCCATCGTTGGCACGTATGCTTACATCCTTTGCGACGCTGGCTTGGCGGTCGTGAATCTCGACAACCCGCTTAAACCCGAACTCACGGCGCAGGTCGGCGCTCCTTTTCTGGTCAATGCGCGAGGCATCGCCGTGCAGTTCCGCTACGCCTTCGTGGTGGATGGTTTCGGGCTCAAGGTCCTCGATATTACTCATCTCGACCACCCCGTGCCCGTTCAGGGGGCGCAGGTTCCGCTCCCCGACGCTCGCAACGTTTATGTCGCTCGCACTTACGCATACGTTTCTGCCGGCAAGCAGGGTTTGGCGATCATCGATATTGAGCACCCCGAGCAACCGAACCTCGACCAGACTTTCAACGCTGGCGGCGCTATGAACGACGTGAACGACGTCAAACTCGGCATGGTCTCAGCGGAGTTATTTGCCTACGTAGCCGATGGCAAGAATGGGCTGCGCGTGCTTCAACTGCTTTCGCCCGCGGATGATCCCAACTTTTCCGGGTTCAGCCCGCGCCCCGCTCCCAAGCTGATTGCCACCTATCGCACGCGCGGACCTGCGCTCGCCGTCTCGAAAGGCATCGATCGCGATCGCGGCGTCGATGAGAGCGGCAATCAGGTGGCCGTACTTGGACGCCGCGGCGCCCGCCCTTTCAATCTAAAGGAAATGCAGCGCATGTATCTTCGCGATGGCCAACTCTACACCGTCACCGACAACCCTCCCGGCCCCGCGCATTGATTGTGCAAGCATCGTTGATTGGCCCTGCCAGAAGCGGTGCGGGACCGCCTTCGGGGAGCACAAGGCTGGATAGGTTCCGCGGACTCAAGCCGAGAAACTGCGCGCTACGTGCCGCCACTGCCCGTTCGCTCGTTGATGAGTGGCTGGAGTGGTGGCATGAGCGACACCGGGCACTTCGAGGCCGACATTGAAGGAAGATGTGGTGGCCGCCTTGCGCAGCTTCACCACCGTCTCCTGACAATTCATCCATTCATGGACGCTAATGGCCGAGCCGCCCGATCAAGCGGCCAGAGAACTGTTGAAGAGGGTATCGGTCGAGAGTTTATTGAGGACGCTCAGGCCTATGCGACGCTCGCGACGGCCGACTGCAGACTTAACTAAAGCCCCTGAAAGATCGAATCCAAGCCGCCCTTCAGTGAAACCTAAGTTGCATCCAAGGATTTGCACACATATGAGTGTTAATTTATTTTAACGAATAACTTATAGGTGTACAATACACTATTATTGTAAAACCTAAAAGTGTATATATACGTGTTACGTACACCTTTGGGTTAACGTCTGGACGGAGGAAAGACATGAGAGCCGAGTTCAGAAGGTTGCGTCTCAAACAACTGGAACGAGCTTTGGAACCGTTCGGTGCGGCGAAGAACTCCCTACGCCCGCAGAAGGGCTGGCTTCGCGCTATCCGCGAAGCGACCGGAATCAGTCTACGGGAAATGGCCACCCGACTGAAAAAGTCGCCCACACTGGCCGCAAAACTGGAGAAGTCCGAAGGGGAATATCGGATCACTTTGGCGAGCCTTCGCGATGCCGCGGACGCTCTTGGATGTCAACTCGTCTACGCTCTTGTGCCAAAAAGCGGAAGCATTCAGCAGCTCGCCGAAGAAGGTGCGAGGACCAAGGCCGCGGAAAACATCCGCGCCGTTGAGCACAGCATGGCGTTAGAAGATCAGGCTGTCGGCGGAATCGAGGACAAGATCGAGGAAGAAACCAGACGCATACTGAACAAAGCCCAAAAGAAATGACGACACTTGGAACAAGCAGCAAGGGCAATACCCCACTCTCGCCTGAAGAGCTTGCTGACCTCATTCCGAGTTTGGCAACAAAAGAGGAACTCAACGAATGGGAGCGCGAGAACAATCTGCAGGCGAGAGCCTGGGCTATTGAAGATCGCACGAGCCCGGCAGGTATTTGTTCTGACGAGTATGTTCGTAAGCTGCACAAAAGGATGTTCGACCAAACGTGGAAGTGGGCCGGGGATTACCGGCGCACCGAGAAGAACATCGGAGTTCCAGTCCACGAAATTCGAGAGAGATTTGAGACCTTGTGTGGTGACGTACGCTATTGGATCGAGAACAACACCTATCCGCCGGATGAAATAGCCATTCGCTTTCACCATAGACTCACATTCATTCATCCGTTTCCAAACGGCAATGGCAGGCACGCACGCCTGATCGCAGACATACTTCGAATCAAGCTTGGCCGCCCTTCATTTAGTTGGGGCTCTGCGATCCTAGTCGAAGAAGGTGAGGCACGTGCGAAGTATCTGGAGGCGATAAGAGCGGCTGACAGTGGTGATATCCAACCGCTCCTAAGGTTTGCGCGTTCATGACCGCTAGGTTGCGCTCGTGTGCGTTGGAGCCGACGCTGGCGCTGACAACAACGGAGTCCTCCGGGTTTGCTACCCAGGGCCGCGGAAGGAAGTTCTCGGATGGCATACTCCCGCAGCCTGTTCAGCCCTGCCTTGGGGAGTTACAACGGGTTCCGGCTTTCGCGGCGCCTTATCGCCGGTCGCCGGTCATTGGTCATTACCTCGATGCCGACGCCCGCAGTTGCGGAATCGTGAACTTCCCTTTGGTCGGCCGTTCCTTGGTCCAGTCGTGATACGAATGGCATTCGGAACAGCGCCCGCTGGCGGCATCGTGTCGAGGCCCGCCGTCTTCGTGGCAGTCGCGGCAGGATGCTATTCCGGGCAGCAGGATGTCGGCGGTTTGGCGACTCTCCGGCGTGCGGGTATGGCACGCCGTGCAAGTCAACAAGCGATGGGAATCGTGGTCGAACTCGGCGTGCAGGAACCAGCGCGCCGGAATGGAAGATTTTGCCACCATCGGCAGTGGTCCTTTTCCCTCGCTCCCGTTTTGCTCAATCATGACGTGGCAGAGCTTGCAGCCCTTGTCGAATAACAAGCGATCGGCCAGCATGATTTGCTGGTCCATCCATTCCTGCCGGTTCCGCGGAGGCGGCAATGGCAGCTTCACCGTGTTCGGCAGAATCCGTTCCGGGGCGACCACTTCCGACAACGCTTTAGGATGGGTTGCAAAGTACTCGCTGTACTTCTGGATCAGGAAGGCCTGCACCACGTCCGGCTTGTCGTGTGGCACCGGCTGATCGAAGCGCTTGTCAAACTGCAAGTCCTTCACGTGACAGCCAGCGCACTGCGTGGCGTAGAGAATTGGCAGCATGTAGTTCAGAGAGGGCGAGTGCTTCAGGTCCGCGCTCATGCCGGCCGCGATCGCCGGAGGCTGCGACCCGGACTGAGACTGAGACATTGCTTGCGTCGCCGCGTTAGGCATGGCATACGGCCAAGTGCTGTCCATTGCCGCCAGGCGCAGGCGATGGCAGTCCTGACAATCCAACTGCACCGGGCCACGCGGGCCTAAAAGATTCGGCCGCAGATGCGCGTAGTGGTTGAGTTTCACCTGCCCAGGATCCTGGAAGCCGGGCCGCAACGCTGCGAACTCCGGATGCTGCTTGTCAAAATCCTTCACCTCGCGCACGTACTGGGGACTCCCGCTGCGCGTGCGTAGATCCGCATGACACTGCGTGCAGGCGACGTTCTGCGTGCTCGCCAGCCGAAGCGAACCGGTGTGTTCTACGTGGCATGAACCGCAAGCCACCGTGAAAGCCACTTTCTCGCCGTGGTGCGCGGGGGCGTCGTGGCATTTCAAGCAGGCGTCGTCGTTGACCTTCGCGCGGAAGAACCCCAGGGTGGTTACATGGCAAACGTTGCAATTTTTCCCCAGCACAGCGTGCGCCGCGGAGAGCGGCCCGCTGCTGTAAACTTTCTGGCTGTTTGCGCGCTGAGCGACGAACCATACGACGGCGAGCACCGGAACCAGGATCGACAGCCAGAGCCGCCAACTGCGCAGGGGATGGGCCTGCTTGAAATACTGCAAGTCCATCCGCTTGGCCAGATTCTTCGTTGTGCGTACGCGCCGCGCCATCGTTTTTCCTCAGTAACGCAACGCCATCACGGCGTGCACCGCAGCCAGCAGCAGCAGCGCATAGGAAGCAGGGATATGGACCAGCAGCCAGCCGTGGAGAATGCGGTGATATTGCGCCTGCTGATCGAGTTCGCGTTTTTCCTCGCAGATATTTTCCAAATCCTCGACCGACGAATGCAAGTTGGGCGGCAGCAGCAAACGTAGTTGCTGGAACAGTGCCTGGGAGCGGCGACGATCGCCGAGCACCATGCCCCGTGATCCGCCCTCTGCGACATAGGGCTCCATCTCGTGCCGGAAGAACTCCTTGAGTTCGACGCCCGCCCCTTCGTCCACGTCCAGGGCGGTCGCGACCGTGACGCCACCTAAGGTTCCCGCGCTCGCCGATGCCGCACGCTGCTCCTCGGTCGCTTGGGAAACGCTTCCTGCCAGTGCGGCACATGCCTGTTCGACGAGCAACTGGGCTTCGGTGACCAATTGCGAACGCACTCGTCCGATCTGTTCGTAAATGGTTTCAAGCGGAACCCTCTGGGTTTCAATCCTAGGCATGAAATGTTGCAAGACCGCTCCCACAATCCCGCTGACGAAGACCACGACGAACAGCCACATCAACCCACTGGTCAGCCCCGTGCCAAAGCGGAATCCGGAATGGAAAAAGATCAGCGGGAAGCTGAGCAAGCCGAGCCAGAGGTGCCCGCGCATCCATGCTTGCGCCCGGCCTACGCGCCAGATCGGCACCTTCTTCCGGGCCCCGAGCAGCCCCGCAAAGATCATGAATGCGTACCCGACGATCCCGTAAATCAATCCGACGAGTGTCCCGCCATTCGCACCCGCCGCTGCACTCCGGCTGTAGGGAACGTAGATCGCAGCGGCGACGATCAGCCCGGCCAGAGTGCCAATGAACCACTTTCGATGTGTCTCGTCAATGCGCAATGGTCACGGTCCTGCCTTGTTTGTTCTGGTTGTTTCCATCCGGCTTGCGTACGGTCTGCTTCTGCAGCAGTCCTCCGAAAAATTCCAGCGGGTTGACGCGATGCGCCGCATCATGCGGGCACGCATACACGCAACTCGGTTCCTCGTGGTCCAGGCAGAGATCGCAGGATGTGGCTTTCACCTTCACGCTGGCGATCCTTCTCCCCGGATAGCCGGGATCGTCCAACTCGACCGGGAACGGATGCATGTTGATATTGCCGTAGGGACAATTGTTCGCGCACTGGCCACAACCGATGCACCAGTCCTCAATGATCACCTCGAGCGAATTGCGGCGGCGAATCGATCCGACCGGACAGCCCACCATGCACAGCGGATCGCGGCATTGCCGGCAAGAGGTGGCGACCAGATACCTGTCAAAGCGCAGCCCTTCGCGAATCAGTCGGCTCACCCCGTCATGGGCGTCCGCGCAGGCGCGCACGCACTGATCGCAGCGTGTGCAACGGTCGAGATCGAGCAGCAGCAGGCTTTGCGCCTCCATCAGCCCCTGATTGAGGAACTGGTCGACGGGTACATCGGCGATCTGCATGACTCTTTGCCGGTTCTGCTCAAGATGCTCCTCCGCCGCTGCTTCGAGCTTCGCGCGGATTTCCGGGAAGCGGTCGAGCATGAGCCGGAAATCGTCTCCCGGGATGCGCACCACCTCGACATGGTCGAGCGCCGTGCAGGTGGCGTTGCGCGGCGTGCCCGTGAGGAAAGCCATTTCGCCAAAATACGAACCCCGCGCCAGGTAGGCCAAGACCATATCCCCACCTGGATGATGCTGGGATACTTTCACAAACCCGAGCCGTACCAGGTAAAAGCTGTCGGCCACGTCACCCTGGGTGCAGATGACCTGTCCTTTTTGAAAGCGCAACAGTTCGACGTGCTCCCGCAAATGGTCGATGAAATCCGAAGTGAGGGGCGCGAGCACGGGAACGCTGCGCAGGTGCGAATCGAGTGCGCGTTTCTTGTAGGTGCGCTCAAGCTGCTCGCGGAAACTCTTGTTGCGCTGCATGATGTCGAGAACGTTGCGCAACATCTCGAGCATGGTGCAATCGGTCTGCGCGCGCACGGTGGCCGAGCGAGGGTAGTAACTCATGCACGTCATCTCGCCAAACAGTTCGCCCGGGCCTAACTCCGCAATCGGGCTTTGATAGGGCAGATCGACCGAGGCGTCGATCGGTATGTAGGCTCGCGTGCTCTCCTCTTTGCGTTCATCCTCGTGGCGAGGCGTCAGCAGGCTCTTTAGTTTGCTCAAGAATCCCTGCGCGCCGCCCTCGGTCGTGACATGGGCAATCGGACTTGAAAGATATACTTCCGCCGTGCCCTCCAGGATGTAGAACGCGGTTGCGCCAAATTCTCCCTCACGGCAAATGATGTCTCCGGCCCGGTAATGCCTTTCGACAATCGCATTCTGGTTGAGTTCGAGAAATGTTCCCGAAACGTTCTTGAACACGGGCAGGCCGAGCAGAATTTCCGGATCGACGGCGCCACCGCCTTCGAGGTGGGTGGCGACGACGCGCCGGTTGGTGAGCGCCCCGGTGGGGCAGGACACCATGCACTCGCCGCAGGAAACGCACGAGGACTCTCCCATCGGCAAGTTATTATCGAAAGCAATGCCTGCCTGATATCCCTTGCCTCGCCGCGCCAGCACCCAGTTGTTGCGGATGCTGTCGCACCCGCGAATGCAGCGGTCGCAGAGAATGCAAGCCTCGTGATCGACCTGGATCGCGAGCGACGAATCGTCATGCCCGCGAGGCGTCGTGCGGCTCGGGAACCGTGGCTTTGCGATTCCAGCCTGGGTGGCCAGGTGCTCCAGTTCGCAATCGCCAGAATGCTGCTGGCGCGCGCACGGAGAAGGATGGTCCGACATCAACAGCTCGACCAGGGTGCCGCGAACGCCGAGCACCGGGTCGGTGTTGGTCTTAACGGTCATCCCTTGTTCGGCTTGGCGAATGCAGGATGCGGCGTAAACTCTAGCGCCCACGTCCACCACGCACACCCGGCATACTCCCACCGGATTCTCGTTTTGCTGGTGGCAAAGAGTGGGAATCGGAATACCCAGGCCTCGGGCAGCGTCGAAAATAGTGGTGCCCTTCGGGACCGACACGGATTGGCCGTCGATAGTCAGCTGCACGTGATTTGCAGGAACCGGCGGGCTTGCGACTGCATTTGTACTCATGATTTTTCTAACTCACGATTTTCTAACGCACGATTTTTCTGACTTCACGATGTCCTAACTTACAATTTCCTGGTCTACGTTCTTCTCAGGATCCGTTGAAACAAATCCCCCCGGGACAATGGCGCTGGACGATGTGCTGTTCGACCACGCCCGGGAAATGTTTCAGCACCGAGGCAATCGGAACCGGCACCACCTGTCCCAAGCCGCAGATTGACGCCTGCATCATGGCGGTCGAGAGCTCTTCCAAAACCTTCATGTCATCCTTCGAACTTTGCCCCGCGGTCCAGCCCTTGAGCATCTCAACCATCTTTTGCGATCCCACCCGGCAGGGCACGCACTTGCCGCACGACTCGTTGCGGTAGAAGCGAGTGGCATTGAGCGCCATGTCCAACATGCATCTGCCTTCCGCGCACACTACAATGGCCCCCGATCCAACCATGGATCCCGCAGCCGCAACCGCGTTCCAGTCGAGCGGCAGCTCGGTCATCGACGCCGGCAAGTATCCCGAAGACGGGCCGGAGGGCGCAAAGGCGAGAAGTTTCGCGCCGCCCGAGATGCCACCGGCATTCTGATAGATCATCTCGGTGTAGGTGGTTCCCATCGGAACTTCAAAAATGCCGGGGCGATTCACGTCGCCGCTGATTCCCACAAACTTCATTCCGACCGATCCATTTTTGCCTTGCGCCTTATACCAATCGGCGCCCCGAGCCAGAATCACAGTGGCCAGACAAAAAGTCTCGACATTATTAATGACCGTGGGCTGGTTCCATAAACCATGGGTCACGGGGAACGGAGGTTTGTTGCGCGGCTCGGAACGCTTGCCTTCAATCGCTTCGAGCAGAGCGCTTTCCTCCCCACAGACGTAGCCACCCGGGCTGACAAAAATCTCCAGATCAAAGGCCAAATCGCTGCCGAGAACCCGAGGCCCCAATACACCCAACTGGTAGCAGCGATCGATCTCCTGCTGCAGAACCTCTTTCGGCTCCTCGTATTCATGCCGGATATAGAGAATCCCTTTGCGCGCTCCCGTGACCAGACCGGCGGTGATCATGCCTTCAATCACGAGATAGGGAACGTTCTCCATGATGCCCCGGTCTTTGATGGTGCCCGGTTCGCTCTCATCGGCGTTGCACACGATGTACTTGGTCGAACCGGCCGCGTTACGCACAAATTCCCACTTGTTGGAGGTAGGAAAGCCCGCCCCGCCCATACCTCGCAACCCCGCGGCCTTGAGAGCCGCGAGAATCTCCTGCCAATTCCGGGTGTCGACAAAGCGGCGCACCACCGTATATTGGCCCTGACCCTGGTACGGATCGGAGATCACCGCCATTCGTTCGGCGCTTGCGTGCCTTCCCGGGAGAGGCTTGCCGTTCAGCACGTCTTCCACCATGGTGACCGCGTCGCGGCCGCTCACGTGGGCGTAAATGTTGTCGTTCACCATAATCGCCGGCGCCTGGTCGCACCGGCCGAGGCAGGACACGTCGCGGATCGAAACATTTTTCTCGTCGGCTCCCTGAAACGCGGAGTCGAGAGCGGACCGGACCTTGTCACCGCCGCAAAGGTGGCAGCTCATGTCCGCACAGACGCGCACGTCCACTTTCGGGGGAGGGCTTAGATGAAAATGGGGATAGAAGCTCGCGACCGTATGGATCTGACTGATGGGGACGTTGATCTTGGCGGCGAGCGTCCGGATCTGGTCGGCCGGCAGGTAGCCGAAATCTCGTTGTATGGCCCTCAGTTCTTCAAACACGACTCGCGACACTCCGCATAAATTAGGTGAGGTAAAAACGTACTTAAGATCGCAAGAGCGCAAATGCTACAGCAAAACGGTTTTCATGTCTACACTAGACTGAAACCGTCTCATTTTTAGCGACCTGCGACCCCGCCCGCTGCTTTTGGTTGATTTTTTTTCCCATTCGTCGTATAACCAAGCCCCAACAAAATCACACTTGTGCGGTGATGAGGAAACACGAAGCAAGCACTACGAATACCCGATGAGGAAATAGCAAAATGCGAAAGCAACTGCTAGCGGCCGCCTTGTTGCTGATCGTGCTCCGAGGCGTGGCGGAAACGCAGACTCCTAGCCCGACCGGCCAGGCTGCATTGCAGAAGGTGGACGTAATCCGCGAGGGCGATCAGGTTCGCGTGGAAATCTCGGGCCGTGGCCCGTTACGACCGAAGCTCTCGACACTGGATTCGCCGCCTCGTGTGGTGGTGGCTCTGCCGAATACCGGAATGACCACGACGCAGAGGCACATCGATGTCAACAGCCCTCACGTCAAGGCGGTGCGCATAGGAAACGATGGCCAGACACCCCCCACCACCCGGGTGGTCGTTGATTGTCTCGAGTCATGTCGCTACGAATTGATGCCTGGCAGCGACGATAAAGTTGTTGTACGAGTGTCGGTAGGCGGGGCTCCGGCCCCGGCGACCGCGAAAAACGCGGAAAAGCCCGCGCCCAGTGCCCCGGCGCCCAGTGCCCCGGCGCCCAGTGTTCCGGCTCCCCCGGTTGCGAAAAAGAAGGAAGCGCCAGCAGCGAGCGTTCCGGCCCCCCCGGTTGCGAAAAAGAAGGCGGCGCCCGCAGCGAGCGCTCCGGCTCCGGCCGTCACCGCCAGCAATCAAGCACCCGCACCAAGTTCCGAGAACCCACCTCAGAACACCGAGCCTTCTCCCCCCAGTGCTGCCATGGAGGCTCCGCAAGCGACCACACCGCTTTACGAGCAGAAACCGGTCTCTGCCGGTAAGTACAACGGTCCCGGCGGATGTGCGGCCAGCAGTTGCCATGGCAGCGTGCAACCGAAGTCGACCACCCGAATTCTCCAGAACGAATACACCATCTGGATCGCGCAAGACAAGCATGCCCGAGCTTTTAACGTGCTGCAGAATAACGTTTCCCTGCGTATCGGCCGAATTCTGAATCTCGGCAAACCGCCGGCCCAATCCCCCCGATGCCTGGTATGTCACTCGCTCTATGTCACCCCGGAGCAACAAGCCCAGACGTTCGAACTGGGGGACGGGGTGAGTTGCGAGAACTGTCACGGTCCTGCGTCGGGCTGGCTCGGTCCGCATACGACGAAAAACTGGCCCCATGAGAAGTCAGTCGCGCTCGGCATGTATGACACTCGCAACTTGGAAAGCCGGAGCGGAAAATGCCTGACCTGCCATCTGGGCACGGCCGACAAATTTGTCGATCACGAGATGATCGCCGCCGGTCACCCCGATCTTACGTTTGAGCTGACCTTGTTTACCTTCGTCATGCCGCACCACTGGAAGATGCCGGAAGAGGACAAACCCTGGCGGCAAGTGCAGGCATGGGGCGTCGGTCAGGCGGTGCAACTGCGGGAATCGCTCAACCGGCTGGCACGCCGCGCCAGTGGCGCGAATGGAGCGGTATGGCCTGAGTACGGTGAACTCGATTGTTTTGCCTGCCACCACAGTTTGACCAAGGCCGAGGATAGCTGGCGCCAGGAGCGCGGTTACGCTGGCCGCCGGGCCGGCAATCCGCCGTGGAATGAGTCTCGCGTGGCCGTATTCCGCGATCTGGTCGGGGAGATCAGCCCCAGCTCCAGCAAGCAATTGGACGACGAGGTCTCGCAACTTGCCAGCCTCATGAATCAACTGAGCGGGAATCGGGAACAAATCGCAGCCTCGGCGACGCGAGCTTCGGCCTTCGCCGACCAGTTGGTGAAACAGGTGGACGGTCAGGGCTACGATGGGGCGTTAACGTTGCGTCTGATGCGGCGGGTTGCTGCCGACGGCACCGCCATCTCGATTGAGGGTGAGCGTTCGGCCGAACAGGCGGCTTTCACACTGGACTCGCTGTTCCGAGCCTACAATCAGAATGAAAAGCCAGCCAACGGCGGCGAGACTCGGGCGGCCATCGACGGTCTGTTCGCGCTGCTGCAAAATCCGTCGGCCTATTCGGCGCCCCAGTTTGCCGGTCAAATGAAAAAAGTCAGCGAGGTCCTCGGTCGATAGCGACCGATCGAGGCCGATCACGGTCACTGGCTTTCATGAATCTCGAAGACGTGTGTCTGGTATGGCGCTAGCTTTACGTACAGGCCATTCCGCTCGATCTCCTCGCGTTCCCATCGGTACTCGTTGCCATTCAGCAAGTCGCGGAACACACAATTTCGGCTTCCGCCCACGGCTGCTTTCTGAACTTTCCCCTGAGCCCCTCGATTGCCCAGATTCACCACGATCAGTCTGTGATCGGTCGGGGAATGCCAGCTGTAGGCGATGAGGTCCTGAAATGTGTCGTCTCCGGCAGGCTCGGCTTCGAGAAGCTGCCATTCTCCGGCGTGAAACACGTCCGCGTCCAGACGCAGCACCTTTTCATACAATTCCCGCAGCTCGCGATCGTCGGCGTCGGGCCGCGCCTGGTCGAGCGGCATAGGCACGAACGTCTGCGCGCCGCTTAGTTGGCCGTGATGGTAAAAACGCATCCCCGGCAGCGTCGCCAGAAGAGTCACCACGGCGGCGATTCTTTCACGCGGGAAAACGGCGGCGCAGCGCGGCTCGTCGTGGTTCTCGAGAAAGCGCGCCATTTTGCTTTGGTACCGTAGGTCGGCGCGCAAGTGGTCGCGAACCTCGCCAGCGGACCCATCCCGCAGCCGATCGTACAAGCGCTTATCGTACGTGAACTTGAACCCCAGTTCCTGCATCCTCCATTCCATGTCCCAGTAAACCTCCGCCAGCCACACCAGGTCCGGCAACGCCCGCGTGGCCTCCTGCCAAAACTCGGTGGCCGGCGCCTGCCACGATGTAAGAAATTTTCCCCAGGTTCGGTTGAAAATTTCGTTGGTGACGAGCATCGCCATGTCGCAGCGCACGCCATCGCAATACTGAGCGATGTTTTTCAGGATCCCGATCATGCCCTGGCGGCAATCGGGATTGAAGTAGTTGAGCTGGGCGACGTCCGACCATGGTGCAAAATACGGATCGCGTCCGCGGGCGACGAATAGATTCTCATCCTCTGCCAACGCAACCTTTTCTCTCTCAACCAGGTAGAAGGCCGCCGGATCGCGTCGGAAATCTTCTTCGCTGCCCTGGATGTAGCGGTCCGGATGCTGGGTGATCCAGCCATGATCGAATCCGGTGTGGTTCGGTACAAAATCGAGAATCAACCCCAAGCCTCGCCTTCGCAGCTGGTTGTGTGTCTCGCTCAAGCCTTCCGCGGTCGCGATGCGAGGGTCCGGGCTGTAGTCCTGGATCGAGAAAGGCGACCCAACCACGTCACGCATTTTCCAGCCCGGCAATGCGGAATCGAAATTCGGAAAATTCCGGGGATCGGTGCGAAAGATTCGCCGGCCAATCAAACTCCGTCTCCACACCCCCATCAGGTAAACAAAATTGAATCCAAGGTCGGCAAGACGGTCCCATTCTTCAGTGGGTACATCCTGCAGGGTTAGATCGCGGCCGTGCTTGACGGAGAGTTCCTCGAGCCACACCCAGGTGTTGATCTCGTACAAATGCGGGTGGGCACGGTAGGAGAGCTTGCTCGGCCGTTCTCGACGAGGGCTTGGTGTCATGTTGGGTGTTCCTCCCAGCCAATCAATCAGCCCTGAGAGTGTACTCGTATCTGCGCCCCGCCCGTTTATTTTTTAATTTTTCTGGAACCGGTCCCGAGCGATCGAAGGAGCTCGAAGAAAGTTGCTGAACGAATTCGCCGGACTTCGGATACAATTTCGCCCTCGTGGTTTGCGCCCCGCGTCGTCTCGACAAGGCCTGGGAGCGCAAGGAGGAAAATTTGGTCAATCGCAAGCAGCAGCCGGAACCTTCCGCAGAGACGCCTAACGCCCCGCCCACCAAGGAACATGCCCGCCTAGCGGAACCACACCTCGGCAGGGTTCCACCCTGGCGCAAATGGGGACCTTACGTCAGCGACCGGTCCTGGGGCGGCGTGCGCGAGGACTACAGCGCCGATGGGAACGCCTGGGATTTTCTCCCGCACGATCATGCGCGCAGCAAAGCCTACCGCTGGGGTGAGGACGGCATTGCCGGAATCTGCGACCGTTACCAGTTGCTGGTGTTCGCTTTGGCGTTTTGGAACGGCCGCGATCCCATCCTGAAAGAGCGTATGTTCGGACTCTCCTGCAATGAAGGAAATCACGGCGAGGACACCAAGGAATACTGGTTTCACCTTGATAACCTTCCCACTCACAGTTATATGCGTCTGTTGTACAAATACCCGCAAAGAGAATACCCGTACGGGCGCTTGATCGACGAAAGCCGCGGCCGCGGCACAGGATCTGAATTTGAGCTGCTCGATACGGGCATCTTCGATGACGATCGTTATTTCGATATCTTCATCGAGTACGCCAAAGCGTCGCCGGAGGATATCTGCATCCGCATCGAAGCCTTCAACCGGGGTCCCGACGCCGCCGAACTGCACATCCTGCCCCACTTATGGTTCCGTAACACCTGGGCTTGGACCGACCCGCCGACCGGCAAGCCCACGATTCAGGCTGGCCCAGCCGAGAAACACCAACTGTTGCTGGTGGCCGATGATTCGACCGCCAAGCCGCTTGAGAACATTCAATTGAAATACGCTCTCGGCCGGCGCTACCTGTATGCCTCCACAGGCGGCGATCTGCTGTTTACCGACAACGAGACCAACGCCTCACGCCTTTTTGGCCCGTCCGCGATCAACCGTTCTCCCTACGTGAAGGACGCGTTTCATCGCTACATCGTGAACGGCGAGGACACGGTCAATCCGCAGCCACTCGGGACCAAGGCCTGCGTCCACTACCGCGCGCAAGTGGCGGGGGGAAGTTCGATTGTCGTGCGGCTGCGCCTGACCGACAAGGAAATGGCCAATCCCCTCCACGACGTGGACCAGGTGGTGACAGAACGAAAGCAGGAAGCGGACGAGTTCTACGAAGTCATCCATCCTCCGAAAGCGACCGAGGAAGAGAAAATGATTCAACGGCGCGCCTTCGCGGGCATGTTGTGGACCAAACAGATCTACCTGTTCGACGTCCAACGCTGGCTGGAGGGCGATAGCTTTCCTCCGCCCGAAGGCCACAAGAAGATTCGCAATATCCATTGGCGCCATTTGAACTCGATGCGGGTCCTCACCATGCCCGACAAATGGGAATTCCCCTGGTTTGCCTCCTGGGACTTGGCCTTTCAGTGCACCACCATCGCCCTGGTCGATCCGGAGTTTGCCAAGGAGAATCTCCTGGCCATGCTGTTCGAACAGTTCCAGCATCCGAACGGGCAGATCCCGGCCTATGAATGGGAGTTTTCCGACCTGAACCCGCCCGTGCACGCCTGGGCTGTCTGGCGCGTCTATCAGAATGAAAAGGTGCGTACCGGCAAAGGAGATACGGCTTTTCTTGAAAAGTGTCTGCACAAGATGCTGATGAACTTTGCCTGGTGGGTCAATCGCGTCGACAGTACCGGAAACAACGTCTTTGAAGGCGGGTTCTTGGGGCTCGACAACATCACCGTAGTCGACCGCAGCGAGAAGCTTCCCGGAGGTGCGGTCCTCGAGCAGTCCGACGCCACCGGCTGGATGGGTTTTTTCTGTCTTTACCTGATGCGGGCAGCCCTCGAACTGACCAAGTTCGATAAAGCCTACGAGTTGCTCGCCACCAAGTTCTTTGAGCACTTCATCTACGTGGGCGCGGCCATGAGTAAGATGGGCGGCCGCGACTATCAGCTTTGGGATGAGCAGGACGGCTTTTTTTACGACGTTCTCCGGCTGCCCAACGGGGATTTCAAGAAATTTCGTCTGCGCTCCATGGTTGGCCTGATCCCGCTCTATGCGACCGAGGTGCTCGAGCGGGAAGACTTGGATCCTCATCCTGAATTTCTCGGAAACGTCGAATGGTTTATCAAGAATCGTCAGGACCTGGTGAAGAACACTTGCTACTCGGTCGATGGCCAACGGTACGTGCTGTCGATCGCGCACGCCGGCCAATTTGCCCGGGTTTTAAGATACATCTGTGACCCCAACGAATTCCTCGCCCCGCACGGGCTGCGCAGCCTTTCGAAGTATCACGAGCAGCATCCGTTCTGCTTCGGAAGAGAATGCGTCGGCTACGAGCCCGGGGAATCGAGCGTGCGCATCAAGGGTGGAAATTCCAACTGGCGCGGCCCGTTGTGGTTTCCGACGACCTACCTGTTGATTCGTTCTCTGTTGAAGTTCAACCGGGCGCTCGGCCCCGATTTCGCGGTCATCACACCCGGCAGCACCGGCCAACCCGTCACGCCGCTCGCGGTAGCGGCGGAAATTGCCGATCGCATGATCGGTTTGTTCCGCAGGGATGAGCAAGGGCGCCGTCCTTGCTTCGGCCACTACCGCAAGTTCCAGGAAGATCCCCACTGGAGGGATTACTTGCTGTTCAACGAGTACTACCATGGAGACACCGGCCAGGGCCTCGGGGCCAGTCATCAGACGGGCTGGACCGGCACGGTGGCGAACTTGATCGACGAGTGGCGTCGCTGATGCTTCGCAGGCGCCTCATCTCCGCGGGAATCCTGTTCTTCACCCTGGTCACGGTGAGTGTGACCGGCTATCGGCTGCTCGGCGGACCCTCCGTCACCTTTCTGCAAGCGCTCTACATGGCGGTCATCACGCTCGCCGGCGTCGGTTATGGAGAAATTGTAGAGACCGCCCACAACCCGGCGCTGCGCGTGTTCAACATGGTGGTGGTGCTGTTCGGTGTGGCCGTAACTGTCTATGTGTTTTCCGTGGTGGCCGCCTTCCTGGTCGAGATCGAAGCGACAAATCCGTTTTGGAGACGCAGAATGCAGAAACGAATCAGCCAACTGAGGGGGCACTCCATCGTCTGCGGCATCGGAGATACCGGGCGCTATGTGATCGAGGAGATGCATCGGACCGGGACGCACTATGTAGTCGTCGATCTCCACGAGGAGTCAATCAAGAAAGTGAGCGTGACCCACCCTGACCTGTTTCATGACATGATGTACGTCGTCGGCGACGCGACCGAGCAGGAAACTCTTGGCAAGGCGGGCCTCGAACATGCCAAGGGCCTGGTGACCGCGCTTCCCGGGGATAAGGACAACCTGGTTGTGACCGTGATTGCACATCAGGCATTCCCCAATCTGCGCATCGTCTCCCGAGCCTCTGACCTGAAGTTTGCCGACCGCATGGCGCGGGCTGGCGCCCAAGCCACCGTCTCCCCGAGTCACATTGGCGGACTCAGAATGGCAAGCGAACTGATCCGCCCCCATGTCGTCGGATTTCTGGATCTGATGTTGAAAGACCAGTCGCAAACCCTGCGCGTCGAAGACATCGAGATCGATACTGGTTCGCCCTGGGCGGGTAATCCCTTAAGCGAGATCGGGATCCAGTCCAAACATAACCTCTTGGTGCTGGCAGCAAAGAGCGCGGGAGGGGTATCAGGCCCCAAGCTATGGGTGAATCCTCCGGATAAGTTGGTGATCCAGGCCGGCACCGCAATCATTGTTATGGGCGATGTTAAAGATATTCACAAGGCGCGCCAGGAAGCCAAATCCGGCATAACTGCTTGAAAACCGGGGCAAGACAGCTTACCATTGGCCCACTTGCTCGGGGTGCGACCCAGACCCTTCGTGACGATCCAGCCGCGATTGGAGCCCGAACGAAGCCCCGCAGGGTGACTGCACCGGTAGAGAAGGTACTGATGTTAGGACTCGTTTCGGAACACTCTTAATCGAAGCTTTCTCTATGACTCCGGCCGAAAGTTCATTAAGTTCATCGCAAGTGCTCGAGATGGCCCATGTGTTGTTCCTGGACATCGTAGGGTTCTCTTTGCTGCCGATGAGCGAAGAACGGCAACTGCTGCGGGACCTTCAGAAATTCGTCCTGGGCACCTCTGAAGTTGCTCGTGCCCAGAAAAAGAATTGGCTGATTTCGCTGCCGACCGGCGATGGCATGGCCTTGGTCTTCTTCGGTGACGTGGAAGCCCCGGTGCGATGCGCCTTGGAACTGAGCCGAACTCTGGCAACCTCGGCCCCGAAAATCAGCCTCCGCATGGGAGTGCACACCGGACCCGTTTACCGGGTCGCGGACATCAATTTCAATAGCAACGTCGCGGGGGGCGGAATCAATGTAGCCCAACGCGTAATGGACTGCGGGGATGGAGGACACATCCTGGTTTCCGCTACCGTGGCCGAAGTTCTCCGCGAGATCGGGAACTGGTCGGACAGCCTGCATGACCTCGGTGAAGTACGGGTGAAGCATGGGCTCAAGCTCCGCATGTCGAACCTGTACGGCGAGGGATTTGGCAATCCGAAGATTCCGACCAAGGTGAAACCAGATAGTCTGCCCAAGACCAAAGAAGACAGTCCGCAAAGGGTCAAAGAAGAGAGCCCGGGGAAGGCGCAAGGAAACAGTCTTGCGCCCGAAGCGGCGCCGGCGCCGAACGCGACCGATTCGATGATCAATCGGGCGGTTTCGCACTACCGCATCCTGAGAAGCCTGGGGGGTGCGGGCAAGTGCGGTGTCTATGAAGCTCAGGATCAGCACCTCGGAAGACGAGTCGCCTTGAAGTTTCTCCCTCAGGACCTGGCGTCCAACCCTTCTTCGGTGGAGCGGTTTCAGCAGGAAGCGCGAGCCGCTTCGCTGTTGAACCACCCCAATATTTGCGCGGTGCACGATGCTGGCGACTTCGAGAACCGATACTTCATCGTGATGGAGCTTTTGCAAGGGGAGACCCTGAAACGCTTGATTGCCCGAAAGCGACTGAGCGCGGAGGAGATCGTGCAGCAGGGCGTCCAAATCGCGGACGCTCTCCATTGTGTCCATTCGCAGGGAATCGTCCACTGCGACATTCGACCCTCGAACATCTTTGTCACTGAGCCCAACCGCATCAGAATCCTGGACTTTGGATTAGCGAAGTTTACTTCCGCCAGACCCCGTTCTGCGGAAATGAAGGCAACCCTCGCCTCTGCAATTCAGTTTTCCGTTCCAATGGCCCACGAGACCAGCCCGGGCTTGCTCGGCAACGGGCAGTGGGTTGGGACTGTTTCCTACATGTCACCGGAGCAGGCGCGCGGTCTGCAATTGGATCCTCGCACGGATCTGTTCTCCTTCGGTGTCGTGTTGTACGAGATGGCCACCGGCATACAGCCTTTTCGCGGTGATACCTCGGCTGTGATTTTTGACGCGATCCTGAATCGTGAACCGGTTTCTCCTGCCAGCTTGAACCCCAAGCTCCCGCCGGAACTGGACAGAATCATTTGCAAGGCGCTCAGCAAGGATCCCAGTTCGCGTTACCAGTCGGCGCTCGAGATGAGAATGTTTCTCGAGCGGACTCTGGCCACTCCCCGAGTGGTGCCTGCCCCGGTTCCCGTGAGCGTACCGGTCCCGGCAAGCACTCCTGTTCCAGCGAGCGTGCCGGTTCCCGCAAACATTCCTGTTCCCGGGAACGTCCGAGGTCTCTCAGCCGAGAGCAAAAGGGCAAAACCGGGCGAAGTTGCGCTTTTGTATAAACGAAATTCCCCCGAGGACGAGCAAGTTCTCCGGCTGCTTGAAGAAGAACTGCGGAAAATCGGCTATCCCGTTTTTGTCGACCGGCACTTACAAGTTGGAATGGAATGGGCGCGGGAGATCGAACGCCGGGTCAGCAACGCTTACGCGGTGGTGGTGCTGCTCTCCTCCGCAGCAGTCAACAGCGAAATGCTCGCCCACGAGGTGCAGATCGCACATGATTCGGCGCAGAAGACCGGGAAACCGCGCCTTCTACCCATCCGCATCAACTTTGACGGCACGCTCCCGAGTCCGCTCGCCGCGATCCTCGATGAAATACAGTACGCGCAATGGAAAGGGCCCCAGGACAACCCCTCCCTCATCGCCGAGATTACAGAATCGCTCGAGGGTTCTCAGAAAACCGGTTCTCGTAAAGTCCCGCTCGAAGCGGTTGGTGGTGCGGTACCGGTCGATTCGCGTTTCTATATCGTGCGTCCAACCGACGAAGAATTTCACCAGGCACTGCAGCGGAAAGACAGCATCGTTCTGATCAAGGGTGCCCGTCAGATGGGCAAGAGTTCCCTGATGGCGCGCGGCTTGCAAGAGGTGCGCAAGGCCGGGTCCAAAGTCATTCTCACCGACTTTCAGAAACTCAACGGCTCCCACCTGGAATCGGTGGAAAAGCTGTTCCTGGCGTTGTCAGAGTGGATTGCGGAACAACTCGACATCGACGTGGTTCCAGCCGAAGTTTTCAACCCGCGGCGCGGGCCGAGCATGAATTTCGAACGCTTTCTCAAGCGCGAGATTCTCGGGAAGATCTCGGGATCGCTCGTCTGGGGTATGGATGAAGTGGACCGCCTGTTCAGTTGCAACTTCGGCAGTGAGGTTTTCGGATTGTTTCGTTCGTGGCACAACGAGCGCTCGCTTGATCCGAGTGGTCCTTGGCAGAATCTCACCCTCGCGATTGCCTATGCGACCGAGGCCCACATGTTCATCACCGACATGAATCAGTCGCCGTTTAACGTCGGTACGCGCCTGGTGTTGGCCGATTTTACTCCCCAGCAAGTGGAGGAGCTGAACAAACGATACGGCTCTCCTTTGAAAGATAAGCGGGAACTCGACCAGTTCTACGACCTGGTAGGAGGGCAACCCTACTTGACGCGGCGCGGCTTGCACGAATTGGCTTCCCGCAACCTGCGTTTCCCGGATTTTGCGGTCCAAGCCGTCCGCGACGAGGGTCCGTTTGGAGATCATCTGCGGCGACTGCTGGTTTCACTCGCCGGAGACGCTGCTCTTTGCAACTCCGTGCGCGAGATGTTATCGGGCGGGCACAACACCCCGGTCGATCTGTTTTATCGCCTGCGGACTTCGGGCTTGGTGACTGGAGAATCGGCGAAAGAAATGAGGCCTCGCAGCAAACTCTATGAGACGTATCTGGGGCGCCACCTGCTGTGATCGACCCCCGGAGGCGTTTCTAAACCCAGGTCCTCTCCAAAAACTTTCTAGGTTTTGTTTAGCATCGCGAGCGGCCTCGCGCTCCGCGAGTTTGTCCGCCACCTCGCTCGCCGAAGCGCCGCTGAACCCGGAGCGATCGACGGGAGATTCAATCGGCGTCGATTGCCTTCAGGGAATGTCCCGAGCCATGCTGCACGTCTTCACAAGATTCCCGATTGGATAATCCACTTATCGCCTTGTTTCACGAGCTTCAACGTAAAGGCACTCGAGGAGCTCAAAGCTCCGGATCGAGTGCTCTTGCCCTTGACGCTGGCGAAGGTGCCTTGAATTTCGGGCTCCTCGGGGTCAAGTTTCAGTTTCGGCGGCTCCTGCGAACGGAAAGAGTCGCGATAGGCTTTCTTAACCCCCTCCGGGCAGTTGGGGTAAAGCTCTTCGATACCATTCAAATCCTTCTTGTTGTACGCATCCTCGTAACGGTGAAGCACGCTGAGAACGGCTTCTTTGTTCTGGAGCTGAATCAGTTTCTGACGAGCCGGCTCCGCGTACCCACTCTTGGGGTATTCGGTCAAGACGGCTTGCAACAGCTCACTGTTGTTCGCCTTCATGGCGGCCATATATCCTTCTTCTTCTTTTTGCAAATCCGCGATCAACCCGCGCGCCTCGTTCGTGTGTTGCCCCTGCGGGTGGGTCTGGAGGAATTCACCGAGCGATCTGAGGTCCGCCCGGTTTACGTTCTTCCAATCGAGATCTTCGATCCGGTTTCGGACTTGCGTGGCGTTCTTGCTGTCTGGGTACTTCTGCAGGTATTGCCGTAGCTGAGCCGGATCTGTCGATGCGGCAATCGCATCGTAGGCCGCCGCCTCGGCGCCCGAGGCCACGGAGGTGTCCGGATGCATGGTGACATCGACCGTGGTGGTGCTGCCCGAAACTAACGTTATTTCCTCGCGCGCAGCCAGGTATCCCGCCTTCTCGAGTTCGATGGTATGAGTTCCGGGGCCGGCCTCATGGACAAATGTTCCGTCCGCTTTCACCACACCAACCTCTTTGCCATCGACGCGGACCATCGCGCCGGGCAGTCCGGCCCTCACAGAAAACTGAGGCGCCACTTCGCGCTCCAGCTTCAAGGTAATCGGCGTTTCAGAATTCTTAGCCACTAGCACCGAAGTCGCGATCGGGCGGAATCCCGGTTTCTCGAGGCGAATGTTGTAGGACGCGGGGGGAAGCGGGATGCGAAGCTCGCCCGTGCTCGAGGTTCGTCCGAACTGAAAATTATCAACCAAAACGATGACATCGGGCTGACCGGTGCGCAGCAGGATCCCTTCGATCTGGCTCTGCTCGCCAGCGACCGGGATACGGGAGGAAGCCCAAAAAACCGGCGGATCCTGGTTCTTGAAGTGAGGCATGGCGACGGTATTTTGCGCGAGGTACAGAGTTCTGTAAGCGAGCAGCATCCCGATCAGAACAAGCGGCAGGGTGATCGCTAATGCCCTCTTGAGTCCGCGCTTATACGCCACTCGTTGCCGGCGTATTTCCGCGCCCGGCATATTCGAAATCACCCAGTCGTGGTTGAACACCTCCTTATAAACGCGGCTGCGAACTTTGAGTATGCCGTGATCGACCCGGGTAATTCCGGAGAGACGCAGCACCGAGATCAGGGGGTTGGTTTCGTCGTCTTTCACCGCCTTGCCGTCGAGAATCTGCTCGTAGATGGTGAGCAGGCCCGGAGTGTCCACCTCGCTGCGCAGCATGCGCTCGCGCACGAAAAGCAGGTTGTCATCCCGATCGCGCGCCCGGCTGGAGAGGAAAAGTTCCCGGCACAGCCGATCGACGGCGGAGACATTGCGGACCGTGGTCTCTTGCGCCACGGCCTGGCAGAGGCGCTGGGTGAGGTACGGATGACCGCCCGTCCAGTAAATGATGCGCCGCAGGATGGCCGAACCGGCGCCGTCATCGGTTCCTAATCCCTGCACCAGCGGCATCGCTTCCTGCTCGGTGAAATCGGTGAGCTCAATTCTCCGTCCAATGTTGAACGGCGTAGTTCGCGTATCGCGAATCAAATCCGACGGAGTAGCGACCCCGAGCAGGCAGAACGTCAGCCGCTCGATCTCCGGATCGGAAGGCCGTCGGTTGAAGCATTCGCGGATCCCGGCAAAAAATTCATCGGTCGAGAAAGGGAGACTGCGGACGGCGTCAATCTCGTCCACGAAGATGACGACCCGGCCTTCCCTCGCCGGCAGGATGACATCGGAGATCACCCGCATAAAACGCCGCATGGGGCCGAGTTGCGGGAAGCGGTGCCAGCAATCCTCAACCTCGTCCTCCAGCCGGAATTGCTGACCGGCGCGTTCAAGCAGCCCGTTGTACCACTGCTCGGCCGTCAGATTCTGGCCGAGACTGGTCAGGTCAAGCACGGCAACCCGCGAACCGTTTTCGCGCAGGCGGGCCGCGGTTCGTACCATGAGCGAAGACTTGCCCATCTGACGGGCGGTGAGGACATAGCAGATCTCTCCCGCCTGCAGCGACCGGTAGAGCGTCTGATCGGCCGCGCGCTCAATGTAGGAAAGCGCGTCCCCGCGAAGGGTTCCGCCTACAACGAAGAAACTGGCAGGTAGCGTCTCAGGCATGGGAGCTCAGATCAAATGGCGGCCCAGGTACTGCTCATAGAGTTGGCATCGCAGCTTCATCTCCCGGGCGCTTTCGCCGGCCATGATGCCTGAACTTCTCAAACGGTAAAACGTGTCAGTGGACGAGGAATGCTGCCCGCTAAGGACGCCCCGCACAACTTCGGAGAGCACGGGATCCTGATTCAGGGAGACAAAGATTCTCCGCAAATGGTCACCGTACGGACCCTCGTCGCGGGCCGCGCCTTCGGCGAAATCGAGAAACGATAGGCCGCGTTCGGCCATCTGGTGCAATCCGCGCTGGGTCAGGAACGGTTGCCCGCCAAGCAGCGAGAAAAACAGCTCCAACTCGTTCTCGTTGCGGAGCGGGCTGCCGTAGCGCTGATTCAGTTGCCGTACCTGCTCGAGCGTGAAGTCGGCCAGCACCAGGCGCGTACCCACGTTAAAGGGCGACTGATTCACGTCCGTGATGAACAGGTGAGCCTCGCTCGCATAGGCAATGGCGAGCGAGAGATTCTGCCACGGTCCGGAAGGATCGAGCGAACGTTCGTTGTGCCAGGAGCGAAACAGCCCGAAAACTTCGCTGCCAAAGGGGCAAGAGAACAGACGGTCGACCTCGTCCATGCCCCAGACCAGCCGGCCACTGATCTTGCCGAGAATCTCGCGCCGGAGAAAGCGCTCGAAATTCATGCTCGGCCCGCGCCGCGCCGCCCAGCCGTCCTCGGGGATCACATCCAGATCCAACTGCTCGGCAATCGCCTGCGCTAAACAAAGGAACAGAGTTTCCACCGATCGCAGGTGTTCTGAATTCAACTTCTGGAAGTCGGTGAGTACGACCCGGGCTCCGGCTATGCGTGCCTGTTGCAGGCCGCGCGCCATGAGCGAGGTCTTGCCCATCTGCCGGGCTCCCTTGAGCAGCACGATGCTGTCGTTGCGAGCCACCGCCGAATAGAACTCCTGGTCGGTCGGTCGGACGATGTAAAACTTGGAATCGAGCGGCAGGGCTCCTCCGACCGGTTCGAGGTTGGGCCTGCGGCGAAACGCCTCCGGCGGAGCCTGGAGCGCTTTTGTCAGCTCCGCCACAATCTGGTCATTGTCCGAAGGATTATTCCAGAGAGCGTAATTGAGACCGTCGAGCGCGGCATGCAGGGGGTCCGGAAATTCCGACTGAAACTGAACTCGCACCGGCAAAAGGCGCGGCTTGCCGCCTTGCCGTTCTGAGAACGAGTGCGCCAGCTGAACCTCGTACGAAAGCATCTCGCTTTGCACCGAGGACGCCGACAGCAACGGGACCACCGCGTCTGCGGACCCGATTTTGTTCTCGATCTCGTGGGCCCAGTCCACCCCGACCGCCAGGTGCCGGTCCACAAAAACGCGACAACCCTGACCCGTCAACTTTTCCTCCAGGGCTCGCATGATTTGTTCGTCGGGCTGCACATTACGCCGGTAGAGCACGACCACCTGGGGTTGTTTCGCTTTCGCTTCAGGCTCGCGCGCGGGCACTCCCGGAGCGGATACGGCCACGCTCGGGCTCGAGCGCGTGGTCAGACGGCGCAACTCCGCTCCCAGGTCGGCGGCCGACTGGTAGCGCGTTTCGCGACGCTTGTCGAGCGCGCGCGCGATGATGCGATCCACCTCCGGCGAGACCTGCAGGTTGATGCTCATGGCAGGAGCCTGCGGGCGATTCAAGATCGAGTCGAATACGACCGCCGAGGTCTCGCCCCGGAAGGGAAGGATGCCGGTCGCCATTTCATAGAGCACCACTCCGAACGAGAACAGATCCGTGCGATGATCGAGCACTTCGCCGCGCGCCTGCTCCGGAGACATGTAAGACACCGTGCCCATGAATTCTCCCGGCCCGGTGAGATCCTGCTGCGTAGGCTCATCGTCACCGATCGAGCCAAGCGGTGCCCGTTCGCCGCGGTCGCGGCCGGTCAGCTTCGCCAAACCAAAATCAAGAATCTTGATCCGCTCGCGCTCGATGACAAACAGGTTGGCAGGTTTGATGTCGCGGTGGACAATCCCGCGCTTATGCGCCGCTGCCAGGCCGTCCGCGATCTGGATTCCAAACGCAACCATCTGCTCTGCGGGCAGCAAGCCGGATAGAATCGTCTGCCGCAGGTTCCTTCCTTCAAGAAGCTCCATCACGATATAGTGGCAGCCCGCATGTTCACCGACATCGTGAACAGTACAGATATTGGGATGGTTCAAAGAGGAAGCGGTGCAGGCTTCCCGCTGAAAGCGCTCGACCGCAGCCGGGCTGTTCGAAAACTTCTCCGAGAGCAGTTTGATGGCGACATGGCGCCCGAGGCGTACGTCTTCCGCCTCGTACACGACTCCCATCCCTCCCTTACCCAGTTTACGCACGATGCGATAGTGGGAAATCGTTTCGTTGATGATCCCGCCGCCGGGCCGGTCTTTGTCATTCTGAGGCTGAATTGTCGCTGCCATAACGGATCCCACAAATCTGGCGAGGCTGGCGCCGGGGAGAGGTATCGCAAAGCGCTAGGCGCAATCCCGGCCTGCGGTTGGACTCAATTGGCCGTGCCGGCGAATCGGGAACGATAACCCAAGCCCACACTCCCCATCGATAGGCTTACGCGGAACGAATTATGCCACATTCGTAGCCTCCACCCAAGCACGGAATGATGCCCGGTTCTCGGTTCCGCCGATCGGGCGATTAAAAGCGCCAGTGCGAAAAGATTTGTTTGACAACGCCCGGTCCCTGGTCTAAAACTGGGGCCTCGCGCGGATTGCCAAGCCCGACGCTGACAAGACCCTTCCCCACCCGAGATACTCCGTTCCGCCAAACGGGCCCTGGTAAAGGAGTGCGATGAGGACGAGCATGAGAACTGCACGATTCGTCACGGCAGTCTTGTTGCTGGGCGGCTTTGTTTTCTTGACCCGGCCGGGCACGGCGCAGTCGGTATACGGTCAGGTTTGGGGGCGTTTGACCACCGCCGCTGGCACCCCCGTCTCCGGGGCATCGGTCACCGTCACCTCCGCCCAGACCGGAGCGCGCGCCCGGACAAAGACCGACGCCGGGGGATATTTCACCATCAGCAATCTGACGTCCGATCTGTACCAGATTGAAGTCCAGGCCGATGGCTTCAAGCGCGTCGAAGCCACAGTTGCGGTCAACGCGGATTCGACCACGACCGTCGATTCGATCCTGCAGGCGGGCGATCCGAATCTGGTCGCAGCCTCAAGCTCGGCCAGCGGCAGCGCGCTGAAACTGGACCGAACCGATGTCTCGACCCTGTTCGATACCCAGACCGTCGAGGACCTTCCCCTTCTCGACCTCAATGTAACGGAACTGCAGTCGCTCGTACCCGGCGCGGCGCGCGGCCAACTCTTCATACCGGCCAATCAGAATCCCCAGGGTGGAGAGCCGGTTAACGTGAACGGGCAGCATTTCAGCGGCAGCGCCTTCCAGATCGACGGCACCGAAG
>Ga0302325_10001393_pt1 | contig 61728 bp, 53 predicted proteins | sample Palsa_T0_2_FD_201948 | JGI IMG/M metagenome (GOLD analysis project Ga0302325, IMG submission 201948) | Peat permafrost microbial communities from Stordalen Mire near Abisko, Sweden - Palsa_T0_2 | ecosystem: Environmental > Terrestrial > Soil > Palsa > Peat permafrost | place: Sweden: Abisko...
GCAATCGTGACACTCGCTCATGGCTTCTTGGCTTTCCCAGCGTTCTTCGAAGGTGTCCGAAGCATCAGGTGCGCGGCGGTTTCCCGTCGCAGCGCGACTTCCGATCCGTCCACCCGATAAACGCGCGGCTCTCCACCGGGCCCGCTGCGCGCCGGAACGATAGTGTGGCCCGGCAGGAAACCCAGCTCCATCAAGCGGCGCGCGATGTCTTCGGGAACGTCCAGACGATCAAGAACTCCCGATTCGCCTTGGGGCAACTGGGCGAGCGTCTTGGGTACGAATGGGCCTTTTGGCACACTGCGCGGGTCGTTCTTGACACTCAGTTGCATCTTAGAACCAGTATCCGGGGATCTCTTTTGCACGTCAAGGTCCTGGAGTTTTGCTGTTGCTACTCGCCTTCAACTGAGTATAGCGGACCTTTTCAGTCGTAGATACGATTTTCTGCAAGAAAATTCATTGGCAACTACATTGACAATAGCACACTAATATTTTATACTTTAGTTGAAGTCAGATATAGGAGATAACACTATGCCAATCGTCAAATACAACCCCTTCACCGATACCGAGGATTTTCCCACCGGGCTGCGCGTGTTTCAGGACACGATCAACCGCCTGATGAGTGACCAAGCGACCTCTCGGCCGTGGGCGCCTGCCGTCGATATCTTGGAGACAGAGAACGAGTTAATTTTGAAAGCCGATGTCCCGGGCGTCGATCTGAAAGACATCGACATCCAGTTGGAAAACGGCACCCTGACGCTGCGCGGCGAGCGCAAGCTGGAGCGGGACGAGAAAAACAAGGGCTTCCATCGCATGGAGCGCAGCTACGGTTCTTTTGCAAGGTATTTCACAGTGGCGGATACCGTGGACGCCGAGCACGTGAAGGCAGATCTTCACAACGGTGTTTTATCGGTAACGCTGCCCAAAAAGGAAATCGCAAAACCGAAGACTATCAAAGTGCAAGTCAACAACAACTGAAGTTTGGCAGACCCCGGGGGCGGCGAACAACGTCGCCCCGCCATTTTCCTCCGTCGTTCCTCCTCGCGCGATAATCAAATAGCTGGTGCTTCCATGAACGGTCTCAAGACTGCGTTTCTGTTGGGAACCCTCGGCGCGCTGCTGCTTTTCGGCGGCGAGATGTTGGGCGGCCGTAACGGGCTTTACATCGCGCTCGCGATTGCCGTCGCGACGAATTTCTTCGCCTACTTTTTTTCCGACAAGATGGCGCTGTCGATGTACTCGGCTCAGCCGATCACACCCAACCAAAACCCGGACGCTTACGCGCGCGTGTTTCCCCTGGTCCAAAGCCTGACCCAGCGCATGGGACTGCCGATGCCGAAGCTGTGGCTGATTCCGGACGAATCACCCAACGCGTTCGCCACCGGCCGGAACGCCCAGCACGCCTCGGTTGCGTTCACCGCCGGAGTTTTGCGTTTGATGAACAATCAGGAACTGGAAGGCGTGGTGGCGCACGAGCTGGGCCACGTCAAGAACCGCGATATTTTGACCAGCTCGGTGGCGGCCACGATCGCGATGGCCATCACGTTTCTGGCGCGCATGGCGTTTTGGTTCGGCGGCCGGCGCGACGACGAAGAAGAAGGCGGCGGATGGGCGGGACTGGTGATGCTGATCCTGGCGCCCTTCGCGGCCATGCTGATCCAGATGGCCATCTCTCGAACGCGCGAATATTCCGCGGACGAGACCTCGGCTCACGTGACCCACAATCCGGATGAGCTGATCTCGGCGCTCACGAAGCTGGAGACCTGGTCGAAACAGATCCCGATGGCGGAGACGAATCCCGCCACGGCTCATCTGTTCATCATCAAGCCGTTTACGGCCGGCGGATTGACGCGGCTCTTCTCTACGCATCCTTCCACCGAGGATCGTATCGCGCGGCTCAAGGCGATGCGGTAGTCGCTAGCGCGACTCGATAAACTGGACAATTGCACACCGTCCGAGTCAACCGAAAAGCGGCCGATCGTATTGCCGCCGGTCATCCCTGGATTTTTTCGAGCGACATTCTCGATCGCGGGAAGGCGGAGGCGGGCGACGCCGTTAAAGTAATCGATCCGCGGGGCGCCGCGCTTGGAACCGCGCACTATAGCGACACGTCGCAAATCTCACTGCGTCTGCTCGACCGGCGCGTTCGCGCCATCGATCGCGCGTTCTTTCTCGAGCGCATCGTCAACGCGGAAGCCTTTCGCAAGCGCGTGGTGACCGATTCGAACGCCTACCGGCTGGTGCACGGAGAAGCCGATCAATTGCCCGGCCTGGTGATCGATCGCTATGGCGACTATTTCACGCTGCAGACCCTGGATCAAGGCATGCATCGCGCCCAAGCCGACATCGTGAGTTGCCTGGTGGAACTTTTCGCTCCCGCCGGTATCGTGGAACGCAACGATGTCGCGGTGCGCAAGCGCGAGGCGCTGCCGCTCACCGCGGGCGTATTGACCGGCGACGTTCCCGTCGAAGTCGCGATCGAAATGAACGGCCTCGAATTACGCGCCGACCTGCTGCGCGGCCAAAAGACCGGCATCTTTCTCGACCAGCGGGAAAACTACATCGCCGCAGCCCGCCATGCCCGTGGACGCGCGCTCGATTGCTTCACCTCCACCGGCGGATTCGCTCTGCATCTGGCCCGGCGATGCGAATCGGTGGAAGCGACCGACAGTTCCGCGTCGAGCCTCGAAACGGCGGAGCGAAACCGCGTGGCCAATCGAATCGCGAACGTCGAGTTCCGGGAAGCGGATATTTTCGACCTGCTGGGCGGGTATGCATCCGCTCACCGGCGCTTCGATACGGTGGTTCTCGATCCGCCGGCCTTCGCGAAATCGCGCACGCATTTGGACGCCGCGCTGCGCGGATATAAGGAGATCAACCGGCGCGCGCTCGAACTGCTGGCGTCGGGCGGCGTGCTGGTGACTTGCTCCTGCTCGCATCACGTGAGCGAGGCCATGCTGCTCGAGATCGTGGCCGCCGCATCGCTCGATACCGGCAGGACCCTGCGGGTACTGGAACGGCGCACGCAAAGCCAGGATCATCCGATTCTGCTGACGGTTCCAGAAACCATGTATCTGAAATGCCTCATCCTGGAGGTGGTTTAGTTTTAGAACGGATTAAGGCGTTCGCCTCATAAGGGCGCAATTCGCAAGCAGCATCGGCTTATCGGGCCGATGAGTGCAGCGAATGATGGCTCATCGGTTCGTTTTCTTCCTCTCCTTTCTGATCTTGGAGGCGTTGTGCCTGCCTCCGACGGCGACCGCGCAAGTAATCGCCGCACACCCGGTGGAACGCATCACGGCGGCCATCGACGACCGCGTGACGGTGACGCTCTCCGGAAACGTCCATCCGCTCGCGCGGCAGGAATTTGACCGCGGCCGAGCTTTAGGGGAGACGCGCATGGACCGAATGATCCTGGTCCTTCAGCCGGACGCGTCGCAGAAGAGCGCGATCGAGGCGCTATTGGATGCTCAGCAGAATCCCGCGTCACCGGAGTACCATCAATGGCTCACTCCGGAAAGTTTCGGCCGCAGTTTCGGAGTGGCGCAGCAAGATCTCGCCCGGATCGTGGATTGGCTGGAAGGCCATGGATTCCAAGTGGAACCGCCCGCGCCCGCGCTCCGAGAAATTATTTTCAGCGGAACGGCCGCGCAGGTTCTATCCGCCTTTCACACCGAGGTGCACATCTACGATGTCCGGGGTCAAAGGCACTACGCGAATGCAACCAATCCCGAGATTCCGTTGGCTCTGGCGGATGTGGTGGCCGGCGTCGCGTCGCTTCATGATTTCCTGTCCCACCCGATGCATCGGATGGTTGGGCCCGCGGCGGGTCCAAGCCCGGAATTCACCTCGGGCGGCGCTCACTACCTTGCGCCCGCCGATTTCGCGACCATCTATGATGTCGCCGCGCTCTATTCGCAATCGATCGATGGGACCGGCCAGTCCGTTGCCGTGCTCGGGCGGACGGATTTGAAACTCGCCGACGTTACAAGCTTTCGCAGTCAATTTGGATTGCCCGCGAACAGCCCGCGCGTGGTCCTCAACGGACCGGACCCGGGCGTGACTTCGGTCGACGAACAGGTTGAAGCCACGCTCGACGTGGAGTGGGCAGGCGCGGTGGCCGAGAAGGCCGCGGTCCAGTTTGTCGTTTCGGCATCCACCAACTCGTCCGACGGGGTGGCTTTGTCGGCTCAGTACGCCGTGAGTCACCAGGTTGCGCCGGTGATCAGTCTCAGCTTCGGAAGTTGCGAAGCGGCGAACGGGGTGGCGGGGAATCAATTTTGGAACGCGCTGTGGCAGCAAGCGGCATCGCAAGGAATGACCGTGCTGGTGGCGGCAGGCGATAGCGGCGCGGCCGGGTGCGACACTCCGTCGGAGAATCAAGCCACCCAGGGCGCCGCAGTGAACGGGCTTTGCTCGTCGCCCTACAGCACTTGCGTGGGAGGAACGCAATTTTCGGACACGTCCAACCCCAATGCTTACTGGTCCGCGGCCAACAATTCCAGCACCGAGGCTTCGGCTTTGAGTTATATTCCGGAGGCCGCTTGGAACCAGAGCGGATCGGCGCCGGGCGGTTCCCAACTGTGGGCGGGCGGCGGAGGCGCGAGTCAAGTTTATTCAAAACCCTCCTGGCAAACCGGACCGGGAGTGCCATCCGACGGGCATCGTGACGTACCCGACTTGTCGCTGAACAGCTCCACCCACGACGGTTATTTGATCGTGCTGAATGGCCAGCTCAATGCGGTGGGTGGAACCTCTTGTTCGACGCCGGCGGCGGCGGGGCTGATGACGCTCGTGGTCCAGAAGGCAGCGGCGGCGCAGGGGAATGCGAATCCTCGGCTCTACACTTTGGCGGCGGCGCAGCAGTCCTCGGGCGGCGCGGACGTGTTTCACGACATCCGGGCCGGAAACAACTCGGTTCCCGGAGTGACCGGTTTCAACGCAGGCCCGGGTTACGATACGGCCACGGGCCTCGGCTCGGTGGACGCGGCTCAGTTGGTGAACAATTGGAACGGCCCGGTTGTAGCCGTGCCGGCGCTGCAAATAAGCTCGAACATTTCGTCTTTGTCGCTGATCCAGGGCGCGAACACGAGCGTGACGCTCACGGTGGCCGGCAGCGGCGGATTCAAGTCCGCGGTGTCGTTGTCGGCGGGCATTTTGCCGTCCGGGCTTACCGCCGGTTTCTCGCCCGCAAGCATCGCATCGCCGGGCTCGGGATCGATCACTCTGAAGCTGAGCGCCGGCTCGAGCATGGCCGCGGGCGCTTTCAATCTCTCGATCGGCGCGAGCGGCGGCGGACTCTTGGCGACGGCCCCGGTCTCGGTGACCATCCTGCCGAACTGCCAATACAGCGTCAGTCCAAACAGCGTCAGCGAATCGGCGGCGGCTGGATCCTACTCGGCCGCGGTGACGGTTCAAAGCGGCTGCGCATGGGCGGCGGCATCCAACTCCAGCTGGATCTCGCTCGCGAACGGCAGCTCGGGTTCGGGCAGTGGGAAATTCGGCTACTCGCTCGCGGCAAACAACGCGGCTTCACAGCGAGTGGGGTCCATCGCGGTCGGGGGGCTGGCACTGACGATCACGCAGGCGGCGGCCGCCGCAGTGTTTTCGTTGAACGTAACGTCGGCAAGTATGCCGGCCACCGGAGGCTCGGCTAGCGTCTCAGTGTCCGTCAATCCGGCGACGGCCTCCTGGACGGCCGCTAGCAATGCGAGTTGGATCACCATCACGAAGGGAACATCCGGGACTGGGGCCGGGAGCGTGACATACTCCGTGGCTTCCAACACGAGCGCCGCGCGCGTTGGAACACTGACCATCGCCGGTCTGGTGTTCACCGTCAGCCAGGCCGCGTCCGCGCAAGCGTGTAGTTACCAGATCGCGCTGGGCCCGATTACCTCGAGCTCCAAGGGCTATAGCGGAACTGTTTCGGTAACGACTGGTTCCGGGTGCCAATGGATCGCTTCCAGCAACCAGAACTGGTTGACGATTTCCTCGGGGGCTAGCGGCAGCGGGAATGGCGTCGTGTCGTACGTGGCGGCGCTCAACACGGCCGCAAGTTCGCGCACCGCGACTTTGACCGTGGCCGGCTCCGCGATCAATTTCACGGAAGGCGCAAGTACAGCGGGCGGAGCGCTCGCTTGGAAGAACCGCTAGCGGGCGGCGCGGATCGGGTCGCTACTCGCCTCTTAGCGTCACCAGCGGGTCAACGCGCGCGGCTTTTCTCGCTGGGAGATAGGACGCGAGCAACGACACGGCCACTAGTGTCGCTGAGCCCGCGATCAGAGCTAGTGGGTCGCCCGGCGTGACGCGAAAGAGCATAGAAGTCATCAAGCGAGTCAGCAGCAAACCGCCGCCGAGGCCGAACGCAACACCAATCACTACGAGCAACATGCCCTGGCGTTGCACCAGTCGCAATACCTGGGCGGGTTGAGCGCCGAGCGCCATACGAATCCCGATCTCTCCGGTTCGTTGGGCGACCACGTAGGACATTAGGGCGTAGAGCCCGAGCGCGGCGAGGAACATCGCCAGACCCGCGAAGACCGCGAGCAGAATCAGGGCAAAGCGCCGTTGCGCGACGTTTGTTGAAATGATGTCGGTCATGGGTTGAACGGCATAGACGGGCTGGGAGCGGTCGACGTGGAGAATCGCGTTCTTCATCGCGGCTCCAAGAGCGGAGGGATTGCCGGCCGCGCGGGCGAGCACGGTCATAGGGGACGGCGTGGCGAAACCGATCATGGTCGGCTGCTGATAGTAAGCCACGTAGACCTGGACGGGCGTATCCTGATCGAGACCGGCGCTACGCACATCGGCGACGACGCCGACGATTTCGCGCCATCGCGGAGGGACGCTGAATCCGATCTCCAATCGCTTACCGACAGCATTCTGGCCGGGAAAATATCGATCCACCAGTGTCTGATTCACCACCGCGACCAGCGGCGCATCGGAGGAGTCGCGATCGGAAATACCGCGCCCGTGCGTGAGGCGCATGCCCATCGTCGCGAAGTAACCGGGCGTGATCGCGAAATAGTTTGCAACGGGCGCCTGGCTGGGTGTGACGGGCGGAAAACCCTCGAACCGCATAATGAAGATCGGATTGCCGAGCAGCGGAACATCCGTGGCGATGCCGGCGGTTTTGACGCTCGGCAACGCGGCCACATCGCGCAGGATCCCGCGCGCCAGCTGGACTTGGAGGTCGGCGTGTCCGCCATATTTGAATCGCGCCGGGGCGAGCCGCATGGTCATCACATGTTCCGGATTGAAGCCCGGGTCGACATTTTCGATCTCGTAGAAGCTGCGGATCAGCAGACCGGCGCCGGCCAGCAGAATCAGCGCGGCCGTTACCTGCGCAACCACCAGCGCGTTGCGCAGTCTGCCGCGGCTGGTGACGCCTCGCGAGCCTTCCTTGAGGAGCGAATGCACGTCGGTTCGGCAGGCCTGCCAAGCCGGCGCACAACCAAACAGCAGGCCGGTGAGAATCGATATCGCTAGGGTGAACAGGAGCGCGCGCCAATCGAGCGCGGCCTGATCGAGACGAGGAAGGTTGGCGGGAGCGAGGGCGACCAAGCCGCGCAACGTCGCATAGGCGATCAGGAGTCCCGCCAGGCCCGCTGCCAGCGACAAGACCAGACTTTCGGTGATCATTTGCCGGAAGATTCGGGCGCTCCCGGCGCCGAGCGAACTGCGGATGGCCATCTCGCGGCGCCGTCCGGCCGCTTTAGCGAGCAGAAGATTCGCCACATTCGCGCAAGCAATCAACAGGACGAACGCGACGGCGCCCAGCAAGACCAGCAAAGTGGGCCGGAGCTGGCCCACCGTATCCTCGAGCAGAGGATTGACGGCAACATTGGCGTCTTTATTGAAAAACGGATACTCCTGGGCCAGGCGCGATCCGATGGCCCCAAAATCCGAACGGGCGCGCTCGAGGGTGATGCCGTCTTTCAAGCGCGCGATGACGCGAGTACGATGCAGATCGCGACGCTCCCTTTCTTCGTTGTCGAAGCCGAGCGGCGCCCACATGGTTGTCAACGGCGGGTATTGGAAACTTTCCGGCATCACTCCGATCACTGTTCGCGGCTTGCCATCCATAGTGAGGTTCCGGCCGATGACCTGGGGGTCTCCCCCGAAGCGCCGGCGCCAAACACCGTAGCTCAGTATGACCACGCCGTCCCGGCCAGCCGGTTCTTCGTCGCTCGTAAAAACCCGCCCCAACAGCGGCGCGGTTTCCAGCACGTCGAAAAAACCGCGATCGCAAATGACACCCACGTATCGTTCCGGTTCAGCCTCCGCCGAGGCGAGGTTGAATGTGAAGCTTTGATAAGCTCCCATCCCGGAGAACACCCGGTTTAGTTTGCGCCAATCGTAGTAATTGGCCGGGGCAACCACGAACTTGGTAAGATTTCGGGAAAGATTGGTTTCCCAAACGTTGACCAGCCGTTCGGAATTCGGGAACGGCATTGGACGCAACAGGACGCCGTCAATGACGCTGAACATTGCGCTGTTGGCCCCGATTCCCAAACCGAGCGTGCACACCGCGGTGATCGCGAAGCCTGGATTCTTGCGCAAAGTTCGCTGCGCCAATTGAAGGTCCTGGAGAATCGTCATCGGTATTTTATAGGAGACGGGCCAGAGCGCCGCTCGTTAGGCGTGGGTCGGATTACAGTTCGGGATAGAACTCGAAGAAGGCATCGAGCGACTGCATCAACTGCTTGCGGATCTGATCTTCTCCGCCCTCAATCAGATGCAGGGTGACGTGGGCTTTATTTCCGTTCTTCAGCTTGATTTCCGCATCCTCCACCGCTTCGATTTCATCAGCAGGAAGAAGACGCATGCCATAGACGAGGGCGAGTTTTGCCATGCCTCATTCTAGCTGGGCGGATTCGGCGTCAGCGCAGTTTCGATGGTCGGCGGTAAAATAAAGGAACAAGCATTGACCGCTTGATCGTATTTAACTCCAGGCGGCGTGTAGGCATTATGAGATCGGCAGCCGAGTCGAGCGAAAGGGACGCCCAGGGTATGGCTGCGCCGGCCGCCGAAATTCGCGCCGCGCTGGACAAGATTCTGGCCAGTCCCGGCTTCGTCAATGCCGACCGCTTGAGCCGCTTTCTCCGCTATACGGTGGAGGAGACGCTGAACGGGCAAACCGACAGGCTGAAAGAAACGCTGCTCGGCATCGAGGTATTCGGCCGAAAATCGACCTACGACCCTCGTGTCGACGCGGTGGTCCGCACCGAAGCCGTCAAGCTGCGCGCCCGGATGAGGGAGTATTACGAATCCGAGGGCCTGGAAGACGAGCTGGTGATCGATCTGCCGAAGGGCGGATATGTTCCGGTTTTTCGCTACCGGGAAAAGCTCTCCGAAATTCCCCCGGCGCCGGAGGAAACCGCGGGCACCCCGGCGGGTCCGGATTGGAGACCGGCTCTGGCCGGGGTAGTGGTCATCGCGATTCTGGCGATTTCGGTTTTCATGGTGTCGCGCAACCGCAACCGCGCCGCCAATGCCGGACCTCCAGCGGCGGCGTCCATCGCGGTTCTGCCGTTCGAGGACATGAGTCCGGATCGGGATCAGGAATACTTCTGCGACGGCATGACGGAGGAAATCATCGACGCGCTGGCCAATATTCCGGGAGCGCGCGTAGTGGCGCGAACATCGTCCTTCGCGTTCCGGGGCAAGCAACAGGACATCCGCGAGATCGGCAAGAAGCTCAACGTCGCAACGGTGCTGGAGGGCAGCGTTCGAAAGGACGGCGATCGCCTGCGCGTGACGGTGCAATTGAACAGCGTCGCGGACGGTTATCATTTGTGGTCGGAAACCTACGAGCGCGAGCTGAAGGATGTGTTCGCGGTGCAGGACGAGATTTCGCGCGCGATCGTGAGTACGCTGCAGTTGAAACTCGCGGCGCCCGCCAAGCAAGGCAAGCCTCCTTCGGAGAATGTCGAGGCCTACGAGCTGTATCTGCAGGGCCGGTATCATTGGAGCCGCTGGAGAACGGAGGGCGCCGAGCGCGCGCTTCAGTTTTTCGAGCAAGCCACCCAGCGAGATCCTAAATACGCGGCCGCTTTCGCGGGCATCGCGGATTCTTATGCCTGGCTGGGATTCTTTGGCGCCCTGCCGCCCAATGAAGCCATGCCCAAGGCGCGCGCGGCGGCGCAAAAGGCTCTCTCACTGGACGATTCTCTGGCCGAGGCCCACACCTCGCTCGGTTACGTGAAGGCTCTGTACGATTTTGACTGGCCGAGCGCGGAGCACGAGTTCAAGCGCGGCATCCAGCTCAACGCGGGTCTTTCGGACGCGCATTTTGCTTACGGGATCGCGTATCTGGCGCCATTGGACAGGCGAGAGGACGCCTTGCGCGAGATGCAACTGGCTCGCGATCTCGACCCGCTCTCGCCCATCGCCCACACCTATCTGGGTGTGGCGTATTCCATCAACGGTCGTGCCGTTGAAGCGGCAGCCGAGGACCGGAAGGCGTTGGAACTGGATCCAAACTTCGTCGAAGCGAAGCTGGATTTGGCGAACTCTTTGCTGAATCGGTCGGATTTCAAAGCGTTTTACGCCGAGCTCGACGGCGCGCGGGATCTGGCGCCTCCGAGCAGGGTGGATCTCTTGTATGCGTTCGGGTATGCGATTCAAGGCAAAAAGTCCGACGCGCTCAATCTGGTTCACAAATGGGAGAAGCCCGAGGGCGGTGTATACGTGCGGCCCACGTCGATTGCCATGGTGTACGCGGTTCTGGGGGACAAGGAACAGATGTATGCGTGGCTCGACCGGGCCTACGCGCAGCGCGACGGCATGCTGATTTTCTCGAGCCATCAGGGATGCTTCCGGCCTTTTGAGAATGAGCCGCGCTTCGTCGCGATCAATCGGAAGCTAGGCCTGCCGGCCATCATTTCGCCGAAGTGAGTTGGTAGGGACGGGCAGATTCGAACTGCCGACCTGTCGCTTAGGAGGCGACCGCTCTATCCATCTGAGCTACGTCCCCGGGCCGCAACCACGATTCTACCAACGCTTGAGGCCTTTCTGCCCGATGTCACTGCGATAGTGCATGCCGGCGAAGTGAATTTTTTGCGCTTCTTCATAAGAGTTCCGGATCGCGCCTTCAAGCGTGCCGCCTCGCGCGGCGACGCCCAGCACGCGGCCGCCAGATGTTACCAAATCATCGCCGACTAATTTTGTTCCAGCGTGGAAAACCGTCGCGTTCGTGATCTGGTCGAGTCCGCGGATCGCGTCGCCCGTCCGTACCTTGGCGGGATAGCCGTCTGCCGCAAGTACGACGCAAACGGAAGGCTCCGGCATCCAGTTCAACTCCGCTTCATCCAGCCTGCCCTGCGCGGCGGCCAGCAGCGGCTCGACAAAATCGGATTCCATGCGGTGCATCAGCACCTGCGTTTCTGGATCGCCCAAGCGCGCGTTGAATTCCAGCACCTTCGGTCCAGCGGCGGTCATCATCAGTCCGGCGTACAGAAAACCCGTGAACGGGTGGCCATCGGCGCGCATGCGTTCGATCGCGGGCTGGATGACCTTATCCATTACCGTGCGTTTTTCGGCGTCGTTGAGAATGCGGCCGTCGCAATATGCGCCCATGCCGCCAGTGTTCGGGCCGGTGTCCCCGTCGTTGACAGCTTTATGATCTTGCGTCGGCTCGAGCGCGAGGACGTTTCCGCCGTCGCTCAACACGATGAAGCTTACTTCTTCGCCCGTCAGGAATTCTTCGATGACCAGGCTCGACCCTTGCGCGAGAAGTTGAACGATGGCGGCTTCGGCTTCCGCGCGCGAACCGGCGATGATCACGCCTTTCCCTGCCGCGAGTCCGTCGGCTTTGAGTACGACCGGGTATTCGAACTCTCGCAAAGCTGAGCCCGCTTCGTCGGCGGAAAGGACGGTTCGAAAGCGCGCCGTCGGAATCCCTGCCCGCAACATGAACTGTTTCGCGAACGCTTTGCTCGATTCCAAGCGCGCGGCAGCGGCTGTTGGGCCGACGATGCTGCGGCCTGTCGCGCGGAACCGATCCACTAGCCCAGCGGCGAGCGGCCCTTCCGGACCCACCACGGTCAAGTCGGCGCCCACCGACTCGGCGGCCGCCAGATAGTCGCTGGTTTCGAGACAAGTGGCCACTTGCGCGATGCCCGGATTGCCCGGCGCGGCGAACAAGCCAGTCACGCTCCCACTCTGAGCCAACTTCCAGCAAAGCGCGTGTTCTCGGCCCCCGGAACCGACGACGAGGATCTTCATGGATGCAAATCGAAACCTAACACAGGCGCGAGCCCGTATGCCACACTAAAGCTGAACTGTCATGAAGTCCTCGAAATACGACGTCATCGTGGTGGGCGCGGGACACGCGGGTTGCGAGGCTGCTCGAGCATGCGCGCGCGTGGGCATGCGTACCGCGATGATCACCATGAATCTCGATCTGATCGCGCAGATGTCGTGCAACCCCGCTATCGGCGGTATCGCGAAAGGCCATCTGGTGCGCGAGATCGACGCCCTCGGCGGCGTGATGGGCGAAGTGACGGACGCGGTGGGAATCCAGTTCCGGCTGTTGAACACCAGCCGGGGGCCGGCGGTTTGGTCGCCGCGGGCGCAGTGCGACAAGAAACAGTACCGCATTCGGATGCGGGAGGTGTTGGAGAGCGAGCCGAACCTGCGGATTCTGCAGGCCGAGGTCGCGCAGTTGATCCTGACGGAAGCTCCCGGGCGCCGGGTTACGGGCGTTTTGCTGCGCGACGGACGAACACTCGCAAGCGACGCCGTTATCGTCACCACGGGCACGTTTCTCAACGGCCTGGCGCATGTCGGTGAGATGAAGTATAGTTGCGGCCGCAACGGCGAAGCTCCATCGAATCTTCTCGGCGATCAACTTCGGACGCTCGGTCTCAATTGGACCAGGCTAAAGACCGGGACGCCGCCCCGGCTGGACGGTCGGACCATTGATTGGGCGCAGTTTGAGCCCCAGTGCGGCGATGCCGATCCGACGCCCTTTTCGTTCCTAACAGAGAAGATAGAGCGCGAGCAAGTAAAGTGTTATATAACATACACTTCTGATGAAACGCTGCAGATTCTTAGAGATAGCATCGCGCGCTCGCCCTTGTATAGCGGTCAGATCGAGGGGGTAGGGCCTCGCTATTGCCCTTCGATCGAAGACAAAGTGGTGAAGTTCCCGGATAAGGCGCGCCACCAGCTGTTCCTCGAGCCCGAGGGCTTGGACACATACGAGGTGTATGTGAACGGCATGTCCACCAGCATGCCGATCGACGTCCAGACCGCTATGGTTGCTTCAATTCCTGGCCTTGAGGACGCCGAAATGATTCGGCCCGGATACGCCATCGAGTACGATGCCATCGATCCGCGGGAGTTGAATCATAGCTTGGAGGTCAAGGCGATCGAAGGCTTATTTTTGGCCGGCCAGATCAATGGAACCTCTGGATACGAAGAGGCCGCCTGCCAAGGATTAGTCGCTGGGATTAATGCGGCTTGTCGTTTAGGCGGGCGAGCGCCTGTCGTAGTTGCGCGTACGGAAGGGTACACAGGCATTCTGATCGATGACCTGGTGAACAAGGGCGCGGACGAGCCTTACCGGATGTTCACGTCGCGAGCCGAGTTTCGCTTGCATCTACGAATCGACAACGCCGACGAGAGGTTAACACCGCTGGGCAGGAGCGTTGGTCTGGTTACGGGCGAGCGCTGGAACCTTCACCTTCGAAAGCAGGAGCAAAGGCGCAGACTGATCCAGTTGCTCGAAAATACTAGGGTTGACCCTATGAGCTTCGCTTTTATGGGCACTGCCTGGGAGGATCGGCCGTCGCTGCGGAACTGGCTGAAGCGTCCCGAGGCCAAGATTAGCGCCTTAGCCTCTTGGATTCGCGCCTCCCTCGGCGAAGAGCCGGTGCACGGGCTCCTTACAACGGTCGAAACCGAAGCCAAATATGCGGGGTATATCTCCCAGCAAGAGCGGCAGATGGATCGTCTTAAGGACTCGGAGCGGAGGCGAATCCCCGATGGGTTCGATTTCGATCAAATTCCCGGGTTGTCCAATGAAGTGAGGCAGAAGCTCGAGCGGGTTCGACCGGAGACGCTTGGTCAGGCGGGCCGCATTCCTGGCGTTACTCCCGCGGCAGTCGCAGTCCTGGACGTTTATTTGAGTGTCGGCGCACGAGTCTGAACAGCTCGGTGTGCCGGGATGGTTCGGCGAAGTTCTGCAACGCGAGCTTCGTCCCTGGGTGCAACTTTCCAACGCGCAGATCGGGCAATTGTACGTTCACTACAAGCTGTTGGAGCGGTGGAATGAGAAGATGAACCTCACCTCTCTTAAGCCAGGAGTGGAGCTCGTGGTTCGGCACTATTGCGAGTCGCTGTTCTTTGGGGCCCACTTTCCGGGTGCCGCTCGGGCTGCCAGCATTGTAGACATCGGCTCTGGAGCAGGGTTTCCGGGAGTTCCGATCGCCGTCCTCCGGCCGGATTGCCAAGTGACTCTGGTCGAATCGAATCAGCGAAAATCGGTTTTTCTACGGGAGGCAAGCCGGCATTTGGCAAATGTCTCGGTGGTAGCCGAGCGTGCGGAAGAGGTCAAACCTAGCTTTGGTTGGGCGGTATCTCGCGCCGTAAACCCTCGGGATTTGCTTGTTAGTATTCGACGGTTAGCTCGGTCGGTCGGAATGCTGTTGGGCGAATCCAACTATGCGACGCTGGAGAGCTTCAATTCCATTGCATGGTCTAAGCCGATTCGGTTACCTTGGGGAGATCGAAGATTGTGTGTATTTGGTGTTTCACGTGAAACAGACCAGAACGTTCCACGTGAAACGTAGCTTCTGGGGAAACGTTGGCTAAAGTAATCGCAATCGCGAATCAGAAGGGCGGTGTCGGCAAAACGACGACCGCCATCAACCTCAGCGCCTCCCTTGCAGCTAACGATCTTCGCATCCTGCTAATCGATTCCGATCCGCAAGGGAACGCCACCACGGGCCTTGGCGTTTCCAAGGGCGATGATCGTTCGACACTCTATCAGGTGCTTCTGGGTGATACGGAACTTGAATCGGCCATCATTCACACGGAGTTCGAAGGACTGGACCTCATTCCGTCCGACAAAAACCTCGTCGCGGCAAACCTGGAGCTAATCGACGTGGAGAATCGAGAATCGAGGCTCCGCGACAAGCTTGAAACCGTCCTTGGCCAATACCATTTTGTGCTGATTGATTGCCCCCCGGCCCTCGACCTCCTCACCGTTAACGCGATGGTGGCCGCCGACTCGATTCTCATACCGATTCAATGCGAATTCTTCGCTCTTGAAGGCGTTTCGCAGCTCATGGATACCATTGATCGCATCCGTGACGCTTTCGGGAATCGACTGCAGGTGGAAGGCGTACTGTTGACAATGTATGACGAACGTATGAACCTGACCCGCCAGGTGGAGCAGGATCTACGTGAGTTCTTCGAGCATAGCGTCTTTCGGACCGTGATCCCGCGGAGCGTGCGGTTGGCTGAAGCGCCAAGCTTCGGTAAGCCGATTCTCGCCTACGATGTCCGTTCCAGGGGTGCCGAAAGCTACATTCAACTGGCAAAGGAGATTCTGGAGCGTGCAAAAGACGCCGGACAAGCCACAACGCAAAGCACTGGGTAAGGGACTCTCGGCGCTGCTTCCGAGCAGAACTACCGCTTCGGCAGCTGTGGAGCAAGAGTCGACGCGAGACGTGGGTCGGATTGCCACCGTTTCCATTTCGAAGATTGCCCCTAACCCGCTGCAGCCCCGGACGGTTTTCGACTCAACTCGACTCCAAGAGCTTGCTAACTCTATACAAGCAAACGGAGTAATACAGCCCATCCTAGTTCGAAGGAAGGACGGAGATTACCAACTCATAGCTGGCGAGCGACGGCTTCGCGCGGCAAAGCTCGCTGGTCTTGACGAAATCCCAGCAGTAATCCAAGACTACGCCGACGAACGCGTGCTCGAGATCGCACTCATCGAGAACATCCAGCGCGAGGATCTTAACCCGATAGAAACGGCCCAGGCGCTGGATCGCCTTTCGCGCGAAATGAACCTCAGCCACGAAGAGATCGCGAGTCGCACCGGCAAGGATCGGACGACCATCACGAACATGATTCGGCTGCTTCGCCTTCCCGCCGACGTCCAGCTACTGGTCGCGGAGCGTCGCCTCTCGATGGGACACGCTCGTGCCATCTTAGGACTTGCCACTCCGGAACTGCAGACGCAGCTTGCCGAAAAAGCCGCGGCCCAGGGATTCTCCGTCCGCCAAGTGGAGCGCTTGGTGAAGCGCGTAAACGAACCTCGGGATCCGACGGAAGCGCCCCTTCAGGATCCAAATATCAAGGCTGCCATCGGTGAACTGGAAAGCGTCCTCGGCACGCGCGTCCGCATCGTCGAGAAGACGGAAGAGCGGGGGCGGATCGAGGTCGAGTATTACTCCCAGGAAGACCTGCAGCGCATTTACGAGTTGATTACTTCGACCAACCGCAAGGAATGATGGTGCCGGCGGCAGGACTCGAACCTGCGACCTACGGATTATGAGACCGTCGCTCTAACCACCTGAGCTACGCCGGCGGAGGGGTACATTCAAAGGGTATTTTGACGGCGGCAATGAAGTCAACCGCCGCTCGTAGATCATTAAATATCTTGACACGTTCCAAACATTAGGTTATCTTAATAGTGGAAGCGGGCTCCGAAGCGGAACAGGCTTCCGAAGAAGTTAGCGTAGGAGGTTTTTATCGACTACGATCACTTTTCAGGGCGGCTACCGGCTCGCTCGACATCTTGATCCCGAAACGTTTAGCAGGGTGAGAAAAAACAGCCTCACCGGCTTGCGGCGGTTTCACCGCAGTTACGATCACGGGATGGCGGATGCGGGGGTTGGCGGCCGTCCTGATTCCATTTGCGCCCTCATTTGACAGTCCGTTTCCTCTCCAGTAGATTCGAGTTTAGTGCCCTCACCGGTCGTTCAATTTCGCGGTGTCTCCAAGAGCTATCCCATCTATGCCTCTCCGAGCGCGCGATTGAAAGAGCTCGCGTCGTTCAATCGTGTATCATTCCACCGCGATTTTTGGGCGCTGCGCGACATCGATTTTGAAGTCTTTCCAGGCGAAACTTTCTGCATTGTCGGGGAAAACGGATCCGGCAAGAGCACGCTACTGCAAATGGTGGCCGGGATTCTTCACCCCACCCAGGGGAGCGTTATGGTGCGGGGACGCGTCTCGGCGCTCCTCGAACTCGGCACTGGCTTCAATCCGGAGTTCACGGGCAGGGACAATGTCTATGTGAACGCCGCGATTCTGGGCCTTTCGCGCAAAGAGATTGACACAAAGTTCCGGCAAATCGAAGAGTTCGCGGAGATCGGCGACTTCATAGATCAACCGGTGAAAACTTACTCGAGCGGCATGGCGATTCGGCTGGCGTTCGCCGTCGCGATTCACGTCGATCCCGAAATCCTCCTGGTGGACGAAGCGCTCTCGGTGGGCGATATTTACTTTCGGCAGCGCTGCATGCGCAAAGTCCACGAACTGCGCTCCACCGGCGTCACGATCCTGTTTGTCTCGCATGCGATCGGCGAAGTGAAATCCATCGGTGATCGCGCGATGTGGCTGGAGACCGGACGTATCCAGGAACTTGGCGCCACGGACATCGTTGCCATGCGTTACATGGCGGCTATGGTGGAAAAAGACACAGCCTATCTCACGACGCTGCATCGCAAAGCGCAGGCTCGCCAGGTGGAGTCAACCAAAGCGCCCGAAGTTGTGGAAACGATTCCCAACATCGATCACCGGCGCGGCGATCAAAGGGCGGAGATCGTCGGAATCGCCATTCTCGATCCGGGCGGCCAACCCGTCTACATTCTCGAACCATCGTCTCCGATTATTGTGCGGATCAGCCTGCGCGCGCACGAAGACATCCTACTTCCAATCGTGGGATTCATCATGCGAAACCACCTGGGGCTCGACTTCGCCGGCACCAACACCGCGCGGGAAGATTTCGACTTGCCTCCGCTCGCGGCGGGCGATGTGATCACGGTCGATTTTCATGTCCAACTCCCGGAGCTTTACCCTTCGACATTTTCATTCTCGCCGGCCATCGCGGACGGGACACTGCACTCCTATCGAACCTGCGATTGGATCGATAACGCCATCGTGCTCCAGATGGGACCGGGCGAAGGCCAGATTTATGGAGCCATGCACCTGCCTTGCCGCATCGAGCTGAACCGATGTCTCAACAGCTCTGCAGCAAGGCTATCTCACGCGGAGCCCGGCGTTGGCTGAGTTCACAGGGGTTGAATTCACCGGCGAGCGAGTGATTCCCGGTCTGGTGAACGATGACCTCTGGAACGAACACATCGCGCGCTACGCCTTCGCGCGATTTTACGCCAAGGACAAGCGAGTGCTCGATGCCGGGTGCGGCTCCGGATTCGGCTCGGCGGAACTGGCTCTCTCCGCGTCCCAAGTTACCGGAGTCGACATCGCTCCCGAAGCGGTAGCGCTTTCGCGCGCGAGCTACCCGTTGCCCAGGCTTCGATTCGTGCTGGCGTCATGCGCCTCGCTGCCCTTTCCTGCCAATGCTTTCGACCTGGTGGTGGCGTTCGAAGTGATCGAGCATTTGGCGGACTACCGCGCCTTTCTGAACGAAGCGGCGCGAGTGCTCACGCATCAGGGTCTGTTCATCGTTTCCTCTCCGAACAAAATGTACTACGCGGAATCGCGCGGCAAGACCGGCCCCAATCCATTTCATGAACATGAATTCGAAGCCGCCGAGTTCGAGCAGGAATTGACCGGCGTCTTCTCCAATGTGCGGCTGCTCTTACAGAATCGCGCGGAAGCGTTCGCGTTTCATCCGCCGAGAGGCATCTGGCCCGCCGAAGCGAGGATCGATGGCGGGGGAGGCACACCCGACCAGGCGCATTTCCTCATCGCCGAGTGCTCGTTCGGACCGCTTCCCGAACCACGGTCGTTCCTCTATGTACCGAAAGTCGCGAACATCCTCAGGGAACGCGAGCAGCACATTGCGCTGCTGGAGCAGGAATTGGTCCGCGCCAAACTGTGGCTTTCGAAAACGCAAGGCGAACGAGATACGTTGATCGAATTACACCGCAGACAGAAAGACGAATTGGAGACTCGCAATCGCTGGGCCCAGCAGCTCAGCGCCGAACTCGAGGCTTCCGGGCAACGCGTCGTCGATCTTCAGAACGACTTCGCCGCCGAGCAACAGGCTGCCATCGCGCTTGCGGGCGCCTATGAAGCGAAGGTCTGGGAACTCCAAGAGGAGAACCGCGAGAAGACCGCTTGGGCGCTCGACACCGAGGCTCGTCTAGCCCAAGAATTACGGGCCAAGTGCGATGAACTCGCCGAATGCGTGCGGTTGCTTGAAGCAGCGGAAAACACTATGGAAGAGCGAACCCTGTGGGCGCAACGCGCCCAGCGGCAGCGCGAGGAATTAGCGGCGTCGCTGAACCGGGTCCGCGCTTCCCGTTGGATCAAGCTGGGCCGATCATTGGGATTGGGTCCGGCCATCGATCCCAGCTGAGACCGCGCGGCGCAAGTGAGAACGTTCCTTACGATTATCTGGCGGCTGGTCCGGTCGCTTCCCTTGCTTGTACTCTCGCCGATTTTGCTCCTGGCGCCGATGGCCGCCATTGCCGCGGTCGATCTGGCCAACGCGCTTCGCAAGAAACGGCCGCAGGCGAAGGATCGCCGTCCGTCCACCGGCGCGGCGAGCGTTGTCATTCCGAACTGGAATGGACGCGACTTGCTCGCGCGATACCTGCCCTCGGTGATCGAAGCGATGGCGGACAATTCGAACAACGAGATCATCGTGGTCGATAACGGCTCCGAAGACGGCAGCGCGGACTTCCTGCGCGAGAGCTTTCCTTCCGTCCGAGTTCTGCCGCTCGAGCGAAACCTCGGCTTCGGCGGCGGATCGAATGCCGGTTTTCGAGCCGCCCGGAACGACATCGTGGTTCTGCTCAACAGCGACATGCGCGTCCAGCCGGATTTCCTCGCGCCGCTGCTCGAATCATTTAACGATGAGAACGTCTTCGCGGCGGCGTGCCAGATCTTCTTCAGCGATCCGGCCAAGTTGCGGGAAGAAACGGGGCTTACTCAGGGTTGGTGGGAGAACGGAAGTTTGCGAGTGCGGCATCGCGCTGATGCGGCCGTCGACCGCGCCTTCCCGTGCTTTTACCCTGGCGGAGGGTCCGCCGCATTCGACCGCGCGAAGTTTCTCGAGCTGGGCGGCTTCGACGAAGTGTTCCGGCCTTTCTATCTGGAAGACACCGACCTTGGTTACCAGGCGTGGAAGCGCGGCTGGAAGGCGCTCTATCAACCGCAGAGCGTCGTTTATCACGAGCATCGCGGGACCATCGGGAAACGATTCGGCGCATCGCAAATCGACCTGGTGCTGAAGAAAAACTTCATTCTATTTTGCTGGAAGAATATTCACGAGTGGCGGCGCCTCGGTCCGCATTTTTTCTACACCATTGCGGGCGCGATCCTGAGTATGCTGTTCGGCGACTCGCCCGAGCGAGCCAACCTCTCCGGGCTGTGGCGGGCGTTTCTGCAATTGCCGGCCGCGCTGCGCTCTCGCAGGCGCGCGCTCTCTCTCGCCGCGGTGTCCGACACCGAAGCCTTCCGCAGGCCGCTGGCGGGATACTTCCGCGACCGATTCGAACAACTTCCGGAGAGCCCCGCCGAGCCTGCAGTGTTGTTCGTTTCGCCGTATCCGATCTGTCCTCCGATTCACGGCGGCGGAGTGTTCATGTATCAAACCGCGCTGGAGCTGGCGCCGCTTTGCTCGCTGCACCTGGTGATCTTGCTCGATCACGAATGGGAGCGCTGGCATCATTGGGAGCTGGAAGAGAAAGCGGCGTCGGTGGAGTACCTGGTCCGCATGGAGGGGAAGCCGAAGGAGTTCGGCTCGATTCTTCCGTTCGCGGTGCGCGAGTTCGCGAGCGAGGATCTGGAATGGCTCTTGCATCGCGAGATTTACCTGCGCGAGATCGACGTTTTGCAGCTCGAATACACCGCGCTCGGACAATACTTCTGCGAATTCCGCCGGCTCGCCTGCGTGCTGTTCGAGCACGACGTCTATTTCCAATCGATCGCGCGCACTTGGCCGGGCATGCGGGGCGCCACGCGAAAGATGAAGGCCGCCTTCGAGTATCTTCGCGCACTGCGCTACGAGCTGAACATTCTGCCGAAGTTCGATCGCATTCAAATCTGCAGCCCGGAGAATCGCGATTATCTGCTGTCCTTTCTGCCGAACCTCGGCCACAAGCTGGACGACAATCGCGCCGGAATCGCGACCTCGCGCTACCAATTTCAAACCGACGGCCGGGAACCGTGCACGATGCTTTTCCTCGGCAGTTTTCGCCATCCGCCGAATCAGGAAGCGCTGGACTGGTTCACTAACCAGGCGCTGCCCGCCGTGCTGAGGCAGTCGCCGAATGCCCGACTCGTGATCGTGGGCGCGGACGCTCCGCCGCGCCACTCGCTGCCCGATCTCGCAAACAACATCGAACTGCGCGGTTTCGTCGAGGACGTGCGAGAGCCCTTGGGCCGCTATGCCGTTTTCGTGTGTCCGATTCTCAGCGGATCCGGCATGCGCGTGAAATTGCTGGAGGCGTTCTCGGCTGGAATCCCGGTGGTATCCACGCGCATCGGCGCCGAAGGACTGACCGCCACGGACGGCGACATCTGCGCGCTGGCGGACGATCCGGCCGAGTTCGCCCGGAAGATCGTGGAGCTTTTCACGGATTCTGAAAAAGCGCGCGTGCTCGCGGAACGGGCGCGCGAACGAGTGGTCGCCACGCGCGACATGGGCGTGCTGACGCGCAATCTGGTCGAGAGCTATCGCGAAGTGTTGCGATCAAAGCGCCGTCGCTTCTAACGAGCCGAGCGAATAGCTGGTGCTGCGTCCGCCTGCCGGATTACGCACCAGAAGGCCGCGTTCCACCAGCGGCAGGATGTCGCGAAGAGCCGTGTCCTGCGAGCATTTGGCGAACGTCGCGTATTTGGATGTCGTGAGCTTGCCCTCGAAACCGTCCAGCAGGCGGTTGAGCACCAGGCGCTGACGATCGTTGATCGAAATTTCCGTTAACGCTTCCCAGAAACGCGCCTTTCTTAGAACCGACGCGAGAGTAGTCTGCGCGCCAAGGATCGCCCGGCCCAGACAAGCGAGAAACCATTCCATCCAGCGCGTGATGTCCAACGCGCCTTTCTGCGTCGATTCGAGAATGTCGTAATAGGCATCACGCTCTAGCCGGATTTGGGCCGACATGCTGTAAAAGCGCTGTGGGCTGTTTTCGGATCGCGCGAGCTCCATGTCCGCGATCGCGCGCGCGATGCGGCCGTTGCCGTCGTCGAACGGATGTATGGTCACGAACCATAGATGCGCCAGCCCGGCTTTCAAGACGGGATCGATGTCGGCGCCGGCATTGAACCAGCCCAGGAATGCGTTCATTTCTCCGTCGAGCCTTGATGCCGGGGGCGCCTGGAAATGGACGCGCTCCCGGCCGTACAAGCCGGATACAACCTGCATGGGTCCGGTGTTGTCGTCGCGCCAAGTACCCGCCCTAATTTTGCCCATGCCGCTGCGGCCTGTGGGGAACAACGATGCGTGCCACGAGAAGAGCCTGTCTGCCGTGAGCGGTTGATCATAGTGGCGCGTGGCGTCAAGCATCATCTCCACGATACCGTCCGTGTTTCGATCCGAAGGCTTGAGCGCGCCGATATCGATCCCGAGTTTGCGGGCGATCGAGGATCGGACGGCGCCGGTGTCCAACTTTTCCCCCTCGATTTCACTGCTCTTTAGAATGTCGGCGGTGAGGGTTTCGAGCACTGCCTCCTGGCGGAGCAAGAAACCGAGGGCTTCCATGTGACCGAGCAGCCGGCCCTGCCGGTGGCGGACGTCGACCAGAGTTCGGGCTAACCGCTCGGTGCTCCAGGTAAAGCGGGGCCAGTCCGGAAGCTCATGAATGTAGACTTCACCGCTCTCCATGCGGAGATTATACCAGAGATTCACCGCAGGGCGTTAATTATTATACGCAAAAACTGCGTATATTATAGGACCTATTCTCCGCACGCTACTCGGACTCTGGGGATCGCCAGTCCGACGTCAACCTCTCAAGCGCGATTCGAACCAACTGGCTGCGCGTCCGGACACCCGTTTTGTCGAATAGCTGCTGCATGACCGCCTTCACAGAACCTTCTGAAATCTGCAAGTTAGCGGCGATCTCCTTGTTGGCTAGCCCTTCGAACACACCTTTAAGCACCGCTCGCTCGCGCGTGGTGAGTGGTTGGGAGCTGCGTTGCTCCTCGGATCGGCCGCTGGCACCCGCGACCAACGACCGCACGGCTTTCGAGTCCAGCCAGGTTTCTCCCTTGACCACACGATAGATCGCTTCGATCAGTTGGGAGGGCGGGCTGTGCTTCAAGAAAATCCCGGAAGCTCCGCTCTCGAGCGCGCGCAAAGTGCCGGCGTCATTCATTCCCGCCGTGACCATGAGCACACGGCCCTCGAAACCGCGGCCCTTGGTGCTTTCGAGAAACTGGGCGCCTTGTTCTTCGCCCAAATCGTAATCGAGCAGGACCACATCCACCTGTTCGCGATCCAGAACCGCGAGGGCTTCGCGAACCGTGGCGCAATCGCCGACGATTCGGAGATCAGGCTCGGCTTGAAGCAACCGACTGAGGCTCTCCCGGAAGAGGCTGTGATCGTCCACCAATAGAATCCGGATCTCCTGGCTCATGATTCTCTTTTCCTACGTCGGATAGCAATGGAGACAGCTCCACGATGAAGGCGGATCCGTCGGCCTCGGCTTGATAACGCAAATCGCCGCGAAAGGAGCGCATGAAAGCCCGCGACAGGTAGAGGCCCAGTCCGGTGGCCTCGGCGCCTTCCTGGAACGGGCGGAAAAGCCGGTCGGGATTGGCGACGCCTCCGCCGGTATCGCGGACATGGACCAGCACGCGATCATTCTCGGCGCGAGCGGTGACGTGGAGCTCGCGGCGCTCTTGTTTGCGCAGCACTCGTTCGCTGTTTTTGATGAGGTTGAGAAAAACCTGCATCAGGCTTTGCCGGTCTGCCCAGACGGCGGGAAGACCGGGATCGATCTCCCAGCGCACTTCGGCGCCGTTTTCCCGCAAGGATGGTTCGACGACAATCCGGACCTCTTCAAGCAGCGATTGCAAGTCCAGGCCAGCAGCCTGTTGAGTAGTCTGTCTTAGCTCCATGGCAGCGATCTTTTCGAGCGCCAGGATCAGCGTGCCCAGGGCCTCGAAGTCTTTATTGTCGGCAAGGAAGCTGCTTCGGGACAGATTCTGATGTACTACCGCGATGGCGCCGCAAACGTTCCGAATCTCGTGGGATACTGCGCCGACCAGGATGCGCGAACCGGCCATGAGCTGATGGAGGTTGAATTCCTCGCGGGTCCTGAGGTCGTCGGAGGTATCGGCCACCATGGCGGCCAGGCGCGGGCCGGCGCTGGTCCAATAGGTTGAGAACCAAATGTCGGCCAGAAAAACATCGCCGTCCTCGCGCCGGCCGCGGCACTGCATCACCGTGCGAAACGACGGACGATTCTGATGCGGCGCGGGAACATTCAGGAGGGAAGGCAGGTATTGACGGATCGAGCGGCCGGGAAGCGAACCCGCGGGCAGCGCGAGCAAGCGATGTGCGGCGTCATTGGCGAGCAAAACGCGGCCGCTGGAGTCCAAAGTAAAAATGGCCGCCGGACTGCTTTCGACCAACACTTCCAGTTGCTCTTCGGCCTCTTTGCGGGCTTCGATTTCCGCCTCGATCTGCTGCACGTGCTGAAGAGCTGCTTGGCGACTCCGCATCAGCTCGTAGACGAACAGACCCATGCCGAAGAAGGCTGCGAAGATCAGAATGTCGCGCGGGATTCCGGCTTCCGGAAACCACTGAAACGAATCGAAGGCCTCGGTCAAAACCGTGCAAACCGCGGCCACCACGCCGATCTGCCATCGATTCAAAGCGCTGCCAACCAGCAGCATAGGAAACAGATAAAGGAATCCAAGGGGAATGTTGCCTTCCACGCGCCAATCGGCGAACGCGATAAGGGCGATCATCAATCCGGCCCTCAACAGGACCGCCCGCCGACTTCCGCGCAATAGGAAGAAAAGCATGCGATTCGAAGACGCTGGGCCAGGTTGATCCGGCGGCGCGTCTGCCTTCATTCTACTCACCGGGGCCACGGCAAGTCATGGGATACCCATAAGATACCTGCTGATAGCCAAAAGATAGCAGCAAGACAACCGGAAGATACTCGACAGACGGTGGGGCGCGCGGCTACAGTGCAAGTTGGGGTGCTCTGCGCTGAGCACACCCGGTTCCCTGGAAATCCTTATGGGACGTTTATGGCGTTTCAACACGACTGTTATGCCTTCTTTCAGGCTCGGCCGGTAGTATTGGATAGCCGCACTTTCGGGAGGTTAATTGGGGGGATGGTCGGGCGTCTATATCTTTCGATTCCGATAGTCTGCCTGGTGACGCAAACGCTCTCAGCGCAGCAGGCGATCACCTGGGCGGAGATTCGGGACAAGTTCGAGCGGGCGAATCCAACGCTGCAGGCGGCGCGCATCGGCATTGACGAGTCGCGGGCGCAGGAGATCACGGCTTTTCTGCGCCCGAACCCAGACTTTACTTTATCGGTGGATCAAATCGATCCATTCTCGTCGCAACCCTTGCCCAACGGAGGAGGAAACGCTTACTCTCCTTTCGCATACGCGTTCCCGACGGTGTCGGCGAGCTACCTGCACGAACGGCAACATAAGCGCGAGTTGCGCCGGGAGAGCGCGCAAAAAGCGACCGTGGTGGCGGAATCGCAGCTTGAAGATCAGCGGCGGACTTTACTCTTCACCTTGCGAAGCGCATTTGTGCAAGTGCTGCAGCAGAAGGCGGATCTGGCGCTGGCTCGAGACAACCTAACCTACTACGATCAGACGCTGAAGGTGAGCCGAGACCGAAAGGCGGCGGGCGACATCGCGCAGGTAGATCTGGACCGGCTGGAGCTGCAGCGGGTACAGTACGAATCGGACTTGCAGAACGCGCTGGTGAACTTGCGGACTGCCAAGATCCAGCTGCTGGCGCTGCTGAACGAACGGACTCCGCTGGAGCAATTCGACGTGGACGGCGAGTACGACTTTCCCGAGAAAGTTGCGCCGCTCGAAGAATACCGCACCACGGCGCTCGAAACCAGGCCGGATTTGAAGGCCGCGATGCAATCGGTGGACAAAGCCAGGACCGACTACCAATTGGCCGTGGCCAACGGATCGACCGATCCGACCTTCGGCGTCGATCTGGCGCGCAACCCCCCCATTCCGGCTTACTTCGGCGTGAACGTGACCATTCCGTTGCGGATCTTCGATCGTAACCAAGGCGAAAAAGCGCGCACGCGGCTGGACATCACGCGCAATGAACGTTTGCAGGACGCAACTCAAGCCCAGATCTATAACGATGTTGATTCCGCCTACGCGACGGTGAACAGCAACATCACTTTGCTGCGCTCGTACAAGGCGAGCTACCTCGCGCAAGCCGTCCGGGTGCGGGAAACGATTTCTTTCTCTTATCAACGCGGCGGCGCCTCCCTGCTCGATTTTCTGCAAGCGCAGCAAGACTATCGAAACATTCAACTGAGCTATTTGAATCTGATCGGCTCTTATCTGACCGCGGCCGCGCAACTGAATATGGCCGTGGGTCGCGAGGTTCTCTAATGAATCGAATAATCATTGCGGTGCTGGCCGCGCTCTCAATTGCTGCCTGCCTGGCTCTGAGCGCGTGCGGGTCGAAAGTGCAGGCCGACGCAAAGTCGGAGGCGCCGCCGGCAGCGGTGGTGGAGCACGAGCAGGACGTGAATCTCGTCAAAGTGGCCGATCCCAGCAAGTTCACGCTTGCGACGGCGCTTGAAACGGATCGGACGCCGGAACTGAATGTGACCGGCACGGTGACGGCGGATATATCGCGCAATATCCCGGTGATTTCGCTCGCCTCCGGCAGGATCGTCGAGATTGACGCGCGCTTGGGCGACACCGTCACGAAGGGCCAGCTTCTGCTCAAGGTGCTAAGCCAGGACATCGCGCAAGCATTCTCCGATTATCGGCAAGCGGTTGCGGACGAAACCTTGTCGAAGGCGCAATTCGAGCGGGCCAAGGTGCTCTACGAGAAGGGCGCCATCGCGCAGAAGGATCTGGAGGTGGCCGAGGATACCGACATAAAAGCCAAAGTCACGGTGGAAACCGCCGTGGAGCACCTGCGAGTGCTGGGGGCTGATATCGACCACCCGAGCTCCGTCATCGAGATTCACGCTCCGGTATCGGGCGTCATTACCGATCAACAGGTGACGGCCGCGGCCGGCGTCAAGACGCTGGACAATTCGCCGAATCTGTTTACGATTTCCGATCTCTCCCACGTGTGGATCGTGTGCGACGTCTATGAAAACGATCTCGATTTCGTGCGCGACGGCGAGTTCTCCGATATCCATCTGAACGCCTATCCGAACCAGGTTCTCAAGGGACGGATCAGCAATATCGGCCCGGTTCTCGATCCGAATATCCGCACCGCTAAAGTGCGGTTGGAAGTGGAGAACTCCGGCAAATTGAGGCTGGGCATGTTCGTCACGGCGACGTTTCACGGGATGAAGAAGGAAGTACACACCACCGTTCCGGCCACCGCAGTGTTGCATCTGCACGATCGCGATTGGGTGTATGTTCCCGAGCAAGGCGGCGAGTTCCGGCGCGTCGAAGTGGTGGGCGGAAACATGCTGGCCGACAAGCAGCAGGAGATTCAATCGGGCCTGACGCCGGGTCAGCAAGTGGTGTTGAACGCCCTGGTTTTCCAGAACACGGTGGAGCAGTAATTGATCAATCACTTAGTCGATTGGGCGCTGCACAACCGCTTCCTCGTGATCGCGGCGGCCCTGCTGCTGCTGGTTTGGGGCGCTATCGCGTTTCACAATCTGCCGGTGGAAGCCTACCCCGACGTCGCGAATAATTACGTGCAGGTGATCACCCAGTGGCCCGGGCGAGCGGCCGAGGAAGTGGAACAGCAAGTCACGGTGCCGCTCGAGATCGTGATGAACGGCATTCCTCACTTGCAGCACTTGCGATCCACGTCGTTAATGGGGCTCTCGAGCCTGATGCTGATCTTCGACGACGATTCCGACGACAATTGGAACCGGCAGAAGGTTTTGGAGCGGCTTTCGCAAGTCACTCTTCCCGCCAACCTGCAGCCGCAAATCGGAACGGATTACAGCCCGGTGGGACAGATCTATTGGTACACGCTGCGCAGCACGAATCCGGAATACGACTTGATGGAACTGAAGTCGCTGGAGGATTGGGTGCTCGAGAAGCAGTTCAAGTCCGTTCCGAACGTGGTGGATGTCGCCAGCTTCGGCGGAGTGACGAAGGAATATCAGGTGCGTATCGATCCGGACAAGCTGGTGGCGTATGGCCTGAATCTGGCGGTAGTCGAGCAGCAGTTAGCGAACAACAATGTGAACGCGGGCGGCAGTTTCGTCGAGGCGGGGCTGCAGCAGGTGAACATTCGCGAAGTCGGTCTGTTCGAACACGTGAACGACATCGGCAAGACGGTGCTGAAAACGCAGAACGGAACGCCGCTGCGGATCAGCGACATCGCCACGGTTGTGCAGGGGCCGAAGGTCCGGCTGGGGCAGATCGGCAAGGCGATCCATCGCGCGGACGGAAAGATCAGCGACAACGACGACGTGATCGAAGGCATCGTTTTGCTGCGGAAAGGCGCGGAATCCGATTCGACGCTGGAAGCGATTCACCAGAAGGTGGACGATCTGAATAATCATTTCCTGCCCAAGGGGGTGAAGATCGTTCCGTTTCTGGACCGCAGCGATTTGATTCATTACACGACGCACACCGTCCTGCACAATTTGACCGAGGGCATCATCCTGGTGGTGATCATCCTGTTTTTATTTCTCGGCAACGTGCGCGGCGCGCTGATCGTGGCGCTGACCATTCCCTTCTCCTTGCTGTTCGCTTCGATTTGCCTGGGTCTGCGGCACATTCCCGCGAATCTGCTGTCGCTGGGCGCGCTGGATTTCGGCATGGTGGTGGATGGCGCGGTGGTGATGGTGGAAAACATCGTGCGGCATTTGAGCCGGCGCGAGGCGGGAACCACGTGGGAGCGAATTCGCGCGGCCGCGCACGAAGTACAGCGTCCGGTGTTTTACGCCATAGGCATCATCATCACCGCCTACTTGCCGATTTTCACGCTACAGAGCGTGGAGGGACGCTTGTTCAAGCCGATGGCCTGGACGGTGGCGTTCGCGCTGCTGGGCGCGATCATGTTTTCGATGCTGATCGCGCCGGTGCTCTCGAGTCTGCTGTTCCGCGACAACGTGCGAGAGTGGCGCAACCCGGTGCTGAGGCAGCTCACCGTCAGGTATCGCTACGGGGTTCGATGGGCCATCCGACACCACTGGGTGATGACGGCGGTGGCGGTGCTGGTCGCGGCCGGATCTTTTTATCTGGGGTTCAGCGGAGTGATCGGATCTGAATTTCTGCCGCATCTGGATGAAGGCGCCATTTGGGCTCGAGGCACGCTGGCTCCCAGCACCGGTCCAAGCGAAGGCGCGCGCCTAATGAACCAGGCGCGGGTGCTGTTCGCCTCTTTTCCGGAAGTGACGCAAGTGGTCTCGCAAGTGGGGCGTCCGGATGACGGAACCGATACCACGGGTTTTTTCAACACCGAATACTTCGTGGATTTGAAACCCAAGGACCAGTGGCGCGGAGTCTTCCACCAGAACAAGGAAGAACTGATCGCGGCGATGGATCGGGAACTGGAGAAGATCCCCGGCGTTCTGTGGAATTTTTCGCAGCCCATTTCCGACAACGTGGAGGAGGCGGTCAGCGGCGTGAAGGGTGAGCTGTCGGTGAAGATCTATGGCGACGTTCTAGAAACGCTGGAACAGAAGGGCGATGAAATAGTTCGCGTGATGCGCACTGTACCCGGAATAGAAGATCTGGGTTTGTTTCGCGTGATCGGCCAGCCTAACGATAACTTCTATGTCGACCGGGACGCGGCGGCGCGCTTCCAGATCAATGTCGCGGACATTCAGGACGCGATTCAAACCGCGGTGGGTGGAAATCCGGTGACGCAAGTTTTGCGCGGAGAGCGACGCTACGATCTGGTGCCGCGCTATCAGGCCGCCTATCGGAGCACCAAGGAAGCGATCGAGAACGTCCGCCTGCAGTCGCCCTCGGGCGAGCGCGTTTCCCTCGCGCAACTTTGCAAGGTGCGGACCATCGACGGGGCGTCGGAGATCTATCGCGAAGCCAATTCGCGCTATGTGGCGCTGAAGTACAGCGTGCGCGGCCGCGATCTGGGCAGCACGGTGGAGGAAGCGATCCGCAAGGTGAACCAACAAGTGTTGCCCACGCTGCCGGCCGGCTACAAGATCGATTGGGCAGGAGAATACGAGAGCCAGAAGCGATCACAAAAGCGCTTGATGATCGTGCTGCCGATCACCATCATGGTGATTTTCATGATTCTCTACACCATGTTTCAGTCCTTAAAATGGGCGCTGCTGCTGCTCGGCAACCTAGCCATGGCGCCAATCGGCGGTTTGCTGGCGCTACTGATCACGGGCACTCACTTCAGCGTTTCGTCGGGCGTCGGATTTCTGGCGCTGTTCGGCGTGTCGGTTCAGACCGGAGTCATCATGGTGGAATACATCAACCAGCGGCGCGCGCGCGGGCATTCCATCGAGGAAGCGGCGGTGGAAGGCGCGGTTCTGCGACTGCGTCCTATCCTGATGACCATGCTGGTGGCGACGCTCGGGCTACTTCCGGCGGCGCTGTCGCACGGCATCGGGTCGGATTCGCAGCGGCCGTTCGCGATCGTGATTGTCGGAGGCTTGACGGCGGCGCTGTTGCTCAGCATTTTTCTGCTGCCCACGCTGTATGTCTGGATCGCGCGCCCGGGCGACAAGTTGCCGGAACCCAGCCGGGAGCATTTCGAGGAGATTTAGGAGATCGGAAAGAATAGTGTAACCCTAGGAAGTGTTGGCCAGTCGTTTGCTTAGGAGAGAACAAGAGGAACCCATGCTAGAAGGCTTATTGCAACCCATGCATCTATTAGTAATACTTATCGTCGGACTATTCGTGTTTGGCCCAAAGAAGCTTCCGGAACTCGGCAAAGGGTTGGCGGAAGGGATTCGAGGATTCAAGACCGCGCTGAACGCTCCGAACGAAGATCCACCCAAGAAGGAAATCGACTAGGGCCGACGGGTACACCTCCAGCGTGCGTGTTCAACACGCCGAGGCGGCGGATTAGGCGCGTCTACTTGGGCGCGGTCCGATGGCGCTGGGCCCAATCGTAAATACCCCACCCAACGATCGCTAGCAATCCGAGTCCGATCAATATCTCCGGAACATCGGGGAACCGGGTGATATGCATACCCGGAGGCATTATACAGGGGCTTTTCGGGGATTGGAAGCCCCACCCACTGGTACGCGCACCCTACCGTCGCGCCTCGCGCGGCCCGCAGTAGAATGGAACGAAAGTGAGGCGGCTCCGTAAAGGGAAATAGGGCCTCGCCCGGGAGGGAACGCGATCATGTTCCACGTTTTCGGTTTTCCATTTTTTCTGGTAGGGTTCTGCCTCTATTTTCTTCCGACCATTCTAGCCATGGTCCGCGGGAAAACGAATGTCCCCGCGATTTTTATCGTCAATCTACTGTTGGGTTGGAGCGTAATTGGATGGATCGTCGCGCTGGTGTGGGCGGTGTCCATCGAACGAGTCGATCACTTTCGCCCGGCCCAGACGATGCCGCAGCGCCGCTTCTGTACTAGCTGCGGGAAGTTCGCCGACGCGGGGTCGCACTTCTGCGCCAATTGCGGCGTAGCGTTCTCCTGAGCGGCCACCTACTCGCTGGACTGCTTCTTGTCGGTCAGATCGTCCTTGAGCCGATGGACCACTCGCGCGGCGGTTTTGCTGAGTTGGCCCGGACTGGAATCCTTGGGCCGTTCATAGATCGACCAGACGACGGCACGGCTTCCGCGGGCCACTAGAAAGAAGGTTCCCTTGCCTCCGATTGCGCCCGATGCGCGCTGCATTGGAACCGAATCATCCTTGTCATCTTTGATGCCCTTCGAGTTGGCGGCCTTGCCGGCGCTCTCGTCCTTGGCTTCCTTGGGCGGAGGCGGGGGAGGATACAGCTCCTTCAGCTTGTTCTCGAAGGACTCGCCCAGCCGATCCGTCAGAATGGCGTCGGCCTTTTGCGGATCGGTTACTACTTGAAAGATTCCAGAAGCGGTCAACTGGTTCGCAAGAAACTGATCCATGCCGCTCCTCATCTGGAGGATATACACGGTGGTCACTTGCTTGAGCTGAGGATTCACCGCGGCGGGTAGAGATGTCGCGATCACGGCGAGGGCACAAAACCACTTCATGAGAATATGGTACCAGCGCGGGCGGCATTTCAGACACTTCCCGCTGGGCGCATCCCGATCGTGTACAAGTCCCAACGCATCGCAGTGATCATTCCTTGCTTAAACGAAGAGCAGGGGATCGAGAAGGTTTTGAGCCGCATGCCGGACTTTGTCGATCAGACCATCGTCGTGGATAACGGGTCCACCGATCGCACGTCGGACGTCGCGCGGTCCTATGGGGCGGAGGTGATCCGCGAGCCGGTGCGCGGGTATGGCAGGGCCTACAAACGAGGATTCGCTTCGGCGACCTGCGACATCATCGTCACGCTGGACGGCGATCACAGCTATCCGCCGGACGCAATTTCATACCTGATCGAAGCATTCCTGCACCTGGAGGTAGACTTTCTGAACGCCTCGCGTTTTCCGGTGCGGGATCGCGAAGCCATGAGCTTCAAACACAAGTTCGGCAACTGGATGTTATCGTTCGCCATGTCGCTGCTGTATTTTCGATGGGTGCGCGATTCGCAATCGGGCATGTGGGTGTTCCGACGCTCCATTCTGGACGGGATGCGGCTGGAATCGGACGGCATGTCGTTCTCGGAAGAAATCAAAATCGAGGCTCTCAAGAGCCCTCGGATTCGCTTCGCGGAAATCTCGATCCTTTACTCGTCAAGGCTGGGCGAGATTAAACTGAACCCATGGCGGGACGGCGCGTACAATCTGTGGTTCCTGGTGCGAAAGCGCTTCACCGCGCCGGGAAAGTGATCCAGCGCCGCTCATGAGCCGCGTGGCGATCGTCATCCCCAATTGGAACGGCGCTGGGAGGCTGGCGAAGCTGCTGGAGTGTTTGGCGAGCCAGACCCATCGTGTCGATCGCGTCATCGTCGTGGACAACGGCAGTTCCGACGATTCCGCCGCAACGGCTCTCGCCGCGGGCGCGCAGGTCATCGAGTTGGGAGCTAACACCGGCTTCAGCCACGCGGTGAACCAAGGAATCCGCGTGGCCGACGCGGATTGGATCGCTGTCGTGAACAACGATGTCTGGATGGAGTCGAACTGGCTCGGGAACCTGGTGGGGAAAGCCGAGGCCTCGCACGCCTGGTTTGCGACCGGCAAGCTTTTGAGCTCGTCCGGCGGCGATCATATCGATGGGGCTTTCGACGCCGTCTGCCGCGGCGGTTGCGCCTGGCGCTGTGGACACGGGCGCGCGGATGCGCCGGTATGGAATCAGGGACGGGAGATTCGCTTCGCGCCACTGACTGCGGCTGTCCTTCGGGCAGAACTTTTCCAACGGGTAGGGTTTTTGGATGAAGAGTTCGAGTCGTATCTCGAGGACATCGACTTTGGAATCCGCTGCGCGGCCGCCGGCTTAACCGGCGTCTATGTGCCGGAAGCGGTGGCTTACCATCAAGGCAGCGCGACTCTGGGAGGCTGGCACCGGGACACCGTTCGACGAATCGCCCGCAACCAGTTGCTACTCGTCGCGAAACACTATCCCCCGAAATGGATCTTACGCTATGGCTGGCCTGTGTTGGTGGCACAGGCCTTATGGGGATTTACGGCGCTCAGCCACGGACGGTTTATCGCTTACCTCCAAGGCAAGCTGGAGGGCGCTCGGCGCTTCCGCGAAAGCAGGGGAACTTACGACGCCGGCCTGGATGCCGTACTCGAACAGAGCGAAAACGAAATCCGCGAATTACAACGGTTGACAGGGTTCGATCTCTACTGGAGACTGTATTTTGCCCTGACATGAACCGAACCGGGGTGGTGGTGGTGACTTACAATTCGGGCGACGTGATCGAAAGGTGCCTGAATTCCTGCGCCCATTTGCCGGTGGTTGTGGTGGACAATGCGTCGCGCGATCGAACTTGCGAGCAGGTGCGGGGAAGGCCGTCTGTCAGGCTGATTTCAAACCCGAACAATCTGGGTTTCGCGGCCGCGGTGAATCAAGGAGTCACCGCACTGGACACGGAATTAATTCTCTTATTGAATCCCGATGTCGAGTTGGAAACGCCGCTTGAAGCGCTGGAAGCCGCCTGTACGGGCGAGAGCGCTGGACTGGCGGGCGGAAAATTGAGGGACGATCGCGGCCGCGTGCAAGCCGGCTACATGCCCCGCCGTTTTCCGACGCCGATGACGCTGGTTTTCGAGATCCTGGGCATCAATCGCCTGGCTCCTGGTAATCCGCTGAATCGGCGGTATCGTTGCCTGGACCTCGACCTTTCCCGAGGCGGAGAAACCGAGCAACCGCCGGGAGCCTTCCTGATGTTCCGTCGCGAAGTGTGGCACCGGTTGGGCGGTTTTGACACACAATTCTATCCGATCTGGTTCGAAGACGTCGATTTTTGCAAGCGTGCTCGCGATCAACGTTATAAGATTCAGTATGTTCCGCAGGTTACGGCTCGCCACCAAGGTGGCCATAGCATTGCAACGCTGGACCAAGGATGCCGTGAGCTGTGTTGGTATGTTAGCCTTCTAAGGTACGCCTCTAAGCACTTTCAGCCGTACGCACGTCGAGGCGTGAGCGCGGCAGTTGTGCTGGGTTCTCCGTTTAGAGCAATTATCAGAATGATCGAGTTGCGAAGCGCAAGGCCCATCAGAGTATACGCGAAGATAGCGCGATTCGCGGTTAGGAATCTGATTTCGGGCCGTGTCGGTGAGCCGGAGTGTTTAGCGAGTTACAGCAAGGCAGCGGGATGAGGGTAATTGAATAAAACCTAAAGAATAGAGACACGACCTCACATACATGGCTTCCAACGATCGGGTTTCCGTCACAATCGTCACTTATAATAGCGGCCGGTTTATAAAACGATGTCTAGAGTCGGTCTTGGCGCAACGGTACGCCAACAAGGAAATCATCGTTATCGATAACGCTTCGACCGATGGGACCGTCGACATTCTCGAGCAGTTCGAAGACCGCTGCCAGATCCTCTACAACGATGAGAACATCGGCTTCGCGGCCGCGCAAAACCAGGCCATCCGCGTGAGTGCGGGCGACTGGGTGCTTACGCTGAACCCGGACGTTTTGCTACTGCCGAATTTTATCCAGGCGTTGGTGGACAGCGGCCAGTTCGATTCGCAGGTCGGTTCGGTGTGCGGGAAATTGCTGACGATTCGCGCCAGCTTCGATTTGCCGGACAAACCGCTGGTGGATTCCACCGGCATCTATTTCACCCCCATGCTCCGCCATCTGGATCGCGGCAGCCAGGAGGTGGACAACGGCCATTATCTGCAGCACGAGTACGTTTTCGGCGCCACGGCGGCAGCGGCCTTATATCGTCGCCGGATGATCGAGGATATATCGATCGGCGACGAGTTCTTCGATCCCGATTTCTTCGTGTATCGCGAGGACGCCGACGTGGCGTGGCGCGCGCAGCTCATGGGCTGGCGCTGTATCTACACGCCGCACGCCCGCGGCTATCACGTTCGCAACGTGCTTCCCGGCAATCGCCGGGCCCTGCCCCCGGTCATCAACATGCATTCGGTGAAGAACCGTTTCCTCATGCGCATGAAGAATATGACGGGACATCTGTACGTGCGCAACTGGCTCTCCATCACGACACGAGATCTGGTGGTGATCGGCGCCTGCATTGTCCGCGAACGAAGCTCGCTGCGGGCTTTCTGGTACGTGCTGCACAACTGGAAACGCGTGATGGCGAAACGGCGCGAAATCATGCTCCGCAAGCGCGTGGACGACGACTACATTGCCAGTTGGTTCCGTTATCAACCGGTGAGCAGCCCCGCAACCAAACCGAAGCCCTCCGCGCGCGCGTTGGCTCGCTCGAAGGCCGCCAGAGGTTAAACCGCGCGGATCGCGATCCTAGGCACGCGCGGAATTCCAGCCCGCTACGGGGGATTCGAAACGTTCGCCGAAGAGCTTTCCACGCGCCTGGCCGAGCGCGGGCACGAAGTGACCGTCTATTGCCGCGAACGGAATTCCCAGCCCACCTATCGGAACGTGAGGCTGGTCTACCTTACCACCTGGCGCCACAAGTATTTTGACACCATCGTCCACACCTGCTTTTCGACCGTCCATTTGATCCTGCATCGATCCGATGTGGCGCTGTATTGCAACGCCGCGAATGCCCTGTTTACTTTGTGGCCGCGAGTGTTCGGAATTCCGGTGGCGCTGAATGTGGATGGCCTGGAGCGCAAGCGCAAGAAATGGAATGGCCTGGCGAAGACTTGGTACCTGGTATCCGAGTGGCTGGCGACGTTCTGTCCCACCGCTATCGTTACCGACGCGCGCAAGATCGCCGAATATTATCTCGATCGCTACGGCAAGCGCTCGGACTTTATCCCTTACGGAGCCGAGACGGGAAAGCGGGAGACGGCCGAGGTTCTGGATAAGCTCGGCCTGGAGCGCGGCGCGTACTTCTTGTATGTCAGCCGCATGGAACCGGAGAACAACGCGCTGGCCGTGCGCGAAGCTTTCGAGCGTGTGGAGACTCCGCTGAAGCTCGCACTCATCGGCGATGCCCCTTACGCGCAGGATTACATTCAGCGCGTGCGGGATACGAAAGACCCGCGCGTCGTCATGCCGGGCGCCATCTATGGCGACGGCTATCAGGAACTGCTGTCGCACTGTTTCGCCTACATCCATGCGACGGAGGTAGGTGGAACGCATCCTGCGCTGATTGAGGCGATGGGCCGCGGCGCGCTGGTGCTGTATCTCAACACTCCGGAGAATGACGAAGTGGCCGGTGGCGCCGGGATTCCGTTCGAAGCCGGCGAACTTGCGGACCAGCTGAGGCTGGCGCTGGCCATGCCGGCGAGCGAGCGCGAGGAATGGTCGCGCCGCGCCGCCCAACGCGTGGCCGAGCGATATAGCTGGGACGCGGTCACGGATCAGTACGAAGCGCTACTCCTGAAACTTCGCGGCTGAAACTCCAGCAGGCCTTACCATAAACATATGGGCCCGTTCGCCTACCGATCCTGGGTGGAAATTTCCCTCCATCAAATTGCCGCCAATTTTGTAGCGGTGCGCGATCTGGTCGGCCCGGACGTGGAAATTATGCCCGTCGTCAAGGCCGACGCCTACCGACATGGAGCCGTCGAGGTTTCGCGCACCCTAGCGGCGGCGGGAGCACGCTGGCTAGCGGTCAGCAACGTCGAAGAAGGCGCGATTCTGCGCGACCGAGGCATCACGCTGCGAATCCTGGTCATGGCCGATTTTCTGCCGGCTGAACGCGAAGGATTATTGGATTACAACCTGACGCCCGTGATTCACTCGCTCGGTGACATTGCCGACTGGGATCGTCTGGTAGCGAGCCGCGGCGTGGCGGGCGATTATCATCTCAAAATCGACAGCGGAATGGGCCGCTTGGGCACGCGCGCCCCAGCGTCCGAAATTGTCGAAACTGTCGACGCCGCCAAACACGCGCGTCTCGAAGGCTTGATGACGCACCTGGCCTCGTCGGCGAACTATGCCAGCTCGCAAACCGAGGAGCAACTCCAAACGTTCGATTCGATCAGCGCGGACCTGGCGAAGGCGGGCGTCCATCCTCCGTACCGGCATTTATCCAGCACCACGCCCGTCGCCTACGGCCGCCGCAACGCCTGGCAACGCATCGTTAGGCCCGGACACGCCATCTACGGCTACGTGTCCCCGGTGGCCAAGGGAACGCCGCCGCCGCGATTGCTGAATGTGCACCCGGCGCTCACGTGGAAAGCGGCGATACTGGCCGTGAAAGACTTGCCGGAGGGCGCGCTGGTGGGCTACGGCGGCATGTTTAGAGCTCCGCAACCGATGCGCATCGCGGTGCTGGCCGCGGGCTACGCGGACGGTATCCCGCACCGTCTCTCGAACAAGGGGCGAGTGATCGTCAAGGGCCATTGGGCGCCCATCGTGGGCGCGGTTTCCATGGACCTGACGACGATCGACATCACGCACTGCCCACCGGGCGTGCAGGTTGGCGACGCGGTGACGCTGCTCGGCACGGAAGGCGGCGCTTCGATCGACGCGCAGCAGATGGCCAGGCTGGCCGGCACGATCTCCTACAGCGTGCTGTGCGGCATTCACGCGCGCGTCAAACGAATCTACGTCGAGCGAGAATAACCCATGTCAACCTTGCTACAAGACATTCGCTACGCCTTGCGCGTGCTGGCCAAGAGTCCCGGGTTCAGCGCGGTCGCCGTCCTGATTCTGGCTGTGGGAATCGGCGCCAACACGGCGATTTTCAGTGTCGCCAGTAGCATGCTGCTGAGGCCGCTTCCTTACTCGCAACCGGGCCGGCTGGTCCTGGTGACCATCGCGTCGGCGAGCGAGCATACCCGCCAGATCCCCATGTCCTGGCTTCGTTTTACGACCTTGCGCGATCAGAATCGCTCCTTTTCAGAATTAGCAGCGTGCACGGACGAGACGTTCAACTTGAGCGGGCTGGGCGAAGCCGAGCAGCTGGCTTCCGCGCGCGTGACCGCGAACTTCTTCGATGTCCTGGGGGTTCGTCCGGCCATTGGACGGACATTGTCGGCGGAGGAAGACCAGCCTGGCGGACGGAATGTCGTGTTGATCAGCCATTCACTTTGGATGCGGAAGTTCCGGGGCGCGGCCGATGTCGCCGGACGCCACATCACGCTCGATTCCCAAGACTACACGGTGATCGGCGTGCTGCCGCCAAACTTCGGCTTCGCGCTGTTGGGTACGAACATTGAGCTTTGGGCGCCGCGCGTCTTCGACCTGAATCTCGTGACGCCGCAGCAGATCCAGGGTGGAACTGGTTTTCTCACTGCGGTGGCTCGCTTGCGGCCGTTCGTCACGCGCGAGCAAGCGCAAGCGGAAATCAAGGCGCTCGATCGGCGCTACCAGTCGGCGTATCCAGGCCGTCCGGATGTTGTCCCGACGCGGGTCCTGGAGGTTGGAAACCTGCAAGACGAGTTCGTCGGCAAAGTCCGGCCGGCCGTCCTGATTCTCGCGGCCGCCGTGGGCCTGTTGTTGTTAATTGCTTGCGCCAACCTGGCCAGCCTGCTGCTGTCGCGCGCGCTCGGCCGCGGCAAGGAGATGGCCGTGCGCACGGCGCTCGGAGCCAAGCGAGGCGCGATCATCCGTCAGTTGCTGGTAGAAAGCATCCTCCTGGCTCTGGCAGGCGGCGCGCTTGGAATCCTGCTGGGCCGATGGGGCACGGCGCTGCTTCTGCGCCTGGCTCAAAACGATCTGGTAGCCGGCTCGGAAGCCGCGATGGATTTTCGAGTGCTTGCTTTCACGGCAGCTATTTCGCTGGCTAGCGGCGTTCTCTTTGGGTTGATGCCCGCCTTACAAGTCTCCCGGCCGGACCTGAATGCGCTACTGCGCGAAGAGGGCCGCGGCACGGCAGGCGGCGGGAGACATCGGGCGCGCAGTCTGCTCGTGCTGGGCCAAGTGGCCCTCTCGATGATTCTCTTAATCGGCGCCGGCCTGCTCATCCGAAGCTTCATTCGACTTGAGACCGCGCCGCTCGGTTTCAATCCGAAGAATGCCTTGACCGTGGAAATCGGTCTGGCGCCCGCCAAGTATGGAACGCCGGAGCGGATGATCGCGTTCTACCGGGAAGCGCTTCGCCAAACCAGCGGGCTGCCCGGTGTGCAGGCGGCCGCGATCTCTTCGGCGCTGCCTCTGAATCCGATTCGCTTTTCCATGGTGCTATTCGAAGGGCAGCCGGTGGCGCCGCTTGGACAGCGCCCAGTAGTGGTTATCCAAACCATCAGTCCGGATTATCCGCGAGTGATGCAGGTCCCGGTGCTGCGCGGGCGCGCGTTCACCGAGCACGATGACGCTACCGCGCCGCGCGTGGTGATCGTCAACGAGGCTTTGGCGCGCCGATTCTGGCCGAACGATAACCCGATCGGAAAGAAGCTGTGGGCCGGGCGGATGGAGGCAGCCGAGGTGGTCGGTGTGTTCGCCGACACGAAGAACATTAGTCTTGCGGCCGAGACCGATCCGGAAGTGTTCCTTCCCTTTCCGCAGTTCCCATGGGCACGGCTGAACCTGACTCTACGGATCGCTACCGAGCCGGCGAACTGGATCGCGGCGGTGCGCCGTCAGATCTCGAAGATCGACCCGGAGCAGCCGATCACGCATCCGCAGAGCTTGGAAGAGCTGCTGGCCGCATCGCGGGCTTCGCAGAAATTCATCGCCGTGCTGTTGGGCGTATTCTCGGCTACCGCGCTGTTTCTGACGATGGTGGGAATCTACGGGGTGGTGGCTTATTCGGTTGCCCAGCGAACTCGAGAGTTGGGGATTCGGATGGCGCTGGGAGCGGAGCGAGGCGACGTTCTGCGCCTGGTGGTGGGCCAGGCCGCGATTCTGGCGCTGGCGGGAATCGGGCTGGGCCTGGCGGGTTCGTTCGCGCTGACGCGCTGGCTCGCAAGCTTGCTTTTCCAGACCAGCGCAACGGATCCCGCGACTTACGCAATTGGCGCGCTGACGTTCGCGCTGGCCGCGCTGCTGGCCAGCTATCTGCCGGCTCGGCGCGCAACGCGAATCGATCCTATCGAAGCTTTACGGCAGCAATAGGGCCTAGACATCCAGGTTGCGGACGTCCAGCGCATTGTCTTCGATGAACTTGCGCCGGCTCTCGACGTCCTCTCCCATCAGCGTGGAGAAGATGCCTTCGGTTTCGGCCAGATCATGCAGATCCACTTTGAGCAGCGTGCGAGTTTCGGCGTTCATGGTGGTGGCCCACAATTGCTCCGCGTTCATCTCGCCCAGCCCCTTGTAGCGCTGGATGGAAACCTCGCGCATGCCTTCGCTCTTGACATGCTCGAGCAACTCGCGCCATCCAGGCAGCGTTTCCGTCTTGGCCTCGCGGATCACCTTGAACGGCGGCTGATTATACTTGGACACCTGGCGCGCGATGGTGCGCATGCGGCGGTATTCGGGTTGCAACACGAGATCCACGCTGATGTAACGCTCGGCGTTGGTCGGGTCCTGGTATTGGACGCGCCAGGCCTCGTGCTCTTCCTCGCGATCGAGCTTGGCTTCCACCTTGACGGCCTGGAGCGCCGCTACCACCGCCTCGAGGTTCGCCTTTTCCTGGAAATCCGCCTTGGTATCCAGCTTGTACTCGATATTGGCCAGGATCTCGACCACGCGCGCATCGCGCATGCGGCGCTCCAGGCGGCGAAACATCTGCTGCGACTCGTCGAGCGAAATCAGAAAATTGCGCAGCTCGGCGCCTTCCAGCTTAACGCCTCCGCTAATCTCCACCGACAAGTTCTCGGTGGCGCGCCGCAGGATCTCGCGCGTGAATTCCTTGTCGTCCTTAATGTATTTCTCGCTCTTGCCTTTCTTGATGCGATAGAGCGGCGGCTGAGCGACGAAAACGTTCCCGCGCTTGATCAGCTCCTGCATGTGGCGGAAGAAGAACGTGAGCAGCAGCGTGCGGATGTGCGAGCCGTCCACGTCGGCGTCGGTCATGATGATGATCTTGTGGTAGCGCAACTTGGTTGCGTCAAAATCCGTCAGCCCGATTCCCGTGCCGATGGCGGTGATCATCGACCGGATTTCTTCGTGGCCCAGCATCTTATCGTAGCGGGCTTTCTCCACGTTCAGGATTTTGCCTTTGAGCGGCAGGATAGCCTGATAGCGGCGGTCGCGGCCGGACTTCGCGGTTCCGCCGGCCGATTCGCCCTCCACCAGGAACAGCTCGCAACGCTCGGGATCTTTTTCCTGACAATCGGAAAGCTTTCCGGGCAGGCCGCCAGAGTCGAGCGCCCCTTTGCGGCGCGTTAAATCGCGAGCCTTGCGAGCCGCTTCCCGCGCGCGCGCCGCATCGATCGCCTTGGAGACGATCTTGCGCATGACGGCGGGATTCTTGTCGAAGTATTCGCCCAGCTTCTCGTTTACGAACTGGACCACGTATCCGCCGATGTCGCTATTGAGCTTGCCCTTGGTCTGGCCTTCGAACTGGGGCTGCGGCAGCTTCACGCTGATCACCGCGGTCAAGCCTTCGCGCACGTCGTCGCCGGTGAGATTTTCCTTGACGTCCTTGAACAAGCCCCCTTGCTGGCCGTAAAAATTGATAGTGCGCGTGAGAGCGCTGCGGAATCCGCTCAAATGCGCTCCTCCGTCGACCGTGTTGATGTTGTTCGCGAAGCTGAAGACGCTCTCCGAGTAGCCGTCGTTGTACTGCAGCGCAACTTCCATGGCGAGCGTTCCCGCGGCGTTGGGCAACTCGCGGTCACCCTCGAAAGCGATGGGCTTCTCGTGCAGAACGGCCTTGCCGCGGTTGAGATGCTTGATGAACTCGGCGATGCCGCCGCTGTAGTGAAACTCGTGCTGCTTGGCCGGTTCCACGCGCTCATCGGTGAGTGTGATGGTAAGGCCCTTGTTCAAAAAGGCGAGTTCGCGCAGCCGCTGGGCGAGCGTGTCGTAATTGAACTCGAGCGATTGCATGATGGTCGAGTCCGGCTTAAATGTAATTTTCGTGCCGGTCTTCTTGCCCGCCTTGCCGGCCTTGACCAACGCCGCCTTGGGGGCGCCCTTGTGGTACTCCTGTTCCCAGGTGTACCCATCGCGCCAGATCTCGAGCTGGAGCCATTCGGAAAGCGCGTTCACACAGCTGACACCCACGCCGTGGAGGCCGCCCGAAACCTTGTAGCTCTTGGAATCGAACTTGCCGCCCGCGTGCAGCTTGGTCATCACCACTTGTGCCGCGGAAACGCCTTCCTCCTCGTGCAGGTCAACTGGAATCCCGCGGCCGTTGTCCACCACGGTCAAGGAATTATCGATGTGGATAGTCACATTGACCGTGTCGCAGAATCCGGCCAGCGCCTCATCGACGGAATTATCGACCACCTCGTAGACTAAGTGATGCAGGCCGTTTTCGGTGGTTGAGCCGATATACATCGCCGGGCGCAACCGCACCGCTTCCAGCCCCTCCAGCACCTTGATACTACTGGAATCGTAAACGTCCACCGGACCGATTTCTTTGGTTGCCATGTTTGAAAAAACTCAATCCTTGAACACTTGTCTTTACGCCGACCCCGGTCAGATCCTCATCGGCATCACGACATACCGATACGAATACGTCTCCGTGCCTTCGCCGAAGGGCCGCAGCTCGCCGGCGCTGTGCGCGTCCTTGAAATGGAACGTCACTTTCGGCTCCGTGGTGGCGCGCAGGAAATCCAAAAGATAGGTCGCATTGAATCCGATCTCCACTGCGGCGCCGTCGAAATCGGCCGGCAGGCTCTCCTCGCTTTCACCGGTTTCAGAGAGCGACGAATGAATCCGCAACTCACCTTCTTCGACGCGCATACGAACCGCCCGCGAACGCTCGTCGGAAAATTGCGAGACTCGCTCAATGGACTTACGAAGCTCCTCGCGATCCAGAACCACCGCGTGAGGATGATCTTTCGGCAGCACGCGCTCGAAGTCCGGGAAGTTGCCGGTGAGCTTCCGGCTGAGCAGTAAGCGCTCGCCAAGTTGAAAGAACAAGTGGTTGTCATCGCCGGAGAACTGAAGAACCGCTTCGGCGCTGGAATCCTGCGACAGTTTCAAAATTTCGCCCATGGCTTTGCGCGGCAGCAACGCGCGAAAGGTTCCAGTTACTCCCGCCAGGTTCATGGGGTGTTCCACCATCGCCAGCCGGTGCCCGTCGGTGGCCACCATCGCCAATGAGTCGCCCTTCAGAAGCAACAACGATCCGTTCAGCGTGAACCGCGATTCTTCCATCGAAATCGCAAAGATGGTTTTCGCAATCAACGACGCCAGAATCCCAATCGGTATATGCGCTAGGACCGCCGGCATCTGAGGCAGCTCCGGAAAGCTCTCGCGCGACATTCCCGCGATCCGCGTTCGCGAGCGGCCACACACCAAACTGGCCCACTGATTCTCCTGAAGCTTCACTTCCAGATCGGCATCCGGCAGCAACCGAACATAATCCAGAAGGCGCTTGGCTGGAATGGTGCCCGCGCCGGGCTTCTTCACGCGCGCCGGACACGAAGAACGAATCCCCAGCTCAAGATCCGTGGCAGTTAAATGGATGCGGTCTCCCGTCGCTTCCACCAGCACGTTGGAGAGAATTGGAATGGTGGTCTTTTTCTCCACCACACCCTGCGAAAGATTCAACTCGCGAACCAGATCACCCTTGCTAACCGTGAACTCCATCGTCTCCCCCGGCCGTACCCGCGCCTCGCGCTATTAGCTCTTCTACCTTGTAAACAGAGACCCTTTTAAGAACAGTAGTAGTAGGGCCTGTTGAAATGTTGATTTCTCTCTAAATTATACAAAATTCAGAAGCTTCTTGCCACTCCAACCTGTGGGTTTGGGGCGCTGGAAAGCGGGAAAATTTGGGGAGTCCGACGGTCATACACAGTCTTCCTCCGCCGCTTCCAGCATGCCATTGTGGAAAACGCCAATAAGCCTAATGGATCGTGTCGACTATCTTGTGCAGGAGGCTGTTCAAATCCGGGTCCTGCTGGCGGAGCTTGTCAATTTTCTTGACGGAGTGCAGCACCGTGGTGTGATGCTTCCCGCCGAACCAGCGTCCAATCTCGGGCAAGGAGGCGGACGTCAGATCCTTCACCAGGTACATCGCGATCTGTCGCGGGTAGGCGATCTTTTGCTCGTTGGTCTTTTGCTTGAGCTGGGACGTTTGCAGGGAGAACTTCTCGGCGACAGCCTTAACGATACACTCGATCGTTATTCGTTTCTCCTGACCGTGAGTCAGGTGCTTAAGCACCTGTTGCGCCATGGGCAACGTCACGGGCGTTCCGGTTACCGAGGAGTAAGCGATGAGCTTAATTAGCGCGCCTTCCAGCTCGCGAACATTTGACTTCGTTTTTGTCGCAATGAAGATCCGCACTTCTTCGGGCAGTTTGATTCCTTCGGCGTCGGCTTTCTTGTCGAGGATCGCCATTTTGGTTTCCAGATCGGGCGGCTGTACATCCACGAGTAAACCCCACTCGAAACGAGAGCGGAGTCTCTCCACCAGTCCCGGCGTGCTTTTTGGCGAGGAATCGCTAGACACCACGATCTGCTTTTGATGCTCGAAAAGCTCGTTGAAGGTGTGAAAGAATTCTTCCTGCGTGCCTTCCCGGCCCGCCAGGATCTGGATATCGTCGATCAGCAGCACGTCGGCGGAGCGATAGTGCCGATGGAAAAGTTGCATGCGATCGCTCTTGATGCAGCCCACCATTTCATTCATGAATCGCTCGCTGGAGGTGTAGACGATCTTCATGCTGGCGTAGTGATCCACCAGGGAGCGTCCAATCGCGTGCATGAGATGAGTCTTACCCATTCCCGTTCCGCCGTAAATGAACAGCGGGTTGTACGTGCGCGACGGATTCTTGGCCACCGCTTGAGCGGCGGCGTGGGCGAATTGATTGCAGGAACCCACTACGAAGCTGTCGAAGGTGAACTTCGGGTTCAAGCTGATGGATGGCGCGAAGTCGATTTCGTGCTTGTCGTCCCAACCGGCCGCGCGTTGCGGCGCCGAATCCTGAATCTCGAGCACCACTTGCTTCACGGGCAGATCCAGTTCGCGAATCGCGGACGCTATTTCCATGGCATACTCCTGTTCGATCCAGTCCTTGGTTGCGCGGTTCGGAACCCCCACCCAAAGCTTGCCCGCTTCGTGCTTGAGGAAAACCGTCTTTGCGAGCCAGTTCTGATAGGCTTCCACCGTGATCTTGTTGGATATCCGATCTCTTACTTGTTCCCAGGCGTTCATTGGCTTTTCACAATCGGCGCACGTTATGCACAACTTTTCCACATCTGTGGAAAATCCTAGTCATCAACTCTTCGATTCTGGTAGGGAACCGACTGATCAACGAAACGCGGGAACAAGCAAATGAGAGATGTTCATTCCCGTGTTGCGAAAGTCAGTCTAGCACAAATTTTCCACTTGGAGCCTACTATTTTGTGGACCGTTATCAACATTGTTTTCAACGCTTTACATAAAACAGTATGACCGCGAATTGTCTCGCGCCTCGCAGCGCCGGAATTATGAATACTAGGTAAACCCCGAGGCGGCCGAGGCTTGTCTCCCTCCATTTGACAGGCCCGCTCGGCGGGCGCGACAATGAGATCGATTAGCGGGAGTAACTCAGCTGGTAGAGTGCAACCTTGCCAAGGTTGATGTCGCCGGTTCGAATCCGGTCTCCCGCTCCATTCCATCGGACCCGGACAACCTAGCTCTTTGTGGCTCATCTAAGCGAGAGCCTTATCGAGGGCGTGGAAACTTTGCCATTCATCGGCGGGACTGAGCGGCCCTCAACCCCACAGGGGTCGCCGGTCAGCTTCGCAAACGGCAGCGTCACAACGGAATTGATGGCGCCCGCGCGCGACAAATAGCTTGTGACACGATCGCCGATGTCCGCGCACGCCACGCAACCGCCAGCCCCACGATCCGCCTTCTCGATTGCGCGACCGGACGGTGCTCGGGACGATCTCTTGTAAGCGGCGGACCGAAGGCGGGAATGTAGCTCACCCTTGTTATTTCGATCCGCACGGTGCGAGTTCCCAGGACAGCGAATAATATTCGTTCAGCTCGGCGCGCAGCCGCCCGATCTCAACCCGTACCGACGGGTAAACGCGCGGATCGCCGGCGGAATCGATCACGGAATGCACGTTTTATACGTTGAAATGAAAGGGTTGTTACGGTAGCAGGGGCATCTGTTACGCGGAGATACTTCCAAACCCCTTTAGCGCCGACGCAAGATATCATACAGACCGTTTCGAGCATGCAGTCAGGGCTCGCCGGAGGAGGAAAAAGTGCGACCATTCGGATGTCTACGAACCGCGCGGGCGGCGGCGACGGCGATTTTGCTCGTCGTTCCAGCCGCGAAAGCGGACATGGTTACGGTGGATCTGGGAACGGTGGCGGTCTCCATTGGAATCAACGGGAGCATCATGAACACCGATTTTCCCACGTATACCGAAACCTATACCTACCAGCAATTGCTGTTTAAAGGGCCGCTTGACATGGAGTTTGACAGCGGACAAACGCTGGGCGAGGTGCTCGCGCAGGATTTCGGGAATGTGAACAATGGCACGCTCGACTACAATTTCCCGTTTGCATTTGGGGCTTCAGGCGGTTACACGCAGAATGCGGTTACGGAACCATTCAACACTCCGGACCCGGGTGTCGTGAGCTTCACCGCACAAACGCAGAGCGGGAAGGGGTGTTCTGGGACCAACACGGTCGGTTCGATTATTACTCTAGATCCGATTTACTCCGGCACCACTTATGACACGATCTTAAGCTGCGACGGACTAGGCAATCCCAACAATGGTACGCCGGCATACGTGGCCACTACCGTAACGGGTCCGCCCTTGGGAACCATTACCAACGGGGACACGACAACGGTTTACATAGGAGAGTTTACAGATTACGAATGGACCGTCTCGGGCGAGGTTGGGCCGGCCTCCGCAGTGCCGGAGCCGACGTCGCTTAGCCTGGAAGTCGCCGGCATCGCAGCTCTGGGCTGGATTCGACTGCGCAAGCGATCTCGCAAGCCGGCCTGATGAAGGGGTTCCGGAAGCCGGCCGGCGGCAGCGGTCAGGTGGAGCAGGAGTTTCAGCGCGCCCTCGACCTGCACGCGGCCGGACGGCGGAAGGAGGCCGAAGGACTCCTCACCGGAGTCTTGAAGAAGAGCCAGTGGCATGTCGGTTCACTCCACACGTTGGGCATTATTCGGCTGCAAGAAGGGCGGCTCGAAGAGGCGCTCGCATTATTCCGCAAGGCAGTCACGATCAACCCGGGATCGGCCGCGGCGCAGACCGGCGTGGGAAACGCCTTGCAAGCGCTCGGGCGGCATGAGGAAGCGATCGAGCGGTATCGGCGCGCACTGACGGGTCGGCCTCAAGACGGGTACGCATACAACAACCTAGGCAACTCGTACTCAGCGCTGGGACGCCTTGAGGAAGCAGCGGATTGCTTTCGCCAAGCTGTGGCGCGCCAGCCGGAACTGGCTGCGGCGCACGGCAATCTGGGCAACGCGCTGCTGGCGTTGAACCGGTTGGAAGAGGCGGTCGCGTCGTACGAGGCGGCCCTCGCACTCAATCCGATGCTGGGCGGCTTTCACAGCAATCTGGGAAGAACGCTCGTAGTGCTCAACCGGCATGAGGAGGCGATCTCTCGATTTCTTCGCGCGCGCGAGCTTGATCCCGAGGAGCCCCAGTATCCACTCAATTTGGCTCTCGCGCGCTTGGCGCTCGGCGATTACGCCTCGGGCTGGCTCGATTACGAAGCGCGCTGGAGAAGCCCCAGCTATTCGAAACCGCGCAACTATCCGCAGCCCCTGTGGGACGGACGCGCAGATATCGCTGGCAAGACCATCTTTCTCTATTTCGAGCAGGGTCTCGGAGATACCATTCAATTCGCCCGTTACGTGCCGCTAGTGGCGCAGCTCGGCGCAAAGGTGATTCTCGAAGTTCCGAAATCGCTGCTGCGCCTGTTCCGCAGCCTGGACGGTCCAGATGCGTTGGTCACCGCCAGCGATCCCCCGCCGGATTTCGATTGCCATGCGCCGCTGCTGAGCCTTCCGCTAGCTTTCCAGACTACGCTCGAATCCGTTCCGGCCGCGGTTCCGTACCTTCATGCTGCGCCTGTGCCGGCGGGGTGTTCGACCGGCATTTGCTGGGCGGGGAATCCGTCCAATTCCAACGACCGCAACCGCTCCCTTCCGCTATGCGAATTGATTCCACTGCTCGACGTTCCCGGCGTGCGCTTTCTTTCTCTTCAGAAGGTTCTTCGTGACGGCGACCAGAAGATCCTCGCGCAGCGCGAAAACGTGGACCTGGAAACGGACCGGAAGGGCGAGGATTTTGCGGACACTGCGGCACTGGTGGCTGGCTTGGATCTGGTGATTACGGTGGATACCGCGGTGGCACATTTGGCCGGCGCTCTGGGTAGGCAGGTCTGGGTGCTGCTACCCTTTTCCGCGCATTGGGCGTGGTTGCGCGAGCGCGACGATAGTCCGTGGTATCCGACCGCCCGCCTGTTCCGTCAGCCCGAGCCAGGCAGTTGGACGGACGTAGTGTCGCGCGCTGCCGAGGCGCTCGCGAGTATAGTAGCGAGCTAAAGGCCGCCTCCGAGGGGAAAAGCCGGCCGCTACTAAAGGCACAAGCGTGGCATCTCGGGCGGAGGGCCAACTTGCGATGCGGAGTGGGCAGATCGTTCGACAGTCGTCGAATCCCGTCTCCCGCTCCATTCCTTTGGAACAACCCCGCTCGGCGACGCGTACCCCTTAACGGAGGATCGCGATGCTCGGTTTCCTGTTGTGGTGCATCCTGTTCGTGCTGTGCTGGCCGCTGGCGCTGGTGGCGCTGTTCCTCTATCCGATCGTCTGGCTGATCTTGTTGCCGTTCCGCATCGTCGGAATCGCCGTCGGCGGAGCGCTCGAGCTCGTGTGGGCGCTTGTCACGCTGCCGCTGCGCGTGATCCGCCGCATCGCATAAAGCCTTTCTGTCCCGCCCGCCTCGCGCATTACAATAAAGCGATGCCAAGTTTCGCGGGTGTGGACTACTTTCTCATCGATTCGCTTTTGACCGACCAGGAGCGGCTGGTGCGCCAGACCGCGCGGCAATTCGTGGAGGATCGCGTGATCCCGCAGGTGCGCGATTGTTTTCGCGACGGCCGCTTCCCGCGCGAGTTGATCCCGGAGATGGGCCGGCTGGGATTCCTGGGAGCGAATCTGGAAGGCTACGGCTGCGCGGGAATGAGCAACGTGGAGTACGGCCTGCTGATGCAGGAGCTGGAACGCGGCGACAGCGGACTGCGCAGCTTCGCTTCGGTGCAGGGCGCGCTGGTGATGTATCCGATCCTGACCTACGGCTCGGAGGAACACAAACAGCGCTGGCTGCCGAAGCTCCAATCCGGCGAAGCGGTGGGATGTTTTGGACTTACCGAGCCCGGTTTCGGATCGAACCCGGCCGGCATGAAGACTCGCGCTGTCAAAGACGGCGCGCACTGGATTCTGAACGGCGAGAAAACATGGATCACCAACGGCAACATCGCGGACGTGGCGGTGGTGTGGGCTCGCGCGGAGGAAGGGATTCGCGGGTACGTGGTGGAGAAGGGAACCAAGGGATTCACTGCTTCCGAGCTGCACGGCAAAATGTCGATGCGGATGTCGGTGACGTCCAGCCTGGCGTTTTCGGATTGCCGCGTGCCTGAATCGGCCATGCTCCCTTGCGCGAAGGGATTAAAAGGGCCGCTCGGCTGCCTTTCGCAGGCGCGCTACGGGATCGGTTGGGGCGTTATCGGCGCGGCTATGGATTGTTACGAGACCGCGCGGCAATACAGCATTCTTCGCAAGCAGTTCGACGATCAGCCCATAGCCAGTCATCAACTGGTGCAGGAGAAACTGGCGGATATGGTCACCGAGATCACCAAGGCGCAATTGCTGGCGCTGCACGCCGGTCGGTTGAAGGACGAGGGCAAGATCGAGCCCGCGCATATTTCGATGCTGAAGCGCAACAACGTGCGAATGGCGCTCGATTGCGCGCGCCAGAGCCGCGACCTGCTGGGCGCCAACGGCATCATGGACGAATATCCACTGATGCGCCACATGTGCAATCTGGAAACGGTGAAGACTTACGAGGGCACCGACCACATCCACACGCTGGTGATCGGCGAGCGGGTGACGGGAATCGCGGCGTATAAATAGTTTTCAGCGGGCCCCCGCGCGATTGATCTGCGCGATCTGCGTCTCCGTCCTCTGGATCATCCGCTTCCAAACCGAATCCGGATCCGCATGGAACACGTTCGCCGCGTCCGCCGCGAAGATGTGCCATCCCCCCAAGTCCACTTCGTGCTCCAGTTGCCCCGGCCCCCAGCCCGCGTATCCGACATAAACGTGAAAAGCGTTTGGCCCGACGCTCGAGGCCAGTGTCTTCTCCAACGCCGCTTTGGTCGACACCAGATATACATCGCCGAACACGTGTTTGGCTTCGTCCGGCGGACTGGACGATTTGAGCAACGCCAGGATCGTGTTCAGCTCCACCGGACCGCCGACGTACGCCGGATCATCGCGCGTCTTGGCGGCCTTCAAATCCTGGAACACGCGTGAGAGCGGAACATCGGTCCTGTGGTTGACTACCAGGCCCATGGCGCCTTGCTTCTCGTCATAGCTAACCAGCAGAACCACGGTTTCGGCGAAGTTCGGATCGCCCAAGTCGCGGCTCGCCACAAGAAACTTCCCCGCGGCAAGGTCATCGCAAAGGCCCGGGCTCCGGGTCAGCGCGACAAGCAAAAACGCGAGCATCCACCGCGACGCCATATCTTAATTCTAGACCCGCTCGTCGCGGGCGTTCCGTCGGGTTTGGTAAAGATTATTCGCGCTCGATGATGGTGGCGTTGGCCATCCCGCCGCCTTCGCACATGGTCTGCAATCCGTAGCGGCCGCCGGTGCGCTGGAGCTCGTGCACCAGCGTGGTCATCAGGCGAGCGCCGCTCGCTCCCAGCGGATGTCCCAGCGCCACCGCGCCGCCGTTGACATTCAGCTTGGCCGGATCGGCCCCCAGCTCGCGCTGCCATGCCAACGGGACGCTGGCGAAAGCTTCGTTGACCTCGAACAGATCGATGTCGCCCAGGTCGAGCGCGGCGCGTTGCAGCGCCTTGCGCGTGGCCGGAATCGGCGCCGACAACATAATTACGGGATCTTCGGCGGCCAGGGCGAAAGCGACGAACCGCGCCAACGGGCGCAGGTTCAACCGCTCGGCGGTGGCGCGATCCATGATCAGAAGCGCCGCCGCGCCATCGCTGATTTGCGACGAATTGGCGGCCGTGACCACGCCATCCGGCTTAAACGCGGGCTTCAACGTCGCCATTTTCTCCAGATTCGCATCCGGGCGAAAGCCTTCGTCGCGGCTCACGTGCACCAAGCCGTTCTCGGTTTCGACCGGGACCGGCGTGATCTCGTTGCAGAACCGCCCTTCCCCGGTGGCGCGCGCCGCCCTGCGATGACTCTCCAGGCTGAAAGCGTCTAGCTCCGCGCGGCTGATTTTCCACCGCTCGGCCATCATCTCCGCGCCGATACCCTGATTGAATACGACATTGTTGTAACGCCGCGCCACCCCCGGTCCGAAAGGCTTGCCGGGACCCGCTCCGTTCGATCCCATGGGCACGCGCGTCATGCATTCGACGCCGCACGCGATCGCGATGTCGTAGCTTCCCGCCATCACGCCTTGAGCCACGAAATGCGCCGCCTGCTGGCTCGATCCGCATTGCCGGTCCACGGTGGTTCCCGGCACCGATTCGGGAAAGCCCGCCGCCAGCACGGCGTTGCGAGCCACGTTGTAGGCCTGCTCGCCCGCCTGGACCACGCATCCCGCCACAACGTCGTCGATGAGGGCCGGGTCGAGCTTGTTTCTCTGAGCCACGGCCTTCAACGTATGGGCCAGCAGATCCACGGGGTGCCAGCTCTTCAAAGCGCCGTCCCGGCGGCCAACGGGGGTCCGAACGGCATCTACGATCACAGCTTCGCGCATGTTCGGAATGGTAGCGTTACGCGCGGGCGCGCGTCAATCGGCGCGGGTGAGCAGGTATTTCCGAATCGCCCAAATCACGGCCGCGATGAAAAGCAGCGCGGCGCTGCTCCAGGGCGCGAAAGGGCAGGTGGAAACATAACCCAAATCGTTGGCCTTGGGCGCCGAGAAGGGCAACAGGGTCCAGACCGCCAGCCCGATGAAGATCACCACCAGCGCCAGCAGTAAGGCATTACGGATGTCCTTCGACATGATCTACGAAAAGCTTAGCAGGAACGCAGCTGATCGCTCGGTCGGCGGTAAGCTTGAGGCAGGTGCTCTATCTCCAACGTGTCCCAACGCCGCCGCTCGATGCGTTCATCGCGTCGATCTGGTATTGCGAAAGCGAACCGAGGCCGCATGCTCTGGAGCGGGTTCTGCCGAACGGCGCCGCGCAGTTGATTGTGAACCTCAAGGAAGACCGGACGCGCGTGTATCGGCCAGAGTCTGGCACACCTTGCGAAACCACGTCGTCCGGGGCGGTGCTGTCGGGCGTACAGTCGCGCTACTGCGTGATCGATACGGCGGAACAGGAATGCGTGCTCGGCGTTGTTTTCCGGCCTGGCGGCGCCATTCCCTTTTTCCGAGGGCCGGCGCACGAGTCGCGCGATGCCCATGTGGCTCTGGATGTGTTCTGGGGCCGACGGGCGGCCGATCTGCGCGATCAATTGATGGACGCGCCCAGCCCCAACGCGAAGCTGGATAGGATGGAGCACGCGCTGCGTGAGATCTGCCGGCCCCCCACGGTTCATCCCGCCGTAGCATGCGCGCTGTACGAGTTCGCTCAGCCTCGCGCCGCCAACGTCTCGGCCGTGACCGCGATGACCGGTCTCAGCCCGAAGCGTTTCATCGAACGATTCAAGGCGACGGTCGGCGTGGCGCCTAAACATTATTGCCGCATCCTGCGGTTTCAGCAAGCATTGGCGCACGCCGAGAACGGGCATCGCGTGGATTGGACCCGCATCGCGATGGATTCTGGGTATTTCGACCAGGCCCATTTCATCCACGACTTTCGCTCGTTCGCCGGTCTCACGCCCACTGGTTATCAGGCCGATCGGACGCAGTTTCGAAACCACGTCAAATTTCTACAATCGGACGCCGTCTTAGCATGAGATGATTCGGTCATGGCCGATACATTAGAAACCTACCGCACCATCACGCCCTACCTGGTGGTGCCCGACGCCGACTCCGAACTCAAGTTCCTCAAAGCTGCGTTCGGCGGCGCCGAGTTGCAGTGCCAGCGCAACGAGGAAAAGAAGGTGCTGCACGCCGAAGTCAAGATCGGCGATTCGCTGATCATGCTCGGCCAGGCGTGGGGCCAGTTTAAAGCTCTGGAGGCCGCGTTATTCGTCTGGGTCGAAAACGTTGACGAGGTCTATTCCCGGGCGCTTGCCGCGGGCGCTAAATCAGAGAGCGCTCCGGAAGATAAACCGTACGGACACCGCCAAGCAGGCGTGCTTGACCAGTGCGGCGTCACCTGGTGGATCGGTTCGCCGGTCAAATAGGGCTGTCACAACCGCCCGCCTCGCCTCGTCCTAGATTGCGAAGAGAGGCAATATGGAATCGTACGTAGTGATCGGCGGCGGTCTGGCCGGGCTAACAGCCGCAAACGCGCTTGCGGGACCAGGCGCTCAAGTAACGCTGCTCGAACAATCCAGCCATCTGGGAGGGCGAGCCCGGACTCAGAAGGAAAACGGGTACTCGTTGAATTTGGGCCCGCACGCCCTGTATCGACGAGGCCGGGCGGCGCGGACGTTTCGAGACTGGAGCATCCCGTTTTCCGGAGCCATCCCGCCGACGGCATCGCGAGCGTATTTCGTGCGCGACAGCCAGTTCTATCCGCTCATCACGAATCTTACGGGTCTGCTGGCGACGCGCATGTTCACCTTCCGCGAAAAATTGGAAGTTGCGAATTTGTTGCGTGCCTTCACGACGGCGAAAGCCAAGCCTCTCGAGACCATGACGGATTGGCTTGATCGGCGCGTCTCGTCGCCTCGTGTGCGCGACTTCGCGGCAACCGCGATCCGTATTTCGACCTTCGCAACTGACCTGGATCGTCTGGACGCGCAAGCGGCGCTCCACCAAATCCGCAGCGGACTGAAGGACAACGTACTCTATTTGGACGGCGGCTGGCAGACCTTGGTGGATGGACTGGCCGCGCGCGCGCGTTCTCTGGGCGTGAACATCCGCTGTGATGAGCCCATGGGCAAAATCGATTCCATCGATGCCACCGGGATCGCGCTCGCCGTCGGCCCGGCGGAGGTTGAGAAACTGACCGGCGTTGCGCCGCCCCTGGGCGTTCCGATGCACATGGCCAGCCTGGACCTTGCTCTCGACGGAATGCCCGCGAACGCAACGAATGTGGCCTTCGCGGTGGACCGTCCGCTTTACTTGAGCGTCCATTCCGCCTCGGCCCAACTCGCCCCGCGCGGCGGCCGGATGGTACATGTCGCCAAGTATCTCGGAGGCGTTCTCCAAGATGCCAAGGCCGTGCGCGCCGAGCTCGAGGAATATGCGACGCTGGTCTTGCCTGCTTGGAGGCAGCACATCGTATTCGCCCGATTCTTGCCTGCGCTGACGGTGGCTCCGATGATGCCGACATCCGCGCAACGCCCGGACTGCGACTTCCTTGGACTCGGGCGCGTCGCCGTAGCGGGCGATTGGGTGGGCCGGGAAGGAATGCTGGCCGATACAGCGGTGGCGAGCGCCTTGCGGGCGGCCGGCGCCATCCAGCGGCGTAAGGCGGCTGCGGCCTGAAGTGGATCGCGCCGCGCAATTCTTGGAGCTGAGGCCGCTGCTCTTCCGGCTGGCTTATCGCATGCTCGGCACGCGGGCGGATGCCGAGGACGCCGTTCAGGAAGCGTTCATCCGTTGGGAAAAGGCGGCGGACGACGAGATTCGATCGCCAAAATCGTTCCTCACGACGGTGGTCGCGCGCCTTTCGCTCGATACTCTGAAGTCAGCCAGCCGCCAGCGCGAAGTCTACGTCGGCACGTGGTTGCCTGAGCCGCTCGTTGATCCGCCGGCGGCCGATTCGGTGGAGATGGCCGAGTCGCTATCGCTGGCGTTTGTTCATTTGTTGCAATCTCTATCGCCCGCCGAGCGCGTGGCTTTTCTCCTGCGCGAGATTTTCGATGCGCCTTACGGCGAACTGGCCTCCATCCTTGAAACCAGCGAAGTAAATTGCCGGCAGATTGTGGCGCGGGCCTCCAAGCACATCCGGGAGCAAAGACCTCGTTTTCCCCTCGATCGAACTCGCCATCGCGAAGTGCTTCGGAACTTTCTAGGGGCGTGCGTTTCCGGCGACCCGTCGCAACTTCTGGCGATGCTGCGCGAAGACGTGGTGCTGTACTCCGACGGCGGCGGCAAGGCCCCAGCCGCGATCAATCCTATCTTCGGAGCGGACCGCGTTGCCCGCTTCTTCGCGGGCCTGGTGAAGAAAGGCGCGGTGACTGGTCTAGAAGTTAGATTTGCCGACGTAAATGGAGAACCGGGGGCGCTGGTATATTATGGTGACCAGCTTGCTTACATCGGCACGCTTCAGCTCGACGAGGCCGACCGCATCGCCGGCATTTTTCTGGTCGCCAATCCGGACAAATTGCCCAAGGCGGCGTTACCGTGAAGCGCTTGCTTTACGGGGTGCCGGGAGTGGAATGAAAGCCCCCGAATAGCTTCCTGCCGTTCGGCATGGTCACTGTGCCGGCGTTGGCTACGTTGCTGCCGTCCTTCGCGCCATAGCCTTCCAACGTGACGTGATCGCCCTCCTTCAGCGTCGTCCTTGTCCATCCCCTGCGAACCAGGCCATTAGGGCTGCCCATTTCGAAGCTCCAACTGGTGACCTTGCCGCTTTCGTCCTTGGCGTCGACGTACAGCCAGGCGTGCGGGTTGGTCCATTCGAACCTGGTGACTGTGCCGGAGACTGTGACGAGCTTATTTTGGTCGTACTCGGAGGCGAATGCGTGATGCGCGGAGATGCGCATGGTCGTCAAAAGCAGCGCAGCCGCCGCGGCGCACAAAGTCTTGCTCATTTCAGGAATTCCTCCTGATGGTAACGCAAGCTTGTCATTTCCGAAACCGTCTCAAAACCGGGTCCTTTTTGCAACGCCCGCGAGCCGGGTTTACGGCATTTGAAATACGGAGCGCGGCGCGCTGTTAGCCGCGCCCCAAACGGGTTCAACTTCGGAAAGCGGAAAGGTTTTGGTCGCGATTTCGAAGCCACCGGGTACAGTTGCCTGCATCAATTCGCCTATCGATTTTACGAGGCCGTCCATGGGGATGCTGCCGATGCCGCTTCCCATGAGCGTGATAGCCGAAGAACGCAGGGCCGCGCTTGGAAGCGTTATATTCGGTGCGCTCACCGACCCGATATGCACGAACCGGATCGGTACCGCGTCTTTTCCCGCCTTTGCCCCGGCAATGATAATCCGTTCGGCGCTCTGCCCCCAGAGGTAATCCAAAACGACATCGATTCCATCGCCCGAGAATTGCTCCTTTAAGGCATCCTCAAACGTCACGCCCGTGTCGCCGAGCGGGATTGTCACATCTGCTCCCAAGCGAGAAAGCACTTTCAGGGCATCCGCATTTCGGCCTGTCGCCACAACCTTTCTTGCGCCCATATATTTGGCGATCTGAACGGCCAGACGGCCCGCCGTGCCTGTTGCTCCATTTACAAGGACGGCTTCCCCTGCTGTGAGCTTGGCGCGCTCTTTGAACGCAGCCCATGCCGACATGCCGGGATTTGCTATCGCGGCGGCGGTCACGTCATCCAGATCGTCGGGCAGCGATACACATTGAGCAGGCCGAATGACCGTCTTCTCCGACATGCTTCCGAACGGCGCTCTCGGAAGCGCAAAATAGACACGACGACCGTCATCTAGGCGACCCACCCCGTCAATCCCCACAACGAAAGGCAACTGTCCGGGCGCGCTATAGTGCGTGCCGGATGCCCTGCTCTTGACCACGTTACTTAACGCGGCGGCGCTGACTGTGACCTGAACTTCTCCATCGGCCGGGGCCGGCTCCTTGAAATCCCCATAGATGGGCGTTTTGCCCGCTTCCACTACGATTGCGGCTTTCATATGTTTGCTCCCGGCCTTCCAACTATGTGTATTATACACATAATAACCGTTGCGCCTCCGTTGTCGCCCGCTGGACGACGATACCTAGATTAGGTTTTCACGGACAGCTCGGTACCGCCCCGCAACGGCAGAAGAGTCGAAACAAAGCCGTTCGACGGGCGCCGCACGAAGTCCAGATAGCCGGCCAAGGCGGCCGGAAAGTGTCCCACATTGTCGCAAACGACCATCGCACCTTTGCGCAGTTGAGGCGCCATCAATTCGATGATTGGTCTGGCAACTTCGGGGAAGCCATCCACCAGCAGAAAATCGACCGGGCCGCCGCAGTCTTTGAGCGTATTCAGCGCATCGCCCTCGCGAAGTTCGATCAGCTCCGCGACCCCCGCCTCCGCGAAATGGTCGCGCGCGTGGCGCGCCTTTTTCGGCTTCGATTTCCGTTCCGATGACAAGGCCCTCGCCTTGGTCGCGCATCGCCGCGGCAAGATAGATTGTGGAAACGCCGTACGATGTTCCGAATTCGACGACCCTTCGGGCCTGAAGGCCGCGGCACAACATGTAGATCAACCAGCCTTGGCCGCGATCGATCGAAAGAAGCTTGTCGCGATGATATTCCGCATCGCCGACGGCGTTAGAGCGCTTCACGCCCACCAGTTTCTTCACGGCTTCCAACGCGTAGTGGGCGACCAGCCCCGGCAATTGTCGGGCGGCACGGACGTGCAGACGATCCAGGACATCGCTGATCCGTCGATCTGCGATCGGATTTGAGGAAGGCCGAGTCATTGATATATGTGTATAATACACATATCGTGCTATGCTGTCAATGGAACATGCGTCATGAATAAAGTAGTCCGCCGGCTTCACCAAACGCTTATCGATCTGGTGGGCCTCATGAACCGGCCGCGGCGTCACATTGCGCTACTTCAGGAAGCGGGAGTTTCGCTCGACCGGGCCCTGTTTCCGATGCTGGTAGTGATTGAACGCAAAGGCCCGATCGGCGTCGTGGAATTGGCCGAGTTGGTCGCCAGGGACTACACCACGGTAAGCCGGCAAATCGCCAAACTCGATGACCTCGGACTAATCAGCCGTCGCCCCTCGAAAACGGATAAGCGGTTACGCGAAGCCGTCATCACCGCCAAAGGCAAAAAGATGACCAGGGCCCTTGACGCAGCCCGCGAACGAATGGCGGCCGCGCTGCTTGCGAAGTGGAGCAAACGCGATCTTAAAGAACTGGCGCGGCTGATGCGTCGGTTTGCGGACGATCTTCAGTCCCTGGCGATGCCCGAACGGTAATAATTCGTTCCGCGCCGCCTTGTTATCCTACCGTGTATCAGACAATCCGGAGAACACCACGAGCAAAGCAACGGACAATCTCGAAGGCGCCCAAGAGCGGGCCATGGCAGGTCGGCCCAAGGTGGGCGGTTTCCCGTATCTGGCCGAAACTCTCAAGCGCGCAGGCGTGACGCGCAATCTCTCGTTCCTGCCTGCCTGCGAGAGCCTCTATCTAACCGAGCACGGACCCGTCGTGACCCAAGGCGAGCCCCTGGCACGGTGGATGTGCCGCCGTTCAACCGGGACGCGCTGGTCGCGGCACTGCGGACCGACCAAGCTGGGAAGAGCACATTCCCCGAGTTCCTTGCGGCCTGCTGGGGCGCCGGAGTAGTCCGCTACGATGTGGACTTCGTCGCGCGGTGCGTCGCCTACTATGGCTGTCTGGGCGAGGTCTACACGGAAGACTATCCCGCGGTCCAGGTTGAGTAGCCATGTTGAGTAGCTGGACGCGCGTTCAACCGTCGGAGCGGCAATCCGAAGCCGCCCCGTATCCCGCGTTCGCTACCATTAAATGGATGCCGAAGCCAACCAGCAGTCAGCGCAACTGACCGCAAAACCCTGAGCGGGATCCGGATTTGTGGGAGTCCGAAACGTACCTCCTCCCCACCGCCAAGCGTTTAGGCACGGCTAGGCGACATCCATGCCCACTAAATTTCCAGAACGGGTAAAACTTGGGACGACCGGCGAACGATGCGATGGCCATTGCCCCCGCGCCGGTTTTCCCGTATCTTGAAAGGCATGGAAGTACATTTCTCCCCCGAGGTTGAAACGCGGCTCCAGCAAGTGGCCTCTGCCAATGGCAAGGACGCCGAGCAACTGGTGAAAGACACTGTTGCACGCATGCTCGAAAATCAAGCCCGCTTCATCGCTGGAGTGCAAAAAGGCATTGAGCAAGCTGACCGTGGCGAGCTTGTAGAGCATCAAGATGTGCGTAACCGTATCGACCGGCTGTTTCACCCGTGAGGCCGATTCGGTGGACAACCGAAGCGTCCGACCAACTTGAAGCCGCTGTTAAACGCATCCAGCAAGACAATCCAGCCGCAGCCCGGAATGTCGCTCAGGCGGTTATCGACCGCATTGAACAACTGGCGACCTTCCCCGGCCTTGGCCGGCCAGGAGACGTGAAGGGAACCCGCGAACTCGTCAGCCCGCCTACGTGGTTGTGTACCGTTCCACCGAGGAAATTGTCGAAATCCTGTACGTCTGGCACGGTGCACAGGACTGGCGCTGAACGCGTTGAACACCCGAAACCGACCCTGCCCCACCCCCACTCGCTACAATGAAGTAGATGGCGAAGCCAACCAGCACAGTCAGCGCTATTGACCGCAAAACCCTCAGCGGTATCCCGGTGGAGCCCTTTTATGGCCCCGACGATATCCGCGGCATCGAACTCCCGGCGCCCGGCGAGTTCCCCTACACGCGCGGGATTCACGAAAGCATGTACCGCGGCAAGCTCTGGACCATGCGCCAGTTTTCCGGGTTCGCCACGCCGGAAGAAACCAACCAACGCTTTCGCTACCTGCTGAGCCAGGGCCAAACCGGCCTCTCCGTCGCCTTCGATCTGCCCACGCTGATGGGCTACGACGCCGATCACGCCACGTCGGAAGGCGAAGTCGGCAAATGCGGCGTGTCCATCTGCTCGCTCGAGGACATGGAAATCCTCTTTCGGGAAATTCCGCTCGGCGACGTCACAGTCTCGATGACCATCAACTCGCCGGCGCCGGTGCTGTGGGCCATGTATCTCGCGGTGGCCGAAAAGCAGGGCGTGGATTGGTCGCGCGTCTCGGGCACTTTGCAGAATGACATCCTGAAGGAATACATCGCGCAGAAGGAGTACATCTTCCCGCCGCGCCCGTCCATGCGCCTGGTGACGGATGTCATCGAGTACTCCACCCAGCGCGTGCCGCGCTTCAATCCGATTTCGATCAGCGGGTATCACATTCGCGAGGCCGGCTCCACTGCGGTCCAGGAACTGGCGTTCACCTTGCGCGACGGCATCGAGTATGTCGATTGGGCGCTCGAGCGCGGCCTTGCGGTGGACGATTTCGCGCCGCGGCTCAGCTTCTTCTTCAACTCCCACAGCGATTTCTTCGAGGAGATCGCGAAATACCGCGCGGCTCGCAAGATCTGGGCGGAAGTGATGCGCGATCGCTACGGCGCCAAGGATGAGCGAAGCTTGAAACTGCGGACGCACGCGCAAACCGCCGGCTGTTCGCTCACCTGGCAGCAGCCCTATAACAACATCGTTCGGACCGCGCTGCAGGCACTGGCGGCGGTGCTGGGCGGAACGCAATCGCTGCATACCAATTCGCTCGACGAAGCTTACGCCCTGCCGAGCGAGCACGCGGTTACCATCGCGCTGCGCACCCAGCAGGTGATCGCGTACGAAAGCGGCGTGACGGCGACGCCCGATCCGCTGGGCGGCAGCTACTTCCTGGAGCGCCTCACGCGGGAAGTGGAGCAGGGCGCCAA
>Ga0302325_10001394_pt1 | contig 61718 bp, 57 predicted proteins | sample Palsa_T0_2_FD_201948 | JGI IMG/M metagenome (GOLD analysis project Ga0302325, IMG submission 201948) | Peat permafrost microbial communities from Stordalen Mire near Abisko, Sweden - Palsa_T0_2 | ecosystem: Environmental > Terrestrial > Soil > Palsa > Peat permafrost | place: Sweden: Abisko...
GGCGCAAGGCTCGCCAGTTCAAGGCCCACGCCCAACAGCAAGGCGCCGATCAGGGAGGTCCAGCGCGCGCCGATGCGATCGCTCAGAGTGCCCCATGCGATGCTGCCAACGGCCATGGCAAGAAACCCATAGGTCATGGCGGCCGACACGCCGGTGGTAGACCAGCCTGTGTTCGCGGTGATCGACCGCAGCAGCACGGGCAGCGAAAACATCGCGCCGAGCGCGATGCAGCCCATGAGGGCGCCGGCGGCGACAATGATCCAGCGGTAACGCGGTTCGATCATATCGTCTAGGGAGTCAGCACCACGCGAAAGCGGGCCTTGCCACTCATCATATGTTGATACGCTTCGGCTGCCTTCGCCAGCGGAAAAGTTTCGATCATCGGGCGAACGTCAGCTTGCACGCTGAATTTCATGGTGTCTTCAGAATCCGGGGCAGTGCCTGAGGGCCAGCCGGCGATGGAACGGCGCCCGCCGATAAGCATCATCGGCGCAACCTCGATCGCTTCACCGCTGGCGCCCACCACCAGCAGTTTGCCATCGATGCCTAAACCGGCCACCACCGAGCTCATGCTCTTGGCATCCGTGACGGTGGCCAGGATGACTCTGGCGCCACCGAGCTTGCTCAGCTCCTGGGCTGCGTTTTGCGTGGTGCTGTCGATATAAATGTGTGCGCCCAGCTTCTTGGCCAGCGGGCCTTTATCGGCGCCACGCGCAATCGCTACCGTCTTGAAGCCCATCTTGGCGGCGAACTGGACGCCCAGGTGACCCAGGCCACCGACGCCGAGAATCGCGACCAGATCTCCGGCCCGCGCGCCGCTGTGGCGCAGGGCATTAAAAGTCGTGATGCCCGCGCAGAGTAGTGGCGCAGCATCCGCAGACTTAAGCTCCTCCGGCACCAAAGCGAGCGCCTCGAACGGTGCGAGCATGTATTCGGCGTAACCGCCATCGTATGAGATACCGGGAATCTGCCCGCTGCTGCACTCGATGAAATCGCCGCGGCGACATGAGTTGCAGTGTCCACAGTGACCGCCATGCCAGCCCACACCAACCCGCATGCCCTTTTTCCACTCCGGCACCTGCGCTCCCAGCGCATCGATAAGGCCCACGACCTCGTGGCCGGGCACGCGCGGCAGCTGAATACCCGGGAATCCGCCGGTGACAGTGAACATGTCGCTGTGGCACACGCCGCAGGCCTGAACCTTGATGCGCACCTGGTGCGGTGCAGGCTCAGGGATGTCGCGCTCGACAAGTTCGAGAGGCGCATTGGCTTTGGCGACCTGAACGACTTTCATCTTCGGCATTGGAATTTTCCTCGCGTTGCATTCCGCAGCCTACGCCGGTCACTGGCGCAGCTTCAGCCAGCGAACGCCGACGGCTACAGGTTCTGGTAGTTGGGCCCCGAGCCACCCTCAGGCGTGGTCCAGGTGATGATCTCGTAGGGATCCTTGATATCGCACGCCTTGCAGTGCACGCAGTTGGCGGCGTTGATCTGCAGCCGCTGACCGTGCTCGGCATCCTCGATTATCTCGTAGACCCCGGCCGGGCAGAAGCGCGTGCACGGATTGCCAAATTCCTGCGCGCAGCGGCTGACACACACCGAGGTATCTGCGACCTTCAGGTGCGCCGGCTGCTGCTCATCGTGCGAGGTGCCTGCAAAGTAGACTGAGGCCAGCCGATCGCGCGGCGGCAGCGTACGCTCGCTCCAGCCGCGTTCGGGCGAGTGGAACTCATCCAGATGCTTGGTCGCCGCGAAGCTCGCGCTGTTGCGCAGCGTCCAGGGCGTGTGACCGGCGGTCAGCGTCTCGAACCCCCAGTTGAGGACACCGACCCACAGGCCGCGCTTGAAGCCGGGCTTGAAATTCCGGACTTTCCTCAGCTCCTGGCCACCGGGAGAGGCGCGCCAGCGGGCATCAAACCCGGTCAGCGTACCGTGCTCATGCAGATGCTCGGCGGCCAGCATGCCGCAGCGCATCGCCTGGTGTATACCCTTGATGCGCGGCATGTTCAACGTGCCGGCCGTGTCGCCAATCAGCACTGCGCCCGGCATTTCCAGCTTCGGCATCGACTGCCAGCCGCCAGCGGCGATCGCGCGCGCGCCGGCAGAGAGAATCTCGCCGCCTTCGAGGAGTTTGAGAATCTGCGGGTGGTTCTTGTACTGCTGGAAGGCTTCAAAGGGTGCCAGGCGCGGATCGGCATAGTCCAGGCCGACGACGTAGCCGACATAGACCCGATTCTCATCCAGGTGATAAAGGAACCCGCCGCCATAGGTGTGCGAGTCCATCGGATAGCCGGCCGAGTGCTGGATCAGTCCCGGTTCAACGCGACCGGCAGGAACCTGCCAGAGCTCCTTGAACCCGAGTGCGTAGCTTTGTGGGTCACTGTCCTTGTCGAGTGCAAAGCGCTTGATCAGGGTCTTGGTCAGGCTCCCACGGCAGCCCTCGGCGAGCATCGTGAAGCGCGCGCGGATATCCGGACCCGGTGCGTAGTTAGGACCTGGCTCACCATTGCGCTCGATGCCCATGTCACCGATGCGCACGCCAGCGACCGCGCCCTGCTCATCAAAGAGCATCGAGGCGCCAGCGAAGCCTGCAAAGACATCGACGCCCAGGGCTTCGGCCTGCGTCGCCATCCAGGCGGTCAGGCCGCCCAGCGAGACGATGAAGTTGCCGTGGTTGTGCAGCTGGGGTGGAGTTGGGAGTTTGCGGGTGCCCTTGCGGGTGAAGTAGCGAAACTCATCGCGACCGGCCGGGACGCACACGGGCAGCTTGGCCTCGCGCCACTTGGGGAGCAGGGCATCGAGAGCACAGGGATCGAGCACGGCTCCAGATAAGGAATGCGCCCCGACCGCGGAGCCTTTCTCCAGTACACAGACCGTAAGTTCAGGCTGGCATTGCTTGAGCCGGATCGCGCAGGCGAGGCCCGCCGGGCCGGCGCCGACGATCAGCACGTCGTAACTCATCTCGTCGCGATCAGTCATGGAGATCCTCAGCTCAACTCCCGCAGGGCGCGCGGATTGTCCCGCGAGTGGTTCGCTCCCGTAAAGCAGTTCCGCCGGTGCCCGGGTAGCGGCCTAGGCGTGAGTGAAATTAACGTTGTCAAATTTCCTAAGTCAATTTTAGCTCAAGTCCCGCGCTAAGCTGTTGTCCATCGGGGCCGGCATGGCCCCGGAAGATGGTATGGATTAGCCACACGAGGAGAGTCAGATCATGAGCCTGCAGCGTAACCTGCCGAGCGCCGAAGAACTGCGTAGCAACTGGCGCGACAGCCCGCGCTGGCGCTCGGTAACGCGCGCCTATGAGCCCGAGGCGGTACTGCGGTTGCGCGGCACGATTGCGGTCGATTACTCCATTGCCCGGATCACAGCCGAGAAGCTGTGGCGTTATCTGAACGAGAAGTCGTTCGTGAATGCGCTGGGCGCGCTGACCGGCAACCAGGCGCTGCAGCAGGTGCGGGCCGGACTCGATGCCATCTACCTCTCGGGCTGGCAGGTGGCTGGCGATGCCAACCTTGCCGGCCAGATGTACCCGGACCAGTCGCTCTATCCGGCCGACTCGGTGCCCAATGTCGTCCGGCGCATCAACAACACGCTGCGCCGTGCCGATGAGATCCACCACGCTGAGGGCGATGACTCAATCGACTGGCTCAAGCCGATCGTGGCCGACGCCGAGGCGGGCTTTGGTGGTGTGCTCAATGCCTTTGAACTGATGAAGGCGATGATCGAAGCCGGTGCCGCGGGCGTGCATTTCGAGGACCAGCTCTCCTCGGCCAAGAAGTGCGGCCACATGGGCGGCAAGGTGCTGGTGCCCACTGCCGAAGCCATCTCAAAGCTGGTAGCAGCGCGCCTCGCGGCCGATGTCTGCAACGTGCCCACACTGCTGGTTGCGCGCACCGATGCCGAAGGCGCCAATCTGCTGACCGCGGATGTGGATGAGCGCGACCGGCCATTCATCGATGCGGCCCGCGGGCGGACTTCCGAAGGTTTCTTCTACGTGCATGCGGGGCTCGAGCAGGCGATCGCGCGCGGCCTCGCCTACGCCCCGTATGCGGATCTGGTCTGGTGCGAGACGGCCAAGCCCGATCTGGAGGAAGCCAAGCGCTTTGCCGAGGCGATCCGGCACCGCTATCCCGACAAGCTCCTGGCCTATAACTGCTCGCCGTCCTTTAACTGGAAGCGCAAGCTCGATGACGCCACGATCGCCAGCTTCCAGCGCGAGCTCGGCGCGATGGGCTACAAATTCCAGTTCATCACGCTTGCCGGCTTCCACGCGCTCAACTACTCGATGTTCGAGCTGGCACGCGGTTATCGCCAGAGCCACATGAGCGCCTACGTCGCCCTGCAGCAGGCCGAGTTCGCCGCCGAGAAGGATGGCTACACGGCCACCAAGCACCAGCGCGAAGTGGGCGCCGGCTACTTCGATGAGGTATCGCAGACCATCAGTGCCGGACACTCTTCCCTCAGTGCACTCAAGGGCAGCACCGAGGAGCAGCAGTTCGGGACCCGCTAGCGGCGGGCAAGCAGTCGGGGGGTGGACTGTGCCGGCGCAAGCCGGCACGGTCCTGTTAGTGACGCCCCCATGCTCGGCGCCGACGCAATTGGGCACGTGGCTCCTTACAGAAGCGTTGTAGGCTGGCGCCGGGCCAAATACCGGCCAGCGCCGTCGCTGCTCCATGATTGCCGAGGCTCAGACCGAAGCGCGCCTGAACGAGGCGCAGGAAACCGATGCCCAGGCCCTGGCGGACCGCATCGTGGCCTTCATGGGCAATGCCTCGACCGAGATTGCGCCCCACGATGAGCCCCGGCTTGCGGCACTCCCCAATTATCTGGCGATCGGCGCACGGGTTTACGTTGCGCACCCCCCGAGCGCCTCACTGAGCGATGTGGTGCGCGTCGCCGGCAAGCTGCAGGCGCAGGGCTTCCGGGCCGTGCCGCATATCGCTGCGCGTCGCATCGCGAGCGCTGCGCAGCTCGGCGGCGCGCTCGCCGCGCTGCGAGCCAGTGGCGTCGATGAGATCCTGCTGATTGCCGGTGATCGGGCGCTGCCGGCCGGCGAGTTTTCGAGCACGTTGCAGATTCTTGCCAGTGGTGCACTGATCGATGCCGGCTTTCGCACGCTGGGCGTGGCCGGACACCCCGAAGGGCACAAGCAGATCGGACCCACGAGTCTGTGGGCCGCGCTGGCGGAAAAGCAGGAGTACGCCGAGCGTACCGGCAGTGCGATGCACATCGTGACGCAATTTGGCTTCAATCCGGCCACGGTCCTCTCCTGGGAGCAGCACCTGATCGAGCACGGCATTACCTTGCCGGTGCATGTGGGGATTGCCGGTCCCACGCCACTGCCGCAACTGATACGCTACGCCATGATGTGCGGCATCGGCGCCTCGCTGACTGCGGTGGTTCGCAACTTAAGCGCGATGGGCAACCTGCCGCACCTGGCGGTGAATCCCGATGAGGTGCTGGTGCAGCTGGTGCGTGGCCGGGCCCGCGAGGGCGTCACGCGCATCGTGCAGCCGCACTTCTTTGCCTTCGGGGGCACGCTTGCCACGGCCCGCTGGATCCAGGCGGTGATGGCAGGTCGCATCCGCGTGGACGTTGCCGGCGGCCGCTTCGCGCTGAAATGAGCACGCGAGCGACGGATTACTTGCTGTCGAGGTCTGTCAGGAGTCTATGAGTTCCCCACCATCCTCTGTGCGGCCGCGGCTGCTGATCTGTGGCTCGCTCGCCTACGACACCATCATGGTGTTCCATGATCGCTTCAAGGCGCACATCCTGCCCGACAAGCTGCACATGCTGAATGTGGCGTTTCTGGTGCCCACGATGCGGCGCGAGTTTGGCGGCTGCGCCGGCAACATTGCCTACAGCGCGAAGCTGCTGGGCGATGAGGCTTACCCGATGGCCACGGCCGGGAGCGATTTCGCACCGTACGCCGACTGGATGCGCCGCCACGGCGTGCCGCAGGACTATGTGCGGGTCATTGACAGCGAGTTCACCGCACAGGCCTTCATCACTACGGACCTGGATGATAATCAGATCACCGCCTTCCACCCCGGCGCGATGCAGCAGTCGCACCTGAACCAGATCAGTGCCGCCGGTCGGGTCACACTCGGCATCGTCTCTCCGGACGGGCGCGAGGGCATGATTGCCCACGCGGCGCAGTTTGCGGCGGCGGACATTCCGTTCATTTTTGATCCGGGCCAGGGGCTGCCGATGTACGGCCGCGAGGATCTGCAGCGCTTCATCGAGCAGGCCAGCTGGGTCACGGTCAATGATTATGAGTGGTCGATGATCCAGCAGAAGACCGGCTGGAGCGAGCGCGATGTGCTGGCGCACGTGCAGGCCCTGATCGTGACCCGCGGCGCCGACGGTTCAGTGATTCACACCCCGGCCGGCACGATTGCCATTCCTGCGGCACGCCCCCAGGCAGTGGTTGATCCAACCGGGTGCGGCGATGCCTATCGGGCCGGACTGATGCATGGTTTGAGCCGGGGCCTCGACTGGCCTGTCACGGGCCGGATCGCTGCCCTGATCGGGGCGCTCAAGATCGAGACCTTGGGGCCGCAGAACCATCGCTTCACGCGCGATGAATTCCGGGCCCGTTATGCCGAGAGCTTCGGAAGCGAGTTGCCTGCCGCAGCGCTGTAGCGGCCCAAGCGGCGCGCTACGATCTTCGACCCGGGCGGCTCTGCTCGCGCGTGCTTAAGTCCGCCAGGACGTAGCTCGCGGCCGAGTGAAAGCGCAAGGGTTCACCATAGGAGCGGGCCACCAGCATGGCCCCTTCGAACTGGGCAAGCAGAACGCGCGCCCGCTCAATGGTCGATGCCTTGAAGCGCAAGATGCCTGCCTGGCGCCCCTCATCAAGCACCGCCGTGAGCCAGCGCTCGTTGTCGGTGAAGAACAGCCGCAGCGCTTCCCGCATGGGTAAGGGCAGGGTCGCCTGCTCGGCCGCCAGCATCCCGCACAGACACATGCGCTCATTGCTGAGCACGGCACTGTACAGAGCCACGTAGCGTTTGAGTTTCTCGAGTGCATCGCGGGCCTGCTCATCGATTGCAAGCAGAGCAGCGCCGAAATGGATGCGATAGCGCTCGATCAGCACACGGCCCAATTCGGCCTTGGATGGGAAATGGTAGTGCAGGCTGGCCTTGGTGACGCCGAGCTTCACCGCAATGTCCGCATAACTGAACCCGTTATAGCCGCGCGTCTGCGCCAGTTCTTCGGCGACGTCCAGAATCGCCGTGGCGGCGGCCGTAGGTGTTAGCCCGCCGGCGGGGAGTGCGGCCTTTTTTCGCGCAATAGCCATAGACCCTTGCTATTAACTTACTAGTAGGTAAACTATCACCGGGGCGTCCGCGACGCAAATTGGCACCGAAGTGATGCCTTCGGGTCTTGCGGCACGATTCCACGCTGCAGTCGGCTTAGCAAAATTGAAATCCTCAATTCGAAGGAGACAAGTATGCACAGTCACGAACAGGAAACCGAACACAAGTCATTTTCACGGCCGGAGGAAGTCCGGGACTTTCCGAACGGCAAGGCCGAAATATTAACCGTGGGCGGCGCAGAGGTCGGTCGCCTGGTGTTCAAACCGGGATGGCGCTGGTCAAACGATGTCAAACCGCTCGCCAAGACCGCCAGCTGCCAGGCGCCACATTTTCAGTACCATGTCTCCGGCCGCCTTGCGATCAAGATGGACGATGGCACTGAGTTCATCGCGGGACCCGGCGATATCACCTCGCTCCCGAAAGGCCACGACGCCTGGGTCGTAGGCGATGAACCGGTGGTCGTAGTGGATTGGTTCGGCGCCAGCAATTACGCCAAGCGCAGCTGACGCGCGGCACGCGCGTTGTCGAGCGCCGCGTGCGCCTGCGGGCGGGCGCGGCGTCGATATCGGACCGGCCCGGCTGTCCGACTTCCTTACCCTAGAGGCTCGCCGTACTCGAGCCGCGCCGCCGGTCGCGGTCAGTGGCCATGCACGTATTACGGAACGATTGAGCGGGGTAATAAGTCTGTACTTCGCGTGAGGCGCTGCTGCCCGGCCAGTCAGTGCCGGTTATGTTGTCTCCTGCAGGCTTGCGACCGGGGCACGCGCCCGTTGTGCTGCCGGTAGCATTTCAAGCCCGGTAAGGCGCGCCGCAGCGCCCCAGCGTTATCATTTCAAGCCGGACACAGCCCTGGCAGGCTAAATGGCTGGAGTTGCCATGGAAACTCTTTTAAGATTAAGGGTTTAGTCTACCCACTGAGATTTTTGCAAGAGGCCTTCATGTCCAACAGCTTTGTGTTTACGTCCGAGTCGGTGTCCGAGGGTCATCCGGATAAGCTGGCCGACCAGATTTCTGATGCGGTACTCGATGCGATCATCGCGATCGACCCGCGTGCGCGAGTGGCCTGCGAGACGCTGGTGAAGACCGGCGTGGCGATCGTGGCCGGTGAAGTGACCACCAGCGCCTGGGTCGACATCGAGGCACTGGTGCGCAAGACCGTGCTCGATGTGGGCTACAACAGCTCCGAGATGGGCTTCGATGGCGCCAGCTGTGGCGTGATCAACATCATCGGCAAGCAGTCCCCGGACATCGCCCAGGGCGTGGACAAGAAGGATGAGCGCAAGCAGGGCGCCGGCGATCAGGGCCTGATGTTCGGCTACGCCACCAACGAGACTGACGTGCTGATGCCGGCCCCGATCGTGTACGCGCACCGCCTTGTGCAGCGCCAGGCCCTGGTGCGCAAGAAAAAGCGCCTGACGTGGCTGCGCCCGGACGCAAAGAGCCAGGTGACGATGCGCTACGAGGATGACAAGCCGGTCGGCATCGAGGCCGTGGTGCTCTCCACGCAGCACAGCGAGGAAGTCTCGAACAAGGAGCTGCGCGAGGCGGTGATGGAGGAGATCATCAAGCCGGTGCTGCCGGCCAAACTCCTGAGCAAGCACACCAAGATTCACATCAATCCGACCGGTCGCTTCGTGGTCGGCGGTCCGGTCGGTGACTGCGGCCTGACCGGACGCAAGATCATTGTTGACACCTACGGCGGCTTTGCCCGCCACGGCGGCGGGGCCTTCTCCGGCAAGGATCCGTCCAAGGTCGATCGCTCGGCCGCCTATGCCGCCCGCTATGTTGCGAAAAATATCGTGGCCGCGGGATTGGCGGATCGCTGTGAAGTGCAGGTCTCCTATGCCATCGGTGTGGCCGAGCCGACCTCGATCATGGTCGAGACCTTTGGTACCGGGCGGCTCTCGCGTGAGCAGTTGACCAAGCTCGTGCGCCGCCACTTTGACCTCACCCCCTATGGCCTGCGCCAGATGCTCGATCTGGTGCGACCGATCTACCAGAAGACGGCGGCCTACGGGCATTTTGGTCGCAAGGAGCCCGAGTTCACCTGGGAGCACACCGACAAGGCCAAGGAGCTCGCGGCCGACGCGAAGTAATGACGCGCCGGCCCTCGGCTGGCGACGCCCTCGGCACGAGGGCACTGATTTAAGGACTGGAGCTGGAGTACACGACGCATGAATGCAAATCTGAAAGAGAGCGGTAATGATTTCGTAGTGGCGGATCTGGGGCTGACGGCCTGGGGGCGCAAGGAGATTGCGATCGCCGAAACCGAAATGCCCGGCCTGATGTCGATCCGCGAGGAGTTCGCCAAGTCGCAGCCGCTGCGCGGCGCGCGCATCACCGGCTCTTTGCACATGACGATCCAGACCGCGGTGCTGATCGAGACGCTGCGCGCACTCGGGGCCGAGGTCCGCTGGGCTTCGTGCAACATCTACTCAACGCAGGATCATGCCGCGGCCGCGATCGCCTCGGGCGGCACGCCGGTGTTTGCGGTCAAGGGTGAGTCACTGACCGACTACTGGGACTACACCCACCGGATCTTCGAATGGCCCGATGGCGGCTACACCAACATGATCCTGGACGATGGCGGCGATGCCACGCTGCTGCTGCACCTGGGCGCCAAGGCCGAGAAGGACGCCTCGCTGCTGGCCAATCCGGGCAGCGAAGAGGAGCAGTGCCTGTATGCCTCGATCAAGGCCAAGCTGCGGGTGGATCCGAAGTGGTATTCAACGCGCCTGTCCAAGATCAAGGGCGTGACCGAAGAGACCACCACCGGCGTCAAGCGCCTCTACCAGATGGCCAAGGAGGGGCAGCTGGCTTTTCCGGCGATCAACGTGAATGACTCGGTCACCAAGAGCAAGTTCGATAACCTCTACGGCTGTCGCGAGAGCCTGGTCGATGGCATCAAGCGCGCGACCGATGTGATGATCGCAGGCAAGGTGGCCCTGGTCGCCGGCTACGGCGATGTCGGCAAGGGCTCGGCACAGGCGCTGCGGGCACTCTCGGCGCAGGTGTGGGTCACCGAGATCGACCCGATCTGCGCGCTGCAGGCAGCGATGGAAGGCTACCGGGTGGTGACACTCGACTACGCCGCGGACAAGGCCGATATCTTCGTCACCTGCACGGGCAATCTGCATGTCATCTCGGCCGAGCACCTCAAGCGCATGAAGAACAATGCGATTGTGTGCAATATCGGCCACTTCGACAACGAGATCGATGTCGCCTCGCTGAAGAAATACACCTGGGACAACATCAAGCCGCAGGTCGATCATGTGATCTTCCCCGATGGCAAGCGCATCATCCTGCTGGCTGAAGGGCGGCTCGTGAACTTGGGCTGTGGCACCGGCCATCCGAGCTACGTGATGAGCAGCTCCTTCGCCAATCAGGTGATCGCGCAGATCGAGCTGTTTACGCACCTCGACAAGTACCCGGTCGGTGTCTACGTGCTGCCCAAGCACCTGGATGAAAAGGTGGCGCGGCTGCAGCTGGCCAAGCTTGGCGTGCAGCTGACCGAGCTGACCGATCAGCAGGCCCGCTACATCGGTGTCGACAAGAGCGGTCCGTACAAGGCCGATCACTATCGCTATTAGGCCGCTGGCAACCTGGCCTGAGGTCGGGTGCGCAGTGACCGGGAATGTCGGTTTTGAAACCGGCGCCGGCGCGCGCGGTACAGGTGCGCGGGGCCACGATCTCCGACAATCCGCGGTGATTGGCAGCCAGAGGGGCAGGTCGTGGCAGTAGTGACTCGAGCGGATCGCGGTGGATCGGATCGGATGCCACCGTGCGGGGGGCGCCGATGAGCGCGACCCTGATTGATGGCAAGGCGATCAGCGCCGAGCTGCGGGCGCAGTGCCGCGCCCAGGTCAAAGAGCTATTTGCTCCCCGTGGCATTGTCCCGGGCCTGGCGGTGGTGCTGGTCGGTGAGAATCCAGCCTCGCGCGTCTATGTACGCAACAAGATCGCGGCCTGCGCCGAGGTCGGCATCGTCTCGCGCTCGCTGGAATTGCCGGATACCTTAAGCGAGGCTGAGCTGCTCGCTAGGATCGGCGCGCTCAATGCGGACCCTGCGATCAATGGCATCCTGGTGCAGCTGCCGCTGCCCAAGCACATCGCGGTCTCCAAGGTGCTCAAGGCCATCGATCCGGACAAGGACGTGGATGGCTTTAATCCCCAGAATGTCGGCGGCCTCGTGACCGGCGAGCGCGTGCTCGAGCCGTGCACACCGGCCGGGTGCGTCAAGATGCTGGAGATGTGCAAGCTTGGGATCGAAGGCAAGCACGCCGTGATCGTCGGGCGCAGCAATATCGTTGGCAAGCCGGTGGCGATGATGCTGCTGGCCCGCGGGGCCACGGTCTCGATCTGCCACAGCAAGACGCGCGATCTGGGTGCGATGACCCGCCAGGGCGACATTCTGGTCGCGGCGGTCGGCGTGCCCAAACTGATCAAGGGCTCGATGGTCAAGCCGGGCGCGGTGGTGCTCGATGTTGGGATCAATCGCATGAGCGATGGCAAGCTGTGCGGCGATGTCGATTTCGAGGAAGCACGGAGCGTGGCTGCGCATATCACGCCGGTGCCGGGTGGCGTGGGCCCGATGACGATTGCGATGCTGATGTTCAATACCGTGCTGGCCGCGCGCCGCGCGCACGGCCTGGAGTCGATGGCCTGACGGGCGGGGAGGGCGTGTTGAGCAGCGAGACCCTCACGACTCACTCGGTGCTGATCCGCGCCGTCCGCGCTGATACCGAGACGACGCAGTCGGATCGCGTGGCGATCGAGGAACCGCTCGAGATCCGCATTACCGCTCCTGGGCTGCCGGCGCCGGGCTCGACACTCGCGGTGACGATGCGCACGCCCGGTGCCGATGGCGAGCTGGCCTGCGGCTTTCTGCTCGGGGAAGGGATCATCCGCCAGCGCGCCGATATCGAGGCGGTCGCGGCGCTCGCCACAGATGCGAATGTCATCGGCATCCAGCTGCGCGCCGGCCTTGCGCTGCCGCTGGAACAGCTCAAGCGCAATTTCTATGTCAGCTCAAGCTGCGGGGTGTGTGGCAAGGCCTCGATCGCGGCCATCAATGCCCTGCCGCTGCTGCCGGTGACGGGCACGGCGTGCCTCGATGAGGCGCTGCTGCGAGCGCTGCCGGCGCGCCTGCGTACCGAGCAGCGTACCTTTGCGCAAACCGGCGGCCTGCATGCCGCGGGACTGTTTCGTTTTGATGGGACCTTGTGCGGTGTGTTCGAGGATGTCGGCCGGCACAACGCGATGGACAAATTGACGGGTGCGCAGTTTCTGGCCGGCAACACGCCGCTCGCCGACTGCATCGCGATGCTGAGCGGCCGCGCGAGCTTTGAGCTGCTGCAAAAGGCGATGGCGGCCGGTATCTCGGTGGTGGCTGCGGTCGGCGCCCCCTCGAGCCTTGCCATCGATCTGGCGCAGGCCGCGGGAATTACGCTGATTGGCTTCCTGCGGCCCGAGGGTTATAACATTTACTGCAACGGCTGGCGTTTAAGTCGCGGGGGCGGCTAAAGCACATGAGTGAGAGCGAAGAACAAGTGCGCGCGCGCCTTGAGCGTGTGGTGGCGCCACTGCGCCACAAGCCCGGGCCGCTGCTCGAGGTACTACACGCCGTACAGCACGAGTTTGGCTATGTCCCCTCGACCGTCGTTGCGCCGCTGGCCGAAATGCTCAATCTCTCGCGCGCCGAGGTGCATGGCGTGCTCAGTTTCTACCATCACTTCCGCCACTCCCCGCCCGGCAAGCACGTGCTGCAGCTGTGTCGCGCCGAGGCTTGCCAGTCGATGGGCGCGCGCGCGCTTGCAACGCATGTGCAGCAGAGCACGGGCCTTGACTGGCATCAGACCAGCGGCGATGGCCTGCTGTCGCTCGAGCCGGTGTTCTGCCTCGGCAACTGTGCCTGCGCTCCGGCCCTGATGCTCGATGGTGAGCTCCACGGCCGCGTCAGTGCCGAGCGCGTGGATGAACTGCTGGCCTCGCTGGTGAGCCTCTCGTGAGCACGCCGGTAACGATCTACATTCCGCGCGATGCCGCGGCACTGTCCCTGGGGGCCGAAGCGGTCGCAAAGGCCGTGGCCAAGGCCGCGAGCGCCAGCGGGAACGCGGTGCGCATCGTGCGCAACGGCTCGCGGGGACTGTTCTGGCTCGAGCCGCTCGTGGAAGTGGTTACGAGCGCCGGGCGCATCGCCTACGGCCCGGTGCTGCCCGCGGACGTGCCCGATCTCTTCAGCGCCGGCTTCCTGCAGGGGGCAGCGCACCGGCTGCGATTGGGCGATATCACACAGCTCCCCTACCTCGCCCGCCAGCAGCGGCTGACCTTTGCCCGCGTGGGCGTGATCGATCCGATCAGCATCGAGGAGTATGTGGCGCATCAGGGCTACCAGGGATTACGGCGAGCCCTTGAGCTGGCGCCGGTGGCCATCGTCAAGGAAGTGACCGACTCAGGGCTGCGCGGTCGTGGCGGCGCGGCTTTTCCGACCGGCATCAAGTGGCAGACGGTGCATGATCAGAAGGCAGCGCAGAAATACATCTGCTGCAACGCTGATGAGGGCGATTCGGGCACCTTCTCCGATCGCATGCTGATGGAAGGCGATCCGCTGACACTTATAGAAGGCATGACCATTGCCGGACTCGCGGTCGGCGCCACGCAGGGTTACATCTACCTGCGGGCCGAATACCCGCACGCGCACCGGACACTGCTCGAGGCGATCGCCGCTGCTCGCCAGGCCGGCTACCTCGGCGCAGATCTGCTGGGCAGTGGCCGCAGTTTCGAGCTCGAGGTGCGCGTCGGCGCTGGCGCCTACATCTGCGGCGAAGAGACCTCGATGCTCGAGAGTCTCGAGGGCCGGCGCGGAGAGGTGCGGGTGCGCCCGCCGCTGCCGGCGATCAAGGGCCTGTTCGCTCAACCGACCGTCGTGAACAACGTAATTACACTGGGGACTGTGCCGGTGATCCTGCGCGATGGCGCCACGGCTTACCGCGATTTCGGGCAGGCGCGCTCGCGCGGCACGCTGCCGCTGCAGCTGGCCGGCAACGTGCGCCATGGTGGCCTGATCGAGCGCGCCTTTGATCTGACGGTGCGCGAATTGATAGAGGAGTACGGTGGCGGCACCGCCAGTGGCCGCCCGGTGCGCGCAGTGCAGATCGGTGGACCGCTCGGGGCCTACCTGCCGGTCTCGCAACTGGATACGCCGCTTGAGTACGAGGCGTTGGCTGCGGCCGGTGGCCTGCTCGGCCATGGCGGGGTCGTGGTCTTTGATGACACGGTCGATATGCTGCAGATGGCCCGCTACGCGATGGAATTCTGCGCACTCGAATCCTGTGGCAAGTGCACGCCGTGCCGGATTGGCTCGACCCGGGGTACCGAGGTCATTGACAGGATCTCCCAAGGGATTGATCGGGAAGGAAATATCGCGCTTCTGGAAGATCTGTGCAACACGATGTTTAATGGGTCCTTGTGCGGGCTGGGGGGTATGACACCCTACCCGGTGCGCAGCGCGTTGAAGCATTTTGGCAATGATTTCCGGCGCAGGCCGGCAGGACGCACACACTAGATGTATTCGCTCAATTACAACGATCGCGGTACCCCGGCAGCCTCAGGTACCGAGCAGGTCAGTCTTGAGATCGATGGTCAGGCGGTGAGCGTGCCTGCAGGCACCTCGATCATGCGGGCGGCCTCGCTCGCGGGTGTCCAGGTCCCGAAGCTGTGTGCCACCGATACCCTCAAGGCCTTCGGCTCCTGCCGTTTGTGCCTGGTCGAGATTGATGGGCGCAAGGGCTATCCGGCCTCGTGCACCACGGAAGTGGCTGCCGGCATGAAGGTACATACCCAGACCGAGGCGCTGGCCAAGCTCCGTCGCGGTGTCGTCGAGCTCTACGTCTCCGATCATCCGCTCGACTGCGACGGTTGCCCGGCCGACAAGCACTGCGAGCTGCAGACTGCGGCCGCGCTGACCGGCGTGACCACCAATACCCGCTATGGCGAGGGTGGTGCGGGGCACGCGGGCGCGCCCTGCGATACCTCGAATCCGTATTTCACCTTTGATCCGAACCTGTGCATCGCCTGCTCGCGCTGCGTACGGGCCTGTGAAGAAGTGCAGGGCACCTACGCGCTCACGATCAGCGGCCGTGGCTTCGCCTCGCACGTCTCGGCCAGCAACAACCAGAATTTCCTCGAATCCGAATGCGTCTCGTGCGGCGCCTGCGTCGAGTCCTGTCCGACCGCTGCCTTGAGCGAAAAGAACCTCGCGACGATCGGCCGGCCTGAAGTATCGATCAACACGACCTGCGCCTACTGTGGCGTGGGCTGCTCGCTCAACGCCGAAGTCAGCGGTGGCAAGGTCACGCGCATGGTGCCTAACCGCGATGGCGATGCCAATCACGGCCATGCCTGCGTCAAAGGGCGCTTTGCCTACGGCTATGCGACGCATCCGGATCGGGTCAAGCACCCGATGATCCGGGCCAAGTTCACCGATCCGTGGCGCGAGGTCAGCTGGGAGGAGGCCTTCAGCTATGCGGCCTCCGAGATCAAGCGCATCCAGGCCAAACACGGGCGGGTCTCGGTCGGCGGCATCACCTCCTCACGCTGCACGAATGAGGAAACCTTCCTGGTGCAGAAGCTGGTGCGCGCCGCCTTCGGCAACAATAACGTCGACACCTGCGCGCGCGTGTGTCATTCCCCCACCGGCTACGGCCTGAAGAACACGATGGGCGAATCGGCCGGTACGCAGGCCTTTGATTCGGTGATGCACACCGATGTGATCCTGCTGATTGGCGCCAACCCGACCGAAGGCCATCCGGTGTTTGCCTCACAGATGAAGCGGCGGCTGCGCCAGGGTGCCAAGCTGATTGTTGCTGATCCGCGCGTCATCGGGCTGGTGCACTCCCCGCACGCGCAGGCCGATTACCACCTGCGGCTGCGGCCGGGCACGAATGTCGCGCTGATCAATGCGCTCGCACATGTCATCGTCACCGAAGGCCTGACGCGTGATGACTACGTCGCGGAGCGTTGTGAGGCCGACTCCTACGCGCGCTGGAAGGCATTCGTTGCCGAGCCACGCAATTCTCCCGAGCAAAGCGAGCAGTTCACCGGGGTGCCGGCCGCCGATGTGCGTGCCTCGGCGCGTCTCTATGCCCGCGGGCCCAACGGCTCGATCTACTATGGCCTGGGCGTGACCGAACACAGCCAGGGCTCGACGATGGTGATGGGTATCGCGAACCTGGCGATGGCGACCGGGAACCTCGGGCGCGAAGGCGTGGGCGTCAATCCGCTGCGCGGCCAGAACAACGTGCAGGGCTCGTGTGACATGGGTTCCTTCCCGCACGAGTTCAGTGGCTACCGCCACGTCTCGACCGACTCGGTGCGCGAGCTGTTTGAGTCGGTGTGGCATGTGCCGCTCGACAAGGAGCCGGGCCTACGCATCCCGAACATGTTCGATGCGATGCTCGATGGGAGCTTCCGCGGCCTGTACGTGCAGGGCGAGGACATCGTGCAGTCGGATCCGAACACGCAGCATGTCGCCGCAGCCTTGAGCTCGCTCGAGTGCCTGATCGTGCAGGATCTGTTCCTGAATGAGACCGCGCGCTTTGCGCATGTTTTCTTCCCTGGCGCTTCGTTCCTGGAGAAGGACGGGACCTTTACCAATGCGGAACGGCGCATCTCGCGCGTGCGCCAGGTGCTGCCGCCGCTGGCCGGCCTGGGCGACTGGGAAGCGACCGTGGGCCTCTCAAATGCGCTCGGCTACCCGATGCACTACACGCACCCGAGCCAGATCATGGATGAGATCGCGCGCGTCACGCCGACCTTCACCGGCGTCTCCTTCGAGAAGCTCGATCGCCTGGGCAGTATCCAGTGGCCTTGCAACGCGCAGGCCCCGGAGGGGACACCGACGATGCATGTGGATCACTTTGTGCGCGGTAAAGGACGTTTCTTCGTCACCGAATATGTGCCGACCAGCGAGCGCGTCAATGGCCGCTACCCGCTGCTGCTGACGACCGGGCGCATCCTCAGCCAGTACAACGTCGGGGCACAGACACGGCGTACCGAGAACGTGGTCTGGTATCCAGAGGAGCTCATCGAGATCCATCCGCACGATGCTGAGGAGCGCGGCATTGTGGACAACGACTGGGTCGGCATCACCAGTCGCGCTGGCGACACGGTGCTGCGGGCCACGGTGACCGAGCGCGTCATCCCGGGCGTTGTCTACACGACCTTCCACTTCCCCGAATCCGGCGCGAATCTGGTCACAACCGAAAACTCGGACTGGGCCACGAATTGTCCTGAGTACAAGGTCACGGCAGTGCAAGTGGTCAAGGTCTCGCAGCCCGGAGAATGGCAGAGGCGCAATGACGAGGCCCGTGTGGTCCGCGAGGGTCAGCGCCAGATCGCCGGCCACGGCGGCGTGAGCTAAGCCCCGTGGACACTGAGCACCTGGTCACCATGGCCAATGACATTGCGACCTTCTTTGAGTCCGATGGCGGCGCCGATGCGGCGGTGGGCAGGATCCAGAATCACCTGCAGCTGTTCTGGGAGCCGCGCATGCGCACGGCGATCATCCGGCACCTGGCGGCTGGCGGTGAGGGCTTGAGTCCGCTGGCACGCGCTGCGGTCGCTCAATTGAAGTTGCCTGCCAGCGCCGCTTAAGTCATTCGATGCGAGACTAGCGGGCCTGCGTGCCGCGCGATCTGGTGGCCGAGACAATAAAAAAGCCGCCGCGGCTGCCCGCGGCGGCTTTTTGTTAGGCCCGTCAGTCGCCGCTTGGTTACTGCACTTGCGCCTCAAGGGCGATCGTCAGCACCAGTTTGTCATCGACCAGCGGGGCGTACTTGCCCGCATTGAAGTCGGAGCGCTTGATCGTGGTCGTGGCGTTCGCGCCAATCTCATCTTTCTTCATCATCGGGTTCTGCCCGTGCTTGAAGTGCGTGACCTTAAGCGTGACCGGCTTGGTGATGCCCTTAACGGTCAGATCGCCAGTGATACTGAGCGGAACACCGGCCTTATTGAACTTCACTGAGGTCGACTTGAACGCGATGGTCGGGAAATTCGCTGTGTCCAGGAAGTCGGCGCCCTGGATATGCTCATTGAGGGATGAGCCGGTGCTGACCGAGGTCGCATCAATCGTGATATCGATCGCCGCAGTATTCGCCGCCGCATCGTAGACCACGCTACCGCTGGTCTTATCGAAGCGCTGCTCCTGCTCTGAGAACCCCATGTGGGTGTAGGCGAAGCGCTCGTAGGTGTGGCTGGTATCGACAGCGTAGGTAATGGGCGTGGCACTGAGTGTGGTGCTGAGCAGCGCGGCAAAGCCGAGGGCGATGAGCGATTTCATGGACAGGGTGCTCCTAGGAGAGTGCAGGGACAAGGGTCGATTCTAGATCAATGTGTGCGTAAGAGTGAATGTGATCAGGCGGCGAGGCGGGCGATGTGGCCTGCAGCCCGCTCCAGGCTCTCGCTCTTGGCTTCCGGGCTCAGGTGCAGTCCTTCGGCATAGATAAACTCGACCTCGCGGATACCGAGAAAGGCGAGGAAGTCGCGGACGTAGGGGCTCTGTGAGTCGAGCGGAGTGCCGGCATAGCGACCGCCGCGGGTCGCAAAGACATAGGCCTGTTTACCGGTCAGCAGCCCTTCGGGACCCTGCGCCGTGTAGCGGAATGTGACACCGGCGCGCGCGATGTGATCGAAGTAGGCCTTGAGCTGCGAGGGGATGCCGAAGTTATACATCGGCAGTCCAATCACAATCGTTTCAGCGCTCTTGAGCTCCTCGATCAGCGTGTCGGAGAAATCGACTACCGCCTGTTGCTCTGGAGTGCGGCCGCCCGGGGCAGCCAGAAAGGCATCGAAGCGCGTCGCATCGAGGTGCGGGACCGGCGTACTGGCGAGGTCGCGCGTTATCACGGTGGCGCCCGGATGGGCAGCCTTCCAGGCCTGCACGAACTGATCGGCCAGGTTGCTGGATACGCCGGCGCCCGAGCGAATGCTGGCATTGATTTGAAGCAGGGTGGCCATGGTGTTCTCCTCACTCGGTGGATATGGGGCGTCTGCCCTCGGAGCCATTAAACTATTTGATAAAGTGATTTAAAAGTACAATAATCTTGCCAAATCAATCTATTAATTAGATATATATGGAACAGCAACGGATATCTCTCGAACAGTGGCGTGCCCTGCAGGCGGTGGTGGAGGCCGGCGGCTATGCCCAAGCGGCAACTGCGCTGCACAAGAGCCAGTCAGCGGTCACGTATTCGGTGCAGAAGCTCGAGCGCCTGCTCGGCGTCAAGGTTTTCGAGATCCGCGGTCGCAAGGCGCTGCTGACCGCGACCGGCGAGGTGCTCTACCGACGCGCGCGAGCGCTGCTCGAGGAAGCGGGCACGCTCGAGCGTGCCGCCAGACACCTGGCCGCCGGCTGGGAACCGGAGATCCGGCTTGCAGCAGAGATCGCGTTTCCGACCTGGCTGATGCTGGAGATCCTGCAGGCATTTTCCAAGGAGCGCGCCCAAACGCGGATCGAGTTCTATGAGACCGTGCTGTCAGGGACCGATGAGATGCTCGCGGCGCGCCAGGTGGAGCTGGCGATCTGCGCCCAGATCCCAACCGGCTTCATCGGCGATGTGCTCCTGACGGTGAATTTCATTGCCGCGGCGCATCCGGATCACCCCCTGCATCAGTTGGGGCGGGAACTCACGCTGCAGGATCTGCGCAAACATCGCCAGCTGGTGCTGCGCGATTCAGGGAGCCGGCGTGATCGCAATATCGCCTGGCTCGGAGCCGAACAGCGTCTGACGATGAGTAACAAGGCGACTTCGATTCATGCAGCCACGATGGGTCTGGGCTTCGCGTGGTTCTCCAGGGACTGGATCCGCGCTGAACTCGCTGCTGGCACGCTCAAGCCGCTGCCGCTGCGCGAAGGCGCCGAGCGCTGGGGCGCGCTGTATCTAGTGATGGCCGACCGCGACTACGCCGGGCCCGGCGTGCGGCGACTGGCCGAACTCATTCGCCAACACGTTGCCGAGCGAATTCCTGAGCCACTGGCGGGCGCTCCGGCGGGTATCGTGGCCAAGCCGTGCGAGGAGTAGGCGTCAATATGAAACCGTGGACACCACCCCGCCGCTCGCGCGGCTACTTGCAGGAAGTACCCATCGCCACGGCGATCGTGCTGATCGCCGTCGCAGCGCTGATGGGCTACGTGGGCGTCACCGGCAAGAAGCTGCTGGTGGCAGTCGACGGCCTCGTGCTGCTTGCGTATTTCTACTACGTCATCCTGGCGCGAGGCTGGCGCCCCGGATCAGCAGCACCAGTACGGCTGATGCTGCGGTGGATGCTCTTTGGCGCGCTCGCCCTGTTGCTGGTCGGAGGCGTCGCCGCTTTCGCGCTGGTATATACGGAGCATTGAGATTCGAGGCGTTTCAAGGCGAGGCAAGCGGTGCTAGGCCGGACTCGGACCACAAGTTTGCGTGCACAGCATCGAGAATGGCATCGTCTGCGGACTTCTGCACCGTCGCTTGGTCGGAAAACTCCATCAGTAATTCCGCATCGCCCCGGTAGGCCGGCCACTGCGGTGCGCCATCGCACACCGGCACGCCGCTGCGCGCAAAGCTAACCCAGCAGCTGTGCACGCTTGCGGTAACGCGTCGATCATCGGGCGAGAGCCAATTGGTATTCCAGCTGGAGAACACGTACGGGATTTCAGATCCGTGGTCGGCACCGCTGCGCCGCGCCCTGAGCAGGCTGAGCACATAATCAAAGCGATACACGTAGGTGAGGGCATGAGCCACGCGATGCGTCGCAAGCCAGCGCGCCGGCTCTGCGAAAGCGGCATCGCGAAACAACAAGCGCGATAGCGCGGCGTCCGAATCGGGCGTAGTGCCATACATTGTACGCCACGGCGCAAGATCAATTTGAGGGATACCGGTCCCGAAGAGCTCCGACTCGCTGCTCAGGAGCGATCCCTCATTGCTGTTGGTGCCAATGATCAGCGGCACATTTGTGCCGTCTGCGGAGGCCAGGGCCAGTAGTGGCGCCACGCGCAGCAGCGAGCCGTCCACGATGGGGCCACCACCGGGCAGCGGCGCATTCTGCGCGAGCGAGGCGACCGGGAGAGCCCGCAGCTGGCTCATCGTCGCTTGCGCGCCGGCGAGGCCGAGTGTCGTAGCGATCTTTGAGCCGGCGCTCTCGGCAGTGCTCAGCGAAGGCGGGGCGGTCCAAAGCCCCGCAGATTCGGCGACAGCGCGCTGGAACAGACCTTTGCTCCGTGGTGTCGCCATCAGCGCCAGTACATCCTCGGCCCCTGCAGACTCGCCAAAGACAGTGACATTGTCGGGGTCGCCACCGAATGCCACGATGTTTCGCTGCACCCATCGCAGGACGGCGAGCTGATCGAGCAGCCCGTAGTTGGACAGCGGCTCTTTGCCGCCTTCGCGGGTGAGCGCAGGGTGGGCAAAGAATCCGAGCAATCCTAGCCGATAGTTGAAAGTCACCAGCACGATGCCATCGCGGGCGAACGGCGAGCCGTCCGTGAAGGTACCGGACCCGCTACCCTGGATGTTGCCGCCACCGTGTATCCAGACCATCACGGGTGCGCGCATTCGCGGTATCGCCGGCGCCCAGACGCTGAGGGTCAGGCAGTCCTCGCTGGTAGTCTCGGCGGCGCTGCCGGCCGGCACGCGCTGCGGCGGGCGGGCTTGCGGACAGGAGGGGCCGAAATCCGTGGCAGGCCGTGGCGCGCTCCACGGGGCAGGCAGGCGCGGCGCGCGCCAGCGCAGCTCGCCGACCGGAGCTGCGGCGTAGGGGATGCCCTTGAAACTCTCGACGCCATTGTTCGCGACTCCCTCTAATTCGCCGGAGTCAACACGCACACTGACCGGCTCGGCATGCGATGGAGCGCTTGCCGCCGCCAGCGCACTACAAAGCAGGAGCAGCAGGAGCTGGCGGCCGGATGCGGGGCGGAAGCTGGAACCTTGCCAAAACAGTGCAGCCATGAGAGGTCATCCGTACTCTTAATATATGACGCAGAGCGTATAAAAAAATATGTCAAGGGTCCAATTTACATCCGGAAAGTTGCATATTATTAGCCATTCACATTAGAAAACTTGTCCGGAGAATCAACAATAGATACGCTTTGCGTACTATATGCCCACCCTAAACACACGGCAGGCAGAGCAGGATTCGCGACAGATCGTGCGTGCGGTACTGCAGCTGGGCCGTCGATTGCGCGCCCAACGACCCGGCGCCGCCATTAGCCTGCCACAACTGGCGCTGCTGGCCACGCTGCATCAGCAAGGGACCATGCGCGCCACGCGTCTCGCCGCGCAGCAGCGACTGCAGCCCCAGTCACTGACGCGGCTCATCGCCACGCTCGAACGCAAGGGATTGATTGTGCGGCGGGCCGATCCCGATGACGGGCGTAGCCGCCTGATCGAAATCACCAGAAACGGCCGCGAATGTCTGGAGCATGACATGCGTCCGCGCCGCTCATGGCTGAGCGCGGCGATGGCCCGAGCATTAACCCCAACAGAGCAGGCGCTGCTGCGACTGAGTGCCGAACTGATGCTGCGGATCGCTCACATGGAAGAGTCCAATCGTGTTTAAGCGCCGGGCGGCACCAAAATTCCCCTCATGCGTAATTATGGCTATAGTGCCGCACGCTCTCCCAGGCGCCCGCGGCTGAGGAGAATGGCGCAAGGCGCCACCAGCTGATTCGCCAAATTCCACAGTTGCCGCTTGGTCTGTACCTGCAGGCGTTCATGAAATCGTATCGAGAGTCCAGCCGATGATCAGCGAGGCAGTGCAGATCGACAGCGGCGCGCTTTCTGGCGTCACCAGCAGCGATGGCAGCTGCCGGATTTTCCGCGGCATTCCATTTGCCGCGCCGCCGGTGGGGGAGCTGCGCTGGCGTGCCCCGCAGCCCGTGCTGCCGTGGCGCGGGACGCGGCCCGCGGATCGCTTTGGCAGTGCCTGCATCCAACCGCTGATCGCGCGCGATGCCTTCATGCAGCAGTTCTCCTTTGCCGAGCCACCCGAGTGCGGGCTGAGCGAGGATTGTCTGTATCTGAATGTCTGGACGCCGGCGCCGCACAGTGCGGCGCGCCTGCCAGTGATCGTGTGGGTCTTCGGCGGTGGTCATCGCTTCGGTAGTGGTTCGCATCCAGTCAGCGATGGCGAGGCCCTGGCGCGCCAGGGCAGCATCGTCGTGACGATCAACTACCGGGTCGGAGCACTCGGTTATCTGGCCCATCCGGCACTGGCAGCCGAGGCAGGTTCCTCGGGCAACTATGCTTCACTGGATATCCTGGCGGCGCTGGGCTGGGTTCAGCGCAACATTGCCGCCTTTGGCGGTGATCCGGAGTGCGTCACGCTGTTCGGACAGTCAGCGGGCGCGGCCCATGCCTGTGTACTGATGGCTTCCCCCTTAAGCCGCGGACTGTTCCATCGTGTCATCGCCCACAGTGGCGGCCGTTTCCGCGGCGGGGCCATGGGCGTGCTCAAGCCGCACGCGGCCGCTGAGCAGGAGGGAGCCGAGTTGCTGGAGAAGCTTGGTGCCCGCGACCTGAACGCCATGCGCAACTTGCCGGCCGATGTCATGTTCGGTCCCCGAGGATTCTGGAACCTGATCCTTGATGGCCAGGTGCTGACTGAACTTGTGTCTGAAACCTTTGCGCGCGGCGCGCAGCTGCCAGTGCCGGTGCTGTGCGGCTTCAACCGCCATGAGGCCGCGCCCTATCCAACCCCTGATCTGCACACGCTCGAGGGCTTTCGCTCCCATGCGAAGGCGCAGTTCGGCGATGCGGCCGAAACGGTACTGAAGCTCTATGCCGTCGCGGACGATGCCTCGGCGCGCACCGGCAGCTACGCCCTGCGCCGCGATGGGAATTTTGCCTATCAGGCCTGGCAGCTCGCGCGTCATAACAACAGCGCCGGGGCAGCTGCATTCCTGTACGAATTTACGCGTGCGCCGCCGCTCCCGCCCGGGCGGCACTTTCATGAGCCGACGCCGCCCGGCGGCTTTGGTGCCTATCATGGTGCTGAACTCTGGTACGCCTTTGACAACCTTGAGCGCCAACCGTGGGCTTGGAGCGCTGCAGATCGCACACTTGCAAAACGCATGTGCTCGGCATGGGCACAGTTCGCACGCAGCGGCGATCCGCGCGTTGATGGGCTCGAGGCCTGGGCGCCGTACAATGACGCGCTGGGCGCGGGCATCGTGCTTGATAGCGAGCCGCGCTTTGCACCGCTAGAGAATCTTCCGGCGCTGCGGTTTCTGGAGCAGTTCTACCAACGTCCTCGAGGGGCCTGAGCAATGGCGCGGACGCTGATCCACAACATTTCGATCTTCGATGGCTCGGGCGCAGATCCGTTTGCAGGCGAAGTGCTGGTCGAGGGCCAGCGGATAACGGCCGTTGCCCGCGACGCCCAGCTCTTGCCGCGTGATCAGGTACAACTGATTGATGGCGGTGGCGCGACGCTCCTACCCGGGCTGATCGAGTCGCACGCGCACCTGGGCTTTGGCGCGACGGTGGATCGGCCGCTACGCTGGCGCGAACTTGATCCGGAGCGTCAGCGACTGGTGGCCGCTGAGGCGGGGCGCACAATGCTCGATTTTGGATTTACCAGTGCGTACTCGGGTGGGGCCGCCAATGCCAAGTGGGAGGTCGCGCTGCGCGATGAGTTTGCTGGCGGCTGGCTGCCCGGACCACGGCTGCGGGCCTGCTCCTTCGAGCGCGGCGCCTCGGCAGTCGCTGGCACGACTCGCGCCTACGCGGGTGCGGCGGTACGCGAACCGGATGTGGCGGGCGTGCGCGAATTTGTCCGCGAGATGGTCGCGCTCGGCGTTGATTCGGTGAAATTCCTGCTCTCGGGCGAGAGTGCGGTGCGGCCTGGAACATCGCGCATCACGCAGTTCTACGACGAGGAGGTGGCCGCGGGCGCCGAGGTCGCGCACGCGGCCGGCGTGTGGCTCAATGCCCATTGCCACTCGGCCGAAGCCATCAAGATGGCGCTGCGTCACGGATTTCGTGTCCTCTACCACTGCACCTGGGCCGATGAAGAGGCCATAGATCTGCTCGAAGCGCAGAAGGATCGGATCTTTGTCGCTCCGGGACCCGGGGTCAATTATGCGGCGATTCACGAGGCAGCGGATTTTGGGATCACGCCGGAAATGGCCGCCGAGCAGGAGCAGGTGGAGACACTCGCGCGGGTCTCGCGCCTGATGCCCGAGCTGCGGCGGCGCGGCGTGCGGGTCCTGCCCGGGGGCGATTACGGATTTCCGTGGAATCCGATCGGGCGCAACGCACGCGACATGGAGCTGTTTGTCACGCACTTCGGATTTACGCCGGCACAGGCCTTGAGCGCTGGCACGATGCTGGGTGGCCAGATCATGGGCATGGGCGAGGAGCTGGGTTTGATTCGCGCTGGCTACCTCGCCGATCTGCTGCTCATCGACGGCAATCCGCTCAAGGACATTCGGTTGCTGCAGGATCGCGCGCGAATGCTGCTGATCATGAAGGACGGGGCGCTCTACAAGAACAGTCTTAAGATTGGGCTAACAACCGACATTGGGCTGAGCTGCTCAAAGGGGGTATGAGGATGAATGCTTGCAGATGGCGGCGAGCCGCCGTACTCGCTCTTATGGTTCTGATCTGCGGCGGCGCCGGCGTGACGCGCGCCGCAGATGCGGTGGCCATACCGGCACAAACCTATTACCTGCTGGTCTTCAACCAACCGGTTGCCGGACAGGAGCAGGAATACAATCGCTGGTACGATCATCAGCATGCGCCGGATGTCGTTTCGGTGCCCGGTTTCGTCAGGGCTCAGCGCTACGTTTTTGCGACGACGCAGTTGCGTCCGGCGCCGGCCAAGCCCAAGTACGTCGTGATCTACCAAATTAAGACTAACGATCTGGCAGCGGTCTACGCCGAGGTCAGGCGCCGCCTGAGCACGGGCGAAACCAAGATCAGTCCCGCGCTTGATATGAATTCAGGCCAGAACTACACCTATCGCGTGCTGCGCCCGCGGCTGGCAGGCATGCAGCCGGATGCGCAGGCCGGAGATCTGGCCACTGTACTGGGCTACACGCAGCTTGTGTTTGCGGACCCGGCGGATGGCAAGGACGCCGAATTCAACACGTGGTACGACGCCCACCATGCGCCAGAAGTGCTGAAAGTCGCAGGCTTCACCTCCGGGCAGCGTCTGGTGCTGGCAGACGTGCAGCTGGCTCCCCAGCAGAGCCCGCGGCCAGAGTATCTGACGATGTTCGAGATCCAGACTAAGAATCTGCCGCGCACGATCGCGGAGTTTCAGCGTCTGGCACCGGCAATGACCAGCAGTGCCGCCTTCGATGGCAGCAAGGTATTTGGCTATACCTACCAGGCACTGGGTTCGCCGCTCAGCGGCGACATGGTGCGGGCAGGGCGCGCTGCGACAGCGCACTAGCGGCCAATGCGGCTGAGGCCGCGTACTCAAAGCCTGAGGTACGGGCAGCGCTACTCGATCGGCTGCGCCGGGCGCCAGATCGTATCGCCATCGGCAAGCCGGATCAGGCCTGCTGAAGGGATGCGGGCGGAAGTTCTCACCACCAGATCACCCCGAATCCGGTCATGGGTTTCTGGGAGGGCCTTGTGATCGAGTGCGTTGCACACGAGTTCAATAATGCGCGCCACGATCTCACCGAGCGGCTGTGAGTAGGTCGTGAGCCCGAAGCACGGCCACTTGGCAATCGGCACGTTGTCGAATCCCAGGATCGAAATGTCCTTGCCTGGCTGCAGCCCGAACTCGGCCTGAGCCACCTGCAACGCCGCCAGGGCCAGGTGGTCGTTGGTGCAGAAGAGCGCATCGGGCCGGTCCTTGCGCTTGAGCAGCGTGCGCGTGGCCTGCACTGCGCCCTCAAAATGAAAGTCGCTGTAGGCACGAACCGGCGCGGCAAAGCCATGGCGCGTCAGGTAAGTGCCGTAGGACGATTCACGCTCGTAGGTCGATGAGTCCCCCTCGATGCCACCCACGTAGCCGAAGCTGCGATGGCCCGCCGCCAGCAAGAACGCGGCCACCATGCGGCCCCCGACGGCATTGTCCGCTGCCATGCTCGGCACATCCGAGCTCGGATCGATATTGTTGAACATCAATACCGGCACACCGGCATCGCGGCATTCAGCCGCTAAAGCCGAGGAAACCGTGCTCGAAGCAAGGATCAGCGCATCCAGGCGGTACTTGAGCAGTTCATCGACCAGCGGGTCCGGACCCACGCTGCCGTGCGTGACAAAAAGCAGCAGGCGGTAACCGACCTTGGCGAACTCTTCCGACAGGCGTTGTACAAACTCGGGGTAGTAGTGGTTGTCGAAGGAGCTGACGGCGAGCCCCAGGATGTAAGAGCGGCGCGTGATCAGTGAGCGTGCGAATAGATTGGGGCGGTACTTGAGTGTCCGCGCTGCGCTCAGCACTTTCTTGCGCGTGTCGGCTGAGACGCTGGCGCCGTCGGTGAAGGTGCGCGAGACCGCCGAGCGCGAGACGCCGGCAATGCGTGCGACATCATGCGAGGTCGCGGGGCGACGACGGGGCTTTTTTCTTGGACTGCTCAAGGCAATTCCTGGAAGCTATTTTTGGCCGAGCTGGCGCGCAATTATAGGCGCGGGATCAAACAAGTGCCCGCAACGATGGGCTAGTCGTTGCTTTTATACATCTTGCACACGTGTGCAAAACAGGTATTATCGGCCGGCCGCTGAAATAGGGATGACACCTTGAGCGGCGTTGGGGTGGGCAGCAGCGTTTGAAAAGGGTGGTGGGAAACCGTGCCACAGCGACGCTTCACTGGAGTCCACCTCACCGTTTAACCACATTATTCGGGGGGTATCCGATGCGTCATTTCCGTCTGTCTTCCGCCGGCATCGCAGGGTCCATGGCTCTGCTGCTCGCATCCCTGGCGGCACCTGCTGCCCATGCCCAGTCGGCTCCAGCCAGTGCGAACGGTGCCGACTCTGGTGGCCTGGAGGAGGTCCTCGTCACGGCCGAGAAGCGCACCGAAAACGTTCAAAAGACACCCATCGCAATCACCACGATATCGGGCGATGAAATCGCCGAGCGCGCGGAAGATGATCTGCAGACCGCGCTGCGCAACGTGCCATCGCTGCAAATCGAGGGCACCGCGCAGGGTGGTGCCGTCTACATCCGTGGCGTAGGCACCAACGGCGACTCCAATTTCGTCGATCCGGCGGTTGCCATAAACGTGGATGGCATCTACACCGGTCGCTCAGAGAGCCTCTCGACCGGACTCTACGACATTAACCGTATTGAGATCTTGAAAGGTCCGCAGGGAACGCTGGTCGGCCGTAATTCAGACGGCGGCGATGTCAATGTCATCACCAACAGTCCGGTGATTGGCAGCTCCGAGACCAAAATCAATCTGCAATATGGCAATTTCTCGCTGGTGCACGCCGATTTTGCCCAGAACATTCCCATCAATGAGAGCATCGCGGTGCGCGTTGCCGGTCTGGTAGAAAACCGCGACGGCTATTTTACTAACGACGGCTATTCCTCGCACGTGCAGGCGCTGCGCGTAAAAATCCTGATGGAGCCGACCTCAAATTGGAGTGTGCTGGCCTGGTATAGCCTCTCGCATCAGGATGGGGATCTGGCAACCACCGTGCCGGCTCAGGCGACCGCGACCAATCCGTTCCTCGGGCCGCCGTCGTTTGTTTTCAATAACACGTCGGACCGGTGCGGGAGCTCTTCGCCTTACGGGGGCTGGCTCGACACCCAGCCGAACAATCCCTGGTACGTGGATCCTTGCCATCCGGCCGATCGCATCGACTATCGATTCGAAACCGGCGCGTTGCAAAGCGATTGGCAGGAGTCGTGGGGCACGGTGACGCTTGTTCCCTCCTACACCTACAGCCGCCGCTATGTGCTCACCAACCTCGTGGTCGGCGATGACCCGTTCTTTGGCGGCGCCTTGAGTCCGGGGCTCGATGGTGAGGACCAAAAGACGGTCGAGCTGCGGGTAAGGTCGCCAGACTCATCTCCCGTCTGGTGGGTAATCGGGTACTACTACCTGTGGAGCAATAATGGCGGCACCTTTGGCGGTATTGCGCCGAATAACTTCAGCGTCAACGGTACGACCGAAAATCTCTTCAACAGCATCAGTGTGGGTCAGAGCCCGACGACCTCGAAGGCACCCTACGGCGAGATCAAATTGCCACTGACCAGCACGTTCCGGCTCGTTGGCGGACTTCGCTACACGCAGGATTCCAAGTCCATCGCAAGCCAGATCGTCAGTGTCTACATTCCCGGTTATAACAGCGGCAACCTGATCGACAACGTTTCCTACAGCGCGACCACCTACGACGCCGGCATCGAGTATGACCTCGCGCCCGAGTCGATGCTCTACGCCAGGACTTCAACCGGCTATAAGGCCGGCGGGTTCGATACCACGGCAACGCCGCCGAAGTCCTACGGACCCGAGCACGTTAGGGCTTATGAGCTTGGCCTCAAGAACCAGTTTCTCAATGACAGCTTGCGGCTTAATGGCGATATTTACTACTACCAGTACACCGATCTGCAGGCGCAGTACTCCTTCAATGCCGCGCTGCCATTGCCGACCGCCTACATCCCGACCACCGGTGGCCCATATACGCAGTTTCAGCAGTACGTTGCCAACGCCGGTGCCGGTACTAACAAAGGCGCGGAGCTGGAAATGCAGTACCGCTTCACGCCGCACGATGAGTTGGACTTAAGTGCCACTTATACGAATGCCCACTACGGCAATTTCAATCCGCTCACCAATCCACAACTGGTGAGCCTCGATGGCGAGACGATGGCGGCCACTCCCGAGGACACGGAGACGGCAAGCTATCTGCACAGCTGGGATGTGACGGGTGGCAAGGTCACGGCACAGGCCGATACCAAGATCTCCTCCTCTTACTACAGCTCCGTCAACAATCGGGCCAACTGGTACTCCTACCAGGCGCCCTACACGCGAAGCGACGCCTCGCTGATGTATGAGGCCACCAAGAAGTGGCGCGTATCCTTATGGATAAAGAACATCGAGGATAAGGCGCAGCTCGGCTTTGGTGATTTCCCACTGAACCGAGTCTTCATCACCGACCCGAGAACCTACGGCGTCAACTACTCAGCCACCTTCTAGGCCAGGCCCATTGCGGCGGTGGACAGTTGGAGTGCGAAAGCTCTGGAGACCGAGGATCCGCTGTATCAGCGGATCCTCGCATCGTCGCCGCAGGCAGACCAGACAACTGGCGCGGAGAGATCATGAGCGGAATGCGCATTCGACAGTTGGCCGCTATTGCTATTGCAGCCGGATGCATGGTGCTTGGTGGCTGCACGCCGGGCGGCTCCGAGACCGTGGATTCCACGGCGCGAGCGCAGGCGTCGCTTGCCCGCGATGTGCAGGAAATCCAGAACCTGATGAGCCGACGCGCGTTCTATCACTCAGCCGGACGCAATGATCTTGAGTTTGCGCTCTATTCGAAGCGCGATGACATCAGCTGGGGCCAGAACCAGGGCTTCCAGATCGGGCCTCCAACGATTAAGCAATACTATGTCGATGGTCATTTAACGGCCGAGACCGCGGATCTCGAGCGCTTGAGCAAGCTCTATCCGCAGCTTAAGAACGATGCTTCCAATTTGGGCGCCGGCAGCTTTGTCATTCATAGCCTGACGACTCCCATTATCGAGGTCGCCGGTGATGGGCAGACCGCCAAGGGCGTGTGGTACACGCCCGGCGCCATCGGCATCACCGATGCCAAGGGCAAACTCGGTGGCAACTGGCTGTGGGAGCGCTACGCGGTGGATTTCATCAAGGAGGATGGCCAGTGGCACTTCTGGCACATCATGGTGTTGACCGATTTCCTGACTCCCATGGGTATGGATCTGCAGCCGCCCCCGGATGCCGTTGCGCTCGCACCGGTGGGGCGCGAATCCAAGGCGGCCGACAAGGGCACGCCTGCAGCGCCCGGCGGCCCGGCGGCGACCTCCCAATGGACTGTGGTCAACGAGAACTACAAGTCCTGGGCCGCCACCACGGTGCCGACGGTGGCGCCTCGGCTGCCTGAGCCGTATAAGACGTTCAGCGAAACCTTTAGTTACGGACCGCCATCAAAATGACGCGATCCGCGTGCGCCTGAGTGGAGCGAGTTCATGAGCGGCAAACCTTGGCCACTGATTGCTGTCCTGCTGGCGTGCAGCGGCACAGTGTGGGCGCATCACTCGGTAGCCATGTTCGACTTGACCAAGGAAGTCACGGTCGATGGGACGGTGAAGGAATGGCAGTGGACCAACCCGCACGCCTGGCTGCAGGTGCTGGTCACGGATTCTACGGGCACCGAAGTGGAGCAGGGCTTCGAGGTGGGCTCGCCCAATACGCTGGTCCGCGATGGCTTTCGCAAAGACAGTTTCAAACCGGGTGACAAGGTCCGCGTCATTGCCGCGCCGCGGCGCGACGGCACCGTCGGGGGCCTTTTCCTATGCGCCCGGACCGTCGAGGGTAAGTGGGTAATCTTTGGTATGGGACCCAACAGCCCGGCACGTCCCGAGTGCCAGGGTTAGCGTGCCGCGCCGCGCCGTGTGTACCCGATTACACGTGCGATGCGCGCTTGCCGCCCTGATATCGCTCGGCGCGCTGGCTATTGCAGCGGCAGGTGTTCCGGTGGTGCCGCCGGTCGCGCAGGATGAAGCGCCAGCTATTCGCAATCTTCGCATCCTGCCGCCACCGTCCCCGCAGGTCGCTACGCCAGTGGAAGAAGCCAACAAGCGCATCGTGCTGCAGTGGCACTACGAGTTCTTCGATCTGGGTCACTTTGCGCAAGCAGCCGACAAATACATGGCTGAAGGCTTCCAGCAGAATGATCCGGATGAGCAGTCCGGGCGCGCCGCTTACGTGGCCGAGTTCGAGCATAACGGCTACGTGCCGCGAAAGGCGGCCGAGCGGCCGCCATTGATTGCGGTTCTGGGCGATGGCGATCTGGTTATGATGGTCATTCCGGCCACCCGCGATGCCAGCGGCCATTACATTGAAGCTGGATTCATCCACTGCAATATGTTTCGGGTCCACGATGGGCGCATACAGTCGATGTGGGTCAGTGCCGACGCGGCGCGCCCGACGCCGGCTGCGGCTGGCAAATGAGCGGCGCCGCAAATGCCAAGCGGCGGAGGTCCTGAGGCGCGGCTGGAAGTATTCTATCGGGCGAGTGGACAAGGTTCGCGGGGCTGCTCGTTCAGTATCGGGATGTGGAACAAGGATTTGTAAGTCATGGCAGGCAGGCTAACCAATAAAGTCGCGCTCGTTACCGGCATCGGCGCCGGTATCGGACGTGAGTGCGCCTTGATGTTCGCGCGCGAAGGCGCAGCGGTATGGGGTTGCGACATCAATGCCAAGCGCGCCGCGGAGACCGTGGCTGAGGCACGCGGTGCCGGACTTGCGATCGACACCGATGGCTCGGTTGATCTGACCAAGCCCGATCAGGTGCACCATTGCGTGGATCAGGTGGTGGCGCGGCACGGACGCATTGATATCGTGATCAACGCCGGTGCCATCAATCCACAATTCGCGCCGGTGCCGGAGATGAGCTACGAGAAGATCTGGGTACCGACGATGATCGGCGAAGTGGATATCGTATTCCTGATGTGCAAGGCCGTTTGGCCACACCTGGTTGCCGCCGGCGGTGGCTCGATCGTGAACTTTGCCTCGGTGGCGGCACTTCGTGGTACTGCCTTCGCGGGCATGCTGGCGCACAGCGCCGGCAAGGGTGCCGTGCTGTCGATGACCAAGCAATTGGCGGTCGAGGGTGGCAAGTTTGGCATCCGTGCCAACAGCATCGCCCCCGGATTGGTCGCCACGATGGCAACGGCATCCCAGGGCTTGACCGAGGGTGAAGGCCGCGATCGGGTCGAAGCGGGCATTCCACTGGGTCGAATCGGTACACCAGCCGACATCGCCTACTGCGCGCTCTATCTCGCCTCCGATGAATCCAGCTGGGTCACGGGCGCAAACATCTCGGTGGATGGTGGCATCACGGCTGGTTAGGGATCGTGCGCTCTCGAAGTTTCTGGCGCTGACGGGCTGGAGTGGGAGCGGACTTCAACAAAGCGGCGGAGTCAAAGCGTGCCTGGACGAGGATTAGCGTCAACATTCTCGATGCTACTGCTGATGAGCAGTGTGATCGTAAGCGCGCCAGCGGCGGCGCATCATTCCTCCTCAGCCTACGATAAGGACAAGCAACTCATTGTCGCCGGTACGGTGAAGGAGTTTCGTTGGGCAAATCCGCATTGCTGGCTCTATGTGCTGGTGCCTGATGGCAGCGGCGGCACGAACCTGTGGTCAATGGAAGGTGGTTCCGTTTCAGTCCTTGCGCGCAACGGCTGGCGTGCTGATTCGATCAAGACCGGCGAGCACGTGAGGGTGATGGTGCAGCCGAATCGCGATGGTTCCAACGGCGGCGGCTTCGTCAGCGTGACGCTCGAGGATGGCCGCGTGCTCGCCATCGGCGTGCTCTGATGCCCGGCGCCCGGGCAGGGTGTGCAATGGCTGTGGAGCTGCTGCTCGGGATTGCTCTATTTCCAAATGCGGCTCTCGCCCAGGTCTCGGCGCCTACAGAGGCGGACCGGCAAACCGTGCCGCTGCAATTCCGACCCGAAGATCAAAAGAATGGTGCCATCACCAGCTTTGCGCCACGCGGTACACCGGCCGGCTACACGCCCAATCCCGATGTTCGAGATTTCAGTGGATCCTACGTCAGCGACTCGGGCGCTCCGCCGGCTGGCCCTGGAGGTCCTCCCAGCGGGGGTCCGCCACCGCCAGGGCCGCCCGGTGGTGCGCCACCTGGAGGATCGAATCCCAACGCCCAATCCTGCATCCCCAGCTTCGGCAGCGGTGCCTACGCCACGCACATCATCAGCTCGCCCGGCCGACTGACGGTTGTGGGCGAGGAGAACCACAGAATTCGCCGTGTTTATATTGACGGGCATCATCCGCTCAACGTGCGGGCCACCTACGGCGGGGATTCAGTCGGGCAATGGCAGGGCAATACCCTCATCGTCGATACCATTGCGATTCGCGGTAATCCGGGGCTGCATCTGGTGGAGCGATGGACGCGACAGGCCAATGGATCAATCGAAATCGTCACGACTCGCGAAGGGCTCGCTACTGCTTCTCAAGGGCCGGAGATCAGTACGCTGGTGTGGCGACCGGATTTGAACTTCCTCGAGAATATCTGTGAAGACTTCGGCGAAGCCTTTGGTGCCGGCTACGGCGCGCCGCAGAACTGAGCCATGAAGCGCTTTGCAATCCCACTGACCCTGTGGCTACTCGGACCTGCATGCGCTGTCGCGGCAGATTTTGACGGCGTCTGGCAAGTCCTACAGCCGATCGTGCAATTGAAGACCACCGACGGCAGCGAGCCACCTCTCAAGCCCGAGGCTTTACGCACCTACCTTGCACGAGCCGCGCAGCTGGAAGCCAACAATCGCGCCTTCGATGCAACGCTGCAGTGCAAACCCATGGGCGAGCCGCGTACGGCCTACGATCCGGAAGGCGGCCCTTTCGAGATCATGGTCAATAAGGCGGTCATCGCATTCGCCTACACGTGGAATCGCATGATTCGCTTTGTCTACATCAATTCGGCGCCTCCGGATCCCATTGGCCCGACTTACTACGGTACCGCCAACGCACACTGGCAGGGCAAGGCCCTGATAATCGATTCGCGCGGGTTTCACGATCAGACGCTGCTGGATGCCGCAGGCATGCCGCACAGCGAGCAGCTGAAGCTCACGGAGCGATACACGCTGAGCAAGGGTGGACGGGAGCTGCAGGAGGTTCTGCGCTTCGATGACCCGGGGGTCTTTACGCGACCGTGGCAGACCACGGTGACCTACCGAAGGCTACCTGAGGCGCGCATCCAAGAGGATGTCTGCATCGAGCGGCTTGGCATCAAGAGCTACTAACCGGCACGCTGCCGGCTCGCGCCTCGCAAAACGTTGGCAATCATATTTCATCAATCGGAGTGCATCATGAAAAGGAAATGGGTCTTAGGTTTGACCGCCCTGCTGGCTCTGGCCGGCGGCGCACAGGCACAAACGGCAAGTACTCCTGCGGATCCTAACGGCAATCTGATTGGACTGAAGACGGCCAACGGCAGGCTCGTGTACGACTTCATCAATCTGTGGTTCAACGAGCATCAGTCCGAAGCGGCGTGGGACAAGTACGTTGCGCGCCACGGCTACATGAATCACGCGGTCTACAACGCGACTACCAGTACCGTAAATCACACCTTTGCACAGGAAAAAGCCGAGGAGGCACGTGCCGCCGGTCCGCATACGGTATTCAAGATCAAGCAGTTGATTGCCCAAGGCAACCTGGTGTTTGTGCACATCGCGGCCAGCCACGGCGAGGGCGGCGAAGGCGCTGCGACCGGAGTTCCGGCCGCCACACCACCGCCGCCGGCCGCCGCTGCGGCGAGCGGGCCGGGTCCTGGGGGCCCCGGCCCACAGGGTGATGGCAACGGAGATGATGAAATGGTCATGATCCTGCGTGTGCACCACGGCAAGATCGTTGATCACTGGGATCTGCATGTCCCGACAAATTCCGATTCGGTGGTGTTTGAGGGTCTGGATCGCCCGCTGCCCTGAGCTCGAACGGGACCGGCCAGCCGGGATGGCAAAGAGCATTTTTGTGTGTGACCTAGCAGGATTGAACCGTGGAGTCATTCAATAAGATGAAACAGTTTGTCACCTGCACCAGGCGCCGCTCCGTCGTAACGCGGTTTGCTCCTGGTCTTGGTAGCGTCTGTGGCCTGCTGATGCTGGTCGCAGCGCAAGCGAATGCGCAATCAGCCCCAGAGTCCAACAGCAGCATTCCGCCAAATACCTCGGCAGCGACTGACATCGAAGGACTGTGGCTGCCAGCGCGGGGAGGCCCTCCGGGCGCAGGTCCCGGCGCAGGGCCAGGTGGCCCTCCGAGCGGTCCACCGCCAGTGGCCGTTGTGGGCTCAACGTTGCAGTGCGCGCCGGTGCAACGGCTGAACGGCTCTGGAGGCGGCATGGTCACGCTGATCATCCAGGGTCCACGACAGATCGTGATGATCTCCGAGGAGGACATGGACATTGCCCGGAAGATCTACCTGAACGGGAAACATCCGGAACATGTGATACCGCAGCCCAACGGCAACTCCGTTGGTCATTGGGAGGGCGATACCCTCGTGATCGACACCATCGGCTTCGCCGAAGCAAGCGGCACCGATAAGGGCCAGCATGTAGTCGAGCGCATTACCAAGCATGGCAATACCCTGGAAGATGTAGCCACGATCACAGATGCCAGTGGCGCGCTCAGAACCCAGAAGCTGAGCTGGGCGTGGCGACCGGACCTGCAGATCAACGAGAACGTTTGTGAGGAGGGGTTTGACCGCTACCAGGTGATCAATGGCAGCTTGGATAACCCTAACATCCCGCCGAGCCGGGATGCCCAGAAGTAAGCAGGGGTTGTCAGTGACAAACAAACACCGATCGTTCATTGGAATTCATCGCTGTGCTGCTGCACTGGCAATGGCCGTTTTCGCAGTAACGAGCGCATACGTGCAAGCAGCGGCCCCGGACCTGAGCGGGCCCTGGGAAATTATAAGACCCATAGCCAACTTGACCACCGTTGCAGGCGAGCCGCCGCCATTGACGGCTGCGGGCAAGGAGCTCTACGCCAAGAATCGGGCCAATGCAGAGGCAGATCCAATGAAGAGCTGCCTGCCGCCCGGCATTCCACGGGCCATGACGCAGCCGGGCTTTCCATTCAGCATCATTGAGGGTCACGCCTATCTGGGCATGATGCTCCAGTGGAACCACTTGCCGCGGATCATCTACCTGAATCAAGCGCACTTCGAAAACATAGGACCGGAGTATCTCGGTCAGTCCGTGGCGCATTGGGACGGCAAGGCGCTGATCATTGACACCACCGGGTACAACGATAAGACGTGGTTGGATGAGTCCGGGTTGCCCCACAGCGAGGCGCTGCACACAGCAGAGCGGCTGCGCCTGAAATCGGCCGATCGCCTGGAAGACACCATCCGATTCGAAGACCCGGCGATCTTCAGTGCACCGTGGACAGCGCGTCTGATGTTCAGGAAGCTGCCCGGCACAGTTATCAAAGAGGACTATTGCCTGGGACGAACGGGTCAGGGCTTCACGGTAGTTAAGTAGGAGTCGATCGTGCGGTTGGATGGTTGGCTCGTTCGCGAGCGCCTTGTCTTAAGGAGAAGCTAGTCATGAATCCGCTCAGTGGTTTGATCAGACGATCTGGTGTGTGGATGAGCTCGATTTTCATTGCGCTCTGTGCTGTCGCAGCCGTGGCCTCAAGTGCCACCGGTGCGGAGCCTGCAGATGACAATCTGGCAGGCCTCGAAACGGCAAACGGCCGGCTGGCGCGCGACTTTGTGGATCTGTGGTTCAATCAGCACAAACCGGAAGAAGCTTTTGAGCGCTATGTCTCGCACGATAATTATATGAATCATGCGGTCTACAGCGCCTCGGTCAATCAACCGAAGAGCTTTGAGCAGGAAAAACAGGAGGAGTCGCGCGCTACGCCGAGCGGCGGCACTCACTTTGATTTCAAGCAGATCATTGTTCAAGGCAGTCTGGTATTCATGCACATCCAGGTGGTGCACGCGGCGCCGGACCCGGGCAGTGAGCTGGTGATTCTGCTGCGGATCCGGGATGGGAAAATCACCGATCACTGGGACCTGCACGCGCCACTGAAGCCTGATTCGGCCGTGTTCGCTGGATTGGATCGCTGAAGCAGGCCTGTCGATGGTCCGCGTCGCAGTTCTGGATGACTGGCAGCAAGTGGCAGCCGGCTGTGCCGATTGGAATGCATTGGCCGGGCGCGCTGAGCCGGTCTTCTACACCAAACACTTCGATAGCGAGGATGCGCTGGTTGGCGCCCTGGATAACTTTGAAATCATTTGTCCGATGCGCGAGCGGACCTGGTTTCCGCGCAGTCTTCTGCAGCGCTTGCCGCGACTTCGGCTGCTGGCGCTGACCGGCATGGGTGTCCGGCATGTCGATATCAAGACCTGCCTCGAACAGAAGATTCTGTGCTGCGGTTCAGGCGCCTATTCGGCGGCCCAGACGGCAGAATTTGCGCTGGCGCTGATGCTGGCCGGGGCCCGTGATCTTGTTGCTGGCGATGCGGCTATCCGCGCCGGGCGGTTTCAGGAGGGGACCGGCCTTGGATACGCTCTGGAAGGGCGGACGCTCGGCCTGATCGGCGTGGGTAAAATCGGTGCTCGCGTGGCCGGGTATGGCCGCGCGCTCGGGATGCGCGTGCTGGCCTGGAGCCCGAATCTGGATCGGGCGCGTGCCGCCGCCGCAGGCGTTGAGCTGGCCGGCAAGGAGCAGTTACTACGAGAGTCCGATGTGGTTTCGCTCCATCTTGTGCTCTCGGACAGCACCCGCGCCATTCTGGGAGCGGCTGAGCTCGCGCTGATGAAGCACCAGGCGCTGCTGGTCAACACGGCCCGAGGTGGCTTGGTGGATGAGGCAGCGCTCCTTGCGGCGCTGAACGCCGGTCGCCTGAGCGCCGCGCTTGATGTGTTCGAGCAGGAGCCACTGCCGCCTGATCACCCACTGCGCCGTGCGCCACGGACCGTGCTGACTCCGCACCTGGGTTTTTCCACGCACGCGACCTTTCAGAGCTTCTACAGCCAGAGCGTCGAAAATATGCTCGCTTTCCTCAATGGCAAACCGCAGCGGGTGTTGAACCCGGAAGTCCTGGCGTTGCTTGGCTAGACCGTCCTTCGCCAAGTAGCCGAGGCTGAGCGCCTTGGGGCCGCGCGTTACTACCACTACTTGGGCGGGAGCGCTTCGGCCTGCGCAATGATCTGGTCACGCAGCCAGCGGCTGCCCGGGTCCAGATCCCGATACTTGTGCCACTGCAGCACCATGCGGATGTCCGGGACGGCAAATGGCATCGGCAGCAGCCGAATGGGCAGTCGTTCGAGGAACTGACGGGCGAGGCGCGTGTGTACCGTGGCAATGCGTCCGGTCCCAGTCAGCAGTTTTGGCAGCAGCTGAAAGCTATGCACTGCAACCTCGACGCGACGCACGGTCCCGAATTCCTTGTCGAACCAGTGATCGAACATGGGTGGACCGGTGCGCCCAGCCTGGTAGGCCACGTGGCCGCAATTCAGGTATTGCTCAAAGCTTATGGCCTCGCCGATTTCAGTATTGTCCGCGGCGACCACAATTGAGTAGTTGTCATCGAACAAGCGATGGCTGGATTGCTCCTGCGCGGCGTACGTGTCGGGCATCGCTACAAAATCCACATCTCCGGATTCAAGCTCTGCTGAGATAAATTCACTTGGCGGCAGAATCTCCAGGGTCAGACCAGGCGCTTCGCGCTGCACGCGCTGGATCAGATCGATGAGCAGCACGGAAATTACGTAGTCCGAAGCCACCAGAGAAAAGTGTCGCCGGGTCGTGGCCGGCACGAACTCCGGCCGCGCGGTGATCGTGGCGTCAATGCGCAACAAAAGATCACTGACCGGTTCCAGGAGCGATTGAGCCAGCGGCGTGAGCTCCATCTTGCGACCCACCGGCACAATCAGCGGGTCGTCAAAGAAGTCGCGCAGCCGGCCGAGTATTCCGCTCATCGCCGATTGCGTGATATGGACACTCTGCCCGGCCTTGGTGACATTGCGCTCTCGCAGAATAGCCCGTAGAGCCACCAGCAGATTCAGATCAAGCTTGTTGTAGCGCATGCCGCGGCCTCACTGGATGAACTATTGGCAGCGCCAATAAGGGCGATCGCAAAAGGCGATTGGCGGATTCTGCGGCGACCGGTACATTGCTTCCAATAAGGCTTCATAGCGGCCTTCGCCGGTCTGGCTCTCGGGTGGACCACCCGTGGAGCTGGCGCGAGAATCCAAGCCGCCGTTTGAGTGGGGGGAAGTCTACCACTGGCAGATATGTCCTGCCTCCGATGCGCAGTCGAATACTGGGCGGCCAATTTCGTAGGGCATGGGGACTGAAGTAGTAGGCATTTCGGATAATCGGGGTGATATTGGCACGCGGATGCGACGCACTGCTCTGTCGTGCTCGACAGTGCGTGGTCACACTAGGCGGCAAAAGCGGGAGTCTGACTAACATGAGAGTGGCACTTATCGGGGCTAGCGGTGCGGCTGGGTCGCGGATTCTCAAGGAGCTCGTGAGTCGCGGGCACACGGTGCTGGCACTGGCACGGCATCCAGAAAAGATCGAGCCGCTCGCCGGTGTCGAGGCACGCGCCGCCGACACCAACGATCCGGCCGGTTTAACGCGTCTTCTCAAGGGCGTTGATGCCGTCATCAGCGCAGTCAAATTCAAAGACTTCGAGGGGACCTCGCTTATTAATGCGGTGCGGGCTGCCGGCGTCAGCCGCTATCTCGTGGTCGGCGGAGCGGGCAGTCTCGAGGTTGCCCCTGGCGTACTTGAAATGAATTCGCCAAAGTTTCCACCGCACGTGAAACCAGAGGCGGAGAAGGGCGCGCAGTACCTGCGCCAGTTGCGATCGAGTGATCTCGATTGGACCTTTCTTTCACCCTCGCGTTTTTTCAATCCTGGTGAGCGCACCGGCAAGTTTCGACTTGGAACCGATCAGCTGCTGAGCGACGCAACAGGCAAGAGCAGCATCTCGTTTGAAGACTATGCGATCGCACTCGTCGATGAGCTCGAGCAGTCGCGCCACGTGCGCGGCCGTTTCACCGTGGGTTACTGAAAAGTTACTGTTGCTATGTCGCAACGAAACATCCTTGTAACGTGATCGGCTCGTAGCACGCGTTTCGGCCGCCCGGTTCCAGTTCCGCAAAAATACGCGGAAGTTTTCGAAGCGAAGATCACAACGGGATCTCGCCGCATGAAGGAAACTGCGTGAGTTCGTAGTTGTTGCTAGTGCGCAAATAGCATATTCTCTCTGACAGTAATAGTTGGTGATTGCGGAGGCAATTAGCCGACTGGGTCGGGGGGTTATTGATCGAATTGGCATAATGCACGGAGCATCGTCGGTGCTCGCGCGGCGTAGTGTCCGTCATACGTTTAGGCATCGGATTCCACGCCTGCGCGTGTGAGTACTGAACGCAAACGGCGCGCGTCCTTGTAGGTAGACCTTGCCTTGGTTTTTCCCCCGCGTGTTTAACAACAACTTGTCGGCGATCTCGCCGGCACCTTGGGCCGGCAATTACAGCCGGCCCGCTTAACGGGGAGAGCGAGCTATGCTTAGATCTTTCGGACTTTCGGCAAGCGCACTGCTTGCACTCGGTGCCACTGGACCCTTGCTGGCGCAGAGCGCCGAATCGAACGGAGCATCTGGCTCCGGCGTTCTCGAAGAAGTCGTTGTGACTGCGGAGCGACGCACTGAAGACGTCCAGAAAATCCCGGCCTCGATTGATGTTCGCCAGGGCACTGAGCTTGCCGAGCAGGGCCGGATTTCAACCACCCAGATTCTCGAGGATGTTCCCAACGTAACGGTGGGCTTTATCCAGCCGGGCCAGTCCGCTGATAATCCGAACGGAAATATCGCCATTCGAGGCGTCGCCAGCACTCAGCAGACTGGTGGCCGACCGGGCCCCTCATCAACTGCCGTGTATGTGGATGACGTTTACCAGGGTATCGGTGGGGACTTCGATCTTAATCACGTTGAGGTACTGCGCGGCCCACAGGGCACGCTGTATGGACGCAGCGCGACCGGCGGCGTGGTCGCGTTCCACACCAATGATCCCGTGCTTGATAAGTTCAGCACTGAGGTCTACGGGGAATATGGAACCGCCGACCTGCGCAATGGCACCGTCGCCATCAATCTTCCGCTCGGTGATGAGCTGGCCGTACGCATTGCGGCACACGAGGATGACAGCCACGGCTACTGGTGGAATGTAGACGGAGACACCACCAGTATTAAGGAGGCTCGCATCAAGCTGCTGTATCAGCCGCTCGAGAACCTGAAGGTAGTGGTCAGCGCAAGCAGCGGGCTGTATTCCTCATTTGCTGGCGGTCAGGCCCAGGCTACTACTGCTACGGGTGCAATTAATTTCAATAACGGCTCAACGACTATCGCGCCCATCGCCGGTGACCAGTACACCCAATATTCCGCCAATGTCTCGTACGATTTTGGCGCCGCCAATTTGACCTACGTTGGCAGCATGCACAGTTTCTACCAGAATGGCTTTGAGGGCATCGTCGGACCGCCATTCATGCCGATCAATACGATCGGCGGCTCCTCGCCCGATCAGTTCAATTCCCAGGAACTGCGCCTGGCCTCAGATCCGGGCGGCAAGCTTTCCTGGCTGGTGGGCGCGAATTTCTACTCCAACATCTACCGCGCGACGCAGACTTCAATCGTTCAGTACGCCAGCGAGTGCGGTCCTTGCGGCATTACCGATCCGACGCCTGGCGTTGATGGCGGAGAAATATTCTCCAACGGATTTCAGGGGAGCCTGAAGGACTATGCGCTCTTCACCGAGGAAACCTATTCTGTTGCGGACAACCTGCGCCTTACGGCTGGCGCGAGATTTGATCGGCAGGAGCAGACGCAGCTGACGTTCTATAACTTCAACGTCAACTATGACCAGTATGGGCAAAATGTCGGCACCTGCTCGAATCTTGAGGCGGTTACGGGAACGCCGCTGCCGTGTGTGTATTCGGCCAGCAACGCGACCGCGAACTACAGCAACTTCACCTACAAGGTGCGTGGCGAATTCGATCTTACGCCTTCGAATTTGCTGTATGCGATGGTCTCGACCGGTTACCTGCCGGGCGACGCCCAGCTCTCACCCGATCCCCTGGCCGACGGCAGCGTGACTTTCAAAGCGCTTAATTTCAGCCAGGAGCGGCTGACCTCGTTTGAAATCGGCAGCAAGAACCGGGTATTTAACGACACACTGCAATTGAATGGCGCAGTGTTCTACTACGATTATTCGGGCTACCAGCAGGCGGCGCAGACCGGCCAGACACCCAGCGGCGCCCCGATCTTTGTAATCACGGCAGTTCCGGTGCGGATGATTGGCCTGGACTTTGATGCAACATGGCTGCTTACCCCTGCCGATCGGTTAACACTGAATGCGGGATTGGTCGATGCGCAGATCACCAGCTTCCCGGATCTGCCCGGCACAACCACCCCAGAGTCAACGTATCTGGCCTACAGTCGGCTCCCGGGTATACCTTCCGCGACCGCCAATTTGATCTATGCCCATACGTTCACGCTTGGGAACGGCTCCATTTTGACGCCGCGAGCTGAAGCACGTTACGTCGCTGGTGGCAATAGTGTGGAGATCACGCAGTTGCAGAACACGAGCGGAGTAGCGGGTGCCGCGTGCGGACCGGGGCAACTTACCAGCTGCGGTGACTATGATTACCACTCCGACTACACGATCGTGAACCTGGGCCTAGGCTGGCTGTCACCGAAGGGGACCTATGGCTTGAATGCCTACGTCAGAAACGTCGGCGACACGATCTACGTTGAAGGCCTCAATATCAATCACGGTAACGCTCAGGCCTACCCCAGTGAACCGCGCACCTACGGCGCGTCGTTTCACGTGAAGTTCTGATCCGTTTGCTTGGTAAATGAAAAAGGCCCGCCGCAGCTTGCGCTGCGGTGGGCCTTTGATTGAGTCTCAGCCCAATGAGGCCGAGCGAATCAGGCCGCGTCGAGCAGCGGCGCCAGGTCGCGGGCCACCGCCTCGTGCACGATCTTGCCCGCCTGGATGTTCAGGCCGCGGGCAAAACCCGGATCTTGCAGGAAGGCCCGCTCCATCCCCAGATCCGCGAGCATCCGCACATAAGGCAACGTCGCGTTGGTGAGCGCAAACGTCGAGGTTCGGGCCACGGCGCCGGGCATGTTGGCCACGCAGTAGTGCACGACACCATCCACGATGTAGGTGGGCGCATCGTGAGTCGTCGCATGGCTGGTCTCAAAACAGCCGCCTTGGTCGATCGCAATGTCCACCAGCACCGAGCCGGGCTTCATGCGGCTGACCATGGAGCGCGTGACGAGCTTTGGCGCAGCAGCGCCTGCGACCAGCACGGCACCGATGACCAGATCGGCCTCAAGTACAAGGCGCTCAATGGTCTCGCCGGTGGAGTAGGCGGTCTTGAGCGTATTGCCAAAGAGTGCGGAGAGTTCGCGCAGGCGACGGGTCGAGCGATCGACTACGGTCACATCGGCTTGCAGGCCAACGGCCATCTGCGCCGCATGCGTGCCTGAGACGCCACCGCCCAGGATCACAACCTTCGCAGGGGGCACGCCAGGCACGCCGCCCAGCAGTATGCCCATGCCACCGTTGGCCTTCTGCAACCCTGCTGCACCGACCTGCACCGACATACGGCCGGCGACTTCGCTCATCGGCGTGAGCAGCGGCAACGAGCGGTCGGCGCCAATCACGGTCTCATAGGCAATTGCTGTGCAGCCAGAACGCATCAGCGCGCGGGCCTGTTCCGGGTCGGCCGCCAGGTGCAGATAGGTGAATAGCGTCTGACCGCTCTTGAGTCGCGCGCACTCAATCGCCTGCGGCTCCTTCACTTTCACAATCAGGTCCGAGCGCGCGAACACATCCTCGGCGCGCGCGGCGATACGGGCACCAGCCGCTTCATACTGCGCATCATCCAAACCGACACCCGCGCCGGCGCTGCTTTGTACCAGTACCTCATGACCGGCATCGGTCAGCTCCCGCACCCCGGCCGGGACGAGGGCCACGCGGTATTCCTGGGTCTTGATCTCTTTCGGGACGCCGATGCGCATGCAGCACTCCTTAGAAGGATTGAGTTTTTGAATCCAAGGTGGGCTGCCCTGGGACAAGTCCCCGATAGCCCCGTGATCAAAGGCATGTTAAGGACTTGCCTCGGGAACGCCTTGCGTTCTGCGGCCATAAAATGACCTTTCGTGCAATAAAGCACTAAAAAATCCAATTAATATGGCAGAATATGCCGATTATGGAACTGGATCGCACAGATCGCGCCATCCTCCGGATATTGACGCAAGAAGGTCGCGTCACCAATTCGGCACTTGCCGAGCGGGTCAACCTGTCCGAATCCGCCTGTCTGCGTCGTGTCCGGGCGCTCGAGGATGCTGGGGTCATCGAGGGCTACGGTGCACAGGTCAACCCGGCGAAGATCGGCTATCCGGTAAGCATCTTTGTCAGCATCACGCTGGATCGCCAGCAGCAGGGTGGCCTGGAAGCCTTTGAGCAGGCGGTGCTGAAGATGCCTGCGGTGATGGAGTGCTATCTGATGACCGGCGAGTTCGATTATCTGCTGCGAATCGTCGTGGCGGACATCGGAGATTTCGAACGCGTGCATCGTCAGCAGCTCACGCGACTGCCCCACGTGGCGCGCGTGCATTCAAGCTTTGCGGTCAGCACCGTGCTTAAGTCGCGCGCTCTGCCGATGGGCTGGGAGTCCTAGCCAGGAGCGGCATCTGGCCGGCGCAGCCTGATTCAGTGTGCTTTAGTTGCGGTGTTCTTGGCGGCGCGACGTGTGCGCGGCGCCGCCGGCTTGGACGACTCCTCGGGCTTGAGCTCACACAGCTCCCGCAAGAGCGCGAACAAATTCCCCAGGCGCTTGGCATCGAAGCGTGCTTCGATGTCCCGATAGATTCGCTCGGCCTCGACGCTGACCCGACCGAACATTGCCGTACCTTCACCCGTGAGTGTGACGTGCAGGCGCCGCTGATCCGCGGCTGTCTTGCGTCGGCGCACCAGGCCCATGCGTTCAAGGCGGGTGAGGATTCCAGTCAGGCTCGGTGGCAGGATGCCGGAGATATCGGCCAGCTCGTGAAACTCCAGATCCGCATGCTCATGCAGGATGCGGATCACCCGCCATTGCTGCTCGGTGACGCCGTGCACATTCAGTAACGGCCGGAAGAATGACATCGCCGCCTCGCGGGCGCGCAACAACATCATCGGCAGGGATTGATCGAAGCTTCTCATGGACGCATGCCCCTTGCTGCTCAGTAGCCGCCGCCACCGCCGATCGGCGCGGTGGCGGAGCTCGCATCTTTGAATTTTTCGGCCAGCGCCTGGGTCGCACGGGCCAGCAGCGTCGTATCAACGCCTACCGCGACGAATGTGCAGCCCAGAGCAATGAACTTGCGCGCCAGTGGCTCGGTCGTGGCCAGGATGCCGGCCGCCTTGCTTGCGGCGAGGATGCGCGTGATGCTGTTCTCGATGACAGCCTGCACCTCGGGGTGCTCGGGATTGCCGCGGTGACCGAGTGCTGCGCTCAAGTCCGCCGGTCCGATGAACACGCCATCGACGCCTGCAGTGCGGGCGATGGCATCGAGATTCTCGACGCCGCGGGCGGTCTCGACCTGCACTAGCAGACAGATCTGATCATCGGCCTCCTTCAGGTAGCTGCCAATACGATTCCAGCGCGAGGCACGCGCCAGTGCGCTGCCCACGCCGCGGATGCCGCCCGGGGGATACCGGGTTGCCCGCACCAGCAGCGCCGCCTGTTCAGCTGTCTCGACCACCGGTACCAGCAGCGTCTGGCCGCCCAGGTCGAGCAGCTGCTTGATGTGGGCCACATCGCCGATGGTTGCGCGCACCACGGGCGCGACCGGGTAGGGGGCGATCGCCTGCAGCTGCGCCAGGATCGTGCGCACATCGTTGGGCGCATGCTCGGCATCGATCACCAGCCAGTCGAAGCCGGCGCCGGCGCTGATCTCGGCGCAGTTGGCGTCGGTGAGTCCCAGCCAGAGCCCGATCTGCAGCCGGCGTTCGGCAAGGGCGCGTTTGAAGGCGTTGACCGGCATTTTCATCGACCGCTCCTCGTAAGCGCGTAGGCTAGACGAACCGGCAGGTGATGCTGCCGAGCTGACCGTAATCGACGTGAATGAGATCGCCGGCTTCGGCGGGCACCGGTCGTGTGAAGGAGCCGCCGAGGATGATCTGTCCAGCCATCAGCCCGACGCCGTACTGCGAGAGCTTGTTGGCCAGCCACACCAGGCCGTTGGCCGGATGGTTGAGTACCGCGGCCGCGACGCCTGATTCCTCGATCGTGCCATTCTTATATAAGAGGGCTGATACCCACCGCAGGTCGACTTCGAGCGGCCGGACCGGTCGCCCGCCCGTGACGATCGCGGCATTGGCCGCATTATCGGATATGGTGTCCATCACGCGCCGTGGCACTTTGGTCTCGGGATCAATCTGCTGAATGCGCGCATCAATGATCTCGAGTGCTGGAATGACATAGTCGGTGGCATCGAGCACGTCAAAGACCGTGACCCCTGGGCCACGCAAAGGCTTGCCCAGCACGAAGGCCAGTTCTACTTCCACGCGCGGCACAATGAAGCGCGTCATCGGCAGATCCGCCCCGGAGTCGTAGAACATGTCATCGAGCAGATCACCAAAGTCGGGCTCACTGATCTGCGAGGAGGCCTGCATGGCACGTGAGGTCAGTCCGACCTTGTGACCCCGGAGCTTGCGACCCTCGGCGATCTTGACGGTGACCCACTGGCGCTGAATCGCGTAGGCGTCCTCGATCGTCATCCCCGGGTACTGGAGCGAGAGCTGGCGGATCTGGGTACGCGTGCGCTCGGCCACGTGGATGCGGTGCGCCGCCTCGACCACCTGCGCCGCAGTGAGGATGCGCAGTGGCGTGCTGGCGCGCGCGGCCTGGGTTGACTGACTCATGGGCAGGACTCCTTGGGGACTGCTTGGCGGCTGGTGTTCGGGCTATTCAGGATGTCGCAGCCGGCTTGGCGAAGCGTGCGTGCACGTTGTTGTGCTTGTAGGTGCCGCCTTCATCAAATTCATACAGTTCTAGCGACAGGGCCAGGTAGCGTCGCTCATAAAGCGCGGCGAAATGTGCCTTGATCATCTCGAAGAGCGCGCTGCACGCCGAGCGCTTCTCCTCGGGGGTACGACCGGCGCCGATCTTGAGCGTACCGTGCACGAAGGCGTAGTCAGCCGCGCCATCGGCCATGCAGTAGTCCTTCAGCTCGATTGCCCGCGAGCGCACGGCACCGGGCTTGAACACGCCGCCCTGGGCGATCAGCACCTGGTTGGCCTTGCGCAGCAGGCCCGGGATGTCCCCCTCGGCCTTCAGATTATCGGTGTACTCAACGATGAAATGCGGCATAGATGCCTCCGTGACGCGCCGGTCCGTGCCTCAAGCCCAGGGCAGCGGAAAGATGGCGTTGATCTGGCCAGTACCGGAGCTGGCGAAATACGGCGTGATGATCTCCACCGGCTTGCGGTATTCATCCCAGCCGAGCATGCCAAGCAGCATGGCGGTGTCGTGCATCAGGCCTTCGCCCTGACACAGCTCCGAGTACTCAGGCAACATCGTCGTGAAGGTCTTGAAATCTCCCTGCTTCCACAGATCGACCACCCGCAGGTCTACCTGCTGGAAGAATTCGCGGCTGATGCGGAACATCGAATCCGCATCACTGCCGTTGTCGTTGAAGCGATGCGAAAGCGAGCCGCTGGCCAGCACTGCGACCGTGCAGTCACTGGCCTCGATGGCTTCTTTCAGGGCGAGGCCAAACTGACGGCTATCTTCAAGCTTGTGCCATGCGCACCAGGCCGCCACCGAGATCACCTTGAAGTGCTGATCCTGGTTCATGTAGCGCATCGGCACGAGCGTGCCGTACTCAAGTTCCAGGCTCGGGATGTTGTGGGCGCGCGTAAACACGCCGCGTGCGGTGGCGGTTTTGGCAATCAGTGCGCCCAGTTGCGGGTTGCCTGCATATTCGAATGCCATCCCGTGGATGAAGTGCGGCAGCTCATTGCTGGTATAGACACCCTTGAAATGCTCGCCGCAGTTGATGTGATAGCCGGCATTGACCAGCCAGTGCACATCGAGGACGACAATCGTGTCGACCCCGAGCTCGCGGCAGCGGCGGCCGATGATCCGGTGCCCCTCGATCGCATCTTCGCGGCAGCCATGGTACTTGCCTGGCAGCTCCGAGATATACATCGAGGGCACGTGGGTGATCTTGGCGGCGAGGGCGAGTTTTCCCATGGCTATGTTCCTCTGGAGGCGCGGCGCGCCTAAGGCGCGCTCGCGGTGTCCTCGACGATAAAGCTCAGCAACTCGCCGACGCCTTCGACCTCGGTGAGCACCTGATCGCCAGGGCGGACGTTGACGACGCCTTCGGGAGTGCCGGTTAGAATCACATCGCCGGGCCCCAGGGTCATGAAGGCACTTAAGTATTCAATCAGAAACGGCACATCGAAGACCATCTTCGAGGTCGTGCCAAGCTGCGTGACCTCGCCGTTGACCCGGGTCTGGAGCTTGAGGTTCATCGGGTCCGGCACATCGGCGGCATCGACCAGCCACGGGCCCAACAGTGTGGCTGCGTCCCAGTTCTTGGCGCGAAAATTCGGGCGGTAGTAATTCTCCAGATGATCGCGGATCGCATAGTCGTTGGCGACCGTGTAGCCGGCGACATACTGATAGGCCTCGGCGCGCGGGACATGGCGGGCCGGCCGGCCGATGACGACCGCGAGTTCGCACTCGTAGTGCATGAAGGCGACGTCCGGGCGGCGGGTGCGCGCGCGGTGTCCCGCCAGTGTGCCCGGGCCCTTGAGAAAGATCAGCGGTTCCTGCTGTGGCTTGAAAGCCAGCTCCTGGGCGTGATCGGCGTAGTTGAGTCCGACCGCGAACACGGTCTGGACCTCGAAAGGCGGCAGCCACACGAGGTCGCTCGCGTCCACGAACTCGCCACTGCCGAGGCGCACGCGCCCGGCATCTTCGGTCGCTGCATAAATGACACCACCGTAGGCGACGCGCGCGTGTTTCATGGGTGCCGCGGCGCCGGCGCTTCAGCGATCAATGGATTCTCGAGGCGCCCGAGGCCCTCAATTTCAACCGCGACGCGATCGCCGACACGCGCCAGCGGCAGATTCTCCGGCAGGCCCACCAGCAGCACATCGCCAGCGGCGAGGGTCATGAAAGCCGAGATGTCGGCGATCAGCTGGTGGATCGGCCGGATCAGATTGGCGGTATTGTTCTCGAGCGCGAGCTTGCCGTTCACATAGGCGCGAATCGCCAGGGCGTCCGCCGATCCGATCTGATCGCGCTCGACGATCCAGGGACCGACCGGGCAGAAGCCGTCGCGGCATTTCTGCTTCAGCGCCGGTCGGTAGTAACTCTCGTGCGGGATCGTCACATCATTGACGATCGTATAGCCGGCAATGAACTCTGCGGCGTCGCTTGCCGCGATCCGGTAGGTGCTCTGGCTCAAGACCACGCCGAGCGTCGCACCCACGGCGACGGCCTTGATGCTTGCAGGGACCGGAATCGGCGCGCCGTAGCCGATGCGCGTATTGCGCGGCTTGAGATACAGTATTGGAGCGCGCGGTGGGGCCAGGTAGGGGGCGGCTTCGGTCGTAGTGCCGAGCGCTGCCAGAGCGCCGCGGAAGTTCAGTGCGACCCCGTAGATGTTGCCGCGCGTCGGGACCTCCCAACGCTCCTCAGCCACCGTGAATTCGCGCGCTCCGACTCGTGCGCTGTGGCGCAGCGGGTCGACCTCGGCGCACAGCGGCGCAGGGTGTCCATAAAGGTTCAGCCACGCGGTTTTGGTCATAGAATAATTGGGAGACGCGTACAGGAGGACGTTGGTGGCCGCTGCCCGGGTCTGTGCCCCCACAGCCTTGAGTTATAACGGCCCGCAAAGAACATTAACATCTTAATTTTGTTGACTGCAAGCCCGGTAATCTCCGTGTACCTACCCCCGAGCGGGTGCGCCCAGCGTGCGATGGAAAGCGGTTGATTAACATGTTAACCTTCTTGAAAAATCGAGGCTTATAATTGTCCGTGGCGAGGGGAAACCGATGACTCAGACAGCAGCCCAGCTTCCTGCTGCAAGCGGCGCGCTTGCAGCCAATCTCGCCAAGCTCAAGCCGTGGCTGGCGCGCTATGCGCGCGCCGGACTCGGGCACGTCATCAATGGCGAGGTCGTGCCTTCGCTGGATGGCGGGACCTTCACGACCGAAAGCCCCGTCGATGGGAGCCTGATCGGCACCGTCCCCCGGGGCCTTGCGGCCGATGTGGATCGCGCTGCGCAGGCGGCGGCAGCAGCATTTCCTGCCTGGCGTGACCTGGATGGGCGTAAGCGGCGCGACCTGCTGCACGCGGTGGCCGATGCGATCGAAGCACGCGCCGAGGAGATCGCGCTGCTCGAGTCCTGGGATACGGGCCAGGCGCACAAGTTCATGTCCAAGGCGGCGCTGCGCGGTGCGGAGAATTTCCGCTTCTTCGCCGACCGCGCCGAGGGCGCGCGCGATGGCCAGTCGCTGCCTACCGCCACGCATCTGAACTACACGCTGCGTACACCGATTGGCCCCGTCGGTGTGATTACGCCGTGGAACACACCCTTCATGCTCTCGACCTGGAAGATCGCACCGGCGCTGGCGGCCGGCTGTACCGTGGTCCATAAGCCGGCGGAATGGAGTCCCGTGACTGCACAGCTCCTGGCCGAGATCGCCCTGCAGGCAGGACTCCCAGCCGGCGTGCTCAATGTCGTGCACGGCCTGGGCGAGGAGGCGGGCAAGACGCTGACTGAACATCCAGCGATCCAGGCGGTGGCCTTTATCGGCGAGTCCTCGACCGGTTCAGCCATCATGCGCCAGGGCGCGGCGACCCTGAAGCGCGTGCATTTTGAACTGGGTGGCAAGAATCCGGTGATCGTCTTTGATGATGCGGATCTCGAGCGCGCGCTCGATGCGGTGGTGTTCATGATCTACAGCCTCAATGGTGAGCGCTGCACCTCTTCAAGCCGCCTGCTGGTGCAGGAGTCGATCGCACCGACCTTCCTGGCGCGTCTGGCCGAGCGCGTGCGCAAGCTCAAGGTCGGCCATCCGCTCGATCCGGCCACCGAGATCGGGCCCCTGATCCACCCGCGTCATCGCAACAAGGTGCTGTCCTACTTTGACATTGCGCGCGCCGATGGCGCGCGCATCGAAGTGGGTGGCGCGGCCTTCGACGGTCCGGGCGGCGGCCAGTATGTGCAGCCGACGCTGCTGTGCGGGGCACGGCGCGACATGCGCATCGCCCAGGAAGAGATCTTCGGACCGGTGTTGACTTCGATCACCTTCAAGGACGAGGCTGAGGCACTCGCGATCGCCAATGATGTGAAATACGGCCTGGCTGGCTACCTCTGGACCTCGGATCTGGGGCGTGCGGTGCGCTTTGCCGAGCGGCTGGAGGCCGGCATGATCTGGGTGAATTCCGAGAACGTGCGCCACCTGCCAACGCCCTTCGGCGGCATGAAGGCCAGTGGCATCGGGCGCGATGGCGGTGACTACTCGTTTGAGTTCTACATGGAGACCAAGAACATTTCCTTGGCCCATGGAAGCCATAGCATTCCGCGGTTGGGGACCGGCTGAAGCGCAGAGATTTTGTTAGGGCTCGCACTGCCGTGCGGCCCATCGCTTATTCTTGTGCGGGGGTAATTGACGATGTCCAAGTATTCGCTGTTCATCGGCGGCAAGCCGGTGGTAACCGAGAAAAGTTTCAATGTCCTGAATCCTGCTGACGAGAGCATCGTCGCAGCCTGCCCCGAGGCGAGCCCCGCGCAAGTCGATGCGGCAGTGGCCGCTGCGCGCAAGGCGCAACCCGCCTGGGCGGCATTGCCGGAAGCCGAGCGCGTCGCCAAGCTCCATGCGATCGCGGATCTGATCAAGGCCAATGGCAAGGAACTGTCCGAACTGCTGACGCGCGAGCAGGGCAAGACGCAGAGTGGGCTGGGCGCCAATCTCGAAGTGGGCGGTGCCGAGGCCTGGACCCGCGTTACGGCAAGCTTGAGCCTGCCGGTCGAGACCATCGAGGATGACAAGAGCAAGATTCTGGTGCTGCGCAAGCCCGTGGGTGTCGTCGCCTCGATCACGCCGTGGAACTGGCCGCTGATGATCGCGGTCTGGCACATCATGCCGGCGCTGCGCGCCGGCTGCACCGTGATCAACAAGCCGGCCTCGTTCACGCCGTTGGCGACGCTGCGGCTCATCGAGCTGATGAACCAGGTCCTGCCCCCGGGGGTGATGAACAGCCTCGCCGGCGGCGGCGGGATCGGTGCGCAATTGGCCGCGCATCCGGATGTGAACAAGGTGGTCTTCACCGGATCGATACCGACCGGGCAGAAGATCATGAGCGGCGCAGTGGCGACCCTTAAGCGACTGACGCTCGAACTTGGCGGGAACGATGCCGGGATCGTGCTACCGGGAACCAAGATCGATCCACTGCTCGAAAAGCTCTTTTGGGGCTGCTTTATCAATGCGGGGCAGACCTGCTCGTGCCTCAAGCGCCTCTATGTGCACGCCGATCAGTACGAGGAGGTCGTCAGCAAGTTTGCCGATTTCGTCGCGAAGATTCCGGTGGGCAATGGCCTGGATCCGAAGAACCTCATCGGTCCGGTATCGAACAAGCCGCAGCTGAATCTGGTTTCGGAGCTGGTGGATGAGGCGCGCGCACGCGGCGCGCGCATCGTCACCGGCGGCGTGCGTCCCAAGGGCCCGGGCTACTTCTACCCGCTCACCGTCATCGCCGATGTCACTGACGACATGGGCATCGTCAAGGATGAGCAGTTTGGTCCTGCCATTCCGATCATCAAGTACCACACGATCGAGGAGGCGCTGCAGCGTGCGAACGCGCTTGATGTAGGGCTCGGTGGTTCGGTATGGGGCAACGATCCGGAAGAAGCTGCCCGTTACGCCCAACAGCTCGAATGCGGCACCGCCTGGGTCAACCAGCATGCGGTGCTGCACCCGATGGCGCCGATGGGTGGGGTGAAGATGTCCGGCATCGGGCTTGAGTTCAATGTCGATGGGCTGCGCGAGTACACCACGGTCCAGGTGCTCAGCGTCGCGCGCTGAACCCAAAGCCCGGTATCCTAAGGCCCCGCCGGCCGCTCAAGCCGGCGCGGGCTTTTCACGTTCAGGGCTAAGGGAAGTTCATTGCGATGCGTGCTGCATTCTATAACCAGGTTGGGCCGGCCCACGAGGTGCTAAAGCTCGGAGAGATCCCCGAGCCACAGGCCGGCGCTGGCGAGGTGCGCGTGCGCATCGCCTATTCAGGCGTGAACCCCTCGGATGTCAAGACGCGCGCTGGCGTGCGCAGCAAGACGCTGCCGTTCCCGCGCATTATTCCGCACAGCGATGGATCAGGACTGATCGATCAGGTCGGTGCCGGGGTGAGCGAGCAGCGTCTGGGTGAACGGGTGTGGCTCTGGAATGCGGCCTGGGGCCGAGCCGATGGCACGGCGGCCGAGTGGATTGTGCTGCCGACCGCGCAGGCGGTGGCGTTGCCGGCCAAGATCTCACTGGCCGCCGGTGCCTGCCTCGGGATTCCGGCGCTCACCGCCTACCATGCCGTTACGATGGATGGCGGCGTGCGCGGCAAGCGCGTGCTGGTCGCAGGCGGCGCGGGTGCAGTCGGACACTATGCGATCCAGATGGCAAAGGCCGATGGCGCTGCCCAGATCGTTGCGAGTATCAGCTCCCCGGCCAAGCAGGCGCTGGCCGAGGCGGCCGGCGCCGATGCCACCTTCAATTACCGCCTGTCCGATTCGATCGAGAACGCTCGTAAGCTGACGCACGGCGAGGGCTTTGATCGGATCATCGAAGTCGACGTGGCCGCCAACATCGGCAGCGATCTGGCGCTGCTACGTTCCGAAGGCGATGTGGTCGCCTATGGGAGCGGCGAAGCGAATTTCCTGGTGGCGTTCTTTCCGGCGATCGTGAAGAACCTGCGGCTGCGTTTTTTCATTGTCTACAACCTCAATGCTGCCGATCGCGCGCTTGCGCTCACCGGCCTCACACGGCTGCTCGAGAGCGGGCACCTGCAGCACAACATTGCCTGCGAATTGCCACTGGATGCGATAGCCGATGCGCACGAACGCATCGAGCAGGGCCGCACACTGGGCAACATCGTTTTGAAGGTGAGCTGATCGTGCTCGGTGTGAAGGCCGCGGGCGACTATCGCCTGCGCCTGCGGGGCCTGGAATTCCATGTGCGCATCGCCGGGAGCGGGGCGCCGTTGATCTGGGGCCACGGCCTGATGGGCGCGGTCGACTCAGAGCAGCGGCTCGGCTGGTTTGGCTGGGAGCAGGTGCCGCCCGGCATTCAGCTGGTGCGCTATGACGCCCGCGGTCACGGCGCGAGTGAAGCCTCACACACGGCAGAGAGCTATGCCTGGACGAATCTTGCGGGCGACATGCTCGCCCTGGCCGATGCGATGGCCGCCGACACTTTCATCGCGGGCGGCGCCTCGATGGGCTGCGCGACGGCGCTCACGGCTGCGCTTGCGGCGCCACAGCGCGTGCGCGCTCTGGTGCTGGTCTTTGTCCCAAACGTGTGGGAGGCGCGCGCCGCGCAGGCCCGAAGCTATCGCATCTCGGCGCTCGAGGGTCGAGTGCTGGGTGGCGCGGGGCTTGCGCGTTGGATGGCCCGTACCATGCCCGAGCGCCTGCCGCCCTGGCTGCTCGCCGCGCAGCCGGAGGTGATCGCCATCCTCAAGAGTGGCATTGGGCGGCTCAAGGCGCGAACGCTCTGGCACCTGCTGCGCGGAGCGGCCTTATCAAATCTGCCACCGCGCGAGGCGTTCGCGACGCTGGCGGCAATACCTGCGACCATTCTTACCTGGACTGGCGATCCGGCGCATCCGCTGGCGATGGCTGAGGAAGTGCATCGGCTATTGCCGCGCTCTGAGTTGTTCGTCGCACGCAATCACGCCGACTTCCAGAGCTTCCCGCAACGCATCGCCACTTTCGCGAGCAGCATAGCTTAGGCCGCTCAGGTGCTAGTGGGGCGCCCGGAGCGAGGCCCCGGCCTCGTTCCACAACGCAATCGCCGGCGCCGCAGGGTTGTCGTGCTCGAAGGTCAGCAGGCTGAGCGAGCCGGGGGCGAGTAGCAGACTGCGGGCGTGCGTGATGGGCAGATTGAGCCAGCGCGCTGCCAGTGAGCGCAGCAGGTGCGCATGTGAAAACAGAGCGATTGCGCCATTCATTGTCCGCATGCGCTCGATGAGCTGATCCACGCGCTGCATGACCTGGGTCGCCGTTTCGCCGCCGGGACAGCCGTCCCGAAACAGATCCCAGTTCGGCCGCCGCTCGAGGATCTGGGCGAGCTTGAGTCCCTCGTATTCACCGTAGTTCCACTCCTGCAATCGCGCATCGATGCGCATCGTGGCCGCGCATCCGGCCAGCTCACAGGTCTCGCGCGCCCGCTGGCGCGGGCTCGTCAGCACCTCGGCGAAGGCGATGCCCTTGAGCCGCGGCGCCAGTGTGCGCGCCTGCGTCTGGCCGTGAGCGGTCAGCGGCACATCGGTGAAGCTCGTGTGCTGTCCGGACAGACTCCACTCGGTCTCGCCGTGCCTGATCAGGAAGATCAGCGGGTTCATGAATTGACCTGCCAGCGCCAGTTGCGGATCTCAGGCATGTCTTCACCGTGGGTTGTGATGTAGTGACGGTGTTCGAGCAGTTTCTCGGCCAGTGCCTGCTGCAGCGCTTTGCCCGCGGCCCCGGTCTGCGGCAGGCGGTTGATCGTGTCCATCACCAGATGAAAGCGATCCAGGTCATTGAGCACGGTCATGTCGAAGGCAGTGGTGATCGTGCCCTCTTCCTTGTAGCCGCGCACATGCAGATTATCGTGATTGGTACGGCGGTAGGTGAGCCGGTGAATCAGCCACGGATAGCCGTGGTAGGCAAAGATGATCGGCTTATCGCGTGTGAACAGCGCGTCAAAGGCCGCATCGCTCAAGCCGTGCGGATGCTCGCTGGGCACCTGCAGGCGCATCAGGTCCACGACATTGACCACGCGAATCTTGAGCTCCGGCAGATGAGTGCGCAGGATCGACACCGCAGCCAGCGTTTCGAGTGTCGGCACGTCGCCGGCGCAGGCCATCACCACATCCGGCTCTGCGCCCGCATCATTACCGGCCCACGACCAGTTGCTGACCCCTGCGGTGCAATGGGCCACGGCAGCCTCCATCGACAGCCACTGTGGCGCGGGATGCTTGCCGGCGACGACCACGTTGACGTAGTGGCGACTGCGCAGGCAATGATCGATCACTGAGAGCAGACAGTTGGCATCGGGGGGCAGATACACGCGCACGATCGAGGGCTTCTTGTTCATCACATGGTCGATGAAGCCCGGATCCTGATGCGTAAAGCCGTTGTGATCCTGCCGCCAGACATGCGAGGAGAGCAGGTAGTTCAATGAGGCGATCGGGCGGCGCCATGGAATGCCGGCGCTGACCTTGAGCCACTTGGCATGCTGGTTAAACATCGAGTCGACGATGTGCACGAATGCTTCGTAGCAGTTGAACAGGCCGTGGCGGCCGGTGAGCAGGTAGCCCTCGAGCCAGCCTTCGCACTGGTGCTCGCTCAGGACCTCATGCACGCGGCCCTCCGGTGCCTGGAACTCATCGCCCGGCACCGTGATCCCGAGCCACTGGCGCGGAGTCGCTTCGAACACTGCTTCCAGTCCGTTGGAGAGCGTTTCGTCGGGTCCGAACAGCCTGAAGTTACGCTGTGCATCATTCGCGCGCACGACATCGCGCAGGTAACGGCCGAGGACATGGGTGTCGCCGATCCCGGGTGCGCCATGCGGCTTGACCTCGACCCCGTAGGTTCGAAAGTCGGGCAACTGCAGATCCTTCAGCAGCAGGCCGCCATTGGCATGCGGATTGGCACCCATGCGCCGCAATCCCTTGGGCGCAAGTTCCGCCACTTCGCTGCGTAGCTGTCCATCGGCATCAAAGAGTTCCTCGGGCCGGTAGCTCTTGAGCCATGCCTCGAGCTGCTTGAGGTGCTCGGGCGGCGTGCTGGCCGAGATGCTCAAGGGGACCTGATGGGAGCGGAACGTGCCCTCGACTGGCAAGCCATCGACAAACTTGGGGCCGGTCCAGCCCTTGGGAGAGTTCAGTACGATCATCGGCCAGCGTGGCCGCTCTACGGCGCCGCCCGAGCGCGCGATGCGCTGGATCTGCTGGATGTCTTCGATGACATCATCAAGCGTCGCGGCCATCGCCTGGTGCATCGGCTCACTCTCGTGACCCTCGACGAAGTAGGGCGCCCAGCCACAGCCACGCAGCAGCTGCTCGAGCTCTTCGCGGCTGATCCGTGCCAGTACGGTCGGATTGGCGATCTTGTAGCCGTTGAGGTGCAGGATCGGCAGCACTGCGCCATCGCGCTTGGGGTTGAGGAATTTGTTCGAATGCCACGCGGTCGCCAGCGGTCCGGTCTCGGCTTCGCCATCGCCAATGATGCAGGCGACCATGAAATCCGGGTTATCAAAGACCGCGCCGAAGGCATGGCTCAACGAATACCCGAGTTCGCCACCTTCGTGAATTGAGCCAGGGCATTCCGGAGATACATGGCTTGGAATGCCACCCGGGAATGAGAACTGACGGAACAGATTAGTGAGTCCGGCTACGTCGCGGCTGATGTGCGGATACACCTCGCTGTAGGTGCCCTCGAGATAGGTCTGGCCCACCAGTGCCGGACCACCGTGGCCGGGGCCGGCCATGTAGATCATGTCGAGGTCATACTTCTTGATCACGCGGTTCAGGTGCGTGTAGATGAAGTTCTGGCCTGGGGTCGTACCCCAATGCCCCAGCAGCATGTGCTTCACGTGCGAGAGCAACAGCGGCTCGCGCAACAAAGGGTTTTCGCGCAGGTAAATCTGGCCGACTGACAGGTAATTGGCCGCGCGCCAGTAGGCGTCCATGCGTCCGAGCAGTTCAGGAGTCAGAGTCTTCTCGCTCATCAGGTACACCTTGGCGCCGACGCGGCAGCAACACTCATGTAGCGAATGCCTACAGTCCTGATCCAGCCGCGTTGCCACGACAGCGGCAACTGAGGGTCACCGCAGTATGGGTTGAGGGCATTCTCCGGCCCGGGCCGATCCAAGACTAGCAGGACACAGGCCCGGCATCTTCAATCACCGGGGCTGCTGCGACGGTGCGGTCGAGCGCATAGCAGATGATGCGCTGCAGGCGCCACTGCGGCGCCGGGCGCCGCAGTGGCCACGGGCAGTTCGGCCAGAGAATGCTTTGCAGTTATTGCGTTCGCGCGGCGTCGAACATGCCGGTGTTCTGCAAACTGCCGTTGGTGCGGACAACTCGCATCGTGCCGGTCATCGAGCTGCCGTTGATCGTCCCATAGAAGGTATTTCCAGCCAGGTACATTTCGACTTCGTTCCCGCGCTGGCGCCAGGCCCACATCGACTGCGACTGCTTACCTGCCGGTCCGGAGGTGCTCACCAGCGTCCCGTCCGGATTGAACTGCCACTGCATCGGCGAGAGGGGATTGCCGTTCCATTGGAACTTGCCGCTCCAGTTGCCGACCACGGAGCCCGGAGGCTGTGGCGCGGCAGTGGCGGCCACTTGAGATGTAACTGCAGGGGACGGGGCTGCATCCACTGGCGCGAGTGCACTGGCTGGTGCCGCTGTTGCCTCGGTCGTCGTCGCCGGCGGCGCAGTGGGAGGTGCGGCTGCGACCGCACTTGTGGTAGCGGGCGCCGAGGCACTGCCCGGATGCAGCCCGCGCCCGGCAACGAAACCGAGCAGCAGCAGGATGACGATCCCGGCGCCGATCAAGACGCTGCGCATATCGGTCGGACGCTTGGGTGGGGGCGCTGTGCCGGCGCCGGGTTCGCTCGCGGCGCCGCTTGAGGTGTGATTCTCAGTCATGTTGGCATCCTCTTCTCTTTTGCTATTTTTAAATTGCCGGTTCGCTCAACACTGGTCGCTTGGGATTCACTACTCAGACGTACTGCCGGCAGGTACCTCGTGCCCAACGCGCTCAGCTCCTCTATTCGAGCCCAGCGTAGCGTATTGAGAGGCGTATTCAAGACGCATGAGACCGCGCAGCTGTATTCCGATCGATGAGTGGCTGAGCGGGCGGCGCGCGCCAAAGCTTGCCGTTCGATGGCATTGCTCGCCGGCGCTTTGAAATCCTCGGCTGTCGCGAACACAAGTGGCTGCAAACTCGAGCAATGTAGTTCGGCAGGAACAGCCTGTAAGTGACTGATTTAATGGCGCTCCCTACGAGATTCGAACTCGTGTTCCAGCCTTGAGAGGGCCGTGTCCTAGGCCTCTAGACGAAGGGAGCAATTCTTCGGCGGGTGAGGCAAAAAGGCGCGGTATTATAGGCCCCCTCTCTATTTGAGCAAGCGGACTGATCTGAACTTTGAATGACATCCCAGCAGTGAACGCGGTCGCGCCGCGAATCATTTCCCGCTCTGAGCACCCGGTATCGCGCCAGAGCATTTCCCCCAACGCCCTGAGAGTTCTATACCGGCTTAAGGAAGCTGGCTATCAGGCCTTTCTGGTGGGCGGTTGCGTGCGCGACCTGATCTTGGGTGGCCACCCCAAGGACTTCGATGTGGCGACCAATGCGCTGCCCGATGAAGTGCGCAGCCTGTTTCGCAATTGTCGCCTGGTCGGTCGACGCTTCCGCCTGGCGCACGTCGTCTATGGGCAGGAGATTATCGAGGTCGCGACCTTTCGTGCGGCCAGCGCTCCGGACCCGGGCGATGACCCGATGCCCGATTCAGATGCCGAGGAGGGCGAGGGCCCCGAGCTTGATCTGGATGACGATGAAGAGGAGGAGGCACCGCTGAGGAGCTCCACCGATCTGGTGCACGACTCGCGCAGCGGTCGGATCCTGCGCGATAACGTGTACGGGAGCCTTGAAGAGGATGTGTGGCGGCGCGACTTCACGGCCAATGCGCTCTATTACAACATTGCGGATTTCTCGATCTGGGACTACTGCGACGGCGCCGGTGACATCCAGGCGCGCCGCCTGCGTCTGATCGGCGACCCGGAGCGGCGCTTTCGTGAGGATCCGGTGCGCATGCTGCGCGCCGCGCGCTTCGAGGCGAAGCTCGGCTTCGAACTCGATGCCGCCGGTGCGGCCCCGATTCCGGAGTTACGCCAGCTGCTCGCCGGCGTGCCCGCCGCGCGCTTGTTTGATGAGACCGTGAAACTCTTCCTGACCGGCCACGGTGTACGGAGCCTCGCGGCGCTGCGCCGCCGCGGGCTGCTCGAGGTACTACTGCCGGCGGTGGGGCGCTACCTGAAGACTCATCCCGACGGCCTGGTCGAGCAGCTGCTCGTGCAGGGCCTGAAGAACACCGATGATCGCGTGGCCGATGATTGGCCGGTAACACCGGTGTTCCTGTTTGCATTGCTGTTGTACGGGCCGATCGCCGCCTTCATCGAGTCGCGTCCGCCCGAGCAGTGGCACGAGCAGCACACGATACTTGAAGCAACCGATCACGCCCTGCGCGAAGCCCATCAGCGCGTGACCATTCCGCGCCGCATTGCCTTTGGCGTACGTGATCTCTTTGCCCTGCAGCCGCGTCTGGAGCATCCGCGGGGCCGTCGCGCGCTGCGCCTGCTCGAGATGCCACGCTTCCGGGCCGCTTATGACCTGCTGGTGCTGCGGGC